>Ga0111538_10006584_pt1 | contig 15698 bp, 12 predicted proteins | sample SoiMethybrSBSTD1_FD_79669 | JGI IMG/M metagenome (GOLD analysis project Ga0111538, IMG submission 79669) | Bulk soil microbial communities from a Populus tree surrounding site in Tennessee, USA - Soil MetaG P. TD hybrid SBSTD1 (version 2)... | ecosystem: Environmental > Terrestrial > Soil >...
GAGATGACGGTGAGCGGCCCGCGTAGCTCGTGCGAGACCGTAGCCACGAACTGATCCTTGAGATGGTCCGCCGCCTCGGCCTGCTTTCTGGCGTGGTGCTCCAGTGTGAGCAAGGCCTCGCGTCCTTGCTGGGCGCGCTTGATTTCCGTGCGGTCCTGAATCCCGACGAGGATGTGCCCGCGCGCGCCGCTCTCGGGATGGAGACGCCGCGCGTTGATCGACATCGTGCGAACGCCGAGGCCGGGGAATTCGGCCTCGATTTCCAGATCTTCGATCGTGGTGCCGCTCACGAGGACTTCCCGTAGCGCCGCCAATAGTTTTGGTTGGTCCCACGGGCCGCTGCAGAGCTCTGAAAACAACCGCGTTCCGCTGGGCGGCGCCGTGGTCTTGAAGGTCTCGTAGAAAGCGACGTTGGCCTTCTCGACCCGCAAATCGCCGTCGAGGATCAAAAGCGGACCCGGCACCGTGTCCACGAGGGCGTTGGCGCTGTCGAGCCCGCGCTGGATATCGACGTTGGACTGCGCGAGCTGGACGTTACGGTCCTGGAGCTCCTGGTTCAGCGTGATGAGCTCCTCGTTCGCCGACTGAATCTCTTCCTTGGCCGTCTGCAGCTCTTCGTTCAGGCTCTGCAGCTCTTCGTTCCCGGACAAGGCTTCCTCGGTGGTCGATTGCAGCTCCTCGAGGGCGGCCTCGTGCTCGCGCACGAGCGTGTGCATGTACTCGGTGGTCTGTGCCAACAGCTGACCGAGCTGTGCGATCTCCAGCTCCCTGGCGTCGGCGGGGTCCGCGGGCGGCGCGACAGGGTAGACCCCGCTCGGTGTGGCGGACGTCATCTCGGTCTCGAACAGAATCAGGAGGCATTTTTCGGGCGCCGCGCGGCCTTTGATCGGGATGACCTCGACGTTCACGCTCCGGAGCTGCTTCCGGTGACGAACCTGCAGGCCTTCCCTTCGGACGGGGGCATCCGTGCGGCGAGCTTCCTCGATCGCTTGCCTCAGCTCCATCAAGAGGCCTTTGCGTAGTAGTCGCTCGAGGTTCAGGCTCGCTTTTCCCTGGCCATGGTCGAGGAACGGGTCCGTATCGCCTCGGAACTCGAGGATGCGGAGGCCCTCGTCGACCACCACGGCGGCGGGTCCGAACCGAGCCAGCAGCATCCGGTCTGTTTCCCGCGGCACCTCCGAAACGCTTGTCGCCTTCCGGGGAACCTGCTCCGCGCCCGGCCATGGCGATCTGGCGTTGCGCATCACGGAGAGCAAGCGGGGCGGTCCGCTGGCGGGTTTCCTCGAGTAGATACTGTGCTTCTCGTCGAGTGCAGCGAACAGGGTCGAGGACGCTCCCGCGGTTTCCGCTGGACCTACGACCAGAAAGCCGTCCGGGCGGAGCGCGTAGTGGAAGGTCGCGAACACCATCTCCTGCAAAGGAGGCTCGAGATAAATGAGGAGGTTCCTGCAACTGATCAGGTCCATGCGAGAGTACGGCGGGTCGCGGGTCAGGTCATGGCGAGCGAAGACGCACATCTCGCGGATGGACTTGCTGATCTGGTAACGGTCACCGACTTTGGCGAAGAAGCGCCGCAAGCGCTCGGCGGAAACGTCCCGGGCGATGTTCACCAGGTAAGTGCCCTCTCGTGCCTTTGCCAGCGCGGTTTCGCTGAGGTCGGTGGCGAAGATCTGGAGCGATGGGTTCTGCGATAGCTCTGCCGCTTGCTCCAGTAGACACATGGCGATCGAGTAAGCCTCTTCGCCGGTAGCGCACCCGGGCACCCACATCCTGAGGGGCGTGTCAGCCGGCCGGCCTTTCAGCAAACGGGGGAGAACCCGTTCGCTCAGAACACGAAAGACGTCCGGGTCGCGGAAGAACGAGGTGACGGAGATCAGGCAGTCCTCGTGGAGCGCCTTCTGTTCGGCGACGTCGACCTCGAGATGACGCGCGTACTCGTCGAGCGTCTCGATGCGGGTCACCGCCATGCGGCGAGCGATGCGCCTCCGCAGCGTCGTCTTCTTGTAAGAGCGAAAGTCCGTGCCGCTGACCAGCCGCAGCACCTTCAGTACCTTTGCCAGGCCCTCGAGCTCGTCTTCTGTATTCTGTTCGCGCACACCAGCGTGCAAGGTCGTGGCAGCGTGAGCTCCTTGCATGACGAGGTAGGGGTGCCGGCCGAGGCGCGTCAGCTCGCGCGCGATATCCTCTGGGGTCAGAATGAAATCGACGCCGCCAGCGCTGATGGCGCTGCGCGGCATGTCGTCGTTCTTGGCCGACGCGGGCTCCTGAGCGAAGGCTATCCCGCCCTCGGCCTCGATCGCCTGAAGGCCGAGCGTGCCGTCCGAGCCCATGCCGGACAGGATCACGCCGATCGCCTGGCTCCCCTGCGCGTCGGCCAGGGTCCTCAAGAAGGAGTCGATGGGCATGTGCACGGACCCCGGTGGACCGCGCGGTACGAGCTTCAGCATCCCTTCGACGAGGATCAGGCCTTTGGAAGGCGGGATGACGTAGATGCGGTTTGGCTCCACACGCACGTCGCCTCTGACCTCGGAGATCTCCATCTGCGTGGCTTCCGACAGCAGCTTGGCCAGGATGCTCTCGTGGCTCGGATCGAGGTGCTGCACGAGGACGTAGGCCATGCCGGTGTCGTTCGGGAGCGCGCCCAGGAGTCGGCGGAAGGCTTCCAGCCCGCCCGCCGATGCACCGATACCGACGATCGGAAACGAGCGGGGAGCGCCATTCTTGCGCTGCGGAAGAGCGGGCGCGCCCGGCTTCGTCGTTGCAGGTTTTTCTTGTCCTTTCTTCACGACGACTAACCGCTTTCAACGTGTAGTTGAGCACTTTCGCGCGTCCTGGCCAGTGCCGAGACGGCCGCGATGAGTTTGTCGGGATCGACTGGCTTGGCGAGCAGCATGCGAAAACCCGATGCCAGGGCCTCCCCCAGATCCTGCCCCGGCGCATACGCCGAGAGCGCGGCCGCGGGCGGGGCGCCTTTGCCGACGCGGGCCACGACCTTCCGCATCAGGTCGTACCCCGTCTCGCCCGGCATCGCGATGTCGCTGAGGAGCACGTGCGGCATCGAGCGCTCGAGCTCCTCCAGAGCCTCGGCCGCCGAAGCCGCGACCGCGACGATGGCGCCCTGCCCCTCCAGAACGAATTGCAGGACCTCGCAGATGTCCCTGTCGTCGTCGACGAGGAGGACACGGAGGCCGGACAGGGCTCCCTCATGTGTCGCCGGAGCCTCCGCCGCCAAAGGCAGCTCGACGGTGAAGGTCGCGCCCTGCTTTTCACCGGGGCTTTCTGCGCGGACGTGACCGCCGTGGAGCTCGACCAGGTCCTTCACGAGCGCCAGGCCCACTCCGAGCCCACCGTGTGCACGCACGCTCGAGCTATCCGCCTGACGGAAGCGCTCGAAGAGTTTGGGCAGGACCTGGGAGCCGATCCCCGATCCGGTGTCGCTCACCTGGATTCGCGCCAACCCGCCGGTGCGCTCGAGGCGGACTTCGACACGGCCGCCCGGCGGTGTGAACTTGATGGCGTTCGCGACGAGCTGGGCCACGATCTGGCTCAGCCTGTGCGGATCGGCAACGAGTGACGTGACCGATTCGTCGAGGACGGCTTCGAGCCGGATCGACTTCTGCTCGGCCAGCGCTTGTAGCGTCTGGATCGCGCCCTTGATCACCTTCGCGGGTTCCACGGCCCGCAGATCGAGGCGCAGGGTTGCATTGGCGACGCACGAGAGGTCGAGCAGATCCTCGATCAGCTTCGCCTGAGCGCGCACGCTGCGCTCGATCGCATCGAACGCTCGCCCGCGGTCGGCCTCGCTGGTCTCCTTCGAGCGAAGCGCGTCCGCCCAGGCGACGATCGTGTTGAGCGGAGTTCTGAGCTCATGCGAAACCACGGCGAGAAACTCGTCCTTGCTCCGGTTGGCCGTCTCGGCCGCGCGCCGCGCTTCCTCGAGCTGGCGCGCTCGAGCCGCTTCCAGTGCCGAAGCGCGCAGCATGGAGAAATAGGCACCCAGTTTTGCCGCGACCACCGAGAGCCTGCGTACGTGCCGTTCGTAGTACGAGCCGTCGGCGCCGCGCACGAAGAGGACGCCAACCAATTCGTCCAGTGCAACCAGCGGAACGGCCAGATGCATCCCCGGTCTCGAGGGCGCTTCGGCGGCCTTTCCGTGGTTGTCGAAGAGCTGGCCGAGGAGCGCCGTGATCGTCGTCGTGAGCTCGGTACGTTCGGCCGGCGACGCTTCGGGCAGAGTAATCAGGCTCGGCTCGGCCCCGGGCAGAGCCTGGAAGACCGCGCACCGCTCGTAAGGCACGAGCGCACGGAGCCGGTGGAGCACGCGGATCACCCGCGCCTCGGAGTTCTCGGCCGACTCGAGGACTTGCGCGATGTCGTAAAACGCTCGACTGAGGGGCTCCCCGCGGGGGGTTGCTCGCCCTCGTTTGGTCATCGCACCTTCGCCGGCACGGGAAGCCCCGTGAGCACCGCGCGCAGTCCCTCGAACGGCGCTCCGATGTCGACACCGTTGCGCCCGATGCTGAGCCGGCGGACGTCGCTCGCGTGCCGCACGCCGCGGGCTTTCAGCACCGAGACGCCGCGCTCGAGGTGCCCGTCGATCTCCACGTACTTCAACTGGATCACGTTGTCGGCGGCGAACGAGACTCCTTGGCCCGACAGCTGGGCGGAGCCGAGCAGATCGGCGATCTCCATGTTCATGTTGAGCGTGACGCCGCGGGCGTGGAAGTGCTTCGCGACCGCGTAAACGAGCTCCTTGAAGCGCCGGCTCGAAGGAACGCCGAGGGCCATGCTGGTCAAACTGTCGACCACGGCGCGCCGCGCCCCCAAGCTCTCGACTTCCCGTCGTGCGCGATCGAGGAAACGATCGGTCGACAGCTCGACCGGCGAGACGTAGCTGAGCTTCAGTAGCCCACGCTCCTCGAACGCACGCAGATCCCAGCCCAGGCTTGCCGCGTACCCGCGTAGCTGGTCCCGCGTTTCCTCCAGCGTGAAATGGATGCAAGCTTCGCCGCGTTTCGCTCCCTCGAGCAAGAAGTGCAGGCCGAGCAGCGTCTTTCCCGTACCGGTCCCACCCTGAACGATGGTGGTGCTCGCGCGCGGCGGGCCGCCGCCTAGCATCGCGTCGAGCCCTGCGACCCCCGTCGAGGCTCGCTCCGGGGTCTCCTGCAGCGGGCCTCCCGTTTCAGCCGACTCTTTGGAGAGGTTTTCGGGGCTCCGCACGCGCGGGAAAAACTCGAGCCCCTCGACCCCGATCTCGTAGAAATGGCCGCCGGTGATGTAGTCGGCGCCGCGCAGCTTCAACACCTCGACCTCGCGCACGGCGGTCAACTCTTGACGGGAATTCGAGAAACGGACGATGCCGTCGGCGATGGCGAACTCGGGATGATTCGCGACTTCCGCCTCGGTGTATTCGCCGATGAGGAGGCTCGCCGCGCCCCATCCCGCGGTGTGAACGGCGAGATCATAAACGAACGTGCGCAGCGCCGCCGCGTCGCCCAGGATGTCGCGGACTGCCTTGAAGCTGTCGATCACCACCACCGCCGGCTCCTCGCGCTCCACGCGGCTCGCGATCTCGGTCAGCGTGGCCTCGGCACCCTTGCGCCGGATCACGGAGCCTAGGTCTGCGAAGACGATCCCGCGCTCGATCAAGCTCTCGTCGAAAAAGGCAAACTGCTGCATGTACTGGATGAGCTTGAGCGACGGCTCGGAGAGCGTGGTGAAGTACAGGCCCTTTTTGCCCTGTCGGGCCAGAGCGAACAGCATCTGGAGCGAGAACAGGGTCTTGCCCGTGCCGGGAGCTCCGGCGATCACGTTGACGGACCGGACAGGGAACCCGCCGCCGAGGATGCGATCGAATTCGGAGCTGCCCGTCGTCAGGCGCTCCAGGACAGCGCGCTTCGAGCTCATGACTTCACTTCCGGCTGCGGGACGATGCCCCGGTTTCCTAGCTCGGGAACCTGAGCGAGACGATTGACGACGACCGAACCGGTCAGGTCGACGAGAAGGATCCAGAGCTCGCGGGTAAGCTCGCACAGCGCTTGCGGCGGGCCCGGAGCCGGCTCGTTCCAGGCGGCCGGAACCGTGTAGGCGTATTCGAGGTTCACGCGCCCGATCGAGAGCACGCCGAGTTCCGGCCAGCGGGGTGTCGCACGTTGTGCTGCGCGGCGCAGGAGCGTCGCCGCGGCGGCGGTGCCGAGCATGTCCGTGAGTGCTTGCCAGAGAACGGCGAAGAGGTCAGCGGCGGAGAGGTCGGCGCCGGGAAACGCAGGATCTGGAACGGAGCCCCCGTTCCGGAAGCGTCCGAGCTGGTCGCGCTCCGATGCGTCTGGGTGAAAATCACGAGAATCGTCCACGTTAGCGTGTTGCCTCATCGGTGACGCTGGCGTGCAGCCGCCACGGCAGGAGTGCCGTGGCAGGCGCGTGAGCTTGGTATCAGGTGCGTTCTGTGCGCGATGGACTCCCGACTTGGCGCCCCATCCAGCTCGTTTTGCCCTGCTGGATGGCGGCGGCTGCGATCTGCCGCATCAACGAGACATCCGTCGAACGCCCGATGATTTCGAGCGTTGGCCCGCAAACGAACGCGCCCAAGACAGTGTCGTCGTGAATCCGTATGACTTGATAGCGCCCCACTTGAAGCCGCACGACGCGATAGGTCGTGCCCAGTACTTGAACCATACCCTTGATGATGTGCATCGAATCTCCGTCGAGTTAGCCCGCGAGCCGCCTCCTCTCGCCGCGCTACTTGCGCGGCTGAACGACAATCTCCACCCTGCGATTGTTGGCGCGGCCGTCGGGCGTTTCGTTGTCCGCGATGGGTCGGCTCGGGCCGACGCCCTGGGAAACCACGCGCTCGGGAGCCAATCCTTTCGACACCAGGTAGCTCCTGACGGCCGCAGCGCGACGCTCCGACAAGTCCTGATTGAGAGCGTCAGAACCTCGTGAATCGGTGTGTCCTTCGACGACGATCTTCGCGTCGGGGTCGCCCGTGGTCAGGGCGATCGCCACCTGATCGAGCTTGGTTTGAGCTCCCGGCAGCAGCTCCGCTTTACCGCTCAGGAAAAACACCGAGCCGGACAGGGTAATCACTGTGCCGCGCGCTTCCTGCTTGACCGATGCGATCTTGGTGAGCGCGGCCATGGCTTCCGCGGCTCGCTGCTCCGCCTCTTGCCGCCGCTGCTTTTCACTGGCCAGCGCCACGGTCTGGTTGGCGACGGTGCTCTTTTCGCCCGCGAGCTCGTTCTTGGTGGCGTTCAAGTCGACCCGAGCAGCCATCTGCATCTTCGCGTTGGCCGCGGCGACCCGGCGCTCGGCAGCCTGGGTGTTCCGGTTGGAAGCCACGATGCTGGCCTGGGTTTCGGCAAGCTCGGCTTTGCGCTGAGCCACGTAGGCGCGATCTCGAGTGTTTTCCGAATCGCCCTCGGCCTCGTAAGTTCGTTCCGCATCGGCGAGCGAGGTTTGAGCCACGTGCAGCTGCGCCGGCGTCAGCCGCGCCGCGGGCCCGTGAGAAGCACGCTCGTAAGCCGCGCGCGCGTCGACCAGGTTGGGCGGCGTTGCCGATGAGCAAGCCGCCGCCACCAAAACCATTGGAAATGAGAGAAGACTCAATTGTTTGAACATGAGAACACCTGTCGTAGTTGAGAAGTTTTTGCCAATCCCGCCCCGCTCGGCACGAAGTCTGCTCAGCGGGCCGACTTTTCGGCTTCAGCCGCCACCGCTGCAGCTTGCTGGGAGCGCTTGAGAGCCGCGTCTTCACGCGCGAGCGCCAGAGCGAGCTCCGCGTCGTTGGAGGCGCGCAGGCTCATGGATTCGGCGCGTTCGTTCTCGCCGCTTTTCATCAGCGTGCGGGCCTGGGCGATCCCTTCTTCGGCCAGCTTCAGGTGAAGGGCGGCTCGCGGGATGTGATGCGCTCCCGCCTCTTCTGCGCCCCGGCTGGCCGCAACGGCGCTGGCCAGGTGATCGTGCGGCGGCGCGTAGCTTGCGCCACACCCGGTCACCATGCCGGCGCCGGTCGCCAGCAGGAAAGCGATCGAGAATGACTTTTTCATTCGAATATCCTCTGATTGCACGACTGAGCGACTTCCGTGCCAGGCCATGTTCACGGACGTTCGCTTCTCGCTGGGCGAGATTGTGGGGCGTCCGTGCGAGGCTAAAGCGCGGACTGAGACGCAAGCGCGCCAGCGAGCTCAATTCGGGTCGCGCGACTTGTACCGCTCGAGGCGGCGGTACAGGGTGCGCCGGTCGATACCCAGGAGTTCGGCGGCTCGCAGCTTGTTGCCGCCGAGGCGCTTCAGCGTCCTCAGAATATGACGGCGCTCGAGCTCGAGCAGCGGAACCACGTTCGGATCTCGTTCGCCCGAGTCGAGCGCTTCGTGCTCGGCCTCGAAAAGCCGAACCTTCTCGGGAAGATCTGCAACAGCGAGCTGCTCCGAAGTCGCCATCGCCACGGCACGTTCCATGCAGCTCTCGAGCTCGCGCACGTTGCCGGGCCAGCTGTAGGAAAGCAGCCTTTCTGCGACCTGCGCGGTCAACTGCACCGTACGGTGCGAGCGCGCGGCGAAGCGCTCCATGAAATGCCGGGCGAGCAGCAAGATGTCGTCACCTCGCTCCCTGAGCGGCGGAACGGTGATCCGTACCACGTCCAGGCGGTAGTAGAGGTCTTGTCGAAATCGCTTCGCCGCGACTTCCGCCTCCAAGTCTCGGTTCGTCGCCGTGATCAGCCGGCAGTCGAACCGGATCTCGTCACTACCGCCGACGGGACGCACCGTGCGCTCCTGCAGCGCACGCAGCAGCTTGGGCTGCATCGTCAGGGGAAGCTCGGCAATTTCGTCGAGCAAGAGCGTGCCGCCATTGGCTTGCACGAGCAGGCCTTTCGTGGCGGTTCTCGCGTCCGTGAAAGCGCCGCGGGTGTGACCGAAGAGCTCGCTTTCCAGAAGTCCCGGTGGCACGGCCGCGCAATTCAGGGCAACGAAGGGGCCGTCCTTGAATTTACTGCTCTCGTGGATTGCGCGCGCTACGATTTCCTTTCCCGTCCCCGTTTCACCTTGCAAGAGGACGGAAGCAGCGCTGTCGGAAAGGCTGGCAACCACCGCGTAAACCTGGCCAATTACGGCGCTCTTTCCCAACACGCTCATCGATGTAGGCTTGGAGCGAGGGTCAGCGGCCTCGTCGCGTGAATGCGAATTTGTCTTTCCCGGCGCGCCTTGCTGAAGGGTTCGGGCGACTGACGTCGCGATCGACTCGGCGTCGAGGGGTTTGGTCAGAAAGTCCCGCGCTCCCAGGCGCAGGGCGGAAATGACGGTATCCATGTTGCCGCGCCCCGTCAGCAAGATGACCGGCATTCCAGGCCGTCTTTCGCCGATATAGCGGCACAAATCCAGGCCGTTCATCTCGCCCATGCTGACGTCGCTCAACACCAGATCGAATTCTTGCTTCGCGATTCGCTCGAGCGCGCCAAAAGCAGACGTTTCCGGCGTGGCGTCGTAGCCCTGGCTCTCCAGAACCTGTCGAAGCAACTCGCAGATGTCGGGTTCGTCGTCCACGACGAGGATGCGTGGCGGCGATGTCCGCGAGGGGACACCGGCGCGGCCGAAAAAGTTGGAACGCTCTTGCAAAACGTACCTGTGCGCACACTCGTTGACGACGAGGAGCTCGCTCACGCTAGCACCGTGGTGGGTCGTTGGAGTTCTTTTGACTGAGTTCCATCCGGATAGACGCTGCGCGCACAACCGCCTCACAAGTACACCAGCCCAAAGCGCGGAAATCGCGCCGGGACGGAATCCGATTCGAGTCACATTTGCTTGTTTTCGCCGCGAAGCTCGGAAAGGCCCCGAAAGGCGTGAAGAAGTGAAGAAAGCGTGGAGGAAGAAAGCGTGGAGGGAGAAAGGGCTGTCGCTGTTCCGAGGGCCATTGCTTGCGGCCGGGCAACAATGAGCGCATACGCGTGAAAGAGGAGTTTGCGGTTGCTCCACGATTTCATCGTTTCCAATCGGGAGCAGATCATCGACCGCGCCCGGCAGCGCGCGCGAGAGAGGATCGCTCCGAGCTCGACCGAAGCGAAGCTCGAGCACGGAATCCCGCTTTTTCTGACTCAGCTCGCTGATGCGCTGGTCCCGGTCACCACGCCCAGCATGCTGCATCTGGTCGGCGCATCGAACAAAAGCACGGAGATCTCCGACAGCGCGGCGCGCCACGGCCGTGAGCTACTGAAAAATGGCTTCACGGTTGCACAGGTCGTGCACGGTTACGGCGACGTCTGTCAAATCGTGACGGAGCTCGCGGGCGAGATGAACGCCGCGATCAGCACTCAGGACTTTCACGTGTTCAATCGCTGCCTCGACGACGCGATTGCCGGAGCAGTGACGGCTTACGGACACCAGCGGGAACGTGACCTCGCTTTCGACGGCACCGAGCGTCTTGGGGAGTTCGCACACGAATTGCGCAACATGCTCCACACCGCAATACTCTCGTTCGATGTCATCAAAAAGGGCATGGTGGGGGTCGGCGGTAGCACTGGCGCCATCCACTCTCGCAGTCTCGCAGGGCTCAGCACGCTCGTGGAGCGCTCGCTGGCGGAAGTCCGGCTGCAGGCGGGTATGCCGACAATCCTGGAGCGTGTCTCGGTGATCGAGTTCATGGAGGAAGTCGCGGTCAGCGCCGAGATGCACGCGGAGGGACAAGGCCTGCGTCTGACGGTGCGTTCCATCGAAAGCGACGTCATCATCGACGCCGACTGGCAGCTGCTCTCGTCGGCAGTCTCGAATCTGCTTCAAAACGCGTTCAAGTTCACCCGACGCCACGGCAACGTTTCACTCACGACGCGCGCCACGAAAGACCGCGTTCTGATCGAGGTCGCTGACGAGTGCGGCGGCCTTCCACCGGGAAAGGCCGAACAACTGTTTCGCCCGTTCACTCGCGGAAGCACCGCAGGCTCGAGCCTCGGGCTGGGGCTCTCGATTGCCCTCCGCGCGGTCCAGGCGAATGCGGGTGACATCCACGTGCGCGACGTTCCCGGCGAGGGTTGCGTGTTCACGATCGATTTGCCGCGCCAGCGTCCACCGTCGACGCCGATCTTTCACGTGCTTCCGGACGGCGAGCATGGCTCTCCCGGCGCCAAGGACCACGGCCCGCGGCGCGGAGCGCACTCGAAGAAGCCCAAGGCACGAGCAGTTTGAGCGCGGACGAGCTCAGTGCCCCGAGCGTTCGCGTGAAGGTCGAAAGCGGCTCCGTCGGGAACGCTTCTTGCCGGAGCTCTTGCGATGCCCAACGACGCGCCGGCTCCGCTCGATGTTCCGTTCTGGGCGTGGCTGCTTTTCGCTGGCGTCGTACTGCTGAGCCTCATCCTCGATCTGGTGGCCCATCGCGGCGGGCGTGGGCTCGGCCGCGGACACGCCGTGGCCTACAGCATCGGTTGGATCACGGTTGCCCTGCTCTTCGCGGGCTTCGTCGCGCTGAAGTTCGGCCTGGTGACAGCTCAGGCGTTCGCTACTGCGTACCTGATCGAAAAGAGTCTCAGCGTCGACAACCTGTTCGTTTTCTTGGTGATCTTCGGACGCCTCAAGATCCCCGGGGCAGAACAACACAGAGTCCTATTTTGGGGCATCCTCGGTGCGCTGGCGACCCGCGCCGCATTCATCGCGGCCGGCTCGGCGATGCTCACGCGCTGGCACTACGCGGTCTACGTTCTCGGTGCCTTCCTGATTTTCACGGGGGTGAGGACCGCGCGCGCGGCCCCGGAAGCAGCTACCGAGGGCCGTGTGTTGCCCTTTCTGCAGCGCCACCTGCGCTTGACGCCGAACTTGCACGGCCACCGTTTCTTCGTCGTCGAAGCCGGGCGCCGGGTCGCCACGCCCCTCATGCTGGCGCTGGTTGCGATCGAAGTCACGGATCTGTTGTTCGCCGTGGATTCGGTGCCCGCCGTCTTTGCGATCTCGCAGGAGCCCTTCATCGTCTATAGCTCCAACGTCTTTGCCATCCTCGGGTTACGCGCCCTGTACCTGGTCTTGGCCGACCTGTTGAAAGACTTGAAATACTTGCACTATGGCCTGGCAGCGATCCTCGTGTTCGCTGGGGCCAAGATGCTCACTTCCGACATCGTTCACGTGCCCCACGCCGTTTCGCTGCTCAGCGTCGTCGCGATCCTCGTGGCCGCGATCATTCCGAGCGTGGTCGCCAGGCGGAGAGCGCGGCAAGCTTCCGATCACGATCTGGGAGGCCTGTCGAAGGGTTAGCGATCGACCAGGCCGACGAGCCGCGGATGGCGCAGCTTGCCGTGCGACGTCCACTCCATGAACGCGACTTCGACCACGAGCTCGGGCCGGACCCAGTGCACGCGCAGCCGCGGCAAGCCGCTGCCCTTCGTGAACGCCGGTTCTGGCAGCTCGAGCGCGTCCAGGCGCCGGCGCAGCTCGAGCAAAAGCGCAGTGTCGAAGCCGGTGCCGACCTTGCCGGCGAACACGAAGTCGTCGTTCTCGAAGTAGCCGACCAGGAGCGCCCCGAGCCCGACGCGTTTGCCTTCCGGTTCGGTGAAGCCGCCGACGACGAGCTCGCGTGTCGCTTCGCACTTCATCTTCAGCCAGTTGCGCGAGCGCCGGTGTTCGTAGGGCGAATCGCGCCGTTTGGCGACGACGCCCTCCCAGCCGTGTTGGCACGCGAGCTCCCACGGCGCGGGATGGTCCACGCGCGCGACCAGCTGGAGCGGCGGCGCGAGCGGCAAGCCGCACAAGAGCTCGCGCCGTTCATCGAGCATCAGCGGCGTCAGGTCACGGCCGTCGAGCCATAGGATGTCGAACAGGTGATAACCCGGCGAGAGGCCCGCCGACTTGCCCCAGCCTCCCAGCGCTTCGCCATCGAGGATCAGCTCCCGCGCCGGAAGCGCTTCGATCGCTTTCACGAACCCGGGATAGGACTCGTTCTGGGGCAGCCGATTGCGGGAAAACAGGCGTACCTCGGAAGCCTGTTTGAAAGCGAGCAAGCGAATGCCATCGAGTTTGCGCTCGAAGATCCAGTCGGGCAGGGTGAAGCGATCTCGCGTCAGCGTGGCGGCCATCGGCTCGAGCCACGCCGGGAAATGCCGTTCCGTCAACCGCAGCCCGCGCCGGGGAAACAGCGCTGTCCGGGGGCGCAGAGGACGCCTTCGCAGCTGCAGCGCTTGGGGCCGCACGGGCTGGCGTCGCAAGAAGTGTCGTCGACGCAGCTGCCCGGGGTTCCGGCGTTGCAGTCGCCGTCGCCCGAACAGCTGCAGCTCCCGGCCTGGCAGGTGAATCCCGGCGGGCAGGCTCTGCCGCAGGCGCCGCAGTTCGCGGCGTCGTTGTCGAGATTTCTGCAACCTGCCGGCGCTCGGCAGCAGACCTGCGCCGCGGAGCAAGCGTTCCCGCCGTTGCAGCGGCAGCGGCGTGTGGATCCCTGTCGCTCGCAGCCTTCGCCGGGCCGGCACTCCGTGGTTTCACAGACGCAGGTACGGTTCGTCGTGTTGCAGGTGGCCGTGCCCGAGCCCGAGCCGACGCGGCACTGATCGTCGTTCGAGCAGCCGCAGCGCAGGGCTGCGCAGCCGAAACCGCCGGCCGCCCCTTGCAGGGCGCAGTCGTTGCCGCAGCCACCGCAGTGATGCACGTCGTTGACGATGTCCTGCTCGCAGCCGTCCGCGCCGCCGTTGGCGCAATCGCCGAAGCCGCTGGCGCAGGTCTTGACTGCGCACGCTCCGTTGCGGCACTCGGGCACCGAATGCTGGCTCGAACAGGGATCGCAGCTCGCGGCCGCGCAGCCGGTGGTTGGGTCGTTATCCGAGATGCAATTCGTGCCGCAGAGTTTTTGCCCGGTGGGGCAGGCGCTGGTTCCCGCGCTCCCCGCGCTGCCGTCGGTGCCTGCGCTCCCCGCAGTTCCGGCGCTTCCCGCACTTCCGCCGACGGCGGCGCTGCCCGCGCTTCCCAGAACGCCGCCAACGCCGGAAGCACCGCCGCTACCGGAAACGCCGCCGCTGCCGAAGGCACCACCGCTGCCGAAAGCCCCGCCGTTGCCGAGGTTGCCCCCGACTCCGCCGATCGCGCCGACACCGCCGACACCGGGGTTGCCTCCCTGGCCTTCACTCGATGAAAACCGGTCGTAGTCGTGCGCGCACGCGCCGGCGATCGCCAGCACGAAAACGAGCGGCAGCGCTTTCGACGCCGCCATCAGAAGCGCCCTTCGAGCGACACGCTGGCGGGCCCGACCCGCAGCGCGGTTTGGCTCGCTTCGCGAGCGGGACCCTTGTTTGCGCTCAACACGAACAGCGTGGCGCCCGCGCCGAGCCCCACGATCCCCACGCCGAGGCCGACGTTGGCGATCAGCTGGTAACGGCGTCCGGCTTCGATGTCGTCGTTCCGGCCGGGCGGGCAGGCGCCATTCGGGCAATCGCCGTCGAGCTCGCTGTAGCGCGAATTGTTCAGGATCCCGAACACTCCGAAAGTCAGAAGACCGGCCGCGCCGACGCCGCCCGCGACGTACGCCCAGGTTCGCAGCGAAGTGTCGGGGCCGAGCTCGACCGTTTTCGGAGCGGGTTCGGCCGGCTCCTCCGCCAAGCGTTCGTCGGATTTTTCACCGCGATCGAGCGAGCTCGACGCCTCGGCGTCGAACGATACGGTCTGTGTGCTGCCCGCTGCGACGCGCACCTCGCGGCGCACGTCGACTTCGCCTGGCGCGCTCACCACGATCGTCGTGGTGCCGGGAGTGACGGCGACGGCGTCGTTCGCTTCGGGCGCGTCGAAGGATCTTTCTCCGATTTTCACGGTGACGCCGCTTTTAGCCTTGCTGCCGAGCTCGAGCTTGACGAAGCCGACTCGCGGCTTGAGCGCCGCCAGATCGTCGCGAGCCGCCCGCGCGGTCTCCGTGTAGCGAGGGTGCTTTTGCGCTGCCGCTTCGGCGTCGGCGACTGCCGCGGTGACCTCCGCGTAGGCTTCGCCGAGGCGACCGAGCTCCCGCAACGAGCGGGCGATCATCAGCCGGGCGTTGGGGCTCTTGACGACGTTGTACGAAGTTCGATACGCGGTCAGCGCCTCTGCGTAGTGCTTCGAGTCGTAAAGGACGTCGGCCGCCTCGAACGTCTTCTGAGCGGCCAGGGTCTGATCCTTGGTCGCCTCGTCGAGGCTTGCTCCCTCGGCCAAGGCCGTTGCCGCACGCATGAACGCGAGCAGGGCAAATCCCAGCGCCGTAAGCTTTGCCCCGAGCCGCATCCGCTCACGATAACATGGTCAAATCCCCTTGGGACGGAACGCCTTTTTCGGCGGTTCTGGCCGCGGTTCGGCTCGATTCGGCGTAGCGTTTCGCGCCGGCTCGGCGCGATTCGGGCCCTCCGTGACGGCGGGTTTCGGTCGGGTTTCCGTGTCGGGCGGACTGGCTGGGGCCACGGTTGCCGTAGCTGACGGCGCCGTTCTTGCGGGCTCGGGCTCCGCGGGTTTGGCGACGCTCGTAACAGCCGTGGCCGGAGCTGCCACGGCGGGCGCTCCGTCTTCCGGTTTCGAGCTGAGTGCGGCGCGCAGCACGGCCAGGAGCCCGATCAATCCGACGACAGCGGCGATCACGAGCGCGATCGTCCTCGCTCTCGACTGACGATCGGAAACCGCGCTCGAACCTGGCACGTTGGGTACCGGTTTGGCGACTGCGATCGCGGACTCCCTTACGGCAACTCCGGCGTCGACTGGGACCAGCGGCGGCGGTAGCGAGCTTGC
>Ga0111538_10006586_pt1 | contig 15694 bp, 13 predicted proteins | sample SoiMethybrSBSTD1_FD_79669 | JGI IMG/M metagenome (GOLD analysis project Ga0111538, IMG submission 79669) | Bulk soil microbial communities from a Populus tree surrounding site in Tennessee, USA - Soil MetaG P. TD hybrid SBSTD1 (version 2)... | ecosystem: Environmental > Terrestrial > Soil >...
GGGTTGAGGCGCAGGGCGCGCTTCGCGGCGTCCGCGCCCTCGGCGTGGTGACCGAGGTCGCCGAGGACGAAGCCGAGCAGGTACTGCACCTCGGCGTCATCGGGGCGCCGCGCGGCGAGGTCGCGTAGGACGACCAGCGCGTCATCCGAGAGGCCGCGGTGGTAACTCAGCTCGGCGAGGAGGAAGCGGAAGCCGTCGTCGTCGGGGCGCTGCTCGAGGGCGCGCCGGATCCAGCGGTTCGCGGGCTCGAAGTCGCCACGGCGCTTGCAGGCGCGGGCGAGCTGGCCTAACGCGTGAGCGTCCCCCGGCGCGTTGGCCACCAGCGCCTCGTAGTGCGGGATGGCGCGGTCAGCCTCGCCGGCGAGCAGCAGGGCATCGGCGAGCTGCCGCCGGGTGTCGGCGTCGGCGGGACTGCGTTCCAGCTGGCGCGCGAGGTCAGCGATGGCGCGGTCGAACAGGCCCGTCTCGCGCCAGGCGATGTGCAGGTTGCGCTCGGCCGTGGCCATGCGCGGGTCGATCGCCAGCGCGCGCGTGAACGCCGACACCGCCTCGTCCAGCATGCCCTTGTTGTAATAGAGCACGCCAAGGTTGTTGTGCGCGCCCGCGTCGTTAGGGTCCACGCGCGACGCAAACCCGCGCAGCACGGCGCGGTCGCGTTCGGAGGGCAGCGCGGGGGCGGAGGGGCGCATGATCACCGTCAGCGCCGCGATGGAGCGTCGCGACTCGCCATCAGGCGAGCCGCACCGCCCGGAGAATGGCCTTCAGTGAAGGGGCGTCGGGCAGCAGGAGGAAGAACCCGCGCACGCGCTGTCCGTTTTCCTGCATGAAGAACTCGGTCTCGACACAGAACACGTAGTTCGGGTCGTCGCCGAACTGCAGGTGCGCGGTCGTCAGCACCGCGCGCGACATGTCGATCACCAGGCTGGGTGGCGACGGCAGGAGCATGATGCCCATGAAGTCGCTCAACGCGTTCATGTGGGCGCCGCTCAGGATGTTCCCCGCTTCCATGATCGCCGACTGCTCGAGCTCACCGAGTTCCGTGCAGCTGCCGTCCTTCCGGCGCAGCATCATCTCGGCGACGCGCATCGCCGTGTTGCGGGGGAAGATGAGGAGCGTGCGTCCCGTCAGGTCGCCGAGCATGTTCATCAGCACAGCGGCGACCGGTTCCTCGGGCATGCCGATGTGCGGCGGCACGTCCTCCAGCGGCGTGACGCTGATGCGCGGCACGCTGATCATGATCCGCTGGGACGTCATCTGCGACAACGCCGTCGCCGCATGACCCGCGCCGATGTTCGCCACCTCGCGGAGGGCGTCCATCTGCATCGGCTTCAGGCTCAACATTTCGTTCATCGCGCTCCCCTCACAAGAGACTCGTTGCCTCGAGGATCAGCGCGGGCACACCATCGCCGAGGATCGTGGCGCCGCTGAAACACGACGCCGCGCCGCGCGCGCCGTCGATCGGTTTCACCACGATCTCCTGCTGCCCACGGAGCTGATCCACGACGAGGCCCGCCCGCCGGTCTGCCACCTCCAATACGACGACCTGACTCCCCTCTTGGTCGCGGACCGGGAGCTCCACGATCCGACGCAGGCTGAGGAGGGGGAGAACCTCCTCCCTGAGCACCAGCACGTCGTTCCCCCGGACCCTGCGAACCACCGAGGGGGTGAGCTGCAACGTCTCCCGGACGTGGGTCAGCGGCAGGGCGTAGGTCTCGTCGCCCACCCGGGCCAGGAGGGCCTGGATGATCGCGAGCGTGACGGGCAGCCGGATGGTGATCGACGTCCCTTTTCCCAGCGTGGTCTTGAGCTCCAGGGAGCCGCCGATCGACCGAACGCGGCTTACGACCGCGTCGACACCGACGCCGCGCCCCGAGAGCGTCGTGACGCGTTCCGCCGTGGAAAACCCGGGCATCGCGATGATCTTGAGGAGGTCCTCGTCCGAGAGTTCGGCCCGCGCCGGGTCGATGATGCCCTCAGCCTGGCCCCGGGCCAGCATCCGGGTACGATCGATTCCCTTCCCGTCATCGGTGACGCGGATCACAACCGAGGAGCGGTCGCGAGCTGCCGACAGGATCAGCTTCCCGGTTCTCGCCTTGCCCGCCGATTCCCGCTGGTGGGGCTCCTCGATGCCGTGGTCGATCGCGTTGCGCAGGAGGTGAACGAGCGGGTCGCCGATCTGGTCGAGGAGCGCGCGATCGAGCTCGATCTCCCGTCCCTCGATCGTGAAGTCGAGCTCCTTCCCTAACGAGCGCGCCGCGTCGCGCACGACGCGCGGGAACCGGTCGAAGACCTGCCAGACGGGCACCATGCGACTGGACAGGATGCCCGTCTGCATGTCGCCAATGAGGCGGCTGACGACACCGACGACGTCGTGCAGGGCGGCATCGGGCTGCGTCACGACCGCCTGTTCGAGGCGGCCGCGGGCGATCACGAGTTCCCCCATCAGGTTCATCAACCCGTCGAGCCGGCGGAGGTCGATGCGCACATAACGCTGGAGCGGCGCCTTGAGCGTGCCGGCGGCCCAGGCGGAGTCGGCACGCTCGGCGGCGGCGGCGGCGTCCGCGGCAGACGTGAGCCCTTCACGCGCCACGCGAACCGATTCGACGAAGCCTGCCTCACGAAGCGTGTCACCGATGAGCTCAGGCGTCGCGTTGCTCCGCAGGCGGAACGCGAACGTGGACTCGAACCGCTCGGCAGCCAGCGCGTCCTCGTCAGGCACGACGGCGGTGACTTCGCCAAGTGTGCGCGCCCGCTCGAGCACGAGCATGGCGCGTGCGCCCCGCAACGGAGCGTCCCGGCCTAACGTTACCGTGACGGCGAGCCCATCGCCCTGCGGCAACAGGAACTCGCCCACGGTCGACGGAACAGCGTGCGTCGCGGTCGCCCATCCGCGCAGCCGGCCGCAAAGCGCCGAGACGTCGATGTCCCCGCCACGTCCCGCTACGGACGCTTCGATGGCGGCTTCGAGGGCATCGGTGGCTTCGAGGAGGAGCGGCGGGTCGTCGTTGCGAAGGCCGCGCTGTTCGTCGCGCGCGCCGGCGAGCAGCGCCTCCATGTCGTGCGCGAGGTCGGCGACGGCGGTGTAGCCCATGACGCCGGCCATGCCCTTGATGGTGTGCACGGCCCGGAACGCCGCATCGATGGCTTCGCCGTCGTGCGGATCACGCTCCAGCCTGAGCAGCGCCTCATTGGTCGCGACGAGGTTGTCGCGGCTCTCGGTGAGGAATAGCTCGGCGTATTTGGAGGTGTCCATTCTGGTGACTGGTGACTGGTGATTGATGACTGGTCAAAGACGGGCGCGCTGCCAGTCACCAGCCACTAGTCACCAGTCACTAACCGAGGACGCGCTGAACCGCTTCGAGAACTCGACTGGGCTGGAAAGGCTTTACGACAAAGTCTTTAGCGCCCGCCTGAATCGCCTCGACCACGAGCGCCTGCTGACCCATCGCGCTGCACATCAGCACTTTGGCCATGGGGTCCAGCTTCGTGATCTCACGGACGGCATCGATGCCACCCATGTCGGGCATGACGATGTCCATCGTCACCAGGTCGGGACGAAGTTCGCGGTACTTCTCCACCGCCTGGGATCCAGTCTCCGCCTCCCCCACCACGTCGAACCCCGCTTGCTGGAGGATGTCTCCCAGCATCGTGCGCATGAAAATGGCGTCGTCGCAGATCAGGACCGAATGGCTCACCTTGTGGTCTCCTCGAACCGAAGGTCCCCACTCAGTCAGGCCAGCGTCTGCCTCACCAGTTCGGGGATGTCGACTACAAGGACGACTTCATCTCCCAAACGTCCCACGCCCGTGAGCAGGCCATCGGCCCGGGCCAGCATGTCCCGATCGGCGGTCTCGACCCGCACCTCCTGGACGTCATGCACGTCGTCGACGAGCAGGCCAAGCACCCGGTCGTCCGAGGTGACTACCACCGTCGACCCTTCACTGCTGGTGGCGGGCATGCCGGTAAGTCGATGGCCGATGTCGACGACGGTGAGGAGCTGGCCCCGGAGGTTGACGACGCCCCTGACGTGCGGCGGCGCGCCTGGCAGCCGCGTGGCGCCCGGAAAGCCGACTATTTCGCGCACGGCGTCTGCATCAACGCCAAACAGCCCACCCGCCAACTCGATGATCAGCAATCGGTCGGGGGGAGAAGCCGGCTCAGGCGCGGTCATAGAATCGGAAGTCATCGAGGGGATCGGCTTTCGTCAGGAGGTCGGCGTCGCGCGCCGCCTGAGCGAGCGCCGCACGAAGGTCGGTGGGAAGCGGAGAACGAAGATCCAGATCCTCGTCCGTCACGGGATGGCGAAAGCGAAGCCACGCGGCATGCAGAAAATGACGCTTCGGCGGCAACGCTACGACCTTCCGTCCGCCGCCGCCACCGTAGGTGTCGTCGCCGATCACCGGATGCCCGATCGACGACAGGTGCACACGAATCTGGTGCGTGCGACCGGAATGCAGGTGTGCGCGCAGCAGGTCGACGGCATCAAAGCGTGCCAACCGGATGAGCGTGGTCTTCGCCGGCTTCCCGGTTTTCACCACAGCCATTTTCCGCCGATCGCGAGGATCGCGCGCGAGCGGCTTTTCGATCACGACTTCATCGCGGTCGAGGTGTCCCCACGCCATCGCCGCATAACGACGCACCACCCGGCGAGCCGCAATCGCTGCCGACAGGAGGCGATGCACTCGTTCTGTTTTCGCGACGAGCAGCAGCCCTGATGTTTCCTTGTCGATGCGGTGGACGATGCCCGGCCGCTCTTCCCCGCTGCCCGCCGGCAGCGCGCCGCGCCCGAGGAGCGCGTTGACCAGTGTCCCGCTCCAATTCCCCGGTGCCGGGTGCACGACCATGCCCGCCGGCTTGTCCACGACGATGAGGTGCTCGTCCTCGTGCACGACGGACAATGGAATGTCCTCGGGCAGCACTTCGCGACCCGGCGGTGGCGGAACCATCACGGCGATCGACTCACCGCGGCGCGGCTTGTAGCTCGCGCGTTCGTGACGCGGCGCGGCGCCCGTCGCCGCGACGGTCACCATTTTTTCCGCGATGAGCGTGGCGGCCTGCGTGCGCGAAAGGCCGAGCCGGTTGGCCACGAGCAAATCGAGGCGGACATCACTGTCCGCCTCGCTGGTGAACTCGTGCCTCGTGCCTGACGAGTTGGCGGTCACGACACGTTGGAGGCTCGACTGACCTGGGCCCCCGCGGACCGCTCGGCTCTATCTTCCCCCCACAACACCCAGGCGAGCAGGATCGCGCCCGTGCTCACGGCCATGTCGGCCACGTTGAACGTCGGCCAGCGCATGTCGCCGATGCCGATGTCGATGAAGTCGACCACGCCCTGCGGACCGCGCAGCCGGTCGATGAGATTGCCGACGGCCCCGCCGGAAACGAGCGCGATCGCGAGCGTCCGCGCGATGTCACGCGACGAGGTCGTTCGATACAGCTGCGCCAGGATGACGAGCGCCGCGACCGTCAGGCCGAGGAAGATCCAGCGCGAGTACTGTCCCAGGTGGAGGCCGAACGCCGCGCCGCGGTTGTACACCAGCGTTAGGCGCACCACGTCGCCGAACACCTCCCGCGGCACGCCGCGCGGGTACAGGTCCCTCACCGCGATCCACTTGGTGAAGATGTCTGACAGGACAACCGTGACGACGATGGGCCAGAAGACGCGAGAGCGCCCTGACTCAGGGCTTTCCATCTTCCTCCCGCTGCTTGCACTTGATGCAGAATCTCGCGTGAGGCCGGGCATCCAGCCGCTCGAACGCGATCTCCTCGCCGCAATTATGGCAGCGGCCGAAATTGTCGGGCTGCTTGTACAGGCGACGGAGCGCCTGGTCGATGTGCCAGAGGAATCGCCCCTCCTGGCTCGCAAAAAGAAATGCCTTCTCGCGCTCCATCGCATCCGTTCCCTGATCGGCCATATGGAACGAATAGGAACTCAGGTCGCCGTCAGCGGACTGCGGCGTGGCGCCGAACACGTCTTCGTAGTGCCCGAGTTCCTTCAGTGCACGACGCCGCTCGTCCAGCAGCCTCTTCTCGAAGTGCTGGAGGTTCTTCTTCGTCATCGGCTTCGGCTTCTTGGCGCCGTTCGTATTGGGCATCTTGCATCCGTTGTGAAGGCGGGTAGTTCCCGCAAGACACTGAATCTCCACGGTTTCTCAACCGTATTCAACGGCCCGCAAGTATCATCCCGGAATTGCTTGATTGGGATGAGAGGCCTTGCTACGTTGCCACGGGACGACGGTTTACGAGATGAGTCCGTCGCCTCAGGAAGACGGCGAAGATCCGGCGATCACCGGGGAGCCGGCCGGAAGAAAGGGTCCAAAGCCTGAGTAGACCTGGCGGGGCGTGGCCCGTTACAGCCACACGATGAGCGGTTCGCGTTTTCGTCTGGAAACGCGGGCAAGCGGGGTGGTACCGCGAGCGCATGAAGTCCTGTGCGCCTCGTCCCCGTGTAGGGCCATCAGGCGTGTGCTGATGGATCCGTTACACGTAACGAGGACGAACACGTGCCATACCCAAGAGCTGGCCATCGCGCCGTCGGGCCGGAACCGATTCCATCGCATCCGCGCTTCCCCGAGCTGGAACGCGAAGTGTTGTCGTGGTGGTCGCACGACCGGACGTTCAAGGACAGCGTCGAGCAGCGATCCGCCGGCAAGGACGGCGCGAATGAATTCGTCTTTTACGACGGACCTCCGTTCGCCAACGGCCTCCCGCATTACGGGCACCTGCTCACCGGCTATGTGAAGGACCTGGTGCCGCGCTACCAGACGATGCGCGGCCGTCGCGTCGAGCGACGCTTCGGGTGGGACTGCCACGGCCTGCCCGCCGAATTCGAGGCCGAAAAGCAGCTGGGCATCAACCACAAGAACGAGATCGAGGCGATGGGCATCGCGCAGTTCAACGATGCGTGCCGGGTCTCGGTGCTGCGGTACACGCGCGAGTGGGAGGAGTACGTCACTCGTCAGGCACGCTGGGTCGATTTCGAGAACGACTACAAGACGCTCGACCTCCCGTACATGGAGAGCGTGATGTGGGCGTTCAAGTCCCTGTACGACAAGGGGCTCGTGTACGAGGGCTTCCGCGTCCTCTGGTACTGCTGGCGCTGCGAGACGCCGCTGTCGAACACCGAAGTGAAGATGGACGATGTGTACCGGGACCGCGAAGATCCCGCGGTCACGGTGGGGATGTCGCTCCTCTCGGATCGACCGGAGCTGAACGGCGCGCTCGCGCTCATCTGGACGACGACGCCGTGGACGCTGCCGTCGAACCTGGCGCTCGCGGTGCATCCCGACGTCGACTACGTGGTCGTCGAGGCGAAGGGGAAGCGCTACCTGCTGGCGGAAGCGCGCCTCGCGGCATATGCGCGGGAACTCGGGACGCCTGGTGAAGAAGGCGGCGCCCCGGTGTTCAGTGTCGTCTCCAGGCATACGGGCGCGTCGCTGGTCGGGACGCGCTACACGCCGGTGTTCGACTTCTTCGCCGGGCGGCCTAACGCGCACCAGGTCCTTCCCGCCGATTACGTCTCGACCGAAGACGGCACGGGCATCGTGCACATCGCGCCCGCGTACGGCGAAGACGACAAGGCGGTCACCGACGCGGCGGGGATCGACCCGGTCACGCCCGTCAATTCGCGCGGCGAGTTCGATGCGCAGGTCCCGCCGTACGAGGGCCAGCACATCTTCGACGCGAACAAGCCGATCATCCGCGACCTGAAGGCGAAGGGCGTGCTGCTGCGCCACGAGACGCATCGCCACCCGTACCCGCATTGCTGGCGTTGCGAGAATCCGCTGATCCAGCGCGCGGTGAGCTCGTGGTTCGTGGCGGTCACCACGTTCCGCGACCGGCTGGTCGCGCTGAACCAGCAGATCACCTGGGTGCCCGAACACATCCGCGACGGACAGTTCGGCAAGTGGCTCGAGAACGCGCGCGACTGGTCGGTGTCGCGCAATCGCTACTGGGGGTCGCCGATCCCGGTGTGGATGTCGGACGACAAGAGCTATCCGCGCGTCGATGTCTATGGATCGCTCGATGAGCTCGAGCGCGACTTCGGCGTGCGCCCAACCGATCTCCATCGTCCCGCGATCGACCAACTCACGCGACCGAATCCGGACGATCCCACCGGGACGTCGACGATGCGTCGCGTTCCCGAAGTGCTCGACTGCTGGTTCGAGTCGGGATCGATGTCATTCGCCCAGGTGCACTACCCATTTGAAAACGCGACGTGGTTCGAGCACCACTACCCGGGCGACTTCATCGTCGAATACAACGGACAGACCCGCGGCTGGTTCTACACCATGCACGTGCTGGCCACGGCGCTCTTCGATCGCCCGGCGTTCCGCACCTGCATGGCCCACGGCATCGTGTTAGGCGACGACGGCCAGAAGATGTCCAAGTCGCGCAGGAATTATCCCGACGTGAACGGCGTCTTTGATCGCGACGGCTCGGACGCGATGCGCTGGTTCCTGATGGACAGCCCGATCCTGCGCGGCGGTGACCTGGTCGTCACGGAGCGCGGGATCCAGGAGGGCGTGCGTCAGGCGCTCCTGCCGCTCTGGAACTCGTACTACTTCCTCGGCCTCTACGCGAACGCCGACAAGCTGGACGGGTGCCACCGCACGGATTCTCCGCACCTGCTCGACCGCTATATCCTGGCGAAGACGCAGGAGCTGGTGACGAACGTCGAGGCGCAACTCGACACCTACGACATCGTGGGGGCGTGCGCGACGATCCGGGAGTTCCTCGACGCGCTCACCAACTGGTACGTACGTCGCTCGCGCGATCGCTTCTGGGCCGGCGACCGCGATGCGATCGACACGCTGCACACCGTGCTCGAGGTGACGTGCCGCGTGGCGGCGCCAATGCTGCCCCTGACGACCGAGGTGATCTGGCGCGGGCTCACCGGCGAGCGATCGGTGCACCTCACCGACTGGCCGCTGGTCGACGAGCTTCCGAGCGACGCGGCGCTGGTGGAATCGATGGATCGCGTGCGCGAGGTCTGCTCGACCGCGTTAGGCCTCCGCATGGCAAACAAGCTCCGCGTGCGACTGCCGCTCGGGCAGTTGCGCGTCGCCTGCGAAGACGCTGCAAAGCTGCGCCCGTTCGTCGACATCATCCGCGACGAGATGAACGTGAAGAGCGTCGAGCTGACCGACGATGTTGCGGCGCACGGCCGCACCGAAATCGTGGTGAACGCGCGGGCAGCCGGTCCGCGGCTGGGCAAGCAGGTTCAGGACGTGATCCGCGCGGCGAAGGCCGGCCAGTGGACGACCACGCCCGAGGGGCGTGTGCACGTCGCGGGCGTCGACCTGCTCGACGGCGAATACGAGCGGCGCATCGTCTCGACCGACGCCGGCGCAACCGCCGAGCTGCCGCGCAACTCCGGTTTCGTCATCCTCGATACGACCGTGACTCGGGAACTCGCCGCGGAAGGTCTCGCACGCGATGTCGTTCGCGCCGTTCAGCAGGCGCGTCGCGACGCCGGCTTACAGGTCTCCGACCGGATCAGGCTCTCGGTGAATGGCAAGGACGACGTGATCGCCGCCGTGAAGGCTCACGAATCGCTGCTCTCTTCGGAGACGCTCGCGTTGTCCGTGAACTACGGTGACGCCGACGGCGGAGTCGCGTGCAAGGTGGGGGATGGGGCGGAAGTCGTCGTTCGCGTCGAGAAGGCGTAGCGAGCTAGAGCCTCGTCACGACCCCTGCCACCAGCTCGGTCAGCCTCGGTTCCGCTGCGCCCGCCATGGCGAGGATCCGTTCAAGACTCGCCGGCTCCAACTCGTCAGGCAGGCACATGTCGGTGATGATCGAGATGCCGAGCACGCGCATGCCGCCGTGCGACGCCACGAGGACCTCGGGCACCGTCGACATCCCCACCACGTCCGCGCCGAGCGCGCGCAGCATCCGGTATTCGGCGCGCGTCTCGAGGTTGGGCCCGGCCACGGCCACGTACACGCCCTCGCGCAACACGGTCCTCTGCTCCGCCGCCACGGTTCGCGCCAGCGTGCGGAGCTCCGCGTCGTACAACGCCGAACCGTCGGGGAAGCGCGGGCCCAGTCGTTCGTCGTTAGGCCCGGTCAGCGGGTTGTCGCCGAGCAGGTTGATGTGATCGGCGATCAGCATCAGGTCGCCCGCGCGCCAGTCGGGATGCATGCCGCCGCACGCGTTGGACACGATGAGGACGCGCGCGCCGAGCTGTCGCAGCACACGCACCGGGAAGGTCGCCTGCTGGAGCGAATACCCTTCGTAGCGATGGAATCGCCCCTGCATCGCCAGGACTGAACGGCCGGCCAGTTTTCCAGACAGCAATCGTCCGGCGTGTGATTCCACGGTAGAGAGCGGGAATCCGGGGATCTCGCCGTACTCGATCGCGATCGGCGACTCGATACGCTCCGCGAGTCCACCGAGACCGGTGCCGAGGATGATCGCGACTTCCGGAGCTTCCGTGATGCGCGCTCGAACGAGCGTCGCTGAAGCCTCGATCCGCTCGAGAGCGTGTTCGTGTATCACGCGGAGTCGCGGAGTCGCGGAGGCCAATGTGAGGTCGCGTCGAACAAGCGGCTCAAACGTACTTCGCGTTTCGTGTTTCCGCGTCGCCTTTGGCTCCGCGCGAGCCTCGTTAGTCCTTCTTGACCAGGTCGTTGATCCAGATGGCCGCGTCAGGCGGCTCGACCGGCGTCATCTCCTCCGGCAGCGGAACCTCAGCCGCCGGCGCGGAAGCTGGCGGCGCGGAAGCTGGCGGCGCGGATGCTTTTGGCGCGGATGGCGGCGCCGCGGATGCTTTTGGCGCGGATGCTCGTGGCGCCTGAGGCTTTGTCTCCGGCGCCGCAGTTGGCGGCGCGGGGAACGCCCCCTCAGCCGCGTCGAGTTCCGCCAGCTGGCGCTGCGCGACCACCCGGAGCTGCACCAGGAATGCCCGGCGCGTCCGCAGGAGGGCATCGAGTTCCGCCTGCACGCTGCGCACCTGGGAGCGCGCCTCTTCCAGCAGTTTTTCGCCCTCGGCCTGTGCTTCGCGGAGGATCAACTTTGCCTCGCGATCCGCCTGCTCCCGGATCTCACCACGCAGTTGCTGCGCCGAGATCAACGCTTCGTTCAGCGCCTTGTCGCGCTCACGGAACGCGCGGAGCTGCTCGTGAAAGCCTTTCGCCTTGGTCTCGAGCTCCACGCACTGCTTGTGGAGGTACTCCACTTCGGCGGCCACCTGGTCGCGGAACTCGTCGACGCGCGCCTTGTCATAGCCACGCAGCGCGTTGCCGAAGTCGAACCGCCGGATATCCAGCGGACTGAGATGAAAGGCTTCGTCCTTCATGGCATCCTCGCTCCAAACAGGATGGTGCCCAGTCGAACCATGGTCGCTCCCTCTTCTACCGCCACCTCGAAATCGCCCGACATTCCCATCGACAGCTCGCGGGCATCGAGACCCGCCTCGCGAAGCACCGACGCCGCCTCACGGCAACGGCCGAAGACCTCGCGCAGAACCCGCTCAGGCGCCTCGTAAGGCGCCATCGTCATCGTTCCCTTCACCTCGATCCCGCGCATCGCCGCCAGCCGCGGCGCCAGCGCGCGAAGTTCCTCGAGGTCAAAACCGCCTTTCGTCTCCTCGCCCGACACGTTCACCTGCACCAGCACCGGCATTCGACGTTCTGAGACTTCGTTTCGTTCACTGATCGCGTTCGCAAGACGCTCACTGTCCAGCGCGTGAAACATCGAGAACCGATCGAGGTGCTTGGCCTTGTTCCGCTGCAGGTGTCCGATGAGGTGCCATTCCACCGGCTCCGGCACGCGGTCCATCTTCTCCAGCGCTTCCTGAATCCGGTTTTCCCCGACGATCCGCACGCCGGCCACCCATGCAGCCGCGGCGGCTTCCGGACCATACGTCTTCGTGACAGCGACGATCTGAACCGACTGTCCGTGACCTCCTCGTCGGACGGCCTCGCTGATTCGCTGCTGTACCTCACGGACCTGTTCGCCAATCCTCGGGAATGGCATAACGCCGCATCCTATTTGAAGTTACAGCGCGAATCAAGTGTGAGTTCGGGCGATGCATCGAGAGCATTCCCACCTGACCGTAGCGCCTGGGACGGGCAGCGGAGGACCCGCAAAACGTAAGAAGTCGCCGGATCCCGGTCGCGAACCGAAGCAGGAATCCGCCTGGATATGAGGTCCGCGACCCGCCGGGTAGCCAGGGTGTCCATGGCATCAGGCAATGGCGCAGTTTCGCTGCCCGGGACGTATGCCATGCCGCCTAACGTCCATGACGGGGCGAGTCGCGCGCGCACCGGGTGCGGAACGGTGACGGCGGCGGCGACCGGCCGACCGCGCTCCCGCGCCGCCGTGACCAGGGCGCGAAGGGTCGCTTCCTCGCCCCGCCAATAGTCGACGGTTGTCGAATCGAGCAACCGATGCCGGCGAGCGAGCTCGCGACGGTACCATGCCGCGGGCAACAGCGAAACCGTCACTGGGACGACGTCGCGTCGTTCGCCGAGCACTGCCTGACGATACCAGATGGTATACGTGTCATTGTCGCCGGCCACGAGCAACATCGCGTTGGGTGGAGCGGATGCCAGCAGTGATTCTCCGAGCGTGGACGCGATCGCCGCGTCGGGCCGCCGATTGGCGGCGCGCCAGTTGAGGAGGATCGGAAGCCCTGCCAGGAGCAGTGCCGCCGGCACGGCTCGCGGCGACAGCCAGCGGCGCGCGGCGAGCACGGCACCGGCGCCCACCCAGACTCCCGTCGTCGCAAAGGCGAGGGCGAAGAAGTAATCGCGCTCGCGCGGTTCGTGCGCGGCGCCAGGCGGAAGCACCGAGTCGAGGATGCTCGGCCCGGCCTTGAGGTTGAGCACGGCCACGATACCTAACGACGACATCAGGAGCAGGACCGCCGCGCCGCGGGCGCTACGTCGGTCCTGTCGCCAGTGCCATCGCGCGCCGGCCACGGCCAGCATGAGCGCGCCGAGGCTCCACGGTGTCCGCCACCACGACGCCGCCACCGCGTTGTCGAGGCCCGAGGCCACCTGCCAGTCCGCGTACTGGAACAGCGTCGCCAGCTGGATCCAGACGGGCGCCTGACGCGGCCAGAGGCCGGGCACCTGGTACTGGCTTCGCCGCACCACGTCCATCATCGCGCCGAAGGTCGACGGGTCACCCTGGTTGATGAAGGGGTCGTGTTGTGCGCGGAGGAGCATGAAGAACGTGGCGCTCATGCCGAGGGCCGCGATCGCAACGAGGGCCACGGCCTCGAGCCGCGCGCCCTTTCGCAGCGCAGAGGCGGCCACGAGGATCGCACCCGTTGCGATGATTCCTGCCGATCCGAGGGCGACACCGGCGGTGACTGCCAGTACGCCGCCTAACGCCAAGGCCCGGCTTCGTGACTCGTGACTCGTGACTCGTGACTCGGCACTGCGATAACCTTTGGACGCGAGGAGGATCGCGGCTGGCGCAGCCACGAGCGCGCTGATCTGGATCGGGATCGCGAGGCCGATCAAGTACGCCAGGAGCAGGCGCAGTCGCGGGCTGTCCCGCTCACCCGCCTGATCGCCAACGACGACCATAAGCACCGCCAGCAGCAGCGACAGCGCGTAGATCTCGGTTTCGGTGGCGTTGTTCCACACCGCCAGCATCGAACCCGCCGTGAGCCCTCCCGCGATTCCCGCGAGGCGGTCGCGCGTCCATTTCGCCAGGAGCCCGCCCAGCAATCCACAGGCAATCGCCGTCGCGACTGCCGACAGCAGGTTGAGCGCCAATGCCGACGGAATGAACCCGAGCCCCCGGGTCCACACGTTCCCGATCACGATGTACAGTGGCGTGCCCGGGGGATGCGGAATGCCCAGCGATGCAATAGCAGCGTTGAATTCGCCCGCGTCCCAGAGCGAGACCGATGGAGCAAGTGTTGCCAGGTACACGGTCAGCAACACCAGGCTGACGGTGAGCTCCACAACCCGTGACTGGTGACTGGTGACTGGTGACTGGTCCGCAACTCTTCGGTCCCAGTTGCGTTGCGCTGGAATGTTCACCGTGCGTTGCGGTGATGTCTCACGAAGGCCGACAGGATCGCACAATCCAAGCTACCATGGCCCCACGACATCACGAAGTCTGAAGGTCTGGCAAGCGGCCGTCGACGTCTCGATCGCCGCGCATGAATGTGTCGAGACCTTCCAGCGCCGGCACCTGTTCATGTACGGCAATCAGATCGTGCGCGCGGCTGCCTCTATCGGCTCCAACATCGCTGAAGGTGCGTCACGCAAGTCCCCACGAGAGTTCCTTCAGTTTCTTTACATCGCGCGCGGTTCCGGCGCGGAGTTGCATACGCTGTTCGTGATCGTGGGAAGACTTCGGCTGGCCAAAGAAAAGGAGCTGGCCCATGCGAGCCAGCTCCTTGAGTCCACCGGGAAGATGCTGACGAACCTGATCAAGTCCGTCTCACGCTCCCTCTAGCTGTTCCAGTCACCAGTTAGGCAGGCGAGGGCTCAGGGCCGCCAATCAACGGCGGCGCGCTGGGCTTCGGCTGGTGCGGCAACGGCACCGCCTGTGGCGTCGTGGCCAGCGGCGGCGGCGGCGCGCGAGGCGGCAGGCGCTCGCCACGGCGCAGCACTTCGATGTCCTCACGCGTGAGCGTCTCGCGTTCCAGCAGCGAAGCGGCCACGGAGTGCAACAGCTCGATGTTCTCGGTGAGCACCCGCGTCGCGAGGCTGTACGCCGCGTCGATCACGCGCTTGACCTCGCTGTCCACGAGCTGGTGCGTCTGCTCGGAGACTTCGCGTTTGCTGATGATCTGGTTGCCGAGGAAGACCTCCTGCTCGTTGTCGCCAACAAGCACCGGGCCCACCGCGTCGGAGAGACCCCACTGGGTCACGTACTTGCGCGCGATCTGCGTCGCCAGCTGGATGTCGCTGGCCGCTCCCGTCGTGACGCGCTCCCGGCCGAAGATCAGCTCCTCAGCCGAGCGACCGCCGTACGCCATCACCAGGCGCGCCTCGAGCTGCTCGCGCGTGATCGACACGCGATCGTCCTCAGGCAGCGTGAACGCGACGCCTAACGCGCGGCCGCGCGGTACGATCGTCACCTTGTGGAGCGGATCGTTCCCCTTGACCATCATCGCGCAGACCGCGTGGCCAGCCTCGTGGTACGCCGTCAGCCGCCGCTCGTCGTCCTTCATCACCAGCGACTTCCGCTCGGCGCCGAGGAGCACCTTGTCCTTTGCCTCCTCGAAGTCGGCCATGTAAATGCGGTCGTGGCTCCGTCGCGCGGCGAGGAGCGCCCCTTCGTTCACGAGGTTGGCCAGGTCCGCGCCGGCCATGCCCGGCGTTCCGCGCGCCAACGACGTGATTTCCACGTCCTCGGCGATCGGCTTGTTCCGCAGGTGCACACGAAGAATGCCCTCGCGCCCGCGCAGGTCGGGCAGGTCCACGACGATCTGACGGTCGAAACGCCCCGGTCGCAGCAACGCAGGATCGAGCACGTCGGGCCGGTTGGTTGCTGCGATCAGAATGACGCCGTCGTTCGACTCGAAACCGTCCATCTCGACGAGCAGCTGGTTCAGCGTCTGCTCACGCTCGTCATGACCGCCGCCCAACCCGGCGCCGCGATGACGACCGACGGCATCGATTTCATCGATGAAGATGATGCACGGCGCCTGAGACTTCCCCTGCTCGAACAGGTCGCGCACGCGCGACGCGCCGACGCCGACGAACATCTCGACGAA
>Ga0111538_10006588_pt1 | contig 15693 bp, 10 predicted proteins | sample SoiMethybrSBSTD1_FD_79669 | JGI IMG/M metagenome (GOLD analysis project Ga0111538, IMG submission 79669) | Bulk soil microbial communities from a Populus tree surrounding site in Tennessee, USA - Soil MetaG P. TD hybrid SBSTD1 (version 2)... | ecosystem: Environmental > Terrestrial > Soil >...
GAAAAAGAACCCAACAGGCCTTTTAGCCTGATCTTGAAGCCTGACATCATGCCGAATAATAAAACAGACATTAATAACAATGGACCGTTTTCGACGGATATGATTGGAGTTAACTATGACTATCCTGAGGCTGATTACAACAGAAGAGCCGAGATCATTAAAGACCTGGAAAGCTATAACAAAGGGCTGTTGTAATTTATAGGGCATGACCCCAGAATGCCAACACATTTGAAAGGCGAAATGTTGAAGTGGGGATATCCCAAAGATGAATATGTCGACAACGGAAATTGGTCACATCAGGCATACATTCGGGAAGCGAGGCGAATGGTAGGCGAGTACGTAATGACCCAGCATAATTGTGAAGGTAGAGAAACTGTTACCGATGGCGTTGGTATGGCGGCATATACAATGGACTCACACAACATTCAGCGAATTGTTGTGGATGGAATGGTTAAGAATGAAGGTGACGTTCAAATAGGAGGGTTTCCACCATATCCCATTTCCTATCGTTCGATAATTCCGAAGCTAACCGATTGTAAGAACCTTTACGTTCCAGTTTGTTTGTCTGCGACACACATTGCTTATGGTAGTATCCGAATGGAGCCCGTATTTATGGTGCTTGCACAATCTGCGGCTACAGCGGCCGTTCAGGTAATTGACAAAAGCATAAGCGTTCAGCAGGTTGATGTAGCATTACTTCAGAAGGCGTTAAAGGAGAATCCACTGGCCAACGGGACAACAAAGGAAATTCTCATAGATAATGATGATAAAACCAGTGTTACGCTCGTTGGCTCGTGGACAACGCTTAAGAGTGCACCCGGGTGTTATGGGCCATCGCTTTTGTCAAGCGCCGGTGGTGATAAAGCGAGGATTCAGTCCGTTAAATTTAGTACCTTGATTGAAAAAGAAGGCCCGTACGAAGTCTACGCCTATTTTCCCAGAATTGAGGGCGGAGCGTCAACAGTAGTCGTGAGTTTTTATACTGGAAAAAAGAATTATACGCGGGATCTGAAACCCAACCAGCAGAAGATCGAGGGGCAGACGTCTGGAGAATGGATGTTTCTTGGACGATATGATCTGAAGAAGGGTGAAAATCCACACGTGGAAGTATCCACACGAGGCGCAGATGGAACTGTTGTTGCAGACGCTGTTTTGATTTATCCAGTAAAGTGAAAGATTTAAACAAGCAATAAAATTTGTAGCACTATGAAAAGACGAACCTTTGTAAAGAGCGCAACAATGGCCGCAATAGGCAGCGTGTACATTGCCAGAGACTTGTATGGAAAGGATAAGTCCGTCGTCTACGGTCACAATAACATGAAATACAAACTAGATCAGGCGTGGTGCAAAGCAGATCCACTGAAGAATCCAGTTAATGATTGCCATGAAATGGTCCAGGACTCATCCGGACGCATCATTTTACTAACGAACGAGACGAAGAACAATGTCATGATCTTTAACACCTCGGGGAAATTGCTGAAGACGTGGGGTAATTCGTTCCCGGGCGGACATGGTTTGACACTGGATGGCGAGCATTTGTTCATTACCGACACCAATAAGCATCAGGTGTACAAAGCAACTCTCAATGGCAAAATTTTACTAACCCTTGATGCTCCGAAGGAGGACAATCTTTATCCAAAGCCAGAGCAATTTGTACCGACCGAAGTCGCAGTGGCCGATAATGGTGATTTTTATGTGGCCGACGGGTACGGACTACAGTACATTCTTCACTATGATTCATCCGGTAAACTACTCCGTTATTTTGGTGGCAAGGGAGAGGGCGATGAAAAGCTTGATAATGCCCACGGAATTTGTATTGACAAACGAAATGGTTCGCCATCGCTTTTGGTGACAGACCGAACAAGAAATTGTTTCAAGTCTTTTACAATGGAAGGTCAGTTGCTTTCAGTGATAAAGCTTCCGGGTGCCTGTGTGTGCCGCCCAGTAATCAAAGGTGAAAATTTGTATGCGGCAGTTTTGCGCTCCCCCGACCTTGGCGCGGAGAAAACAGGGTTTGTCACGATATTGAACAAACAAAACAAGGTCGTTTCAAACCTAGGAGGTACGGCTCCGGTATACGACGAACAAGGAAAATTACAACCTATGGCTCAGGCTGAGAAGATATTTGTTCATCCTCACGATGTCTGTGTCGACAGAGATGATAACATTTATGTCGCGCAGTGGGCGTCAGGTAAAGTATATCCTTACAAATTTAAAAGAGTTTAATGTATTGTTTTTGACACGCCTGGCTTACATATTATTGTTTACAGGCTTACTCGCTTGCGGAGATGAGGAAAGTGCGAATACTCCGCCCGTTGCGCTATTTGAGTCTACCGATGGCCTTGACAGGATAATTCTCGATGGAAACATTTCAAAAGATTCTGACGGTGATCCGCTGGTTTTTCGGTGGACCGCGTCTGACGAATCAGTTGTCTTCGATAATGCGGCCGCAAGCGAGTCCTACTTTAAGATTACACCAGGAGTGAGCTCTAAGGAGGTTGATGTGACATTAACCGTGAGCGATGGAAAATTTCAGGACGAAAAGACAAGAACAGTTGACGTTCCCGCATACAGTTATGTCCGTTCTATTGGACTGGGCAAATCACTAACGAAAGAAACTAGTAATAATGTGGAGTTTGAATGGTACATTGATCAATCCAATACTGGTCCCCATTCCCTTTTGAATTGCGGGCCAGCGGCAGTAACGATGGCAATCAAATGGTTTGATCAAAACTTTACGGGAAGTGCTGAGGATGCACGAAACGTCTATCACTCGTCCGGTGGTTGGTGGTACACCAATGATATCATTGCGTACTTGAACAAGTACAATGTTAACAATCGAACAATCAACCTGGATAATATCTCAAATCTCAAGGCGGAAATTGACGATGGCAACATTTTAATAATTTGTCTCGATATGTACCTCGTTGATTTTCATAGGGACCCAGAATACCACGTCAACAAATTTTATGAAACAAATGGCGTAGGATGGGGACACTTTATTGTCGTGAAGGGTTACAAAGAAATTGATGGTAATGTGTTTTTTGAAACTTATGATCCATACAGCTTCAGCCATTCCTATTCGGCGGGTGGCCTGAAGGGTAAGGACCGGTTCTACAGTAGTTCGGATCTTGACGTAGCCACTAACACCTGGTGGGATTATGCGATAGTTGTAGAACGCTCCGGATCATCTGGAGGAAGACAGGCCGGCGTCGATATAAGTAAGATCGTTCACAAACCTGGCCGGTAACGTCAACTACTTTCTCAATTCCTCAGGAAGAAGCGACTCTGGAAAATTTTGATAACAGAATGGACGCGTAAAACGGTAAATCGCTGTCAATCCAACAGATGTTGAGCGCGAGTCCGTCGTTGCAGGAAAGGGGCCGCCATGGACCATTGCCGGCGAAACTTCCACGCCAGTAGGGTAACCGTTAATTATAAGTCGTCCAACTCTGGTTGTAAGTACTTCGATCAGATCTTTTGCATTCTTGAGGTCTTCTTCATTCCCAATGATCGTCGCCGTTAGTTGGCCATTCATGGAACCACAAAACGTGATCAGCTCTTCCATGCTATCTGAGATAACCGCTACGGATGAGGGACCAAAAACTTCTTCAAGAACGTCAGCATTTTTCAATGCGTCCTCAGCTTTGATCTTTATCAGGTGAGGAACGATCCTGTCTTTCGGATCAGCTAATAACGGGGTGATCCCTGCTATGCTTCGCTGATGTTTGATTCCGGTCAGGTACGATTTCGAGATGGTTTGAGTCAGCATCGTCATGGGCTGCACGGCGCTGAGTTCCTCCGTGAGCTTATCAAGGAGAGTACCGGTTTGAGGCTCTTCCGTCATAACGATAACTCCTGGATTTGTACAGAACTGGCCCGCGCCGAGGGTGATCGATCCTGCCAGTTGTTTGGCGGTGACTTCGGTTTTTTCCTTGGCTGCTCCTGGAAGAATGATGACCGGGTTTACACTTCCCATTTCAGCATATACCGGGATTGGTTCAGTTCGTCTCATTGCGAGATCAAAAAGCGCTTTGCCACCTTTGAACGATCCTGTAAATGCAATAGCCTTAAGGTTAGACTGCATCACCAACGTGCTACCCACACGCGTTGACTTTCCGTGAACGAGAGCAAATACACCTGCCGGCACCTTACTTTTTTCGACCGCCCGCAATATGGCTACTCCGACCATCTCACATGTTGCAGGATGTGCAGGATGAGCCTTGAAGATCACTGGACATCCCGATGCAAGCGCTGCCGCGGTGTCACCTCCCGCTACCGAGAATGCAAAAGGAAAATTGCTTGCCCCGAACACACCGACAGGCCCAATAGGAATCTGCATTTGTCTTAGATCCGGTTTCGGCAGCGGCTTGCGCTCAGGATCCGCTTTGTCGATAATTGGCCTTACCCAATCCGAATTCTCAATAAATTTTGCAAATGCATTCAACTGGTTGATCGTCCGCTGACGTTCGCCTTTAAGCCTATCGTGACTTAATGCCGTTTCCGTGGATGCTGTTTCAATTAGCTCGTCCCCAAGACCCTCAATCTCACTTGCAATATTTCGTAGAAACGCAGCGCGTGACGTATGGCTTGTGTTTCGAAATGTCTTAAATGCATCGAGAGCAGCTTCAGCAGCATTACCTAGTTCTTCGTCGGTTGCTTCTGTGAAAACCGTATCAAGTGGCGTATTTAGGTTTGCATTTACGGAATTGAATGTATCCGATCCACCGGCTACAAAAGTTCCATTTATAATTTGTTTGCCTGTAAGCTTCATTGTTAGGTAATGAATATTTAGAAATTGAAAAGTAATAATGACTGGCCGAATTATTCGTCCGGAATCATTCGACAAAATTTCTTAGTGTACCGATGTTTTCGATTCCAATAATAATTTCGTCTCCAGACTTTACACTAAAGTCATTAGGCGGAACAAGACCCGTACCCGTCATCATGAAAACGCCATGAGGGAAGCTGCATTCCATAAATAAGTACCCAGCAAGCTCTTTGTGTTTTCTTTTCATCCTGTTGATCGAAATTGAATCTGAAAAAGCAGATTTTCCATTTCTTTTTATCTCCAGAGTTATCATCGAATCTTCTTTGATCGGCTTTTCGGCCACCAAAACACAAGGACCCAGCGCCGCGCATCCGTCGTATACTTTTGCCTGTGGAAGATAAAGAGGGTTTTCGCCCTCGATATCCCTGGAACTCATATCATTCCCGATCGTATAGCCGACGATATTTCCAGACGACGACATGAAGAGAGTAAGTTCCGGTTCCGGCACATTCCACTTGGAATCTTTCCTAATGCGTACCTTACCCAGAGGTCCTGCAGTACGATGACGGGTTCCCTTAAAAAAAAGTTCCGGGCGATCCGCAGCATAAACTTTGTCGTAAAAGGTTCCCCCTCCAGCATCTTTTGATTCTTCTATTCGTGCGTCGCGGCTTCTTAAGTAGGTTACACCGGCGGCCCATATCTCCTGACTCACGATTGGGGCTTCAAGGGTCTGGCTGGAAAACCATTGCTCTGTAACAGGTTTTGAATGAGGGATCTCCGACTTCACATACTCATGAAGATTATCCCTATTGACGAAAGAATCCCAATCGTTGTTACGTGAAACAAACAACTTCTTTTCTGATGCCGATTCAATGATGATGTCACTCTTCGTCTTGTAAAGTCTCATTCTTCTTATCTGTTTTTTGTAATAGCTGTAATTCGGTGGGCCAAATATAATGGAAGGATCTAGTCTTTAAAACCCATCCGCTTCCTTATCGGCTCGAGCTTTGCCTCTGTATCAGAGCCATAAAACGAACGTTCTACATTGAAGTAGACCAGCGTTCCATGCTTTATTTTTACTAATTCATCGAGGATCTTTAACGCTTCGTCTATCCGTCCGGTATTAATAAGAATTGTGCTTGTAGCATATTCTTTATCGTATGTTGGGGGCGACGATTGAAGTTCCATTAACAATTTATCGGATTCCTTTTTACGGCCATTTTTCGCGTATATCGCTCCGAGTACCCCGATAATTACGGGCCTGCGTCTTGATAGCTCCGCGGCTTTCAATACTGCGACCTCCGCTTTAGCGAAATCTTTGGCTTTAAAGTACGCCAGGCCAAGTCCAAAGTGTGCCTCTGCATAACTTGGATCGAGCTCAAGCGTCTTATTGAATTGTTCAACCGCTTTGTCGATCTCATTGCGAAAATGATATATGCGACCCATACCTGTATTTACGCTAAGAGAGAGAGGGTCGAGTTCGTGAGCAGTTTTAATTTCTTTCAAGGATTCATCCAGCCTCCTTTGGATGCCGAGGAACAAGGCATACCATTCATGTGCAGTGGCATATCCAGGTTTTAGCTCTATTGCCCGTCTAAATTCTTTATCAGCCTCATCCCACGCCCAGTCGATCCTGAATTTCAGGTATCCTAAAGCCGCATGAGCTTCAGCCAGTGTTTCGTCAAGCGCCAGCGCCTTAGTGACCGCTTCCTTCGCCTTTTTGGTTGCCATATCTCCAGGAGCACTTCCGTACCCCGCTGAGCCAATGAGCGTATAACAATATGATAGATTTGCGTATGCAAGGGCAAAGTTGGAATCCAACTTAACAGATTTTTCAAAATGCTCAACAGCCGTTTGAATGCTGCTTGGCGTTCTGTTATTAAGAAAGTGTTTTCCCACCAAATACTCCTGGAATGCTTCAGAGTTTTCTGTATAATTTTTTTCAAGCTGCTTTTTTTCAGATGATGCGAGGATGATCTTCAGCTTGGAAGCGACATTTTGAGCGATCTCGCTTTGGATTTTAAATATATCCTGAAGGTTGCGGTCATACTCCATCGTCCAAATATTGTCCTGCGTGGCGACGTCAATGAGTTGAACAGAGATCCGTGCTTGGTTCCCCATCTGGCGAACGGTCCCGGCGAGGACGGTACCGACCATAAGTTCCTTACCGACAGTTGCAATGTCAGTCGGCAGTCCCTTGTATTTCATAATTGATGAGCGCGCAATCACCCTCAGGTCGGTTATTTTCGAAAGACTTGAAATAAGTTCCTCCGTCATTCCATCCGCAAAGTATTCATCATCTTCATCTGCACTTATGTTGTCGAGGGGAAGTACGGCAAGACGTAACTTAGTTTCCGAAAAGTCCGGCGATCGGTTTCGGTCTTTCAACAACAGTACGCCTAACGAAACTAGAATCACAAAGGCCAGCATGGAGAGAGTGAAAATGGCCTTCTTTCCGGAAACCACCATTTTCTTTTCCGATGGAATTCCTTTCGTCCAAGGCAATTGAATCTGGAAAATTTCTATCGGAGTAGAAATATTCTTTAAGGTATGTCTTCCTGTACTCAGAACCGGGTAGTTTATTTTATTATGGATCTGACGCGCAACATCTTCTGATACACAGATCCCGCCGGGCTTGGCAAGAGGTTCAATCCTCGCTGCAATATTCACCCCATCGCCATGTACGTGTTTTTCTATATAGACAACGTCACCAATGTGCAAGCCAATTCTGATCAGAATCTTTTGATCCTCAGGCAGAGCCTCGTTTCTTTCATAAAGCGCAGTCTGGATATCTACCGCACATTCTGCACCCTCCACTGCGCTATTGAATTCGACAAAAAAAAGATCACCAGCAGTTTCAATCTCACGGCCGCCGTATTTTGAAAAAAATGGTCGCAGAATATTTCTATGCTCTTCCAGGAGTTTTAGCGCGAGTGCTTCATTCCTTTGTGAGAGGGCGCTGTATCCCACCATGTCCGTAAACATAATGGCCGCTAGTCGCCGCATAAATCTTTACAAGTTAGCAAGTTCGGGTATGTAGAAATCAAGTAGTAATTTACCTAATTCACGAAACTCCATCAACATTCTTTTGAGGGATGACGCGTTTTGTATTACAATCAACTATAAGGCGACTAAATTCTGTGGTTTCCCCTTGAGATAGCAGTCGATATTTTGTACGGTCACGCCAAGGATACGTCTCCGGGCCTCCAGGCTCATCCATGCGGTGTGAGGTGTAACAAGACAATTCTTTGCCCGCAATAGTGGATTCGTTACACTTGGCGGTTCAACTGATAGCACATCCACAGCAGCTGCTTCCAATTGATCTGAGTTTAGCGCATTTGCAAGATCGCCTTCATGGATTAGCTGACCGCGTGAGGTGTTTATTATCCAGGCGGTTTTTTTCATTTTCGACAATAGACTTCTGTTCACAAATTGATTGTTGGATCGCGTGAGCGGGCAATGCAGTGAAAGAATATCACATTGAGAGAATACATCTTCCATGTTGGCGTATGTAGCGAGATTGGTTTCCTTTTTTGTCTGGCTATAATATATCACACGCATATCAAATGCAGTTGCCAGCTTTGCCACCTGTATTCCGATCTTGCCAAATCCAATAATACCCAGAGTTTTGCCCTGTAATTCGGTAATGCGCCCTTTTGAAAAACAAAAATCCGGGGATTTTTCCCATTCACCCTGTCGAACAGCCGCGCTGTTCAATCCCGCTCGATTAGCCAGTTCAAGGATAAGAGCGAAAGTATGCTGCGCAACAGAGGAAGTTCCGTAATTTGGAACGTTGCAAACGGGGATTCTTCGCTTGGATGCTGCTTCGATATCCACAATATTATAACCCGTCGCTGTCACGCAGATCAGTTTAAGATCTTTTGCAGCCTCAATAGTAGCGGCTGATAAAGGAACTTTATTTGTTAGTATGATTTCAGCGTTCCGACAACGTTCCGTGATGTGTTCCAACAATGTACGATCGTAGTTTATAACTTCGCCGAAAGAATTGAGGGCGTTCCAGTTCAGATCTCCTGGATTCAGTGTGTGGCCATCGATCACGACAATTCTCATTCTTCAATAGTTTGACAAATTTTCTCATTAAATTAATTTCAATTCACCGCATACACAATCATAAATACTACAGGTAGGAATTGGCAAGGTGTTAAGTGACATTGCTATGCGGCAGGGAATTCCCAGAAGGTCAAAGGGTGGGGAATTTTGCGTGAAAAGCTATTTGGAAAGACCCGCAGATCGGAGCATAACCTTAAAATTGTTCAGGTCATTTTGCATGGCCTTTATCACATCAGCCCGGTCAATTGTTAGAGAGGTAGCTCCGTGTTCTGCGCCGCCCAGTGAATATTCGAAATGTATTGAAACAGGCACATTGATGCCATATACCTTCAATGAATTCAAATAGTTTTTAAAATCAATAAGGCCGTCGCCAAGGGGAACAATTTCTGCAACCCACTTTCCTTCCTTCTTTGTCCATTGAAAATCCTTTATGTCAATGCTCTTAATATATGGCTTTATCGCCTTAAGGCCAATTGGCCATGCATTGGCACCTTCCACTGTTGCGTGCAGGATATCATATTGAGATCCAATCCAGGGCGAATTGATGTGGCTTAGCACATTGTAAAGATCCCAGATGGGCGCGCCAAAGTACTCCCCCGAATGGTTCTGGTATTCTCCACTAATGGAGTATTTTTTATTTAATGCAGCCAGCTTTACCAGTTTCGTTTCGAAGTCTTTTAGATTGTCCTCGATACTCTTCTGTGAATTATAATTCAGCCAACCAGTTCGATAGTGCGTTATACCCAACGCGCTGGCTGTCTTAAGAATGTTTTCTGTCGTAGGTTCATCAGCATCTGTGATAGCCGATGTGATCATGTAAACATTCATTCCGGCTTTTCTAACTGCATCGACAGCTTTCGGGAGGTCCTCGGCTACGCGTTCAGGCAACACATGACCGCCGGGCCGAACAGTGATATCCACTCCGTCGAATCCCATCTGTGCGGCTACTTGTGCCATCTCGGTATAATTCAGCCATTGAAGATGCTTGGAAAAGATGCTGATTTTAAACACTTCAGACTCAGAAATTGATGTCTGTTTGTCTCTCGGCTGAGGAATGGAGTTTGCGCGAATAGTACCGGCTGATGAAAGGCCAGCAGTCATTAGTAGGGAGTTTATAATAAATTCCCTTCGATTAGTCTTCATGGGCTCCTTATCGATAGGTGGTTTGCAGTTATCAAATATAACGACTGACATAAAGTTTGTTACTGAAGAGTCAGTAAAATTTTACCTCACCTGGACAAGCTCATATGAATCAAAAAGAGTACTATGAATTCCCCCAGCGAATTCTTGGCTGAATGGCAGGCATATCCACAATGGATGATCCCAACTATTCATTCGGTGGACGTAATTACTCGGCAGAAACTGGTCGGAATTGAGGTTGGTCCAAAAGTAAAATTGAAAAGTGCTCACAAAGTATCCGGAAACACCATAGGAGCGCTTGAATATTTATGCTTTTATCTTCAAACCTTTTTTGCCTATCTTTTCTCCATTAGACGACGCCATGACAGTACAGGAACAAAAAAGCACAACGAAGTACATCGAAGAATTAGAAAAGAGCATCAAAGGAGATGTGCTTCGTGATGATTATTCATTGGGAATGTACTCGACTGATGCAAGTTTTTATCAGATCCGCCCGCTTGCAGTGGTCTTGCCATTGGATGAGTCCGACGTAAAGGCAGCGGTTAAAATAGCTAATACGTACAAATTGAAAATTTTGCCTCGTGGGGGTGGAACCAGTCTTGCTGGTCAGACGGTTGGCGAGGCCATAGTTATTGATTTCTCCAAGTACATGAACAAGATCCTTGAGTTTAATGAAAAGGAGAAGTGGGTAAGGGTACAACCGGGGCTGGTTCGTGATGAGCTGAATGAAGAAATGGCGAAGTACAAACTGCATTTTTCACCCGATCCTGCCACGTCAAGTCGCGCGAATGTGGGTGGAATGGTAGGCAATAATTCCTCTGGTACAAAAAGTATCCTTTACGGTAAGACAGTCGATCATGTTCTGGAAGCAAAGGTCCTGCTCGCAGACGGCACGGAACTGTTACTCAAAGAGTTTTTACCGGATGAATTTGAAAAGAAAGCACAGCAAATGGACAGGGAAGGAGAGATTTACAGAGGGTTCAAAACGATAATTCAGAATAATAAGGAAGAGATCAAACAACGGTTTCCAAAGGTGATGCGTAGAGTTGGGGGCTATAACCTGGACGAATTTGTCTACACCGACCGTTGGAACCTTTCGAAACTTATTACAGGAAGTGAGGGAACGCTTGCACTGTCCCTGGAACTAAAGATTAACCTGGATCCATTACCAAAGTACAAGTGTGTTGCTGTTGTTCATTTTGCTGAATTGTTGGAAGCGATCAGTGCAGTTGAGCCTATGCTGCCATTCAAGCCTTCAGCCGTGGAGATCATAGATCGTACAGTCTTACGATTAAGCGCTGAGAATCTTACCACGAAACACCTTTGCTATGTGATACAAGACGATCCCGCTGCGATCTTAATCGTGGAATTCTATGGAGACTCCAATGAGTCAGTGGTGGACCGCTCGAGTCAGATGATAGAAACACTTAAACGTCAAAAACTCGGATACGCTTATCCAGTTTTCCCAGACGGCAAAACCTTTGACGATGTTTGGGCTTTGAGGCGCAAGGGTCTCGGTTTGATGATGGGAATCAAAGGCGAAAAAAAGGCACTAAGCTTTATTGAAGATTCAGCAATTCCAATTCCCGTTCTTCCGGAATACATCGACCAGGTGCTGAAGATCTGTGAAAAGCATAACACGGAGGTTTCCATGTACGCCCATGCAAGCGTCGGCGTAATTCACGTGCAGCCATTGCTTGATCTCCGTGATGAGACAGACATCGAGAATCTGAAAAAGATCACGGACGAAACGTTTGATCTGGTTGTGAAATACGGAGGCTCATGGAGCGGAGAACATGGTGACGGCTTAGTAAGGAGCGCATACAATGAGCGTTTCTTTGGAAAGCATTTGTATCAGGAGCTTAGGAATGTTAAAAGACTCTTTGATCCTGAGAACCTGATGAATCCCGGAAAGATCGTCGATGCTCAAACCATCGAACACAACCTAAGATACGGCGTCAGTTACAAGGACGAAACGGTAGGTGGAACTTTTCATTATCGTAATGAGAACAGTTTCAGGGAATCAGTCCATATGTGCACCGGCGTCGGGGAATGTAGGAAAGTACTTGGCGGCACGATGTGTCCGAGCTTTAAAGCTACACGTGATGAAGAGCATTCAACGCGTGGGCGGGCAAATGCTCTACGACTTGCTATGTCTGGCCAATTAGATAAGAATGGTCTTACTAGTGAAAGGCTTCATGAGGTAATGGATCTATGTCTCTCCTGTAAAGCTTGTAAATCCGAGTGCCCAAGTAATGTTGATATGGCGAAGATGAAGAGCGATGTCCAGCAAATGTATTTTGACGCCCATGGAACAACGATGCGCGACAGGCTTATCAGGGATTCTTCGAAAGCCGCATCTACTTTTTCAGGCGCATTGTCAGGCGTGATAAACTTCTTGCAGGGTACTAAAGTATTCAGGCTGCTAATGGAGAAGGTTGCAGGTTTTGATCAACGAAGGTTGTTACCAGAGTATGCCGCAGAACCTTTTTACAAATGGTTTCAAAAGAACGGCAGCAGCGTACAAGACAAAAGCAAGCGAGTGGTGTTGTTTGCTGACACGTATTTGAATTTCCATGAACCAAATGTCGGTATTTCGGCTGTTCAGTTGTTGAACTCATGTGGCTATGAAGTAATACTTGCAAATGTCGGATGTTGTCAACGGCCGAAGATTTCGCACGGCTTCTTGAAGGAAGCAAAGGAGGACGGCACGAAAACTGCGAGGGCTCTGGTTAAGTATTTGGATGAGGGCATGAAGGTTGTTGTATGTGAACCAAGCTGCGCATCAGCGTTGAATGATGACCTTCCAGATCTAGTCGATGATGAGAAGCTTGCCTCCAAATTGAAGGAAGGTATAATGATGATCGATGTGTTCCTTGAAAAAGAGATTCAGGACGCTAAGATCAACAAGTCGTTTGAATCTATCGCTGGTGATATCCTGATCCATGGACACTGTCATCAGAAGGCGTTATATGGAACGGCTCCTATGAAAAGCATCTTTCAAAGGACAACAAAAAATGTGGGTGAAATTGCTTCAGGGTGCTGCGGTATGGCGGGTTCCTTTGGGTATGAAACTGAGCACTATAGTATATCCGAAAAGATAGGAAGTCAGGTCCTCTTTCCCGCTGTGAAATCCATGAAACCTGGTACTACCCTGGTCGCGAATGGTTTCAGTTGCAGGCATCAGATCCAACACTTCACTGGTGTCAAGCCCAAACACTGGGTGGAAGTTATTCGCGCAAAGTAATAGTCGATGAACTGGACGCAAGAAACGAATCCCCTCGATAACATTGCCTTGTCGGCGCTGGTTGCAGCGATACCGGTGGCATTTATTTTCTTACTGTTGATCAGGAAAATGAAAGGTTATCTCGCCAGCCTTTTGACTATGATCCTGGCGATAATCTTAGCCGTGCTTGTCTATCAAATGCCACTGAAGCTCGCTCTAGCGTCAGCTTTGCATGGAGCATTGTATGGGCTTTTTCCGATATGCTGGATAATTATTGGAGCAGTTTTTCTTTTTAATGTGACGGTAAAGAGTGGTCACTTTGAGATCATCAAAAACTTTATGGCAAGCATCACTCCTGATCGACGGTTGCAAGCCTTACTTATAGCGTTTTCGTTTGGCGCATTCCTCGAAGGTGCTGCGGGTTTCGGAGCTCCCGTTGCTATCTCCGCCGCGATGCTTGTGGGGCTGGGCTTCAATCCGCTCTATGCCGCTGGACTTTGTTTGATTGCGAATACTGCCCCCGTTGCATTCGGTTCGGTGGGGACGCCAATTATCATGGCGTCGCGTGTTTCGGATATACCGGAAATGGCTATTTCACAAATGGTGGGACGTACCCTTCCTATTCTATCTGTTGTTGTTCCTTTTTATCTTGTTGTCTTGATGTCCGGCATGAAACGGTCCATGGAAGTGTTGCCGGCTATCATTGTGTCGGGAGTTTCTTTTGCTTTCTTCCAATGGTTTGCAGCAAACTATATCGGTCCGATGCTTCCTGATGTGCTTGCTGGAATTGCTTCGATTTTTTGCCTGATGATATTGCTGAAGTACTGGAAACCTCAGGCGATATGGCGCTTTAGCGAAGAGCCCCAACAAACGCTGGATTCAACTCTTAGGTATTCCATCGGACAAGTCATGCGGGCCTGGTCTCCATTTATAATCATGACGCTTTTCATTATTGCCTGGGGCCTTGATCCAGTGAAAAGCGCTTTGAACTCAATTGGGATCCTGAAGTTTGAGATACCGGGCCTTAGTTCCATCCTCAAACCGGATGGAACACAATTGGTGACCAAACCTTTTGAATTGAATTATCTCTCTGCACCCGGGACGGCTTTGTTGTTTACTTCGATTATTGCCGTTCCCCTTCTTGGTGTGACTTATCGGGAAGCTGCGACGATCTACTTGGCTACATTAAAACAACTAATGTTTTCAATTATTACAGTCGCGTGTGTCGTGGGTTTTGCATTCATAGCCAATTATTCCGGAATGTCAATCGCAATGGCGGTTGCCCTGGCAAGCACAGGGGTGTTATTTCCATTTTTTTCTCCAGTCCTGGGATGGCTTGGAGTGTTCCTTACAGGGTCAGACACATCTTCGAATGCGTTATTTTGCAAGTTGCAATATTCATCCGCGGAAGCGTTGGGTGTTGACCCCGTTGTGACTGTTAGTGCGAATGCTTCAGGAGGTGTAACAGGTAAGATGATCTCTCCTCAAAGTATCGCGATTGGGGCCGCAGCGGTCGGCTTGGTCGGTAAAGAATCTGAACTATTCCGATTTACAGTGAAGCATAGTTTCTTAATGCTGCTGATCATTTGTCTGCTCACCTATGCTCAGGCTTATGCTATTCCGTGGATAATACCTCGATACCGTCTGCTTGAATCATCTATCGCGGTAGAGACTGCCAAAGCATCTACTGGTTTCATGTATTTGTGGATTCTTGTTTTGATATTGACTTTAGTAACTGCTACAGTTCTATTGATCGACAGGAGGAAAGTAAGAACATCATAAATTATGTGCGCAAAAAGCATAATGATTAGGGAGGATCTTCAAGAAGGCTATAGGGACGTTTACACTACGGAAGCATTCGGCGCTTTAACTGCGTTGGAACCTTTTAACAAACGTGTCAAGGAAATGATGGCTGCCCGCCTCGAGCGAAGGGCGGAACGACAATCACAGAATCGAAGGATCAGTTTTTTGAATCATTCTAGTATTATTCCCGGCACTTCAATCAGTGTGGCTGACGCGCGTGAGGGACGATTTGAAGGTTCGGGCATTCCGAAAGATCTGCAACGTCAATGGATACAGGGTACAGGACCTGCAGCCAAGCCCAATGCCCCCGTTGCAAGCAGTATCCGAAACGTTGCTTATGCGTTGCTATCCGGCGCGGATGGATGGATGTTCGACGGTGAGGATGCTCTTGGACAAATTAATTCAATGTCACTGGATAATCAACGGAACTTAAAACTTGCCATCCACAAAGATCCGTTGTTCTTGGATGTCGCCCAAACTGTAGCAGAGGAGATGAATAAGTGGGCGCTGGATTTTTTTGGTAAGACGATCATCGAGGACTGGAAGTCACAACTTGATTTTACCACAAAAATATTCAGGACGCGGGGATTGCATCTCGACGACCGTCATATACGTGACAAGGAAGGTATCGCAATGGCTGCTTCGATTGTGGACCTGTCGCTTTATGTGACGAATAATTACA
>Ga0111538_10006589_pt1 | contig 15692 bp, 16 predicted proteins | sample SoiMethybrSBSTD1_FD_79669 | JGI IMG/M metagenome (GOLD analysis project Ga0111538, IMG submission 79669) | Bulk soil microbial communities from a Populus tree surrounding site in Tennessee, USA - Soil MetaG P. TD hybrid SBSTD1 (version 2)... | ecosystem: Environmental > Terrestrial > Soil >...
ACGCGCGAGGCGCCGACGCCGACGAACATCTCGACGAAGTCGGAGCCCGAGATCGAGAAGAACGGCACGCCGGCCTCGCCGGCAACCGAGCGCGCGAGCAGCGTCTTGCCCGTGCCGGGCGGCCCGTAGAGGAGAACGCCCTTCGGGATGCGCGCGCCCAGCGCCTGGAACTTCTTCGGGTTCTCCAGGAACTCCTTGATCTCCTGGAGCTCCTCGACGGCCTCGTCCACGCCGGCCACGTCCTTGAAGGTGATCTTCGGCGAGTCGGGCGCCATCCGCTTCGCGCGGCTCTTGCCGAAGCTCATCACCTTCGAGCCGCCGCCCTGCACCTGGTTCATCAGGAAGATCCAGAAGCCGAAGAAGAGGAGGAACGGCAGCAGGTAGGTGAGGATGTTCCACCACGCCGAGTCGCCCGTGCCCTTCGAGTCGAAGGCGATCGGCGTGCTCGAGTCCTCCAGCATCTGCTGGAAGGAGAACTGCGACTCGTCGGTCGGGTAGTTGACCTTGACTTTCTTCCCGTTCGAGAGGTCCGCCTGGATCTCGCGGCTCTTCGGGACGAAGAGGACGCTGTCGATCGCGCCGGGGTTGTCCTCGACCATCGCGATCAACCCGCTGAAGGTCATCTTCTGGGTGTCGCTCGACCCTCCGGGCAGGAGCGTCCGCGAGGCCAGGAAGACCAGCAGGACGATGACGATCAGGGGGAAGAGTGCGCTGCGGAAGAAACGGTTCAAAGAGGTTCCTCTAGTGGGTTAACGGTAGCAGTCTGGGTATTCGTTACAGGGACCCGTTCCGGTTTTCAGACCGTGTCCTCCGCCTGCGCCGCGAGCTCGTCCCTGAGGACGCCCACGAAGGGCAGGTTTCGGTACCGCTCGGCGAAGTCGAGGCCGTACCCGATCACGAACCGGTTCGGGATCTCGAAGCCGACGTACCGGCAGGCGACGTCGTTCTCACGGCGCTCAGGCTTGGTCAAGAGGGCACACACCTCGAGCGAAGCAGGCTCACGGGCCTCCAGGTTGCGGAGCAGGTAGGAGAGCGTCAGTCCGGAATCGATGATGTCTTCGACGACGAGCACGTTTCTACCTTCGATCGATACGTCGAGATCCTTGAGGATCCGGACGACCCCGGAGGAGTCGATTCCAGCTCCGTAGCTCGAGATCGCCATGAAATCGACCTCGCAGGGGATGTCGATCGAGCGCATGAGGTCGGCCATGAAGAAGATCGCGCCCTTGAGCACGCCGATGAGCAGCAGATCCTGGCCGCGGTAGTCGTCCGAGATCTGGGCGCCGAGCTCGGCGATGCGACCGTGCAGCGTCTCCTCGTCGATGAGGATCTCGCTGATGGCAGCGGAGAGCTCGTTCCTCACCTGGTTCATCCGCGTTCCTCTCCGACAGCGCCCTCCCAGCCGGGCGCCGTGGCGATGCCGGGGACGACGACGACCTCGTCGCCCTTGACGACGAGGGGCCAGGCCTCGCGCTCGGAGCGCGGCACCTTGGCGTCGACGAAGAGGTCTTGGATCTTCTTGCCGCGCGACGCCAGCCGATCGCCGGCCCGCCACGACCTTACCCAGAGGCCGTCGCGGTTCGGGCGCAGGCGCCAGGGGCCCCAGGAGACGGGCCCGTCCAGCCGAACGGGCGCTCGCTCGAGCCAGACGCTCCCATATTCCCTCACCGCCACCCGGCCGTCACCTAGGTCTACTCGCTTGGCTCCTGCCTGCGAGGCGAGCAACTCTAACAGCGCTCTCTCGATCGGCCTAGGCAGCTCAGCGGGCGGTTCCGCGGCGCGCAGGACGTTCTCCTCGGCCGCGGGATGGAGGCGGCGGAGCGCGGGCAGGATCTCCCGGCGGATCAGACCCCGCAGGGTTTCGTCGTTCGTCGAGTCGACGCGGAAGTCGAGGCCCTCGGCACGGCAGTAGGCCTCCGTCTCGTCGCGCCACACCGACAGGAGCGGCCTGACGACGCCGTCCTCGCGCTTCGCGTGGATTCCTGTGGTCGTCCCGCTCGCGGCGAGCCGGTAGAGGACGGTCTCGACCTGGTCGGACGCGGTGTGCCCGGTGGCGCGAAGCCGATCTCCCGCGAGGGCGTAGCGAAGGTCCCGGAGCTCTTCCTCGGAGCCTCCGTTCAGCGGCGGGGCCTCGACGACATCGGCTCCGAGACGCTCACGGCAGTACCGTGCGTCCTCCTCGGACTCGGCGCCGCGGAGCCTATGGTTGACGTGGAGCGCGCCGACGCGGTAGCCGAGGGCCCCAAGCGCATGCCAGAGGCACGTCGAGTCCGGGCCACCTGACACCAGGCAGACAACGTCCCCGCCCGGCGGAACCAAGTCGTACCGACGGATGTGCTCTTCGATCTGCGCGCGAAGCGCAGCGGCGTCCACGAACCAATTTTACGGCGTAACCGCCCGGCTCAGAGCAATGGTCCGACATCGCACCCTTGCTTGTAGAGGGCCGGCTGGGCCTGCGTGAGCACGTCGTGGGCGAAATTGGCGAGCCCGTAGGCGCGGTACATGCGCTCGCCCGCGTCGCCGCCTTTGGCCTGAATCGTGACGGCGGTGCCGTACTCCTGGAACATTGCGTCCAGGTAGCGCTGAGCGGTCTTGAGCGAGGGGTCCTGGGGGTCGGTGTGCTGGATGCGCACGGCGGAGTCGAACGCCTGCTGGGAGACGTCCTTGGGCTCTACCGCGCCGCTCTGGTAGTCCGCATTGAGGACACCGAGACCGGCCATGTCCGTCGACGCAGTCTGGATGAACTTCTGGTCCGTGGGGCCACAGCTGTGCCCGTGCACGCTCCGGCTGCCACCGCAGCCGCTGGAGAGCGCAACGAGAACGAGCGTCGCCGCAATGACGCCGATCCGCCGCAAGATGGACGGATCATCGGCGGCGAGGTCGAGCGCCGCCATCACCCGTTCCGGTGTCGCTACGTGGCGATCGTCACTACTCGAAGATGAGCGAGCGGTAGGCGCCAACGCGGCGCATGCCGATCGAGTCGTAGAGAGCGATGGCGGGCGCGTTCTCCGGGCGCACGAATAGGCAGACGGAGGGGGTGCGCGCGAGCAGAAGGCGGCAGAGGTCGGCGAGGCCGCGTTTCCCGTAGCCCTTGCCCCGCACGGAGGGGTCGACCCAGACCTGCTGCAGCTGGACAGTGCGGTCCGTCCAGGCGGACGCCTCGGCCTTGAAGAGGACCGTCCCACCCTCCTCCCAGAGCCAGCTGCGGCCCTCCTCGATCTGCGTCCGGGTGCGCCACTCGAAGAGCGCCGGGTCGCGGGCATAGGCGTCGATGCCGACCTCCTCGAGGAACGCCGCCGCCGAGGTGCGGATGAGGAGGCCGAGGTCGTGAAGGGTGGCCGCGCGAATCGCCGAGCCGCCGGCTGCGGGCTCCTCGTCGAGGACGTAGACGGGCTGTCCGGGCCGGTCCTCGCGAACGTCCGGGAGGTGGTCGCGCGCCGCCTCCCAGAGGTCGGTGACCGCGCGCTCGTCGCCGATCAGCATGCGCGGCCTCGAACGCGCGGCGATCTTCGCGAAGGCTCCGGCCCCTTCGCCCGAAGGGACGAGGTTCGCCCCGAGATGGCACACGGCGACGAGGTCTCCTCCGTCCCGCAGCGCGGCGAAGCGGCCCAGGCCGCGCCGCGCGACGTCCTCCAGGAAGACCCGTTCGATCGGCTCTCGCGCGCAGAAGTCGAGGATCTCCTCGAGCGATGGCCGCTTGACCAGGCGCGGCATTGCCGGGGACGATAACCCGCATGCCCATACATGTTCGAGCTGAGAAAGGCGACTACGCAGAGGCGTGCCTCGTTCCCGGCGACCCCTTGCGCGCCAAGTACATCGCAGAGAACTTCCTGGAAGGAGCCGAGCAGAAGAACTGGGAGCGCGGGATGCTCGGCTACACCGGCACCTTCAACGGCAAGCCCGTCTCCGTGCAGTCCACCGGAATGGGCTGCCCGTCGGCCGCGATCGTGATCGAGGAGCTTCACATGCTCGGCGTGAAGCGGATCCTCAGGATCGGCACGTGCGGCGGCCTGCAGCCCGACCTGAAGCTCGGGGACCTCATCGTCGCCGTCTCGGCCGTTCCACAGGACGCGACGGCGATCCACTACCTCGCCGGCGAGTCGCACACGCCGACGGCCGACTGGGACCTCGTGCACGGCGCCGTCCACGCGGCGAAAGAGCTCGGCAAGCCCGTGCGCGTCGGGCCGATCGTCTCGAGCGACATCTTCTACGACCCCGACAAGGAGCGGGCCCAGCGCTGGTCCGACCGTGGCATCCTCGCCGTCGAGATGGAAGCCGCCGTGCTCTTCACCTTGGGGGCGCTCCGCGGCTTCAAGGCGGGCTGTCTCCTCACGGTCAGCGACGTCGTGGTCGAAGGCGAGTTCGTGCGCATCTCGGACGAGGAGATGAAGGCGGCCGTCGACCAGATGACCGAGCTCGCGCTCGGCACGGTCACCGCTTGACGGAAACGATCTTCCTCGTCAACCCCGCCTCGGCCAACGGCTCGACCGGGCGCGCCTGGCCCGAGATTGCGCACCGGGCGGCCGCGGCGGGCCTGGAGGGCGAGACGCTCTTCAGCGAGGGCCCGGGCGGGATCGCCCAGGTCGCCGAGCGCGCTGCAGGCATGGGAGCGAAGCGCGTGGTGGTCGTCGGCGGGGACGGGACCGTGAACGAGGCGGCCAACGGCCTTCTTTCCGTCGGAGCCGGCAAGGAGGTCGCGCTAGCGGTCATCCCGCGCGGCACCGGCACGGACTTCGTGCGGACCTTCGGGATCCCGGCGAAGGTCGACGAGGCGATCGCGGTCGCACGGGACGGCGCCGTGCGCGCGATCGACGCGGGCAAGGTCTCCTACCGAGCCTGGGACGGCTCGGAGAGAAGCGCGTTCTTCGTCAACGTCGCAAGCGCCGGGATGAGCGGCGCGGTGGCGATGCGGGCGAACTCGACGTCGAAGGCGCTCGGCGGCAAGGCGTCGTTCCTCTGGGCGACGCTGGCTGTCTTCGCGCGCTGGCAGAACGTCGAGGTTTCCGTGGACGTCGGCGACGAGCACCGCGAGGGCAGCATGCTCGACGTCATCGTGGCCAACTGCGAGTGGCTCGGAGGCGGGATGCACATGACGCCGAACGCAAAGCCGGACGACGGCGTCTTCGACGTGCTCCTCATCGGAGACGTGACGAAGCGCGACCTCGTCCAGACCCTGCCGAAGATCTACCGGGGAACGCACCTCCCGCACCCGAAGGCAGAGGAGCTCCGCGGCGCGACGGTGCGCGTCGAAGCCGAGACCCCGCTCCCCGTCGAGCTCGACGGCGAGCAGCCCGGAACGACGCCCGCGACCTTCGAGGTCGTGCCGGACGCCCTCCGCCTGCGCGTGCCGAGCTAGGAAGCGCTCGAGCCGCGTCCGGTACCGCCGCCGATGGAGCGACCGGGCGAGGGCGATGGAGCCTTCTCCGCGTCCTTCTTGACTGTGGTGCGCTTCTTCGCGGTCGGAGCCTTCTTCGTCTCGGCCTTCTTGGCGGTGGTCTTCTTGGCGGCCGGCTTGGCCGTCGACTTGTCGGTCGACTCGAGCTTCGCCAGCCGGCGCTCGAGCCGCTCGATCTGCTTGCGGAGCTCCTTGAGCTCGTCCGCAGCGGCGAGCCCGGCCTGCGCGACCGCGCCGCGCGCGCTCTGGTCGATCCTGGTCTTCGCGTCCATGACCCTGCTGAGCGCGTCGGTCACGCGCGGGTTCTTGCCCAGCTCCTCGACGAGCCGGGTGACCGCTTCCTCGCCCCGTCCGGCAAGCCGGTTCACCACCCCGCCGTCGCTCGGTTTCTTGCTTGCCATGAAATCCCTCCGTTCGGTTTCGAAGGGACCTTACCCGCACCTGCGCGGCGGCTAAGCGTGTGCGAGACGCCTCCTGATCACGCGGCCGACGAGGAAGCCGAGGCCAAGCAGGATCAGCACAGGCGCGGCGACGGCAATCCCGATGAAGAGCCAGCCGACGACGGTGAGGAACGCCGAGCCTGCAGTCGCCCACGCAGCGACGATCTTGAAGCCGCCGTCCTTGGAGGCGACGACGCCAAACTCGTGCATGCTCATCGAGATCGTCGCGAATGCGACACGGTTGCCGAGGTACTGGAGGCGGCCACGTGCCTGCTCCAGGTCGAGCTGCACCTGGGAGAGCTGGTTCTGGACCGCGAGCGCGGCAGGCACATCGTCGGCCTGCTGCAGGAGCTCCAGCAACTGCGCCTCGACCGCGCGCAGCTGGCGGATCCGCGCGTTCAGGTCGACGAACTCCTTCGAGACGTCCTGGCCGGTTTCTTCCAGCGACTCGACCTTGCCGAGCTCCCGCAAGCGCGAAAGCGCGCTGTCGTAGCTTTCGGCGGGGATCCGGAGGACGAGCGAGCCCTCGGCGATCCGCTTGCCACTGCCCTGAGAGGCAAACGACTCGACGACGAACCCGGCGTAGGAGTCGGCGACCGCGTGCGCCTCGCCCGCCTTGTCCTCGAAGCTTCCATGCGCGATCCCGAGACGAAGGCTCGCGGTCTTCACGACCTGGGGCCCCACCTGCGGCACGGCCGAGGAAGAAACGGAGCTGTCGCTCGCCTTCGGCACGGCACCGCCCGAGCTCGCCTCGACGGATCCTTCCGCGACGTCGCGCCCGCCGCCGGTCCCGCCGGACGCGGCGTTGTCGGAGTTTCCTGAATTGCACGCGGCAACCGCGAGTGCGAGAACGAGTGGGACGAGCAGCGCGAGCTTCTTCATCTCCGCCTCCTTTAGCGCCGTGCAGTTGCTTCGACACCCGGACGGCTGAGAAAGTTCCCGACCCATGGACGGCTACCACTTCTCCGTCGACGTACGCGTTCGCTTCAGCGAGACCGACGCGCAGGCAATCGCGAACAACGCCGTCTACCTGAACTGGTTCGAGGTCGCGCGCGTCACCTACCTCGCGCGCTTCCCGGGCGGCTACCGCGGGCTCATCGAGTCGGGGGTCGAGGCGCTCACGATCGAGGCCTACGTCCGTTACCTCGCGCCGTGCGGCTTCGACGACGAGCTACGGATCCATACGCGCGTGACACATCTGCGCGGGGCGCGGTTCCGCTTCGAGTACGTGATGGAGCGGTTGAACGAGCCGCAGACGAAGATCGCCGAAGGCTGGACGGGCCACGCCTGCGTCGATGCGACGACGCTGCGCCCGACCCGGATGCCGGCCTGGCTGGCCGAAGGAATCGCCGAAGTCGAACGCGGTTAACGGGTCGTGGTGCCGTTCGAGGTCGTCGTACCGGTGGTCGTCCCCGTGTGCGTCGCCTTCGTCGTGGCCGGCTCCTCGACGGGCACCGCCTTCGTCCCGTAGCGGAGGACCTTCGGCTCGGCGACGTAGCTCGAGTACCACGTCGTGTCGAAGAGGAGCTTGCCCTTCGCGTCGTAGACAAGGCGGCGCACAGAGACCGAGCGCGAGGGCTGCCCGTACTCCTCCACGACCTTCTCGCCTACGAACAGGTGCGAATCGGGCTTGCGCTTCACGGGCGCCGGGCCCGTCTCCTTGAGCGGCGAGGTCTCCGTCTCGACACGGCGGTGGAGCGGCGTTCCGAAGAGCCGAACCGTGAGCGACGACGAGCCGACGATGGTGCGAAGAAGGATCCAGTGGTCGGAGTCGTTCTGGAAGGTGAGGTCGGTGTCCGGGTAGTTGACCGTCGCGTCGCGGCCGAGTGGATAGTGGTCGATGTAGAGCGCGTGGTTCGTCCGCGAGGTGATGGGGAGACCCGCGTCGAAGGCTGCGTTGAAGACCGTCGTCGAGACCTGGCAGACACCGCCGCCGAGACCCGTCTTGAGCTCGCCGTTGATGATGACGGGCGCCTCGAGGAATCCCTGGGCCGCGTTCCGCTCACCGGTCGTCTTGTTGAACGAGAACGTCGAATGCGGCGCGATCATGTGCCGGTCGATGAGGCGCGCGACGAGCTGCACGTTGTGGATCCGGTTCGCGTCGCCGCCGTAGAAGGTCGTGTAGCGCCCGACGAGGCCGGTGATCCCCATGGTCTTCGCCCGCTCGGTCGAGAGCTTGGGCTCGGCGGCCACGACAACGATCTGCGCAGTGCGGTTGACCGTCCGAAGCGCCGCGGCGAGAAGGGTCTTCTCCGTGGCCTCGACGTCGAGCTTGCGGCCGTCGCGTGAGGGGATCAGGTGCGCCTTCCCCGCGTCGTTGACGCTGAAGTCGACCTCGCGCGGGGCGCGCGCGACCGCGCGGCTCAGGTTGTCGAAGTACTCCTTGGCATCCGGGCCGCCGATCCGGAGCTCCCTCTGGCCGTCGTGGGGCAGCTCAAGGAAGGAGGCGATCTGCTCGGGCGAGACCGTGAGGTGCACGCCCTTGTAGGCGAAGGTCACGGGACCGGAGAGCGCGACGCGTACCTGCTGGGCGACCGCGGCGAGCGCGTCTTCTCCCACGGCCGGAGGCGTGGTCTTGATCGGCAGGGCGACCGGCCCTTCGCGCTCGAGGGCGGCGAGACCGGCCACGATCGCCTTCCCGGCCGCGGCAGCATCGAGGCTGCGGCTGGCCTCCCCAGGAATCACGACCGGATGTCCGTTGCGCAGAACGATCGCCGCCTCGCGCCCGTCCACATCGACCTGCGTCGCGATCACCCGAAGCTGGCGCTCGAGGGCGGCCGAGTCGGCGCGAGCCGTCGGGTCTACATCGGAGCCGAACAGCCGGAGCTCCAGGCGCTTGAGCCCCCGAAACGGCACCGTTCCGTCCCCGCGGTCGACCGCGGCCACCGACGCGGCGCCCCAATCGCCGCGGACGGCGAGCTGCGCCGGCGCGATCGACCAGCGGCGGCCGGCCCCCGTGAAGACGACCGGCTCCGTGGCGAGCGCATGGGCCCGTGCGTCGAGCTTGGCCTGGGCCTCGGCGGCGGAGAGGCCGCCGACGTCTTGACCCGAGACCGTGACACCGTCGGCGACCACGTCCGGGGATCCGGAGTAGGCGAAGCCCACGACAAGCACTCCGAGCAAGAAGACTCCGACAAAGGCGGCGATCGTCTTCCACCTGCGCCGGACCACGGCGAAACGGTCCCGCCGCGCACGGGACTTCCGGCCCTTACGGACCGTACCGACGCCGGCCTCCGCCCTCATCGAAGGGTTCGACTCTAGCAACCGCCGCCCGGCGGTCAGCCGTTAGGGACCGGGCGCGACAGTCGCCCGCAACTGGGCGATGCAGATGAGCGACCCGTCCTGCTCCGAGAAGTCGACGACCTCGACGGTGCCCTTCTGCGCGACCCCGATGTCGAACGGCACCGTCCGGTGCCAATGTCCTGCGGACGCGGTCACCGGTCGCGTCCCGACCACACGGCCCTTCTGGTTGCGCACGTTCATCTGAAACATGTGCTCGAAGAGGTCGTTCTCGCTGCCGTCGGCCCTGACGCGCCCGGGGAGGGCGTCGTAGTTCTCGATGCTAAGACAGCCTCCCTGCGGAGCCGTGGGGAACTCCGCGGCGGCTGTGGGCGGCCGCGACCTCCAGAGGTCGACGACGAGCCGCTCGGGCGAGTGCAGGACGCCGTGCTCGAGGTACTTGAAGCGGTGCCGCCGCGCCGACAGCTGGAGCACGATCGAGCCGGAGCGCTGCGCGATCCGCGCAGTGACTCCCTCCTGGGTCACGGCTGCTGCGCCGGTCGTGATGCCGACACGGGTGACGCGAACGCGTGCACGGCCGTCGAACGGCTGGGGATCGGGCGACTCCACGTCGTTTCGGTGCAACGTCCCGCCCGTGAAATCGACGACGACGCGGACGAAGGCGGGATGGTTGCCGATGCGGATCTGTGTGGCCGTCAAGGCCGCCGAGGCGGCGGCGGGCAGGGCCGAGGCAACCGCGATGGCCAGAACCGCAACGAGCAGACCCCGTCTCACAGATCCAGGAAAGCACCTCGTGGGCCCCGGCTCAAGGGAGTTCATCAAGTCCTAACCGGCGCCGGAAGGCGAGCACACGGCGCACGTGCTCGTCCAGGAGCCCGCGCCGTGCAAGCGGGACGAGCGCCTCGATCACTCTGGCCGCGTCCGGGCCGTTCGTGAGCAGAACCAGGTCGGCGCCGGCGCGGATGGCATGCTTCGCGGCCCGCACGGCCCAGTCGCTCCCGAAGACCGAGACCGAGTCTGTGATCGCGACTCCGTCGAACCCGAGGCGGCGCAGGAATCGATACGCCGCCGGGTTGAAGGACGCCCTCCACTCGAGGCCGAAACGCCGGTAGAACGCGTGCCCGACCATCACGCAGTCCGCTCCCGCCGCGACGGCCATGCGGAAAGCTCGCACTTCCGCGGGCAGGACGCGTGCGCGGACCTGCGGGGACTCGTCCGTGGACACACGCGCGGACCCGAGACCGGGAAAATGCTTGGGGCACGCGGCGGTGCCGCCCGCTTCCAGCCCGCGCGCGAAGGCGAGTGCTTCAGCCGGCTCCGCGAAATGCCGCGAGCCGAGCGGCCCTCCGGTGAGATCGAGGACGGGCGCCAGGCCCACGTCGACTCCGGCGCGCTCGAGGGCCTTGCCCGTCGCCCTCCCGGCGGCGAGCGCCTCCTCCGGGCTCTGGAACGACGAGGCGGGAGTCCCGGGCGGCAGCTCGTCGAAGGTGCTCGCGCTCCCGCCCTCCTGGTCCACGAAGACGACCGCGCGGCGCGGGCGCGGCTCGCGTCGGCTCCAGTCCTGGACGATCACTCCCGCGACGCCATTGGGCGCGGGCAGGCCCGAGACCACGACGAGAGCGGCCTTCTGCCTCGGCGTCAGCGACGGGAGATCGGTCGGCTGGTGGTTGCCGCCCGAGACAAGAGCGAGAGCGACCTGAAACAGCGCGCCGAGACCCACGCGACTTAGACTAGTTGCCGTGGATTTCGAGCTCACGCCCGAGCAGCGAGAGGTGCAGGCGACCGTCCGCCAGTTCGTCGACGAACGCGTGCTGCCGAACGCGATCGAGAACGACATCAACCACCACCTGGACATGGAGGCGATCGCAGGAATGGCCGAGCTCGGGCTGCTCGGCATCGTCATCCCCGAGGAGTACGGCGGCGCGGGGCTCGACTTCGTTTCCGAGGCGCTCGTCTGTGAGGAGATCGAGCGCGGCGAGGCGGCCTTCAGGACCCTCATCTCGGTCCACGTCGGGCTGAACTCGCTGACGCTCCTCCGCTACGCCGACGAGGAGCAGAAGCAGCGCTACCTCACGCCTCAGGCCCGCGGCGACAAGCTCGGCTGCTTCGGGCTGACCGAGCCCGCCGCCGGGTCGGACGTCGCAGGGATGTTGACGAACGCCCGCCGTGAGGGCGACACCTACATCCTCAACGGCCAGAAGAACTGGATCTCTTACGCCAGCGTCGCCGATCACGCCCTGGTCTTCGCGAAGACCGATGCCGACGCGAAGCACCGCGGAATCTCGGCGTTCATCGTCGAGCGCGAGTGGCCGGGCGTGACGACCGCTGACACCGAGCACAAGCTCGGCATCTGGGCCGGCTCGACCGGCGAGCTCTTTTTCGAGAACGTCGAGGTGCCCGCCGAGAACCTCGTCGGCGAGGAGGGCCAGGGCTTCGAGATCGCCATGTACGGCCTCGACCAGGGCCGCTTCACCGTCGCCGCGGGCGCGTGCGGAGTCATCCGCGCCTGCCTCGAGCAGTCGGTCGCCTACGCGCGCGAGCGCGAGACGTTCGGCCAGCCGATCGGGAAGTACCAGTTCGTCCAGGACATGATCGCGGAGATGGTGCTCGGCTACGAGACGTCGAAGCTCCTCGTCATGCAGGCCGCGTGGCTCAAGGACAAGGGGGTCCGCAACACCCGCGAGACGAGCCTGGCCAAGTGGCATGCGACCGAGTCGGCCTTCCGCGCCGCGCACCTCGCCATCCAGGTGCACGGCGCCTACGGGTACTCCGCCGAGTACGGGATCGAGCGCTACTTCCGCAACGCGCGCGCCCCGATCATCTACGAGGGCACGACCCAGGTCCACAAGATGATGCAGGCCGAGCACGCCCTCGGGTACCGCAACCTGAACGGGCGCGACGGTGACATCTCCCCCCTCGCGTCATGGGGCCCCGCGCTCTTGGCACGCTAGCCGCCGCGGGCTGCGTCGCGCTCGCACTCGCTCCGGCCGCCTATGCCCCGCCCCGCGCGGGAACATTCGTCCCCGGTGAGTCGCTCGGAGGAGTCCGGCTCGGGATGACCAAGGACGAGGTCCTCGCCGCCTGGAGCGACCGGCACGGTGTCTGCAAGGACTGCAAGAGCAAGACCTGGTACTTCAACTACAAGCCCTTCATGCCGCAGGGCACGGGGGTCATCTTCGAGAAGGGTCGGATCGTGCAGGCGTTCACGGTGTGGCGGCCGACCGGCTGGAAGACCCCTGACGGGCTCTTCCTCGCCGCCGACGCCTCCGACGTCGCCAGGATCTACGGCTCCCTCGACAAGCGTCAGTGCACGCGCTACGAGGCGCTTCTTCTCCCCGACAAGAAGGTGACGAGCGTCTTCTACGTCTTCAGGGACAAGGTGTGGGGCTTCGGGCTCATGAGGCCTGACGCGTCCCCGTGCCTCTGAGGTCGCCCTCCGCCTCCGCGAGGAGGGCGACGAGCGGGATGACCGCCAGCACTGGGATCGCCACGACCGGCCAGATGACCGCGTAGCCGTCCGTCGAGCGGAAGTAGCTGTGGAAGATGTCGATCGCCGCTCCGGCCGCGAGGGGCCCGATGACGAGCCCGAGCCCCTTCGTGGTCGTGGCCAGGCCCGTGATCGTCCCACGGTCAGTCGCAGGCATGACCTTGAAGAGGAGAGCCCAGGCGAGCGTCATCACGACTCCGCCTGCCATCGCCACCGGCGCAATCAGCCCGTAGTACCACCAGTGCCAGGTCTGCGCGAAGCCGGCGACGAGGAGGCCGAGCCCGTAGACGACCGAAGCGCCGAGGATGACGTTGCCGACGCCGAACTCGTCGCCGAACCTCCCCGCAGCGAGCGCCGCGAGGACGTAGCCGGCCGCCACGACACCAAGCACGGTCGACGAGACGTAGAGCGGCTGGTCGAGGCCGTCGATGATGTAGAGGACGACGAACGTCCGCATCCCCGCGAAGGTCGCCTCCCAAGCCGTGTTGGCGATCAGGAAGCGGCGCACCTGCTTCTCGCGCCGGATGACGCGCCACGGCGCCGCAAGGATCGAGCGGAAGCGCTCGAAGCGGGTCGGCTCCACGTCCTGTTCGTGGACGAGCACGACCACCGCGCCGCACGAGACCAGTGTGACGCCCGCCGCGAGGATGAACGGGAAGGGCTTCCAGACCGAGAGAAGGAAGCCGCCGCCGACGAGCGCGGCGCCGAGTGCGGTTCCGCGCAGGACGTGCTGGACACCCTGGGCCCGGCCGAAGTAGGTGTCCGGCACGAGATCGGGATAGAGACCGCGGTAGGGCGGCTCGTAAATGTAGTACGCGAAGAAGAAGCCGAAGAGGGCGAGCGCCGTCGCCTCGAAGCTCGACATGAACGGGAGCAGCGCGAGCGAGACCGCCATGGGCACGAGCGCGAGCACCATGAAGGGCCGCCGCCGGCCGAGCGGGAGATGTGTCGCGTCGCTCATCGGCCCGACGAAGAGCGGCATGAAGAACGCGAAGACGCCCTCCGCCGCCAGGACGAGCCCGATGAGCGTGGCCGAGTGGGTGAACTCGCCGAGGACCGGCGGGAGATAGGCGGCCACCGTCGTGATCGACCAGGCGAGCCCGAATGCGCCGAGGCCGAGCGACCACATGAGCCCGCGCACCGGAGTCTCGAGCGACTCCTCGACGGCGCGCGGGACGACCTGGAGGCGCGAGCGGTCAGGCATCGGTCTCGACTCCGATGAGAGCCGGGAGCGCGAGCAGGGTCGGCAGGGCGTCCTCGACCTCGGTGCGCCCGTCCCGGTCGACGAGGTAAGCGCGCATGCCGAGAGCGCGGGCGCCCTCGACGTCGTCCTCGAGGGAATCGCCGACCATCACCGCGGCCTCGGGCGCGACGCCCAGTTGGTCGAGGACGACCATGAAGATCGTCGGGCTGGGCTTCACCTTCCCGTGCCGGCCCGACCAGATCCAGGCGTCCACAGGGAGCTTGAAGTGCTCGACGAACGCGCCGAGATCGCGGCTCGTGTTCGAGACGAGCCCGATCTTCACCCCCCGCGCACGGAGGAGATCCAGGACGGGCAGGACGTCCTCGTAGAGCTCGAAGTTCTCCGACGCGAGCCAGCGGTCGGTGATCGCCTGGGCAACCGAGCGGCACGACTCGCCCTCACCGCCCATCCCGCGCACGATGTCCTCGGTGAAGCGGAGCCAGACCTCCTCGTCGTGCTCGAGCTCCGGGTGCTGCTTCAGGTCAAGGACCGCTGCAGCGCGCGCCTCGGCATAGCGCTCCGGGTCGAGATCGAGGCCGAATCGCTTCCCCGCGTCGTGATACCCGCTCGGACCGAGCAGGGGCCCCGGCTTGGCGAGGGTGAAGTCGACGTCGAAGAGGACCGCTTCGACCGTCAAACGCCCGTCGGCGAGCGGTAGGCCGCCGGCTGGCGGTTGGCGAGCGAAGGCAGGCGACGGCGGATGTCCTCCATCCGGCCACGGTCGATCTCCGCGGAGATGACGCAGTCCTCGTCGGGCGCCTCGGCGAGCACGACCCCCCAGGGATCAGCGATGAGCGAGCGTCCGTAGGCCGCCTTGCCGTCCGCGAAGGAACCCCACTGGTTCGCGGCCACGACGTAGCACTGGTTCTCCACCGCCCGGGCCCGGAGCAGGAGCTCCCAGTGGTCTTTGCCGGTGAAGAGCGTGAACGCCGCCGGCACGGTGACGACCTCGGCGCCTTCGACGGCCAGCACGCGGTAGAGCTCCGGGAAGCGGAGGTCGTAGCAGACGGTCAGCCCGACCTTCCAGCCCTCGACCTCGGTCGTGACCGTAGCCTCGCCTGGCTCCTCGGTCTCCGACTCGCGGTAGATCTGGCCGCCGACCTCGACGTCGAACATGTGGATCTTGCGGTAGACGGCCTGGATCTCCCCCTGCGGGTCGAACACCACGCAGGTGTTCGAGAGCTTCTCCCTACCCTCGCGCCGCTCGACGATCGACCCGCCGACGAGCGTGACGCCGTGTGTCCGCGCCCAGCCGCTCATGGCCTCGACGGTCTCGCCGTCATCGAGGCTCTCCGCGAGGCCGCGCATCATCTCGGGCGGGCCGATCCCCGTCCATTTCTCCGGGAGCACGACCAAATCGGCACCAGTTGCCGCCGCACGGGCGACGAGACCCTCCGCGCGCTCGATGTTCTCCGCCTTCGTGTCGGTGGAGTTCAGCTGGACACAGGCCACGCGAAGCCGGTCGGACATGGGCTCAGGATAGCCTGGGAGGGCGAATGCGCACTCCCGCGGAGATCCTGGCCGAGACGCAGACCATCGCCCTCGTCGGCGCTTCGCCGAGGCTCGAGAGGCCGAGCAACGGCGTCATGCGCTACCTGCTCGCCCAGGGCTACAGGGTCATCCCGGTGCGCCCGCACCGTACGGAGATCCTCGGGATTCCGTGCGTGGACTCCGTCGCGGACATCGAAGAGCCGGTCGACCTCGTCGACGTCTTCCGCCGCCCGGAGTTCTGTCCCGACGTGGCCGAGCAGGCGGCTGCCACGGGCGCAAAGGCGCTCTGGCTGCAGCTCGGCATCGTCTCACCGGAGGCGCGGGCGATCGCCGAGCGGGCCGGTATCGACTACGTCGAGAACGCATGCACTGCGGTCGTGCACCGGCTCCATGTAA
>Ga0111538_10006590_pt1 | contig 15690 bp, 13 predicted proteins | sample SoiMethybrSBSTD1_FD_79669 | JGI IMG/M metagenome (GOLD analysis project Ga0111538, IMG submission 79669) | Bulk soil microbial communities from a Populus tree surrounding site in Tennessee, USA - Soil MetaG P. TD hybrid SBSTD1 (version 2)... | ecosystem: Environmental > Terrestrial > Soil >...
AAGGCCGCGTACTCCTTGGCCGTGAAGGCGTCCATGTGGCCGCCGATGGAGTCGACCTCGGCCGCGATGCGCTCCGCGTTGCGGTTCTTGGTGCCCTTGAACACCATGTGCTCGATGAAGTGGCTGATGCCGGAGTGGGCGTCGCTCTCGTGGCGGCTGCCCTGCTTGAGCCACACGCCGATGGCCACGCTGCGCACGTGGGGCATGGCTTCGGTGAGCAGGGTGAGGCCGTTGGGCAGCACTTCCTTGACGATCATGGGCTGAACGTTGAACGCTATCATAGGTGCCGCCATGGCGCGCGACGACGCCTACGGACGCTACGTGAACGTGAACCTGCCCCACACGCGCACCCTGGTGGCGCGCATCTGGCGGAGCCTGGAGGCCCAGGACGCGCTCACCGAGACGGGCGACGCCACCGCCACCACCCTGGGCGTGGCCCTGACCGCGCTGGAGGAGGAGGTGCGCCCCTTCGAGGACGACCCGCCCATGGACGCCGCGCTGGCCGCGGCCGACCGGGTGGCCGAGCGCGGGCGCGACCTGGTGGCCGCCATCGTGGCCTCGCCGGCGCGCGGCGACCGCCTGGGCCAGTCGGTGCGAAACCTCTTCGAGTGCCTGGGCCTGGCCGAGGAAGGCGCCACGCTGTCGCTCAAGTGCGGCGAGCGCCCGGACTCGCCGCTCCGGTGACCGCGGCCGGGCGGCTGCAATCCGCCGCCGTGGGCGCGGCCTGGGGCCTGGGCGCGGCCGGCCTGGTGGCCGGCCACCTGCGCCTCGACGCGCCGGGGCCCCTCTACGCCGTGGCCGCGGTGGCCGGGGCGGTGGCGGCCACGGTCGCGCCGCGGGCGGAGGCGCTGCGCCATCCGCTGCTGGCCCTGACCGCCGCCGCCTGCGGCATCCTGATGGCGCGCCTGCCCGAGCCCACGTTCTTCCTGCTGGTCCCGCTGATGGTGGCGGCGGCCGCCTGGCCGCTGCGGCCGCCGGGCGAGCTGGAGACCATCCCCCGCGCGGTGCCGGACTGGGCGCCGCCGGCCACCTTCGCGCTGGGCGCGCTGGCCTTCTTCCTGCAATCGGCAGGGCGCTACTGGGGGTACGGCGCGGGGGCCAAGGACCTGGGCCTCTTCTACCAGACGCACTGGCTCATCGCCCACGGCCAGGCCCCGCTCAACACCGTCATGGGCATGCACGCGCTGGCCGACCACATGGAGCTGGCCGATTGGCTGGTGGCGCCCTTCCTCTGGATCCACGACCGCCCGGTGACGCTGCTCTTCGTCCAGGCCGTGGCCCTGGCCTCGGCCGTCTTCCCGCTGTTCTGGATGGGGCGGCGCGTGCTGGAGAGCTCGCGGGCCGGGCTGGCCCTGGCCTGGGTGTGGCTGCTGGCGCCCGACATGCACCTGGGCCTGATGTTCGACTACAACCCCACGCAGCTCGGCTGCGCCGCCCTCCTGTGGACGGCCTGGGCCCTCACCTGCCGCGGGCTGCCCGCGGCCCTCCTCGCGGCCACGCTGGCCTGCCTCACCAAGGAGAACACCTGCCTCTACGTGGCGGTGGTGGCGGCCGTGCTGGGCCTGCGCGTGGCCCCGCGCGGGAGGGCGGCGGCGGTGGCGGCGCTGGCCCTGTCGCTCTTCGTGATCGAGATGGGCCTGCTCTTCCCGCGCTTCCGCAGCGGCGGCTTCCGCCACTGGGAATACGAGGAGCTGGGCGACACGCCGGCGGAGACGGCGCGCGAGTCGCTCACCCATCCCGACCGCGCGCTGGCCCTGCTCGTGAACCACCCCCAGAAGCGGCGCTCGATGCTGCTGCCCCTGGCCGCCACCGGCTTCATCGGCCTGGCCGACCCGGTGGCAGTGGTGATGCAGGTGCCCAACTGGGCGGAGCGGCTGCTCTCCACCCATCGCACCCGCTGGTGGGGCTACCACTACGGCGTGCCGGCCGCGGCCACCGCCTGCGTGGGGCTCATGCTGGGCTGGTGGCGGCTGCGCCGGGCCGGGCGCGACGGGCGGCGCCTGCCCGCCTACGTGGTCGGCTGCGCGCTGGTGTCGGGCCTGCTGCCGCCGTTCCGTACACCGGCCGGCAACGCGCGCAGCGACCTCTACTATCTCCGCCAGTCCTACGTGGCGGCGGACGAAGACGTGCGCACCCAGAACGAGGCCGTGGCCTTCATCGGCGGCGACCCGCGGCTGAAGGTGGCCGCGCAGGACCGCCTGCTGCCCCGCCTGGCCAACCGGCCCCAGGTCTACATGCTCGACCGCGCGCTGGAGGCGGACGTGGTGGCGCTGCAGCTGAACGGCGCCACCTGGCCCGACGGCCGCCCGAGCTGGCGCCGCCGCGTGGCCGGCATCTGGGGCAGCAACGCGTTCGCGGTGGTCTTCTGCCAGGGGCAGACGGTGGTGTTGCGCCGGGGCGCGCCGCCGGGCCTGCCCTGCCCGGCGCTGGCCGCCGAGCTGGCCAAGGTCACGCCCGAGCCGGTCCCCGCGAACTGAGGGGCCCGCGCCTCAGCGCACGAAGTAGCCGACGACCTTCCAGATGGTGCCGTCCGCGCGCACCGCCGTCACCGTCTCCACCGCCGCCGCCTTGTTCTTGAAGACGGCGTCGTACTGGATGACCACGTAGAAGCCGTCGGGCGCCCCGGGCAGGGTGTGGGTGAGCTGGCGCGACTTGAGCGTGCGCGAGACGAGCGCGCCCAGGGGCGTGCGCGCCGCCCCGGCCGCCTGCTTCCACTGCTCCTTGGTGACCGCACCCTTGAACACGGGGGCGGCGGCGTCCCAGGACTCCGCGTACTGGCCGGCGTCCACCAGCTTCAGCCAGGACTCGGCCGCCTTCTGGGCCAGGTCCTCCGGCGACTCCGCGTGCGCCGGCGCTCCCACCAGGAGGGCGGTCACCACGGCCAGGATCACTCGACGCGGCGCGGTCATGGCGCTCCTCCCGGTTCGGGCACGATGGTGCCCTGGAACGTGGCCAGCTCCTTCTGGGGCGAGATCCAGGCCGTGTGGACCTGCTTCTTCTCCAGGTCCACCACCTGGGTCACGATCGAGGTGTCCTTCTCCTGCCACCAGACGAAGTACACGTGGGGCCGCACGACCGACACCCCGTACTTCTCTTCGCCCTTGAGCCCGGCCTGCGGGCCCTTCACCTGTTCCCAGGTGAGCGTGTCGGCGGAGACGTACTTCACGCGGATCACCATCTGCCCGTAGTCGAAGAGGTACGTCCGGCCGATGCCCTCCATCTTCACCTCGGGGGCCGGCGCGGCCGCGGCCAGGGCCAGCACCAGCGCGGCCAGCACGGCGCTCACGGACTGGGGCTCACCGCCGGCGCGGTGGACGGTGGCGCGGCGCCCGGCATCACCGGCGCCACCGCCGGAGCGGGCGGCAGGGCCGCCGGCGTGGGCAGCGGCGAGGGGGGAGCCGGGTAGCCGAGGGCCACGCGCAGGCGCCGCTCGGCCTCGCGCAGGTGGGTGAGCGCGGCCCCGTCGCCCTGGGTGAGGGCCACCGTCACCGGGTCGCGCAGCGCCGGCAGCGAGTCGAGCGCGGCCTTGAGCGCGGGGTCGGTGGTGCGGGCCGCCTCCGCGCGCGCCTTCTCGAAGAACGGGGTGGACAGGCCGCGGGCCTGGCCGAAGTTCAGGTCCTGCACCGTCTCGCGCAGCGTGAGCAGGTCGCCCAGCAGCGCGGCCACGCGCACCCGCCCGTCGGCCGCGTCGGCCCGCTGCTGCAGCAGCGTGCGCTCCGCCTCCAGCACGGCCGCCCGCTGGTGCTCGGGCCACCAGCCCAGGACGTAGGCCAGGGCCAGCAGCACGGCCAGGACCAGCAGCCAGGTAAGTGCCTTCTTCATCCCGGGCCTCCGTTACTGCCGGCAGGCGGCGCCGCGGCAGGCCTTCAGCGTGCGCAGCCGGGAGGCCAGCGGGTCGAGGGTGGCCGCGCCGATGCCGGCCGCCTGGTTCTGGAGCTGGAACGGGTCGCGCACCAGGTCGTAGAACTCCTTCTCCGCCGTCTTCTCGTACTCCACGTAGATGCTGTTGGACGTGCGCACGCCGGCCCAGGTGGGCAGGCCTTCGGGAGTGTCCGTCCAGTGCTCCACCAGGAAGTCGCTCCGCCAGCCGGCCGTGGCCGGCGTGGAGCCGAGGAGCGGGAACAGGGAGCGGCCGTCCATGAAGTCGCCCGGCGTCTGGGCCCGCGCCATCTCCACCAGGGTGGGCGCGATGTCGATGTTGAGCACGAACTGCTCGATGCGCCGGCCGGCCGGGACGCCCGGACCACGGACGACCAGGGGCACGCGGATCGAGTTCTCGTACACCGCGTCCTTGCCCAGGAAGAGCCGGTGCCCGCCCAGCAGCAGGCCGTTGTCGGAGCTGAAGACGACGTAGGTGCGGTCGAGGATGCCCTTCTTCTCCAGCGCGTTCATCACGTCGCCCAGGAGGTCGTCCACCGAGGCCATGGCGCGCAGGCGTTGCCGCTGCAGGCCGTCCAGGTGCTCGATCTCCGAGGGCGCGAAGGGCGGAATGTCGCGGAACCACCGCGGCTTGTCGCTCATGTCCTCTTCGTTGAAGTCGGGCGTGCGGGGCGCGCTGGCGTCGGCGAAGGCCCCGTCGTACTCGTTGGAGGGCGTGGACGGCGTGTGGGGCGCGGTGGGGTTGATCCAGAGGAAGAGCGGGCGGTCGGGATCGGCGTTGCGCTCCACGAACTGCACCGCCCGCACGCGCAGGACGTCGGTGAAGTAGTTCTCGGGCCCCCGCCCGTAGTGGACCACGTTCCCGTTGTCGCTCATGTCGTAGTTGTAGTACTCGTTGTCGCCCGCCTGCACGAACCAGTCATCCCAGCCCGGCGGCACGTAGCGGGCGGTGGCATCCGGCATGTCGCCCGGGTAGCGGTTCAGGTACTTGCCCAGGAAGGCGGTGCGGTAGCCGGCGTCCTGCAGCCAGGGCCCCAGCGTCTGCCGCTCCTGCCCGCGGTTGCGGAAGACCTCGAAGCAGTTGGGCTGGGTCCCGAAGGCCATGGGATCGCGGTTGATGAGGATGCCGTGGTTGTGCGCGTACTGCCCGGTCATGATGGAGGCCCGCGAGGGGCAGCACAGCGGCGTGGTGGCGAAGCCGTTGGTGAAGGTGAGCCCGCGGTCGATCATCATCGAGCGCAGGTTGGGCATGCGGTCGAGGCTCATCACGTCGAGGTCGTCGACCAGCACGTACACGATGCTGGGCCGCCAGCTGGGGGTGGGAGTGGCGGAGGGCACGGGCGCCACCGGCGTGGGGTTGGCGCCGGGCGTGGTGGGGGTGGTGCCACCCCCGCCGCCGCAGGCCGGGGCCAGCAGCAGCGTGAGCGCCAGCGCGGCCCGACTCCGCCGGCCATGGACCGGAACCGGGTTCATGGTGTTTCCTCCTCGGCCCGGCCCGCAAGGGCGGCCATGATCAGCGTTGGGGGGACCCGTGAATCTACCACAGCCGTCCGCCGGCCTGCTCCTCGAGCCGGCGCCGCAGGGCGGCCACGGTGGCCTGGTGGCGGGCCAGGCCGGCCAGGTTGTGCCGCTCCGCCGGGTCGGCCTGGTGGTCGTACAGCTCGGCCGCATCCGGGCGCCACCAGGTGTACCGGTAGCGGTCGGTGCGCAGGCTGCGGGCCAGGCGCAGGCCCCGGCTGGACACGGTGACGGCGGCGTCTTTCACCCGGGCCGCGGGATCGAGCAGCAGCGGCCGCAGGCTGACCCCGTCGAGGCCGGCCGGGGCCGGCACGCCGGCCAGGTCCGCCAACGTCGGGTACACGTCCACCAGCTCGGCCAGCGCCGCCGTCGGGATGCCCGGACGCACGACCTGGGGCGCGGCCACGATCAGCGGCACGCGGGCGGACTCCTCGAACAGCATGTTCTTGCGCCACAGGCCGTGTTCGCCCCGCTGGATCCCGTGGTCGCTCAGGAACACCACCACCGTGTCGTCCCACAGGGCCAGCCGGTCCAGGGCGTCGAGGACCACCCCCAGCTGCGCGTCCACGAAGCTCACGCAGGCATAGTAGGCGGCGAGCGCCTCCCGGCGCCGGGCGGGCGGGATCTGCGGCTCGGCGCCGCGCTTGAGGGCGGCCCGGGGCACGTCGTCGAGGTCGTGCGCGTCCTGCGGCGGCAGCGTGACCCCGGCCGGCGGGTACAGGTCGAAGTAGCTCTGGGGCGCCATCCACGGGCCGTGCGGGCGCACGAAGCCCACGGCCACGAAGAAGGGGCGCTCACGGTGCCCTGCGATCACCTCGGCCGCCCGGCGCGCGCTGTGGCCGTCGGGCTCGTCCGCGTCGGCGCGGGTGCTGCGAATGACGCGGGCCTCGAAGGCCTCGTCGTCGGCCACCTGCTCCTCGGGCAGGTCGGGCGCATCTTCGGCCAGGTCCCAGAGGAAGTCCTTCTCGAAGGGGCCGTGGTAGACCTTGCCCAGGCGGGCCGTGAAGTAGCCCTGGGCCTTGAAGTGCTCCTGCAGCGGCACCGCCCCGTCGAGCCGGGCCCGCGGGGGATCGAGATTGCCCCAGATGCGCGTCCGCTCCGGCCGCCGCCCGAGGAGGAAGGAGGCCCGGCTCGGGTTGCACAGCGGGTACTGCGCGTAGGCGGCGTCGAAGCGCCGGCCGCGCGCGGCCAGCCGCTCCATGTTGGGCGTCTTCACCTCGGGGTGGCCGAAGGCGCCGATCTTCCAATAGAGGTCGTCGACCACCACCAGCAGCACGTTGAGCGGCCGGCCGCGCGGAGCGGGGGCCGACACCGGGACCGGAACGGACACGGCGGCCGGCGGCGCGGGGGGGGCCTGGGCGGAGACGAGAACGGACAGCAGGAACGGCAGGGCGGAGATCAAGTAATCATCATACAGGCGCAGGCTTCATGCTATGCGGTCCGGGCAAGCCCGGCCCGCCGCACTGGGGGCTTACCGGGCACTTCGTGCCCTTTGCCCCCAGACCCCCAAGTGGCCGTTCCCGCGGCCGGCCAGCAGCAGGGCCAGCCACAGCGCTCCGGTCAGCAGGACGAGCACGATGCCGGCGACCCACATCAGGGCGCTCGTCTCCAGGCGCAGCGGCCCGTCGCCCGAGAAGAGCACGCCCGGGGCCAGGAAGCAGTAGAAGCCGGCCAGGGCCAGCGTGCAGGCCGCGCCGTGCAGCGCCATCCACCGGTTGGGCCAGAGGCAGGCCAGCGGCACCACCCACAGCAGGTACTGCGCGGAGATGGCGCCGTAGAGGGTGAGGAACAGGAGGAACGTGACCAGGCAGGCGCGGGCCAGCGGCGCGCGCCGGCGCGCGAAGGCCAGGAGGGCGGCCGCGTAGGCGGCCAGGAAGAGCGCCTTCCCCACCGCCACCGCCAGCGGCCAGCGCGCGGCCTCCGAGCGGGCCAGCGCGTTGGTCATCAGGAAGTGCAGCGCGCGCCACACGCCGATCCAGCCGAAGTCGGCCACGCCGCCGTAGCCCAGCAGCTCGCGCCGCACCGCCCCCGGGTCGTGCAGGGCGTAGGGCATCACGAGCGCGGCCACGGGCAGGAGGGCCAAGGCCGCGAAGCGGACCCGCGCCCGCCCGCCGGGCCGCTCCAGCAGGAAGAGCGGAAGCAGCAGCACCGGGAACGACTTGAGGGCGATGGAGGCGGCCAGGCACAGCGCGGCCCGGTCCGGGCGCTCCTTCTCGAGCGCGCCCAGAGCGGCCAGCACGAAGGCCAGGGCGGTGGCGTCGAACTGGCCGTGGAAGGCGCCCACCATCAGCGCCACCGGGTGCAGCGCGTAGATCCAGGCCCCGGCCCGCGTGCGCCGGTAGAGCCAGGCCACGATGAAGAGGTCGGCCGCCAGCGTGGGCAGCTTCATCAACATCGAGAAGGGCAGCGCGCTGTGGCGGGAGGCCCAGCCCGCGCCCGCCTCCACCCACACCCACACCGGCGGGTAGGGATAGAGCCGCGGGGCCTGGTACGGGTTCAGCGAGACGTCGAGGACGTGGTCGGCCACCTTGCGGTAGCGGAGGACGTCGGCCACCTCGCGGTCGGACACGGCGATGGCGCACACGCGCAGCGCGGCCGCAACGAGCAGGGCGGCGGCCAGTCGATTCATTCTGGCGGTTCGGGCCGGGACACGGTCCCGGCCCGAAAGCCCTGGGGGCTCACGCCACTACGGGTTGGCATCGCTCCCCTTCGTGGCTGCGCCCCCAGACCCCCGGGTTGGCGGTTCCCGGGCTGGCGGCGTGGCCGGGATGACGGCGTCCAGCTCGTGCAGCAGCGTGTTGGCGGCGATGCGGTGGGCGATCTCGTTCGGGTGCTCGTCGTCCGCGCCGTCCACCACCAGGATGTCCCAGCGCAGGCCGCGGTAGGCGGGCAGGAGGTCCACCACCCGCGCGCCGGCCTGGCCGGCCGCCTCCGCCACCCGGGCGTGGATGCGCTCGAACGGGTAGCGCGCGTCGAGGGGGTTGCCGAAGAGCGGGAAGATGGCCACCACGAAGGGCACGCCCTGCGCGCGGCAGAGGGCGCCCATGCGCTCCAGCGCGCGCCGCCCGGCCACCCAGCCCGGCGCGTCGTCCGTGTACATCGACAGGTAGCCGCTCACGCGCCGCCGGTTCTCGGCCGTGGCCCAGAGGCGCCCCCGCACCCAGGCCAGCAGCGCCGAGTGGTCGAGCAGGCTGGGCGGCCGGGCCTGCCGGCGGGTCTCGGCCCAGTCGGCCGCGCGGCGGGCCTCGGCCGCGGTGGCGTCTTCGCTGTCGTTCAGCACGTAGGCCAGCAGGACCACGTCGGGGTGGTAGGCGAAGCCTTCCTGGGCCAGCTGCGCCTCCTGGTCCACCGTGTTCATGCCGGGCAGGGCCAGGTTCACCACCTCCCAGCGCTCGCGGCGGCGGCGGCTGAGGCCGCGCTCCAGCCGCTGCGGCAGGGCGTCCTCGAACTCCACGCTGGCCCCCCAGGCGAACGAGTCGCCCAGGCAGAGCAGGCGGCGCGTGCCGGCCCCCTTGTCGGGCGTGCGCTCCAGGTCGCGGTAGCCCCGCGCGTTGTGCGGGCGCATGGCCCGCCGGTTGGTGTTGACCGGCGCGTAGCCCGTGGCCTGGGGGCGGTTCGCGCCCAGCAGGCGCACCGCGATCTCGGCCAGGCCGAAGGCGCACAGGAGGCTGAAGCCGAGCAGCAGGAGCTCGGGCCGGCGCGCGCGCAGGCTCAACGAGGGGTCCACCTCATGGGCGGGGCGATGATACGCTGCAACCACTCTGCGAGACCCTGTCCCCTTGCCCCTGCGCTCGCGATGTCTGCGGCTGATCCTCGTGGTAGCGGCGCTCGCCTGCGCGGGCCGCGTCCAGGCCCAGCAACCCATCGTGCGCGAGCAGGACGAGCTCGACTTCGGGCGCCTGAGCCTGGCCCAGGGATCGGGCGCGCGGGCGCTGGGCATGGGCGGCGCCTTCCTGGCCCGGCCCGACGACGCGACCGCCGCCTCGTGGAACCCGGCCGGCCTCAGCTACCTGCGCCAGACCGAGCTCTCGCTGGTCGGCATCTACGGCACGCAGACGATCAACAGCCGGGTGTTCGAAACCGATCCGGACGATCCGAATGGTGACGTGCGCCTGACCGTGAAGCGCGACCACCTGCAGGGCCTGGCGCCCGACTTCGCGTCCGTGACCGTGCCCCTGCAGCTGGGCTCGGCGGCGGGCTCGGTGCAGCTCAGCTTCCAGCGCGTCATCCCCTACACCGGCCACCGCGAGATCGTCGAGACCCGCAACCCGCCCAAGGTGATCGACGCCACCGGCGGCTTCGACGTGCTGGCCCTGGGCACCGGGCTCAAGGTCAACAGCTGGCTGCGGGTGGGCCTCACGGTCAACCGCTGGTTCAACGGCATGCACCAGCACCGCGAGCGCCTGGAGTTCCGCCGCTCGGTGCAGGAGATGGATTTCGACCTCTCCGGCTTCTCGTTCAACGCCGGCGCCATCGCCCAGCCCAGCGAGAAGCTCAACCTGGGCCTGGTGGTCAAGACGCGGCTGCACGCCGGCGTCACCCTGAGCCGCACCCGGGCCGACTTCACCTCCCAGCCCGAGGGACTGCCCGACCTGGTGACGGTGAACGCCTTCAGCTCGGACGCGGTGTCCCTCGACCTGCCGGGCGCCATCGGCTTCGGGTTCTCCTGGCGGCCGGCCAGCCCGCTCACGCTGTCGGCCGACTACACGCGCACCTACTGGTCGCGGGCCCGCATCCACAACTACTTCACGCTGCCGCCGGGAGACGGGGGGGCCGACCTGATCCCCGCGCCGTCCGACTGCACCGTCGAGCCGCGGCCGGCCAGCTGCCCGGAGGTGTTCGCCAGCCTCCCCTTCCCGAGCCTGGTGGAGGGCTCACAGAACGACACCGGGGAGATCCACCTGGGGGCCGAATACGTGTTCATCCCCGGGCGGGTGAAGGTGCCCGTGCGCGCGGGCTACGTGGCCGCCACCCAGTACCGCCGCCAGCAGCGCGGCCTCTCGGCCCGCTACGACGGCCTCACCGCCGGCGTCGGCATCGTGGTGGGCCCCATCCTGCTGGACGGAGCCTGGATGTACCAGACCGGCAACTTCGGCCCCGCCTCCGCCACCACCTCCACCCGCATCCACAACGTCCTCTTCTCGCTCATCTATCGCCACGGGCGGTAGATGAGGAAGTGGCCGGCGCCTGGGCGTCCGTCACCAGCTGGTGGAAGAGGTTCGATTCGCGCTGGAAGAAGCCCTGGGTGTGGTACGAGTCGGGCAGGCGCAGGTGGACGTAGTCGAGGTGGTGGCAGATCTCGTGCAGGAGGGTGCGCAGGAAGGTGCGGAACGCCACCACGCGCTTGTGGCGCACGGTCCGCATCCAGACCTTGATGTGCGGCGGGCGGCCGTCGTCGCGGGTGTAGAGGCCGTGGAGCTCGGCCCGTGAGAGGGTGGGCCGCACGGCCAGCACCTCCACCCGCACCGGATCCACGCGCAGCATCTCGGTGACGCCGCGGGCCAGCAGGCTGCAGGCCTTCTGCACCGCCGCGTGGTCGTCCCGCTCCAGCGCCACCCGCAGGACGGCCACGATGGGCCAGAGCGAGGCGGCCAGCGGCAGGCGCAGGGCGGTGACGGCGTCGCTCTTGTCGTAGACGGCCCGCTCCCGGCGCCCCAGGCGGTCGTAGTAGGAGAAGGGCATGTGAGGCGATGGTAACGGCTGGAGGTGGCGCGGCTGGACCGGCCCGGATAGAGTAGCGGGCTCGCACCGATGGCATCCCCAAGGACGGCACCGGACGCGGACGCCGCGCCCGCCGCGACCGCTCTCCTCCGACGTCCCGAGCTGTGGCTGGCCGGCGCGGCCTTCCTGGCCAGCGGCGGGGCCGGCCTCGTCTACCAGGTGGCCTGGCAGCGCATCCTGGCCCTGCAGAGCGGGGTCGGCATCTACTCGGTGGCCATGATCGTGGCCGTCTTCATGGCCGGCCTCGGCATCGGCAGCCACCTGGGCGGCACCTGGAGCCTGAAGCTGGACGCGCTGGGCGCGCTCCGCCGCTTCGTCCTGGTGGAGCTGGGCATCGGTCTCATGGGCGCCCTCAGCTGCGCGGTCTACTACGACCTCCTCTACCGGCGCGCGCTGTGGATCTACGACGAGCCCTGGCGGGCCGCGCTCATGCACGTGGTGGCGCTGCTCCCGCCCACCGTGCTGATGGGCATGTCGCTGCCGCTGCTCGCGCGGGCCATGGTGGCCGACGCCCGCACGGCCGGGCGCGTGATCGGCTTCCTCTACGCGGTGAACCTGCTGGGCGCGTCCGTGGGCTCGCTGCTCACGCCCTGGGTGCTGGTGCGCCACTTCGGGATCCGCGGCGCCACCTACGTCGCGGCCGCGGCCAACCTGTTCACGGCCCTGGCCGGCCTGGCCGCCACGCTGCTCCTGCGGCGGCGGGCGGCCGTGCGGGAGGAGGAGATGACGGTGCCGGCGCCGGCGGGTGACCCCGACGCGCCCGGCGGCCGGCCGCTCTCCCTCTGGATCGGCCTCTACGCGGCCAGCGGGTTCTGCGCCCTGGCCCTGGAGCTGATCTGGTTCCGCCTGCTGGACGTGGCCGTGAAGTCGAAGGCCCAGACGCTGGGCACGCTGCTCAGCCTCTACCTGCTCGGCTGCGCGGTGGGCTGCCTGGCCGGGATCTGGGCCGTGCCGCGCCTGCGGCGCCCGCTGCGCGCCTTCCTGCTCTGCCAGACCGGGCTGCTGGCCTACGCCGGGCTGATGGTGGTGCTGCTGGCCTTCCTGCCCAACGACGCCCCGCTGCTCGACCGCCTGCACGCCTACTGGTCGCGCGGCAGCTACCACACGCGCCACCGCCTGATGCTGCTGCTCTACGGCGAGCTGCCGCTGCTCCTCTTCGGGCCGGCCACCGCGCTCATGGGGCTCTCGTTCCCCATCCTCCACCGCGCGGTGCAGGACGACCCGCGCACCAGCGGGCGCAAGGTGGGCCTGCTGCAGGCGGCCAACATCGTGGGCTGCGTGGCCGGCAGCCTCCTCGTGGGCCTGGTCATGCTGCGCCTGGTGGGCACCACGGGCGCGCTGCGCCTGCTGATGCTGGCCGGCGTCGCCTTCGCCGTGGTGGGCCGGCGCGCGGGCGGCGGCCGCGTGTTCGTGGAGATGGGGGCCCTGCTGGCCCTCCTGGCCGTGTTCATCCCCGGCCCGCAGCGGCTCTGGATGCGGCTGCACGGCACCGAGCAGCCGCAGTCGCTGCTGCGCGAGGACGAGAGCGGCGTGGCCGCGCTGGTGCCGCGCATGAAGGCCTGGATCGTGTTCGTGGACGGCAAGAGCCACAGCTGGCTGCCCTTCGGCGGCGTGCACACGCAGCTGGGGGCCACGCCCGCCATCGTGCACCCGCAGCCCCTCGACGTGGCCATCATCGGCCTGGGCTCGGGCGACACCGCCTGGGCCTCCCTGTGCCGGCCCGAGACGCGCTCCCTGGACGTGTTCGAGATCTCGAGCGGGCAGCCGCGCCTGCTGTCCCGCCTGGCCGCGCTGGAGGGCGAGCCGCTGCCCGACCTGCGGGCGTTCCTGGGCGACCCCCGCCTGCGCGTGCAGCACGCGGACGGCCGCCACGCCCTGGCCCGCAGCCGCAAGCTCTACGACGTGATCGAGGCCGACGCCTTGTGGCCGGACGTGTCCTACGCGGGCAACCTCTATTCCCGCGAGTTCTTCCAGCTGCTGTCGGAGCGGCTGAAGCCGGGCGGCCTGGTGTGCACCTGGGCCCCCACCCCGCGCGTCTACGCCTCCTTCGTGCCCAGCTTCCGCTACGTGCTGGGCCCGTCCAGCCGCACCATCCTCATCGGCAGCAACGACCCCATCGAGGGCGACCTCGAGCAGTGGCGCTCCCGCCTGGGGTCGGAGCCGGTGCGCCGCTACCTGGGCAAGGTGCGGGTGGAGACGGTGGAGAACCTGCTGAGGGCGCTGCAGCCCCTCAACCGGGGCGGGCGCCGCTTCCGCTCCCGGGCCATGAACCTCGACCTGTTCCCGCGCGACGAGTTCGACGTCCCGCAGAACGACGCGCCCTAGCCGGCCGAGGCGGGCGGCGAGCGCATCCCCGGCCACTGCGCCATCGGCCGCGTGGATTCCACGACGTTCATGCCCGCCGCGGCCAGGCGGCCCAGCGCCTCTTCGGTCTGCGGCGTGAAGTCGAACAGGAACTGGCCCGGCCGCTGCGGGTCGGGCACGGCCACCGACGACATGCAGTCGCGCAGCACGTAGACGCGCCGGGCCAGCGCCGGGTCGCGGGCGGCGATGGCCGCCTGCAGGTCCTCCAGCGTGCTCTTCACGCAGTGGCTGGCCGCCTGCCCGGCCACGATCAGCACGTCCGCCGCCAGCAGCCGCTCGATCAGCGCCTGGTTCCGCTCGGCCAGCACCCCGCCGTCGTGGCGGCCCAGCACCTCCGGCGCCAGCACGGAGTAGTTCTCGGTCAGCGGATGGCCGCCCTTCATCTCGATGCCGCCCGGGGACGTGCGGGCGTAGGCATGGAAGAGGCGCGCCTCGTGCACCACGCCGGCCAGGGCGTGCCCGTCGCTGCCCAGCAGGCAGTGCGGCGGCCAGAGGTAGAGGCGGTACTTGCCGGCCCGCTCCAGGGCCCGGCAGTAGAACTCCACCTGGCGGCGCAGCCAGCGCTTGTCCCCGCCGGCCAGCCAGAAGGCGAGCTCGGGATCGGGACGCACGCGCAGGGCGGCGATGTCGTCGGTGGTGATCTCGCGGTGCGCGGCCAGGGGGGCGCCGGCCGCGTCGCGCCAGAAGGCGGGGGAGAAGACCTGGAAGGGGTAGTGCGTGTCCAGCGTGCAGACGACCTCGGTGAGCGCGGCCAGGTTGCCGTAGACGAAGCGGGCCAGGCGGTCGTTGTCGTCCATGGCGCCCGTGCCGCTGCGGCCGCCCACGAAGAGGGAGCCGCGCGGGAAGCAGAAGTCCTTCTGGGCGTCGATCACCAGCAGGATCACGCGCCGGGTGTCCGCGGCCGCGGGCTCGATGCCGTGCGCGGCCCGCCAGGCACGGGCGGCCTCGAACAGGGCCTGCTGGTCGGGCGCGTACTCCCACTGCGTGGCGTGTTCGGATCGGTAGAAGCCGGGCAGGGGAAGGGGGGCGGCGGTCATGGTCGAGGCTCCTCGCGCCGATGATAGACTCGCGCTCCATCCTGCGGTTCCAGAGCTCCGGCGGCGCACGGCCCGATCGCGCCCTGCTGCTGGCCCTCGTGGCCGGGCTGGCGGTGCTCGTCCTCGTCTGGACCGATGCCGTGCCCCTGCTGCGCGGCCCCGCGCCCTATCCGCCGGAATGGCGCTGGGAGCTGCGCGCGGGCGCCACCAGCGGGCGCGTGCTGCCCGCCCTCCTGTGCGGCACGGGGCTGCTGGTCCTGCTGGCGTTCCTCGGCGGCGGCGCCTCCCGCGGGCGTGCCCGCGCCGCGCTGGCGGCCTCCGTGGTCCTCGGCCTCGGCCTGCAGCTCGGGCTGCTGGCCCTGGAACCCGACGGCGCTCTGCGCACGCTGGTGCAGCGCACGCAGTCGCGCACGGTCACGTCGTACTACTCGGCCGCCCTCTCGCCCCTGGCCGCCGACGCCCGCGCCTTCCTGGCCGGCCACGACCGGCTGCTGGACGAGATGCAGCACGGCGCCAAACACGCCTCGACCCACCCGCCGGGGCCGGTGCTCTTCTACCGCGGGCTGCTGGGCCTCTTCGACGCCCGGCCCGGGCTGGCCCAGGCCCTGCTCGACGCCGCCGGCCTGGGCGATCCCGACCGCCGCCCGGCGGCGCGCGCGGCGGCGCTGGCCGGTCCGCTGCTGTTGATGTTCGCCTGCGCGGCCACGGCCTGGCCGATCGCGGCCCTGGCCCGGCGCGCGGGCGCCGGCGACGCGGCCGCGGCGGGCGCGGGCGTGCTCTGGGCCCTGCTGCCCGGCCCGGCGCTCATGGCGCCGCAGTTCGACCAGGCGCTGGCGCTGCCGGTGGCCGGCTGCGCGGCGGCGCTGGCCGCGGCCGTGGCGGCGGAGCGGGGGCGCGTGCCGCTCGCGCTGCTGGCCGGGCTCCTGGCCGGTATCGCGCTCTTCCTCTCCTACGGTGCCGTGGCCTTCCTCGCCCTCTCGGGCGGGGCGGCGCTGGCCGCGGCGGGCGCCCTCCCCGCGCTGCGCCGGCGCCTGCCGGCCGTGCTCGCCTGGGCGGCGGTGGGGGCGGCGGTGCCGTTTGCGGTCACGATGGCCCTGGGCCATCACCCGCTGCGCTCCGCGCTGGCCGCGCTGGCCATCCACCGCCAGGTCTACACCGCGCCCCGCTCGTA
>Ga0111538_10006594_pt1 | contig 15685 bp, 14 predicted proteins | sample SoiMethybrSBSTD1_FD_79669 | JGI IMG/M metagenome (GOLD analysis project Ga0111538, IMG submission 79669) | Bulk soil microbial communities from a Populus tree surrounding site in Tennessee, USA - Soil MetaG P. TD hybrid SBSTD1 (version 2)... | ecosystem: Environmental > Terrestrial > Soil >...
CACGGTGCTGATGGCCGCGAGCGCCAGGGCGGCGAAGAGGCACGCCGTGGGGATCGTGAACGCGCGCGGGCGCGGCTGGTACGCCGCGACCCAGCGGTCGTAGAGCTCGTCCCAGCGGCCGTCCTGGCGCAGGAGCTCGAGGCCCGTGTTCAGCCGCGCGACGAGGTCCGAGCGTCCGCTCGGAACGGCGATGGCATAGGCGAAGCGCAGTCCGTCCTCGTCCAGCACGCGGTCCTCGAGCCCGCTCAGCGCCACGCGCTGGAGCTCGACGCGCCCCGCGGCCTGCGGCGTGACGACGCAGTCCGATTCCCCGGACAGGACCGACTCGAGCGCGGTCTTGAGCATCGAGTAGGGCCGGCAGGGGATCCCCTTCTCGATGCAGAACTGGTGCGCCTTGCCGTTGAGCGCCACGGCCACGCGCAGACCGGCGAGGTCCTGCACGGAGCTCGGGCCGCGCTCGCCGGCGCGGAAGAACACCGCGCCGTTCGCGATCAGGAGCGGCGAGGTGAACTCGACCGACTCCATGCGCTCGGGGCTGATGGAGAGCGGACAGATCGCGTCGATCTCGCCCGCGAGGAGGCGCGGGATCCCGATGTCGCCCTTCGCCAGCTGGACGAACTCCAGCGTGATCCCGGTCTCGCTCGCAGCACCTTCGAGAAGCTGGCGCGCGAACCCGTCCCGCGAGCCGTCGGCCTCTTGCACGAGGAGTCCGCGCACCGCGACCGCGTCCGGCAGACCGACGCGCAGGTGGCTGGGCGCCGCTTCCTGAGCGACGGCTCCCCGGGGGAGGAGCGATGCGGCGATGACGGCGCGGCCAAGGGCACCGCGATACGAAGGCGATCGCAGGGGGGAACCTCCTCGTTGCGCGGAATTCCTCCGCGCGTGCGGTCGATCGCCAGGATATCAGGCCTCGCCAATCGCGGGTCGGCCGTCAGAAAAAGTTGCGGGCCTTCGGAAAACGCGCGGGCCGCGGAAAGAGGCTGGGACGCGTGTCCCGTCCTCCGGAGCATCCCATGCAGATTCGTCCCTGCGCCGTCGCGCTGTCCCTGGCCCTGGGCGCCCCCGCGGCAGCTCAGGCGAGCGTTGGCAACGTGATCCAGATCCCCCTCTGTCACTCGCGCACCGCCATCGAGTTCGTCTCGCCGATGCCGACGGAGGAAGTCCCCAAGTTCCACGCCGGGAGCCCCAACCCCGAGGCGTGGACGATCGCCCTCGAAATTGCTTTCGAGCAGATCGGCCCACCGGTGGGGAAGGTGTTCGAGGGCACATTCGTCCCCTCCCCCGGCGCCGCGGCGATGCCGCCGACGGACGTGAACGGCGACACGATCCCGGGGGATCCGCATCCTGCGATCCCGGGGCTCGTCCTGACCATGGACGACATCCTGGTCTTCAACGGGTTCCCGCTGCAGCCGGGCACGAACCTGGCGAGCTTCTTCGAGTTCATCGGATCCGAGATCGAGCACGGCGGCGGTCAGAGCACCACGGTGACGTGGGTGCTGGATCCGACGTGGATGCTCGTCGACCTCAACGGCGACATGGGCACGAACCTCACGGCCACGATCCACGGCAAGACGGACCGCGTGTTCGTGAAGCACGGCTTCGATCCGAAGTTCACGGGGGTGCACTCCGCGCAGAACCCGACGCTCACGATCTGGACCGCGGACTGGATCAGCACGGTGGACTCGTTCGTGCTCCCAACGAACCAGACGCCCTTCCTCGTGTGCATCGAGGCGCGCATCCCGTGCTTCTTCGATGGCTCCACGAATCCGCCGACGCCGGTTCCCGTCGATCCGATCTTCGGGCCGTGCTGGGGCGGAGCGATGGCCTGCACGGGCACGACGCCCGTGTTCCCGGGTCCGGGCTTCAACCCCATGTTCCCCTCGCTGGACGTGCGCTTCAGCGACTCGTACCTCGACGTCAAGACCAACAGCTTCGTGCCCGGCGGGACCATCAGCGGCGGGCAGTGCGGCGTGCTGTGGAACGCGACCGGCGGCAACATGGCCTTCGCGTTCCGTCAGGCGAGCGTGCACGCGTGGCTCGGCGTCAACGGCGTGCCCGACACGACGCCCATGGGCGGCGGCGACGACCAGCTGATCTACCGTTTCGTGATGATCGCGGACGGGCAGATCCTCGACACCGACGTGATGCCGCAGGAGATGCTGATCACGGCCGCGATCGAGACCACGACCAACTGCTTCTCGATCACCGACCTGCGGGTGAAGCACCGGCCGAACGTCGCGACGCCCAATCCGCCGTGACGCAGCGCGCGCCCGGCGTCCGGCGCTCGCCGAGTAGACTCGGGGAGCGATGTCGATCTCGTGGGAGGCGTTCCTGGCGCGCTATGGTCCGCTGGCACGCGCCATCGCTCGCGGGCTCGTGCGACCGCCCGCGGCAGCGGAGGACGTCGTCCAGGAGGCGACGCTGGCGCTGTTCCACGCTGCCAGCCTCGAACCCGGCCGTTTCGAGAGCCCCGAGCACGCCCGCAACTACTTCCTGCGCTCCGTGCGCAACCTCGCGATGAAGACCCTGCGCGCCAGCGACACCGCGCCGCTCACGGCGGACCTGCCGGCGCCCGATCCCGCGGATCGCGCGGCCGAGCTCGTGCACGAGCGCCAGCGCGCGCTCGTGCGGCTGCTCCGCGAGCTCGGTCCGGAGGAGCGCGAGCTCGTCGCACGCCGCTTCGTCGAACGCCAGACGCTCGCGCGCATCGCGGCCGAGACCGGCACGCCGCTCTCCACGCTGCACTCGCGTGAGCGGGCGCTCCTGGAGCGGCTGAGGCGACGCCTCGAAGCGCTCGAGCGGGAGGCCGCCGGATGAAGGGCTCGGATCGCTCGCCGCTGCCCGAGGAGCTCTCGGGCGACGACTTCGAGTCGTGGCTCGCGGAGGCCGAGCGTGACCCCGCACGCTCCGCGGAGATCGACTTCCTGGCCGACCTCACGGCCGCGGCCGAGCTCGAGCGCGCACCGGCAGCCAGGACGCCCGTACCGCCGCGCAAGGTCGCACGCACACCGGCCCGCCGCTGGATGCTGCCCGCGGCGGCGCTCGTCCTCGTCGCCGGCGCACTGGCCCTGTGGTTCGCGATGCGACCGGAGACGCCGCGGCGAGCGAGCGAGCTCGCCCAGCGCGCCGCACCGCGCTACGTCGCGGTCGAGCTGCGCGACTCCGGCGCGAGCCAGGACGACGGCTTCGCGTCCGCGATGGCGGCCTATGCGCGCGGCGAGTGGGCCGTGGCCGCCGACGGGCTGACCGCGGTGCTCACGATGCACGACGACCTCGAGCCCGCGCGCTTCTACCTCGCCGCGGCGCGCGAGCAGATGGGCGACCTCGCCGCCGCCGCCGCGCTGTGGTCGACGGTCGCCGAGCGCGCCCCCGGCCTGCTCGGCGAGCACGCGCGCTGGCGCCTGGCACAGATCCACCTCGCGCGCGAGGAAGTGGCCGATGCACGGCGCGAGCTCGAACACCTGGTGCAGCAGCAAGGCGACTTCGCCGGCCGCGCGCGCGAGCTCCTGGCGGCGCTCGAGCGCCTCTGATCGAATCGGCGGCGAGCCATGCCGGCGCTCGCGCTCCTCGTCCTGCTCCTCTTGCAGGGCGCAGCACCGGATGCTCCGGCGCGCCGCGAGCTCCTGCGCGCCTTCCTGGGGGCCCGCGCGGCGAGCGATCTCGAGCGCGAGGCGGAGCTCGGTGCCGAGATCGAGGCCGCGCGCGCGGGCGCCGGCGAGCCGTGGAGCGCGCTGCTCGAGCGCGCGCTCGCCTGGAGCGCTGCCGACGTGGCCGCGCTGCGCGCCACCGAGACGCGCCTGCGCGAGCTGCGCCATGCGGCTCAGCTCCCCGATGCGGCTGCGCTCGAGGCGCTACGACGCGAGGCCGAGGCCTCGGGCGCCGACGCGCTCTTCACGGCCGAGTGGGGCGCGCTCGGCCATCACCTGGGCGAGCTCGAGCGCTCCGACGAGGCGGTCGCGCTCGTGACCTGGGTCGGTGAACGCGCCGAGCACTGGGGCGATCTCGACGATCGGTCCTGGTCGCTGGAGTGGCGCGGTCAGGAGCTGTGGCGCGGCGGCGAGCTGCAGCGTGCCGCGGAGCTCCTCGGCCAGGCCGCGAGCGTCGACCGCGAGCGCGGGAACGCGGTGGACGGCGCGCGGCACCTCGCCGACGTCGCTCGCATCCGCCTGACGCAGGGCGAGCTCGAGCGCGCGCTCCAGGCCACGGAGGAAGCCGAAGCCATCGCGCGCGCCGCGGCATCTCCGCAGGCGCTGCGCATCGCCACCGAGGTGCGCGGCGGGCTCCTGCTCGAGCTCGGCCGCCATCGCGAGGCGATCGAGCTGTGCCTGGAGCTCGCTCCGCCCGGGACGGACGCGCTTCCGCGCGACGAGACGCAGGTGCGGCTCGATCTCCTGGCTTCGAACGCGCTGGCCGACGTCGGCCGGCTCGAGTCGGCCGAGACGTACGCGCGACGCGCGCACGAGCTGGCCCTCGATCCCGCGGTGATCCGTCGAGCGCCGCTCCTGCAGCTCGAGACACGGCTGGCGCTCGGCCTCCTGCTCGCCGATCTCGGGCGGACGAACGAGGGGCTCGCGCTGCTCGACGAGGCCGCCGCCGAGTTCACGCGGCTCGAGGACGCGCGCGGGCTCGCCTGGGCCGAGAAGAACCGCGGCTTCGTGCTGTTCGCGAGCGCTCGCTACCGCGAGGCCGTCGCGGCGTTCGAGCGCGCGGAGGCCACGGGGCGGGAGCTCGGCGTCCCCTACCTCGAAGGCCTCGCCGCGCTGGGTCGCGCCGAGGCGCTCGCTCGACTGAGCCCGGGATCGGATCCCGACGCGCGCGCGCACATCGACGCGGCGCTGCGCGTCGCCGAGGAGTGCGCCGCGCGACTCGCCGAGCGTCAGATCCAGTGGCGCTGCGCGGCGCTGCGCGGGCGGCTCTTGCTCGACGACGGACGACCCGCGGAAGCGCTGGTCGAGCTCGAGCGCGCGGTGCTCGGGATCGAGCGCTGGCGCCGGCGTCTCGGCGCGCCGGGGCTGGTCGAGCACGCGCTGCGCTCGCGCTCGGACCCCTATCGCGACGCGGTCTTCGCCGCAGCGCGCCTCGGTCGGGTGGAGGACGCCGTGCGCTTCGCCGAGCGGCTGCACGGACGACTGCTCGCCGGGCTGCGCGCGCGGCGCAGCGGATTCACCGAGCCCGCGGACTCGCCTGCGGTCGTGGAGGCGCGCGATCGACTGGGCGAGCTCGAGTTCCGTCTGCGCCAGTCGAGCGGCCCGGCAGCCGAGAGCTCCGGCACGCTCGAGGCGGCGGAGGGCGTGCTCGACGCCGCGTTGCTGGCAGCCGAGCTCGCGCGCGGCGACGACGGTGCTCCCCCGCCGGGGAAGCTCACGGTCGACGACGTGCGCCGCACGCTGCCCTCGAAGGGCATCGACACGGCGCTCGTCTATGTCGTGGGCGAGCGCGCGACGCTCGTGCTGCGAATCGATGCGGACGGCGCGAAGCGCGGGGATGCGCTCACCTTCCTCGACGTCGGGCGCGAGCGCCTGGCCGACACCCTCGCACGCCTCGCGCCGTTCGAGGACCTCGAGGCGGGACGCGTGGACCTCGCGCACCTCGGCTTCGACTGGAGGGCGGCGCGCGACCTCCACGAGTGGCTGGTGGCGCCCTTCCAGCTCGCGGCGGAGACGCGGCTCGCGATCGTGGCCGACGGCGGACTGACGGCCGTTCCCTTCGAGCTGTTCGTGAGCGGCGGCGAGCCCGGAGCGCTCGACACCGACGTGCCGTTCGCGCACCTCGCCACGCTCGAGTTCCTCGGCGACACGCACGCGATCGCGTACTACGGCTCGCTCGCCGACCTGGCACGCCCGGCGGGTGCGCAGCGTCCGGGCGAGACGCGCATCCTCGTCGCGCCGCCCGAGGTCGGCGTGCGCGGCGCCGAGAAGGAGACGCGCGCGATCGTCCTGGCTCTCGGCGACCGGGCGGTGCGCGTCGTGGAGCGCGCCACGCCGGCGGACGTCGTCGCGGAAGCCGCGGGAGCCGCGACGCTGCACTTCGTCGCCCACGGCCGCGTGGACCCGGCGGCGCCGGCCCACGGCCACCTGGTGCTCGGCGCAAGGGGATCCGACGTGCGAGCCGCGCGCTTCGAAGCCTGGGAGGCCGAATCCCTCGCGCTCGACGGCGCGCTGGTCGTGCTCTCGGGCTGCCACACCGGCGGCGGCTCGTGGTACGCCGGCGCGGGGCTCTCGGGCCTGACTCGCGGTTTCCTGCTGGCCGGAGCGCGCGAGGTCGTCGCCAGCCAGTGGGCCGTCGAAGACCGCGCGACGGCGCGCTTCATGGAGCTCTTCTACCGCGTCCTCGCGACCGGTCGCCCGGTCCCCGAGGCGCTGCGCGACGCGCGCTTCGCCCTGCGCCACGAGCGCGACCCGCGCGGGTTCGCGCTCGCGCATCCGTACTTCTGGGCCGCGTGGATCGTGCGGCGGTGAACGACGGTCAGCGGTGCACCGCGACCGGCTTCAGCGTCAGGTCGAGCAGCTCCTCGCACAGCTTGCCGAGCGGTAGATCGAGCGCCGCGTACTCGCTCGTGTTCACCTGGACCGCGACGGCGATCCCGTGCTCGGGCCAGTAGTGCATCTCGGTCAGGTAGCCGGGGAAGAAACCCGCATGACCGACCGAGGTGCCGTGCGCGCCGGGCCAGAGCATCGCGCCCAGGCCGTAGCGGAGGCCCCTGCCGATCTCGCGCGCGTCCATTCCGTCGAGCATCTTGGCGCGCGTTTCCTCTTCGAGGACAGCGCCTCCGTAGAGCGCGTGCGCCCAGCGCGCGAGGTCGCCGCCCGTCGTGATGAAGCCACCGCCGGCCCACTCGAACTGCGGGTTCAGGATGAAGCGCCCATCCGCGCCGAGCATCTCGTCCGGCACGCCGAACGGGTTCTGCGCTCCCGCGTAGCCGTTGGCGAGTCCCGGCAGCGTGCGCGCGTCCTGCGGCACGACGTCCTTCAATCCGAGCGGCGTGAGGAAGCGCCGCTGCACCTCCTCGTACAGCGGCTTCTTCGTCACGTGCTCGACGATCATGCCGAGCAGGATGTAGTTCGTGTCCGAGTAGGCGAAGTCGCTGCCGGCGGCGAACTTCGCCTCGTGGTCGAGGACGTAGGCCACGATCTCCTCGGGCTTCCACACGCGGTCGGGGTTGGCGAGCACCGCGCCCATGAACTCGGGCAGGAACTCGTGGCGCTCGAGACCGGTGCGGTGGCGCAGGAGCAGCTCCACCGTGAGCTCGCCGGCGTTCGGCAGCCGCTCGAACCACGGCGGGCTCTCGAGCAGGTCGCCCGCGAAGTCGTCGAGCGCGATCGCGCCGGCCTGCACGAGCTGGAGGATCGTCGCCGCGACGAAGGTCTTGCCCGTGCTGCCCGCGCACAGATGGCCGTGCGGCGTGAGCGGCGTCTTCTTCGAGCGATCGGCGAGGCCGGCGGCGAGCGCCAGCTCGGTGCCGTCTGCGAGGACGAGCCCCGCGGAGACTCCGGGCGGCTTGCCGTCGGCCACGAGCGCGTCGAGCCGCGCCTGGAGCGCTCGGGTGAGCTCGGCGGGCGCTCCCGCGTGCTCCTGGAAGGACGGGAACGCCAGCGCCGCCAGCAAGATCGCGATCATGCGCGGAGGTTCGCTCTCAGAGCGGCGCGTCGGCCGTCGGTCCGTACACCTGCGGCACGGGCACGTCGCAGAGGCGCAGGTACACCGTGAGCTGCCCGCGGTGGTGGATCATGTGGCTGAACACGAAGGAGCGCACGCACGCGACGCGCGGCAACGTGAACAGCGCCTGACCGCGCTTCTCGAGCGTCCATGGCACGAGGAAGTCGGCGTCGGAAGCGTCGGCCAGCGCCGCGCGGGCGGCGCGCGCGTTCTCGTCGAACTGCACGAGAGTCGCGGCCGCAGACTCGAAGACCGGTCGTTTCCATCCGCCCGGCGGATCGATGTCGAGCTCGGTCGTCGTCAACGTTCGCGGCAGCCAGGTCAGAACGTTGGTCACGTGCAGGGCGAGCTCGCCGAGCGTGAAGGACTTCGGGTGCGGGCGGAAGCCGGTCTTCGCCTCGGGGATCGCCGCCAGCACCTTGCGGGTCGAGGCGAGCTCGTGGTCGAGCTCCGGCAACAGGGAATCGCGGATGGCCATGGCTTCCTCGCGGGGGACGGGGCGAGCAGAGTAGCTCCCGCGACCGCGTTCGCGTGCCGCACGGCGTTCCGATTGGGTTCGGCGAGCCGACCCGTGGCGCGTTCACGTGGTGGGCCGCATGATCGGTGCCGCGTGCGCTACCTCGAGGTCGGAGCCGGTCCCGCGCTGCGCGGCTGCGTGCGCTTCTGGAGGCTGAGCGGTCCGGCCGAGCCTGCGGTCGGCGAACCGGAGCCGGTCCTGCCCGACGGTTGCGTGGAGATCATCGTGCACCTCGGCGATCCGTTCCGGGCCATGAATGACGGGCGCAGCGAGCTGCAGCCGCGCGTGCTCTTCGGCGGGCCGGGCACGCGGCCCGTGCGCCTCGCCCCCACCGGACACGTCGACGTGATCGGAGCGCGCTTCGAGGCCGGCGCCGCGGCGCGCCTCGCGGGCGGCAGTCTCGAGGGATTCGTCGATCGCATCGTCGCGCTCGACGAGATCGCCGCGGCGCTGGCGCGCGGCCTCGACGAGGAGCTCGCGTCTCCCGCGTGCGGCGAGCGCTGGACCGACGTCCTCGAGCGGCGGCTCGAGCCGCTGCTCGGACGCGCACCGCAGGCCGTCGAGCGCGCCGTCGCGCGCGTGCGCGCCACGCGCGGCCGGACGAGCGTGGACGAGCTCGCGCGCGAGGTCGGGCTCTCGCCGCGCCAGCTCGAGCGCCGCTTTCGCGCCGAGGTCGGTGTCGGACCGAAGATGCTGGCCCGCATCGCGCGCTTCCAGCACGCCTGGCAGCTGATCGGACGCACGCCGACGCTGGCGAGCGCGGCCGCGCGCGCCGGCTACTTCGACCAGGCGCACATGGTGCGCGACTTCCAGCGCTTCGCGGGCGCTTCGCCGCGACGGTTCTTGGCGCCCGGACACGAGCTCGCGCACCACTTCGCGGGCTGACGCAGGCCGCGGTCCGCACGGCCGGTGTGTCGCATCCTTCCAAGACGGCCGCAACGGCCGCGCGTAGGCTACGGGCATGAGAAAGACGACTCGTCGCGTGGGTGCAGGCCTGCTCGCCCTCGGTTCCGTGTTGCTCGCGCGCGCTCCGGCGTCGCTTCCCGGCGAGCCCGAGCTCGCGGACCTGTCGTGGATGGCCGGCCACTGGGCCTCCGAGGTCGACGGCACGCGCACCGAGGAGGTCTGGCTCGGGCCGGGCGGCGGCTTCCTGCTCGCGCTGAACCGCACGACACCGAAGACCGGGCGCGCGTCGTTCGAGTACCTGCGCATCGAGCAGCGCAAGGACGAGCTCGTCTACGTGGCGAGCCCGGGCGGCAAGGGATCGACCGACTTCCCGCTGGCCGACATCGGCGAGCGCTTCGTGCTCTTCGAGAACCCCGAGCACGACTTCCCGCAGCGCATCCGCTACGAGCTCGATGCGGGCGGTGCGCTCCACGCGCGCGTGTCGGGGAACGTGAACGGCAAGGAAGAGGCCGAGGAATGGACGTGGCAGCGGCAGTGAGCCGCTCGCGCGCAGCCTGAAAACGAGCGCGGCTCCCCAGAGAGCTCGGGGAGCCGCGGATCGTCGGGAACGCGAGGCTACGCGCCCGCTTCCTTCAGCAGGGCCATCACCGCGTCCGACATCTGCTGGTCGCGGACGTCGCGATAGCGGATCACGCCCTTGTGGTCGATCACGAAGATCGTCGGCCACCCGTGCACGTTCCACCTCGTGGCCAGTGGGCCGCTCGTGTCGCCGTCGCACGCCTGACGCCAGGTGATGGCGTTGTCGGCCAGGATCTTCTTGAGGTCGTCGGCGTCACCGTCGCTGTTGATGCCGAGCAGGGCGAAGGGCTTGCTTTCCAGGAGCTTCACGAGCTCCTTCTCGTGCGGCAGCATCGCACGGCAAGGTCCTCACCAGTTTCCCCAGAAGTCGACGACCACCACCTTTCCGCGGTAGTCGGAGAGCTTCCAGGCGGCACCGTTCTCGTCGACGGCCTCGAAGTCCGGCGCCACCATGCCGATCTGCAGGTGGTCCAGCTCGTAGAGGTAGCCCTCGGCCGCCTTGCCGTAGGTGCTGTCGCTGCCATACGCGAGCTCGCCGTACTCGGCCACGATGGCCTCGAAGCAGTCGCGGCCCTCGGACCGCTTGGCTTCTTCCTTCGAGTCGAGCAGCACCGAGCCGAGCGAGAAGAGCGCTCCGGCGCGCACGCGATCGTGCGGTGACTCCGCGACCATCGCGCGCAACGCCTCGACCACGGGCTCTTCGCCGATCTGGTAGCCCGCATAGCGCAGCTCTCCGGGCAGCTCGGCCATCGCCGCCGACTGCATGTAGTCCGAGAGCAAGACGTCGATGACGCGCAGGGCCTCCTGCTTGTCGCTGTCCTTGGCCAGGCGCAGCACCCACATCCAGGCCTTCACCGCCGTGTCGGTGCCCTTGGCCTCCTCGGCCACGGCGCGGAACTCGGGGATGTAGGCCTTGCCGGGGAGGCCGGCCAGGATCTTGCCGCGCTCCTCGTCGGTGCCGGCCTTCGCATAGGCCGCGTAGACCTCGTCGCGCTTCGCGTTGAAGCGGTCGATGATGGCCTGCAGCTTCTTCGCTGAGGTGTCGGATGTCGTCTGCGCGGGAGTCGCGGCGACGGCGCCGCCGCTCTCCTGCGCTCTGCTCGCGCCCGCCAGGGCCACGAGCAGGAACAGGCTCCACGGTCTGGGTTTCATGGGGAATTTCCCGGTGAAGGGTGCGGCACCGCCGGAGCCGCTCCGGCGGTGCGTCGGGATCACTTCTTCTTCGACGGCTTGGGGGCTGGGGCAGACGAGGGCAGCGGAGCCTTGTGCTCCGGCTGCAACGTGAGCTTGATGATCGCGAACGGCGCGCCGGCGGGGTCCGCCAGGACCGAGAAGCGGCCGACCTTGGGGATGTCCATGGGCGGGACGATCACCTTGCCGCCCAGAGTCCTCGCGCGCTGCGAGCTCGCGTCGCAGTCGTCCACGGTGAAGTAGATGATCCAGTGCGGCGGCACGGGCCCCTGATCGGGGCTCAGCTCCATCATGCCGCCCATGGGTTGGGGCGCGCCGGTCGCGCTGATCTCGCGATAGACCATGCCCGCGTCGTTGCCGGCCTTCACGCTCCAGCCGAAGACGTCGCGGTAGAACTTCTCGGCCTTCTCGACGCCCTTCGTCTGGAGCTCGAACCAGCACGGCGTCCCGATCTCGCCCATGATCGTCGCGCCCTTGTGCGCCTTCGGCTGCCAGATCGAGAACACGGCGCCGGTCGGGTCCTTGCAGATCGCCATGCGGCCGACGTCCATCACGTCGAACGGACCCTGCTGGATCTGCCCGCCGTTCGTCTTGATCTTCTGGCACGCGGCGTCGGCGTCGGCGACGGCGACGTAGGACATCCAGTGCGGCGGCACGCCCATCTTCAGGAGATCGGGCGGCATCTCGTACAGGCCGGCGAGATCCTTCTTGTTCAGCTGGCACATCGTGTACGTGCCGAACTCGCCGGCCGGTTTGTCCTCGTACTTCCAGCCGAAGAGGTCGCCGTAGAACTTCTTGGTCTTCTGCGCGTTGACGGTCCCGACTTCGGCCCAGCAGAAGGCGCCGGGCGAGTGGCTCTGGATCTCGGGCATGGGTCCTCCTTGGATGTACCCCTGTTGGAAGGCGAGCATCGTAGCGCTGCCGGGGGGACGCGAAGGACCAGCGGGGCCGTTTTCGCCGGCCTTACGCCGCTTCTTCGACACGGTCAGTGGGCCGGTCGCTCCCGGAGCTCGACGCTGCCCTTCTCGTCGCCGATCACGAGCGCATGGGCCAGGCCGATGAACAGTCCGCTCTCGACCACGCCCGGGATCTCGTCCAGCTGGCGCTCGAGCGTACGCGCTTCGACGATCCCATCCCGGAAGCGGCAATCGAGGACGTGGTTGCCGTTGTCGGTGAGCACGGCCTCGCCGTTCCGTGTACGCACGGCGCACTCGGCACCCAGAGCGGCAATGCGCCGTGCGACGACCGGACGCGCGAAGGGAACGACCTCGACCGGCAGCGGGAACGCCCGCCCCAGGCGCTCGACGACCTTGGAGCGGTCCACCACGATCAGCTCGCGCCGCGTCAGCGAGGCCACGACCTTCTCGCGCAGCAGCGCTCCCCCGCCACCCTTGATCATGTCGAAGCGGCCGTCGACCTCGTCCGCGCCGTCGATCGTGAGGTCGATGACGGTGACTTCCTCGAGCGTCACGAGCGGGATCGCAAGGGCTCGCGCCTCGCGTTCGGTGGCGAGCGACGTGGGCACGCCGCGCAGGGCCAGGCGCTCCGTGCGGATGCGCTCGGCGAGGCGCTCCAGCGTGAAGTGCACCGTCGAGCCGGTCCCCAGGCCGACGGTCATCCCGTCGCGCACGTGATCGGCGGCCGCTCGGCCCGCGGATTCCTTGGCCCGGCTCACGGCGGCGAGTCTGGGTCTCGGCGCCGCGGCCTGCAAGCGGGCGAACGCCCTCGGGAACGCGCTCTCCGGGGGGCCCGGAAAGTCTTGCCGGCCTGGGCCGCGGCCCGGTGCTCAGGGACGCCTTCCCCGCGGTCGACAAGGGTGCTACACTCCGGAAGAGTTGAGACCGAGTCTCAGCTCATGCTCGCGCCCATGGTCCGCCTGATCGATCTGCCCGACGGCTGCGAAGGCCGCCTCCTGCGCCTGGACGGCGACCGCGCGTTCCGGCGGCGACTCATGGAGCTCGGGCTCCTGCCGGGGACCCCGGTGCGCGTCGTCCGGCGTGCGGACATCGGAGGCGTGCTCGAGCTCGAGGTCCGGCGCTCGCGTCTGACCGTGCGCACGGGCGAGGCGAGCCTGGTGTTCGTCTCCAGGTGATGCCCTTGCGGCGGAGCGCCGCACTCCCATGACCCGCGCCGTCCGCCAAGCCCAGGCCTCGAGCGGGACGCGCCGGGTGGCCATCGCCGGCAACCCCAACACGGGCAAGACCACGCTCTTCAACCAGCTCACCGGTGCGCGCGCCAAGGTGGGCAACTACCCCGGCGTGACGGTCGAGCGCCACTTCGCGCCGCTCGAGCTCGACGGCCTCGGCGCCGTGCAGCTGATGGACGTCCCGGGCACCTACAGCCTCTCGGCCCGCAGCCGCGAGGAGCAGCTCGCGATCCAGGCCGTGGCCGGGCTCCATCCGCTCGAGCGCCCGGACCTCGTCGTGTGCGTCGTCGACGCCACGCAGCTCGTGCGCAACCTCTACCTCGTGCTGCAGCTGATCGAGCTCGGCCTCCCCGTGGTCGTGGCGCTGAACATGAGCGACCGGCTCGCAGCGACGGGTCAGACGGTCGACGAGGCGGCGCTCGAGCGCGAGCTCGGCGTCCCGTGCGTGCCGATCGCCGCGGCCAGGAACCAGGGCCTGAAGGAGCTGCGCGCCGCGATGGCACGCGTCCTGGCGGAGCCGAGGCGCGGCCTGCCCGGCTGGCGCTGGCAGCCGTCGGATCCGTTGCTCGAGTCCGACCTGAAGACCGTGCAGAAGGAGCTGCCGATCGAGTGGACGCACGGCGAGGAGGGCCGAGCGCGCGCGATCGCGCTGTGGGCACTGCTCTCGGTCGACGAGAGCGACGAGCTCCACGCCATCCCGGCCAACCTGCGCGCCGTGGTCGCCCGGCGGCGCAAGCTGGCCGAGGTCTCGGGACGCAACCTCGACGAGGAGATCATCCGCGGGCGCTACGACTGGCTCGACGGGCGCGCGCGGCTCTTCCTGCGCGACTCGGGCGCGGGCGTGTCGCTCACGGACCGCATCGACCGCGTGCTGCTGCACCCGGCGCTGGGCTTCGCGATCTTCCTCGTGCTGATGGCGCTCGTGTTCCAGTCGCTGTTCGCGGGCGCGGATCCGGTGATCGGCTGGATCGAGTCGCTGTTCGCGTGGCTGGGCGGCGTCGTCGGCGACGCGCTCCCGAACGGCATCCTCTCCGAGCTCGTGACCGAGGGCCTGATCGCGGGCGTCGGCAGCGTGCTCGTGTTCCTGCCGCAGATCCTCTTGCTGTTCCTGTTCCTCGGGTTCCTCGAGGACTCGGGCTACATGGCGCGCGTCGCGTTCCTCATGGACCGCGTCATGAAGACGCTGGGCCTGCACGGACGAGCGTTCGTGCCGATGCTCTCGGGCTACGCGTGCGCCGTGCCGGCCATCCTGGCCACGCGCACGATGGAGCGCCAGCGCGACCGCGTGCTGACCATGCTCGTGATCCCGCTGATGACGTGCTCGGCGCGCCTGCCGGTGTACGGACTTCTCATCGCGGCCCTCGTGCCGCGCGACGGCTCGATGCCGTTCGCGCAGGGCCTCTTGCTCGTCGGCATGTACCTGTTCTCGACGCTCGTGGCGCTCGTCGCCGCGGCGGTCCTCGGGCGCACCGTGCTGCGCGGCCCGAACGTCCCGCTGCTGCTGGAGATGCCGCCCTACCGCATGCCGCACCTGCGCTCGGTGCTGCGCATGATGTGGGAGAAGAGCGCGGTCTTCGTGAAGGAAGCGGGCACGGTGATCCTGCTCTGCACGGTGGCGATGTGGGCGCTGCTCTCGTTCCCGCGCAGCCGCGCGGCCGACACGGCGCCGGAGCCGCAACGCGCGGCGGCGGAGCTGCAGTCGAGCTACGGTGCGCGCCTGGGTCGCGCGATCGAGCCCGCCCTCGCGCCGCTGGGCTTCGACTGGAAGATCGGCGTGGGCCTGATCGGCGCGTTCGCGGCGCGCGAGGTGTTCGTGAGCACGATGGCCGTGACCTACGGCGTGGGCGACGCGAATGCGGGCTCGGTCGCGCTGCGCGAGCGCCTGCGCGAGGAGCGCCGTCCGGATGGATCGCGGCTCTTCACCCCGCTCGTGTGCCTCTCGCTGATGGTCTTCTTCGCGCTCTCGTGCCAGTGCATGAGCACGCTGGCCGTCGTGCGCCGCGAGACGGGGTCCTGGCGCTGGCCCGCGTTCCTGTTCACGTACATGACCGTGCTCGCATGGCTAGCGAGCTTCGTCGTGTACCAGGGCGGGAAGCTGCTCGGGTTCGCGTGACGCTGCGCGCGTCGCACCAGGCTTTCAATCCGGATCCGTCGGGTGCGCGTGGTGCACGAGCAGCTCGGCCGTCTCCTTGCCGAGGTACGCGTCCACGGCACCGTGCACGAGGTAGAGCACCGGCGTGCTGCCGACCGCGATCAGGAACTTGTAGACGTAGTTCGTGAGCGATACCGACATCGCGTCGCTCAGGCTCCAGGGTTGACCGCCGGTCAACAGCGGGATGCCGACGAACGCCAGGTAGATCACCGCGATCGTGTCGACGAGCTGGCTCACGACCGTGCTGCCCTGCGCGCGCAGCCAGAGGAAGCGGCCGCCCGTGCTGTGGCGCAGCCACGTGAAGACGCGCACGTCGAGCCACTGCGCGATCGCGAACGCGGTCAGGCTCGCGAGCACGATGTTCGTGGTCTGCCCGAACGCGACCTGGAACCCGCGCTGCATGTCCGCGTCCGTGACCCCGGCCGTGAAGCTGATCGCCGGCACGGCGATGGCCGCGCGGATCACGGGCTGCAGGAGCAGGTTGACCCCGATCGCGATCCACATGAAGAGCCGCACGATCGGCCGCCCGAAGTACTCG
>Ga0111538_10006595_pt1 | contig 15685 bp, 13 predicted proteins | sample SoiMethybrSBSTD1_FD_79669 | JGI IMG/M metagenome (GOLD analysis project Ga0111538, IMG submission 79669) | Bulk soil microbial communities from a Populus tree surrounding site in Tennessee, USA - Soil MetaG P. TD hybrid SBSTD1 (version 2)... | ecosystem: Environmental > Terrestrial > Soil >...
CGGGCAGCGATCGGGGGAAGCCGGAGGGGTGGGTCGCGACCGCGGCGCGGCCATCTGTGGTCCGAGGACGACGCCCCCGGGCGATCGGCGCGGTCGGGGTGGCGAGCCCGGCGAGATGGTGTGGCGCTGGTCGCGGGCCGACGTGCGGCGATGCGCAGGCGGGGGGACGTGTGACGATCGACCACGGGCCGACGTCCGCATCCGTCGGCGATCCACCCCCGTGCCGGGCCGGTCGGACGATCGGGGGTGCAGGGGCACCGTAGCCGCTCGCGCGCGCCGTCCGGTCCGCGTCCGCGCCGGCGGTGCGGGACGTCGGGCATGATCCGGGGGTGCCCCTCTCGGCCGCCGACGCCATCGCCAACGCCCACAGCTGGTTCGAGCACAACAGCGGCTGGGCGCCGCCCGACGACGACACGCTCGCCGAGTGGGTCGACGACGGCGTGTGCCGGTGCCCGGACGAGTGCCTCGTGGCGCCCGACGCCTGGTGCGAGCACGGCCTGGCGTCGTGGTGGCTGATCCTCGGCGCCCTCGCCTGAGCCTGCGGACCCCGACGGTCATCCCGGGCCCGGGCCCGGGCCCGAGCCCGCAAGCCCGCAGCCGCGACCGGCCGACCGCGCTGGTCAGTCGCCGCGGCCCGGGCCCACGACGGGCTGCGGGCCGTCGCCGGTCGCGTCGGACCGCGCCCCGCCGGTCGTGTCGACGCGGCGGGCGATCCACTCGGCCTCGATCTCCTGCGGGATCCGACGGTAGGCGGCCCAGTGCGGGTAGCCGGCCAGCCGCCACCGCAGGTAGGCGCCGAGGTAGCGCCGGAGGAACCCGACCACGCCCTGCTCGCGCCACTGCCGCACGTGCTCGAGCTCGTGGCGGAGGAGCCGCCGGTTCCCGACCGCCCGTGAGCGCATCAGGATCAACGGCCCCAGCGTCGTCGCGGCCGCCCCGGGCGCGGCCACGCCCACGAGCAGCCAGTACCCGTCGTGGCGTTCGAGACGCACGCCGCCCCCCCTGTGGTGCTCGCGGCCTGGCGTCAGTAGAGCTGACGGGTGAGGCGCTTGCGGTAGTCGGCGGTGCGGGGGTCGTCGGGCCCGAGCACCTCGAGCAGGTCGACGTACTCCTGGCGGGCGTCGTCGTCGCCCTTGACCTGCGTCAGGAGCCCGTCGAGCTTGGCCGTGATCTCGTCGTCGGCGTCGTCGGCCACGGTGCCGCGGGTGCGGATGAGGGCCGCGACCCGGCGGGTCTCGGGCGTCTCGGGGATGCGGTCGAGCAGGGCCAGGGCCTCGGTGGCGGCGCCGTCGTCGCCGGCCTTGCCGGCGAGCAGCTCGGCCAGGGCGACGATGGCGTCGTGGTGGTCGGGCTGCTGCTCGAGCACCTGGCGCAGCGATCCCTCGTCACCGGCCTCGAGCAGCGCCGCCAGGTGCTGCTCGGCCTCGCTGGGCAGCAGGCGGTCGACGAACTCGCGGACAGCCGGCTCGGGCTGCGCACCGACGAAGCCGTCGACCACCTTGCCCTTGTCGACGGCGTACACGGCGGGGATGCCCTGGACGCGGAACGCCTGCGACACCTGCTGGTTCTCGTCGACGTTGACCTTGACCAGCACGACCTTGCCGTCGGTCTCGTCGACGACCTTCTCGAGGATGGGCCCGAGGGTGCGGCACGGACCGCACCACGGCGCCCACAGGTCGACCACGACGGGGGTCGAGGTGGACCGGTCGAGGACGTCGGTCTGGAACGAGGCGTCGGTGACGTCGATGCTCACGGCGGCCAGGCTACCGGTCGCCCCCGCGAGGCCAACGCCCGCGTCGGGCCGGCACCACTCGGCGTCGACGGGGGCCGCGCCCGCCGTGGCGGGTCCGGTCCGGGCTCCGCGCCCCGGTCGTGCACCCTCTACGGTGAACGGTCGATGACCGCTGCGCAGACGAGTGCCACCGAGGCGCCGAAGGGTGTCGACGTCGCCCGAGTCACCTCCTGGCTCGGCGAGCGCGTGCCCGAGCTGACACCCCCGCTCTCGTTCACGCTCATCGCCGGTGGCCGGTCGAACCTGACCTACCGCGTGGCCGACACCGGCGGCCGGGCGTGGGTGCTGCGGCGCCCCCCGCTCGGCCAGGTGCTGGCGACGGCCCACGACATGGGCCGCGAGCACCGCATCATCTCGGCGCTCGCCCCCACCGACGTGCCGGTCGCCCCGGTCGTCGGGCTGTGCACCGACGACGCGGTGAACGGGGCGCCGTTCTACGTCATGGAGTTCGTCGACGGCCTCGTCGCCCGCAACGCCGAGGCGGCCCGGGCGCTGGACGTCCCGGCCCGGGCCCGCGCCGGCGAGCAGATCGCCGACGTGCTCGCCCGCATCCACGCCGTCGACCCCGACGCCGTGGGGCTCGGCGACCTCGGTCGCCGCGAGGGCTACGTCGAGCGCCAGCTCAAGCGCTGGTACGGCCAGTGGGAGAAGTCGAAGACCCGCGAGCTGCCGGTGGTCGACGAGGTCCACGCCGCGCTGGCGGCCCGGGTGCCCGAGCAGGGACCGGCGGCGATCGTCCACGGCGACTACCGGCTCGACAACTGCCTGCTGGCGCCCGACGGCACCATCGCCGCCGTGCTCGACTGGGAGCTCTGCACGCTGGGCGACCCGCTCGCCGACCTCGGCCTCCTGCTCGTGTACTGGACGGAGCCGGGCGACCGCCACCCGGCGCTGATCGACGCCTCGACCACGCTCGAGGGGTTCCCGAGCCGGTCCGACCTCGTCGCCCGCTACGCCGCCGCCTCCGGGCGCGACGTCGGCGCCGTCGACTTCTTCGTCGCGTTCGGCTACTGGAAGCTCGCCTGCATCCTCGAGGGCGTCTACGCCCGCTACCGGGGCGGCGTGATGGGCGAATCGTCGGGGTTCGAGGGGTTCGCGCAGCAGGTCGAGATACTGGCCGACGCGGCGAGGGCCACGGTCGAGGGCCTGCCGCGCTGACGCATCCGACCACCCTCCCCCACGAGAGGCGCAGATGGCGCTGTACGAGCTGATCGAACGCCCCGATCTCGAGGAGCCCGTCCTCGTGCTCGCGCTCGACGGCTGGATCGACGCCGGCCTGTCGGCCGCGGGTGCGGCGGCGGCGTTGGGCGACGAGCTCGAGACGATCACGGTGGCCCGGTTCTCCACCGACGAGCTGCTCGACTACCGAGCCCGGCGCCCGATCGTCCACCTCACCGACGGGGTCATGCGCGGGTTGACCTGGCCCGAGATCGAGCTGCGGGCGGCCGTCGACCCCGAGGGCCGCGAGCTGCTGCTGCTCGTCGGCGACGAGCCCGACCGGCTGTGGCACCGGTTCACCGACGAGGTCGTGACGCTGGCACTCGACTTCGGCGTGCGCATGTGCGTCGGGCTGGGCGCCTACCCGTTCGCGGCGCCGCACACCCGGCCGCCGCGCGTGGCCTGCACGGCGTCGACGCCCCGGTTGGCCGAGGGCAGCTTCCTGCGGGCGTCGCTCGAGTTCGCGGGCGGCATCCAGGCCGCCATCGAGCAGGAGTGCGACCAGCGCGGGGTGCCGTCGCTCGGGCTGTGGGCGCAGATCCCCCACTACCTGCCGACGAAGATGCCGTTCCCCGCCGGCAGCCTGGCGCTCGTCGAGAGCCTGAACCTGGTGGCCGACCTCAGCCTCCCGGCCGGCGACCTGACGCGCCGGGCCGAGGCGACCCGTGCCCGCCTCGACGAGCTGATCGCCCAGAACCCCGAGCACGGCGCCATGCTCCGCCAGCTCGAGGCCGCGTGGGACAGGTCCGAGCCGGCCGACGAGCCGATGGCGATCGGCGACCTCCCCACCGGCGACGAGCTCGTGGCCGAGCTCGAGGAGTTCCTCCGCGACCAGCGCCCCGACGGAGGGTGATCCGGCGCGGGCCGGGCCGACCGATCCCTTGACCGCCGGGTCAAGGGGTGCGTTAGGTTGCCGTCATGAAGATCGACGGTGGCATCGGTGGGCTCGACACGGCGGCTGACCAGGCGGCGGCCCTCGAGAAGCGGGGCTACGACGGCGTGATGTCCGCCGAGACGAGCCACGACCCGTTCATGCCGCTGCTGCTCGCCGGGCAGGGCACCGAGCGGGTCGACCTGATGACGGCGATCGCGGTCGCCTTCGCCCGCAACCCGATGACCCTGGCGCAGACGGCGTGGGACCTCCAGGCGGCGTCCGGCGGCCGGTTCATCCTCGGGCTGGGCAGCCAGATCAAGCCCCACATCACCCGCCGGTTCTCGATGCCCTGGTCGCACCCGGCGGCCCGCATGCGCGAGATGATCCAGGCCATCCGGGCCATCTGGGCGTGCTGGAACGACGGCACCAAGCTCGACTTCCGCGGCGAGTTCTACACCCACACCCTGATGACCCCCTTCTTCAACCCGGGCCCCAACCCCCACGGCGACGCCCGTATCTTCCTGGCCGGGGTCGGCGAGCTCATGACCGAGGTGGCGGGCGAGGTGGCCGACGGCTTCATCTGCCACGGCTTCACCACCCGGCGCTACCTCGACGAGGTCACGATCCCGCACCTCGAGCGCGGGCGGGCCGCCGCCGGCAAGACGCTCGACGGCTTCGAGATCACGGGCCCGATGTTCGTCGTCACCGGCCGCGACGAGGCCGAGATGGCGAAGGCGGCCACCGGGGTGCGCCAGCAGATCGCCTTCTACGGGTCGACCCCCGCCTACCGCAAGGTCCTCGACCTGCACGGCTGGGGCGACCTGCAGGACGACCTCAACCGCATGTCGAAGGAGGGCAGGTGGAAGGAGATGGGCGAGCTCGTGACCGACGACATCCTGCACGAGTTCGCCGTGGTCGCCCCGCTCGACGAGGTGGCCGGCGCCCTCACGGACCGGTGGGGCGACGTGCTCGGCCGCATCAGCTTCTACGCCCCGTACGACGCGGACGCGTCCCAGTGGGACCAGGTCATCGCCGATCTCAAGGCGGCGTGATCAGGCGTCCGTGCGCCAGACCGACACGTGCGAGCTGCTCTCGCCCGTGACGGGAGCGCGGTCGCAGTCGGCCCGGCGCCCCACGAGCGTCAGGCCCGCGAGGCGGGCCATGAGGTCGAGCTCGGCGCCGCAGACGTCGCGGCGCGGTGAGGCGAACACCTCGCGGCCGTCGCCCGGTGGCGGCGACGCGCTCGTCGGGGATGTCCTCGGCACCGCCGGACTGTCGCACCGGCCGACCGGCCGAGCGAGGGGATCTCACGGCGCGGTCCGACGTCCGGCGTCCGGTGCCGCGCCCTGCCGAGGGGTGCTGCGACGCGTCAGGCGTCGACGAGGACGGCGAGCTCGCCGTCCTGGTAGCGGCGGCGGCACAGCGACCGCTGCAGCTTGCCCGAGCTGGTCTTCGGCAGCGTTCCGGGGCTGACCAGCACGATGTCCTTCGCGGGCACCCCGACGACCTCCTTGACCCGATCGGCGACCAGCCGCCGCACGGCCTCGCGGTCGTCGGCCTTGATCTCGGCCACGACCACCAGCGTCTCGCGGCCCCGGTCGCCGTCGACGCCGAAGGCGATGACGTTGCCGGCCCGGACGCCGACGAGGTCACCCACGGCGCGCTCGACGTCCTCGGGGAACACGTTGCGGCCGCCGACGATGATCACGTCCTTGATGCGTCCGCACATCACCAGCCGGCCCTCGAGGGTGTACGCCAGGTCACCGGTGGTCAACCAGCCGTCGTGGAACAGGTCGGCGTTGGCGTCGGGCCGCTTGTAGTACCCGGTGGTCACCGACGTGCCCCGGATCTCGAGCTCGCCCACCTCGCGGTCGCGCAGGGGCGCGCCGGTCTCGGGGTCGACGATGCGGATCTCGAGGCCGGGCACCGCGGTGCCGAGCACCGCCAGGCGCCGGCTGCCCTCGGTGCCGGGCTCGACGGGGGCGGCGTAGCGCTCGGTCTCGAGCACGCGCCGGTCGACGCAGTCGGTGTCCATGCCGCCCATCGGTGTCGGGAACGTGCCGGCGATGGCGACCTCGGCCATGCCGAACGCCGGGAACACCGCCCCCGGGCGCAGCCCGTGGCGGGCACCGGCGTCGACGAACGCCTCGACCTGGTCGGGATCGATCGGCTCGGCGCCGTTCAGCGCCACCCGCAGGCGGGACAGATCGAGCTGGTCGCCACGCTTGAGGGCGCGCGTGGCCAGCACGTAGCTGAAGTTGGGGCCGGCGGTGGCGGTGCCGCCGTAGGCCGAGATCCACTCCATCCACCGCGCCGGGCGCGCCGTGAAGTCCTGGGGGGCGCCGAGCACCAGGGGCGTGCCCGTCGACATGGGCAGCGTCAGCAGCCCGACCAGGCCCATGTCGTGGTAGAGCGGCAACCACGACACCAGCACGTCGTCGTCGGGGTCGAGCCGGGCCGCCTCGGCGATGGCGTCGAGGTTGGCCCGCAGGACGTGATCGGGGAGCATCACGCCCTTGGGGTCGCTGGTGGACCCGCTGGTGAACTGCAGGATGACGAGGCGGCGGGGATCCTCGTCGGGACGCACCCACGCCGCGGCCTCGCCCCCGGCGAGGTCGGTGAACCCGACCATCGGGGGGTCGCCGGGCTCGGGGGTCACGAAGGCGGCCAGCTCGGGATCGACCACGCAGAGCACGGCGTCGGCGTTGTGGATGCGCTGCCGCGTCTGGGCGACGAACTCGTCGATCGACGACAGCCGCATCGGCAGCGGGAGCACCACGATGGTGGCGCCGGCCAGCCAGGTGGCCTGGATGGCCGTGACCAGCTCGCGCGTGGTGGGCGACAGCAGTGCCACGTGATCGCCGGGCCGGACTCCCCGGGCCTGCATCGCCGCGGCGTACGCCTTGGCGTCCTCGTGGAGCCGGGCCCAGGGCACGACGTCTTCGGCGCCGCCGACCACAAAGGTGACGGCGGTGTCGCGCTCGGCGGCGCGCTCGATGCGGCGGAGGAGTGAGGGCATCGCTGATCGGACTCCCCTGCCCGGGGCCTGGTTACACATCCGCGCGCCATGTGACCGATGTCTCGCTGCGTCACCAGCACCTCGGCCGCGACGGCGCCCGATTCCGACTTCCGGGCCACCGACGGGCGGCCGGTACCCTTGTCGACCATGGCCGATCCGTCGCCGACCGGCGCTGAGACCAGCGCAGACACCCGCCCCGCTCCGGGCGCCGAGCCCGCCGGCGCCGACGTGCCCCCCCACCGCTACACGGCCGCGCTCGCGGGGCGCATCGAGACCACCTGGCAGGACCGGTGGGAGCGCGAGGGCACGTTCTTCACCCCCAACCCGGTGGGCGACCTCAGCCAGGGCTTTGACAAGGTGGCCGACCAGCCCAAGCTCTACGTGCTCGACATGTTCCCCTACCCCAGCGGCGCGGGGCTGCACGTCGGCCACCCCCTCGGCTACATCGGCACCGACGTCTACGCCCGCTACCAGCGCATGACCGGCCACAACGTGGTGCACACCATGGGCTACGACGCGTTCGGCCTGCCCGCCGAGCAGTACGCCGTGCAGACGGGCCAGCACCCGCGCACCACCACCGAGTCGAACATCGCCACGATGCGGCGCCAGCTGCGCCGCCTCGGCCTGGGCCACGACCCCCGCCGGTCGATCGCCACCATGGACGAGGGCTACTACCGGTGGACGCAGTGGATCTTCCTGCAGATCTTCAACGCGTGGTACGACACCGACGCCGACCGCGCCCGCCCGGTCGACGACCTCGTCCCCGAGCTCGACGCCGGGGCCCGCGAGCCGGGCGAGGGCACCAACCCCTTCGGCCGCCCGTGGGGCGAGCTGTCGGCCACCGAGCGGCGCGAGGTGGTCGACAACCACCGGTTGGCCTACGTGCACGAGGCGCCCGTGAACTGGTGTCCGGGCCTCGGCACCGTGCTGGCCAACGAGGAGGTCACGGCCGACGGACGCAGCGAGCGGGGCAACTTCCCGGTGTTCAAGCGGCCGCTGCGGCAGTGGATGATGCGCATCACCGCGTACGCCGACCGGCTGATCGGCGACCTCGACGCCCTCGACTGGCCCGAGGCCATCAAGCTGCAGCAGCGCAACTGGATCGGCCGGTCCGAGGGGGCGAGCGTGTCGTTCCCCACGCTGACCGCCGACGGCGGGGCCGGTCCGGCGATCGAGGTCTTCACCACCCGGCCCGACACGCTCTTCGGCGCCACGTACATGGTGCTGGCTCCCGAGCACCCGCTGGTCGACGAGCTCACCGCGGCCGCATGGCCGTCCGACCTGCCCGACGACGTGCGGGCGGCGTGGACCGGTGGCCACGGCACCCCCGCCGAGGCGGTGGCCGCCTACCGGCGCCAGGCCGGTGCCCGCACCGACGTCGAGCGCCAGGCCGAGGGGCGCGACAAGACCGGCGTCTTCGTGGGCAGCTACGCCACCAACCCCACGACCGGCGCACCGATCCCCGTGTTCGTCGCCGACTACGTGCTGATGGGCTACGGCACCGGGGCGATCATGGCCGTGCCCGCCCAGGACGAGCGCGACTGGCAGTTCGCCGAGCGGTTCGGGCTGCCGATCGTCCGCACGGTCCGCCCCCCCGACGGCTGGGAGGGCGAGGCGTACGTCGGCGAGGGGCCCGCCATCAACAGCGCCAACGCCGAGGTCGACCTGAACGGTCTGGGCGTCGCCGACGCCAAGCGCCGCATCATCGACTGGCTCGAGGCCACCGGCGCCGGGGCGGGCACGGTCACCACGCGCCTGCGCGACTGGCTGTTCAGCCGCCAGCGGTTCTGGGGCGAGCCCTTCCCCATCGTGTACGACCCCGACGACGGCCTGCCGCGGGCGCTGCCCGAGACGATGCTGCCGGTGGTGCTCCCGCACGTCGAGGACTACTCGCCGACGACGTTCGCCGACGACGACGAGACGTCGGAGCCGGTGCCGCCGCTGGCCCGGGCGACCGAGTGGGTCGAGGTCACCCTCGACCTGGGCGACGGGCCCAAGACCTACCGCCGCGAGACCAACACGATGCCGCAGTGGGCCGGGTCGTGCTGGTACGAGCTGCGCTACCTCGACCCCACCAACGACAAGGCGTTCGTCGATCCCGAGAACGAGCGCTACTGGATGGGTCCCCGCGTCGAGGGCGACTGCGGCGGCGTCGACCTCTACGTCGGCGGGGCCGAGCACGCGGTGCTGCACCTGCTGTACGCCCGGTTCTGGCACAAGGTGCTGTTCGACCTGGGCCACGTGTCGTCGTTCGAGCCGTACCGCCGGCTCTTCAACCAGGGCATGATCCAGGCCGCGGCCTACACCGACGCCCGCGGGCTCTACGTCGACGCCGCCGCCGTCGACGAGCGCGACGGCGGCTTCTGGCACGGCGACCAGCCGGTCCGCCGCGAGTTCGGGAAGATGGGCAAGAGCCTGCGCAACGCGGTCACACCCGACGACATGTACGAGAGCTACGGCGCCGACACGTTGCGGCTGTACGAGATGTTCACCGGACCGCTCGACCAGAGCCGCCCGTGGGACACCAAGGCCGTGGTCGGCGTGTACCGGCTGCTGCAGCGCATCTGGCGCAACGTGATCGACGAGGACTCGGGCGAGGTGACCGTGGCCGACGCGACGCCCGACGACGCCACGCTGCGAGCGCTCCACCGCACCATCGACGCCGTGCGCGACGGCATGGAGAACATGCGCTTCAACGTGTCGATCGCCCGCATCACCGAGCTCAACAACCACCTGACGGCGCGCTACCCCGACGGCGGCGTGCCGCGTTCGGTGGTCGAGCCCCTGGTGCTGCTGCTGGCGCCGCTGGCACCCCACGTCGGGGAGGAGCTGTGGTCGCGCCTGGGGCACCCCGACTCGCTGGCCGACGAGCCGTTCCCCGTCGCCGACGCCGCGCTGCTGCGCGACGACACGGTCGAGATCCCCGTGCAGGTCGACGGCAAGGTGCGCACGCGCATCCACGTCCCGGCCGACGCCGACGCCGCGGCGGTCGAGGCCGCGGCCCGGGCCGACGAGCGCGTGGCCGCGCTGCTCGGGGGCATCGAGGTGCGGCGGGTCGTCGTGGTGCCGGGTCGCCTCGTCAACTTCGTCGTCGGGTGACGGCGGGCGGCGTCGGGGGCCGCGGGGGGCCGGTTTGAGCGGCGCGCGGCCTCTGGTAGTGTGGCCGTTCCCTTCGGGGCTATAGCTCAGTTGGTAGAGCGCTTCCATGGCATGGAAGAGGTCAGGGGTTCGATTCCCCTTAGCTCCACCCGGTCCGAGCCGCTCGACACCCGTCGGCGGCTCGGTTGCGCGTCCGGCCCCCGCTAGCGGCGGGGCGGGCCGAGCGCGTCGAGGTGGGCGGCGAAGCGCCGGGCCCGGTCGGGCTCGGGCCGCAGGGGGCACGACGTGCACGCGTCGCGACCCACCCGCCGGGCGGCGGCGCCCCGGTCGCCCACCGGCGCGCCGGCCTTGTAGATGAGGCAGCACGTGCCCTTGGCCACGACCGCCTGGGGCCCGCGGGCGGTCGGCACCACCAGGCGGCGGGGTCGGGCCCGGGCCCCGGGCTGGCGGGCGACGAGCTCGTCGAGCAGCGCCGACGCCCCGCGCCACGCCTCGTCGACGTCGCCGCCCCGGTCGCGGGCGCGCCGCACCGCCACCTCGGCCACGTGGTCGGCCAGCGTGCCCCAGATGCCTCGCAGGCCGAAGGGGGCCCGGGCCCGCACCGCGGTGGCCAGCGGCCCGAACACGTCGACGAGGGTCACGACCGCGACCTCGCGCAGCCGGGCCGCGGACACGGGGACGACACCGGGAGCCCCGGCTTCGGGGTCGTCGGCCAGCACGGCCACCGACCCGGCGGCCACCGCCACCTCGTCGATGCGGGCGGCGTCGCCGAACCGCAGCGCCACGCCGTCGGGGACGAGCGGGAGGGCCCGACGCTGGTCGGTCAGGGTGCCGACGACGAGCTCGGCCAGCGACCCCGCGAACCGGTACACGATGAGCGCGCCGGCGAGGTCGCGGTGGCCGGCGGCCGTGGCGCCCAGCTCGGCGGCGTACCAGGCGTCGAGCGCCCGGTCGTCGCCGAGCATCGCGCCGAGCCCGACCCACCCGACCGGCCCCGCGGTGCCGGTGCCCCCTGCGACGTCGACGCCGAACCGCCGCCACCCGCTGGTGCGGTCGAGGCGCCCGACGGTCGCGGCCACCACGGCGGGCGACGGGCCCGCGGAGGCGGGCACGCCCCGGCCCGCCGACGTCAGGGGCCGGCCCGGCGTGAGGCGGCCGCCTCGTCCCAGGCGACGCGGGGCACGTCGCTCCACAGGCGCTCGAGCTCGTAGTACTCGCGGGTCTCGGCCAGGAAGACGTGGACGACGACGTCGCCGTAGTCGATCAGCACCCAGTGGCGGTCGTCGAGCCCCTCGACCCGCAGCGGGGTGCCGAAGCCGGCCTCGCCCACCGCCCGCTCGATGTCGTCGACGAGGGCCTTGACCAGGCGGTCGTTCGACGCCGAGGCGATCACGAACTCGTCGGCGACCACCAGCACGTCGCCCACCTCGAGAACCACCACATCGGTCGCGCCCTTGGCGTCGGCCGCCCGGGCGGCCACGATCGCCAGATCGCGGGCCGATGCTCGGTCGTTCCGGTCAGTCAGAGGTCTGCTCCCTCCCGAAGAGTGTCCCCGCATCTTGGCCGAGGATCACGGTCACGTCGATCTCGTCGCCGGACGTGGCATCGGGGGAGCCGTCGGGGGCCGTCACCTCGAGCCGCCCGCCGCCGATGATGGTCTGGAGCCACTGCGCCTGGCCGGTGTGCACGCCGCCCCGGTGCACGAGCAGGGTCTCGGGCTGGTCGAGCGGATCGGGGTTGCCGATCACGTCGATCTCGGCCCCGGCCGCCACGAGGGCGAGCGCCGCCGACGCCGTCAGGTCGGGATCGCCCGACCCGTTGAGCAGGCGGACGCGGATGCGGGCGCCGGGCTGGGGCGACGTCGGGAACGGGATCGTCTGCGCCACGAACTCGCCCCGCCGCCCCTCGTCGGGTCGGTACACGACGCCCCCGGGGACCTCGTCGCGCCCGACCGGGAGCGTCGCCGCCGCGCCGTCGCCGGCGGCGATCGTGCGGACGAACCGGCCGACGCCGCTCTCGACCTCTCCGGGGAGGGCGTCCTCGCCGGCCTCGCGCACCTTCGGCAGCCACGCGTTCCAGAACTCCTGCTGGCGATCGACGCGCATCAGGTCGTCCTCGCCCGAGTTGCGCGCCGCCAGGAACCGCCCGACGTCGGCGGCGGCCACCTCGGCGTCGCCGGCCGGCCAGTCGCCCACGGCGGCGTCGAGGGTGACGTCGACCCCGCCGACCGGCTCGACCAGCCGGGCCCAGGCGGTGCCGTCGAGCTCGATGGTCTCGGCGATCGCCGCCGTGACGACGCGTCCGAGGGCCTGCGACGCCCCGTCGGCGCCGTCGGCCGCGTACACGTCGCTGAGCATGACCTCGCCGCCCGGCGCATCGGGGTCGGCGTCGCTGACGACGGTCGCCGACGGCACGAGGACGACCGACCCGCCGGCGTCGCCGGGGGTCAGGGCCAGCACGGCCGCGCCGGCGAGCGACCCGTCGTCGGAGCGCAGGAGCACCCCCATCGTCGGCGTCGGCGCCACGCTGGCGCGATAGCCGGCCTCGGTGGGCCCGGCGGCGGTCTCGTAGCGCCCCACCGTGCTGTTGCGCACGGCGGACAGGCCCCCGACGGCGAGCCCGACGCCCGTGAGGGTGAGCACACCGATCGCCGCCAGCACGGCCCGTCGGCGGTTGACGACCGCGGACGGCGCCAGGCGGGGCCGGACGACGACGCCCCCGCGGGGGGCGACGGGCTCGGACCCGACGGCACCGGGCCGCACGGGCGGCTCGCGCCGGACCCCCCGGTGGGGAGCGACGCGACCCCGGCGGCGGGCCCGCGCCCGCCGGCTGGTCGGCCGCACTTCGCGGGCGGGGAGCCGCCGGGACGACCCGGGCGGACACTCCGGAGCGGCCGCGGGGCCACCCGCGACGCGCTCTGCTGGCGAGGGGCCGGAGGGCGGGGCGGCCGCGGGCACCGGGTCGCTCGGGCGAGGCTCGCCGTCGACGCCCGGCGGCACGCTCGACGCGGCTCGGCTGTCGGCGCCCGGCGGGAGGCTCGACCCGGCGCGGCTGTCGGCGCCCGGCGGGGGGCTCGACCCGGCGCTCCGATCGGCGGCCGGGCCGGAACCGGCGGCGGTGGCGCGCGGCGGCCCCGACGGCGCGCCGTCGGCATCGTCGGAGACGGCGCCCGTGGTCATGGCCGCACCTCTGCCCGGTACAGGCCACGCTGATGCACCGCGGCGATCACGGCGGGCGTGAGCAGGTAGTCGAGGGGCCGGCCGTCGGCCACCCGCGCCCGCAGGTCGGTGCTCGACACCTCGAGCCGGGGCACCTCGACCCGCAACCACGACCAGCCGGGCGGCGGCTCGGCCTCGCGGGCACCCGGGCGCTCGACCACGACGATCGTGGCGAGGCGGCGCACCTCGTCGGCGCGCTCCCAGCTGGGGAGGCCCCCGGCGGCGTCGCTGCCCAGCACGACGAACAGCTCGCGTCCGGGGTCGTCGGCCCGCAGCTGGTTGAGGGTGTCCGCGGTGAACGACAGCCCGCCGCGGTCGATCTCGAGGCGGCTGGCCTCGAGGCCGTCGACCGATCCGACCGCGGCCTCGACCATCGCGAACCGGTCGTCGGCCGCGGAGATGTCGCGGGTGCCCAGCTTCTGCCACGGCTGGTCGTTGACGACCAGCAGCACGCGGTCGAGCGCCAGCTCGTGGCGCACGTTGACCGCCGTGACCAGGTGACCGACGTGGGGCGGGTCGAACGTGCCGCCGAAGATCCCGAGCCGCTCGCTCATCGGCGCACCCTCGGGGATGCGCGCCGGCCCCGGTCGGCCCTCGGGGCCGCGCACCGCGCCGTGCCCACGGCTCGCTCGCCGCGCTCGCTCACGGGCGGGCCCGCTCCGCGTCGATCTCGGCGTGCACCGCGGCAGCCAGCCGGTCGAGGCCGGTCGACGTCGCCACGGGCCACGGCGAGGATCCGGCGGGGCCGAGGTCGCGCAGCACCGGCGGCAACCACGCCACCGACGCCGTGGCGCGGGCCCGGACGTCGTCGAGCGACTCGACCCCGGTGCGGCGACCCGCGTGCATGACCCGCCGGAGCAGGGGGCGGCCCCCCGGCACGTCCTCGTCGTGCAGCGACACCACGTCGTGGTCGTCGAGCCGCCACACCTGCTTGCGCCCGGGCAGCGTCACCTTGCCCGACGCCAGCTTCATCTTCGGACCGTCGGCGTCCTCGACCAGCTTGTACACGGCCCCCAGCGTCGGGGCGTCGCCGCTCGTGCCGAGCTGGGTGCCGACCCCGAAGGCGTCGATGGGGGCCCCGGCGGACAGGAGGTCGGCGATGCGGTGCTCGTCGAGGTCACCGGAGGCGAGGATCACGATGTCGGGCAGGCCGGCATCGTCGAGCACGGCGCGCACGTCGACCGCGAGCGCCCCGAGGTCGCCCGAGTCGAGCCGCACGCCGGCGATCGCGATGCCCTCGGCCGCCAGCTCGTGGGCGACGTCGGCGGCGGTGCGCGCTCCCTCGACCGTGTCGTAGGTGTCGATGAGCAGCACGACCGCCGCGGGGAACGTGCGGGCGTAGGCCAGGAACGCGTCGCGCTCGTGGTCGTGGGACATCACGAACGAGTGGGCCATCGTGCCGCTGAGCGGGATGCCGAAGCGGCGCCCGGCGGCGACCAGCGACGTGCCGGCTGCGCCACAGATCCAGGCGGCGCGGGCGGCGGCCATGGCGGCGTCGACCCCGTGGACCCGCCGCGCCGAGAAGTCGACGAACGTCCGCTCGCCGCAGGCCACGGCGATGCGGGCCGCCTTCGAGGCGAGCATCGTCTGGCTGGCGATGCGGTTGAGCAACCACGTCTCGACGATCTGGGCCTCCACGAGCGGCGCCGTCACCCGCACCAGCGGCTCGCCCGCGAACACCACCTCGCCCTCGGGCACCGCCCACACGTCGCCGGTGAAGCGCAGGTCGTCGAGCCGGTCGAGGAACTCCGGCGGGAACGTGCCGAGCCCGTCGAGGTAGGCGACGTCACCGGCGTCGAACCGCCAGGCCTCGAGCCCGGCGAGCGCGTCGTCCAGGCCGGCGGCGACGAGGAAGCGGCGGGTGGCCGGCAGGCTGCGGACGAACAGCTCGAACGTCGCCTCGTGGTCGACGCCGCCCGCCTGGTAGGCGGCGGCCATCGTGAGCTCGTAGAGGTCGGTGACCAGGGCGGCCGGGATCGCGGCGCGGTCGACCTCCCTCGGCGCCTCCGCCGGCGCCCCCACGGTCGTCACCCGAGTGCCACGCCCGCGCCGGCCATCTCGTCGACGGCCCGCTGGCCGTCCCCCGGCTCGAGCTCGACCGGGCGCACGGCCGCGAGCAGCACGGTCGTGTCGTAGCCGAGTCTGACCGCGTCGAGGGCGGTCTCCTTCACGCAGTAGTCGGTCGCGAGGCCCACCACGACGACCCGCTCGATGCGCCCGGCGCGCAGCAGCTCGTCGAGCCCGGTGGAGCTGGTGGTCCCCGTGGTCGGGTGCACCATCGAGAACCCCGAGTAGCCGTCCTCGCCGCCGACGCCCTTGAACACCTGGTGGGCGCCGGGCTGCAGGCGGGGGTGGAGGGCGGCGCCCCAGGTGTCGGCGACGCAGTGGACGGGCCAGGTGCCGCCGTCCTTGGCGAAGTGCGGGGTCGAGGGCGGGTGCCAGTCCTGCGTGGTCACGACCAGCGC
>Ga0111538_10006596_pt1 | contig 15680 bp, 14 predicted proteins | sample SoiMethybrSBSTD1_FD_79669 | JGI IMG/M metagenome (GOLD analysis project Ga0111538, IMG submission 79669) | Bulk soil microbial communities from a Populus tree surrounding site in Tennessee, USA - Soil MetaG P. TD hybrid SBSTD1 (version 2)... | ecosystem: Environmental > Terrestrial > Soil >...
AGCACGACTTCCGGCGCCGAGATCGAGAAGTCCTTGCGATGATGTTCGCCGACGCCAAAGAACGCGAGCCCTAACTGATCGGCGAGCACCGCTTCTTCAACCACATGACGCAGCACTTCCGCCTGCGCGAGCCGACGCCCGTCGGCACCGACGGTCACGTCTCCGAATGTATCCAGCCCGAGTTCGATCGACTGCGCCATGTCTCTCCCTGTCTGCTGGTTCTATTGTCCCAGCAAACGACCGGAAGAGACATGCTGCTCCGCTTTCAGAACGTCGCCCGCTCCTGGATCGAGTCGAGATACCGGACAATCGCGTCGATTCGCGCGGCGGCAGTAGCCTCGCTCAAGCCCTCACGCGTTCGCTTGAACGCATCGCCCCAAACGGGCATTTCGAAGCTGCCGTGCGCCGCGATGTCCCGGCCGTCGATGATCCGCCGGACCCGCTCGCTCGGAAACACACCGCCATTGCGAACCGCGAACGACGTCAGGCTCGGCGGCTGGCGACGCAGCTGCGTGGTCATCGGGCCCGCACCGCAACGACGGTGTGTGAGTCCGCATGGAAACCCTCGTCGTAGCACACGGCAACCGTCGTGCCGATATCGCGCGTCGGGATTTCCCTCGAAATGCTGTGGTGCAGGCTGGACGCGCCCCGCGACGCCCGCGGGAAATTTCATGGACGCCGCGCGGAATTGGGGAATCTTCCCCTGGCTGATCAATCCGATCAGGCGGGATCTGTCAGATCCGGCGATTTCGAACGTGGCACGACACCTGCTCTCCCGGTGGCATTCGTCAACGCCATCATCAGGAGACCTCCCATGGCGCCCACTGTGAAACGCATCCTCGTGCCGACCGACTTCAGCGAGACCGCTGACAAGGCGCTCGTGTATGCGAAGGATCTCGCGACGAGGATCGGCGCCTCCCTGCACCTCGTGCACGTCTTCAAAGATCCGTACGCCGTCGCCGCGTGCGCGCCTGAGGTCCACGCGACCGTGCCGCCCGAAGTGCATGAGCGTGCGCTCGAAGAAGTGCGCGAACGCTTACTCGAGCGGCTCGATGCTGATGAGGAACAACAGTTCCGTGGAAGCCGTGGTGTCGTTCGTGGCTTGATCGCTCCCCAAATCGTTGACTATGCCGCGAATCAAGACATCGATCTGATCGTGATCGGCACGCACGGACGACGGGGTGTGGCGCACTTGCTACTCGGCAGCGTGGCCGAGCACGTGGTTCGCACTGCAGCATGTCCGGTGCTGACGGTCCGCGCCGAGCACAGCGCCGACGCACACGCCGATGAATCGGCCAGGACCGCGGCCGCGTGAACATCTCGCGGGCGGCGCCTGCGGCGTCTCTACGAGAGCTTGAGGCCGAACTTCTCGATCCGGTAGCGAACCTGATCCCGATTGATCCCGAGAAGCTGCGCGGCGTGGCTTTGATTCCCGCCTGCACGATCGAGGGCTTGCGTCAACAACTGCCGTTCGACGTCCTCGAGGTTGACGCCATCGGGCGGCAAGCGGAACTGCGTTGGCTCGACGGATCGGGTCAGCGTGGTGAAGTCGTCGGGCTCGAGCCAGTCGCGGTCGATGAGCAACATCGCCCGCTCGATCGCATTGCGCAGTTCGCGGACGTTCCCCGGCCACTGGTACTGCTCGAGCAGCGTCGTCGCCGCCGGTGCCAGGCCTCTCACGCGTTTCTTGAATTCGCGATTGAACCGGTCGATGTAATACCGGGCGAGGAGCGGCACGTCGCCGCGGCGCTCGCGAAGCGGCGGCAATGGAATCGGCATGACCTGGAGCCGGTAGAACAGGTCTTCGCGGAACTTCCCCGCCTTGACCTCCTCTTCGAGGTCGCGATTGGTCGCAGCAACGACGCGCACATCGACACGAATGTCAGCAAGGCCGCCGACCCGCTTGAAGGTCTTCTCTTCGAGGAACCGCAGCAGCTTGGCTTGAAGGGGCGCCGTCATCTCGCCGATCTCGTCGAGGAAGATGGTGCCGCCATCGGCGGTTTCGAAAAGGCCCCGTTTCTGCTGGCGGGCGTCGGTGAATGCCCCGCGCTCGTGCCCAAACAGCTCGCTTTCGAGCAGTTGCTCCGGCAGCGCCGAGCACGTAATGTTGACGAACGCGCGGGCGGCGCGGGCGCTGTTGTAGTGGACCGCCTTGGCCGCGAGATCCTTGCCAGTGCCCGTCTCGCCGGTGAGCAGCACGGTCGACGCGGGACTGGCGGCCACGCGCGCCAGCAGCGCCTTGATGCGCTGCATCGCTGGCGAGCTGCCGATGATCGACTCGAAGCTGTACTCCTGACTCTGCGAGCTGCGCAGCGCCCGGACCTCGCGCCGGAGTCGACTCGTCTCGAGCGCCTTCTCGACGAGCATGGTCACTTCGTCGAGATTGAACGGTTTGTTGACGTAATGGTAGGCACCCAGCTTCATCGCCTCGACGGCGTTCTCGACCGTGGAGAATGCCGTCATCAGAATGACCAGCGTCTCCGGCGCCTGCTCTTTAATCTTGCGCAGAACACTCAGGCCATCGCCATCGGGCAGCTTGAAGTCGAGCAGGACAAGGTCCACGCCGGTCGCGCGGGCGATGCCTTCCGCGGCGGTCCCGGCCTCGACGATCTCGTAGCCGTCTTGCTCGAGACGTTCACGCAGCGACCAGCGCACGAGCGCTTCGTCGTCCACGATGAGCAATGTCGCAGCGGCCATGCCGCCTCCAGTATATCCACTGAGGTCACATGACTCCGCCGGACGAACGGCAGCTGGCCGACTTCAAACGCGCGCTCGACCACGCGGCGATCGTTGCGATCACCGACGTGCACGGCCGCATCACCTATGCGAACGACAAGTTCTGCGAGATCTCGGGCTATACGCGCGATGAGCTGACGCACGATCGCCGCCGACGCTGAACTGCTTCGCGCCGCGCTCCTCAATCTGCTGCTCAACGCAGTGCAGGCCGTCGGCGAACGCGGGACGATTCATGTGCGCACCACGGTGTCGACCGAGACCGTGGTCGTTGAGATTCGCGACACCGGCGCGGGCATCCCCGCCGCGTTACAGGAGCGCGTGCTCGAACCCTTCTTCACGACGAAGGCACGCGGCGGCGGGCTCGGCCTGCCTATTGCGAAACGCAGTGCCGAGTTGCACGGCGGCTCACTGACGCTGTCCAGCCCCGCCGGCGGCGGGACTGTGGCCACGCTTACGCTGCCGCTCCCGGCTGCACGCCCGCCCGCACCAGTCCGAACTTCTCGATCCGATAGCGCACCTGGTCGCGGTTGATCCCGAGCAGCACACCCGCACGCGTCTGATTGCCATGCGAGCGCTCGAGCGCCTGCACCAGCAGCTGCCGTTCGACCTCTTCGAGGTTGACGCCCTCGGGCGGCAACCGGAACGTCGCCGTTTGTGCCGTCCGCGATAACGTCGTGAAGTCGTCCGGCGCCAGCCGGTCCTTGTCGGCGAGCAGCATGGCGCGCTCGATCGCGTTGCGCAGCTCGCGAACGTTTCCCGGCCAGCGATACTGCTCCAGCGTCGCCTGCGCCTCCGTCGTCAGCCCCTTCACGCGCTTGCGGAATTCGCTGTTGTAGCGATCGATGTAGAAGTTGGCGAGCAGCAACACGTCGCCCCGCCGTTCGCGCAGCGGCGGCAGTACGATCGGCATCACCTGCAGCCGATAGAAAAGATCCTCACGGAACTTGCCCGCCTTCACTTCTTCTTCGAGATTCCGATTTGTCGCGGCGACCACGCGCACGTCCACTCGGATGTCAGCAAGGCCGCCGACCCGCTTGAAGGTCTTCTCTTCGAGGAAGCGCAGCAGCTTGCTCTGCAGGCCAGGCGTCATCTCGCCGATCTCGTCGAGGAACACGGTGCCGCCATCAGCCGTCTCGAACAAGCCGCGCTTCTGCTGACGCGCATCGGTGAACGCACCGCGCTCATGACCGAACAGCTCGCTCTCGAGCAACTGCTCGGGCAGCGCCGAGCAGGTGATGTTCACGAACGGCCGCGACGCGCGATCGCTGTGATAGTGAATGGCCTTGGCGACGAGGTCCTTGCCCGTACCCGTCTCCCCGGTCAGCAACACCGTCGATGCGGGGCTCGCCGCGACGCGCTCGAGCAGCGACTTCACGGCCGTCATCGATGGCGCCTGCCCGATGATCGAGTCGAACGAGAACTCGCGGCTCTGACTCGTGCGATACGCGCGCACTTCGCGCCGGAGATGACTCGTCTCGAGCGCTTGCTCCACGGTCACGGCCACTTCATCGAGATTGAATGGCTTGTTCAAATAGTGATACGCGCCGTGCTTCATCGCATCGACCGCGTTCTCGATCGTCGAGTACGCCGTCATCAGAATCACCGGCGTGTCGGGCGACGACTCCTTGATCCGCCTCAGGACGGAAAGCCCGTCGCCGTCGGGCAAGCGATAGTCGAGCAGCACGAGGTCCACCCCGCTCGCGTGCTCCACCGCAGCCGCAGCGGTGCCGGCCTCGACGACCGTATGCCCTTCCCGCGTCAGCCGTTCGCGAAGCGACCAGCGAACCAGTTCCTCGTCGTCCACAATCAGCAGCGTTGCTTTTGCCATGATGTCCTGCCGGGGAAAAATTCAGCGGCCTGCGGAAATTTCCCCACAATCCGCCTGATTTATGTGTCTCTCCCCGGGGTAGAGCAACTTCCGGGCCCGCAATGTGGACGTGATTCAGGCCGTCAGGACGGGCACGTGAACGACGACGGTCGTGCCGCCGTCGGGTGGGCACTCAACGCCGATGGTGCCTCCCTGCGCCTCGACCAGCCGCTTCGCGGTTGGGAGTCCGAGCCCGGTGCCCCGGACTTTGGTGGTGAAGAAGGGCGTGAAGATCTTGTCGAGGATGTCTGCCGGGATGCCCGGGCCGTGATCGGTGAACGCGACCGAGCTGAGTTGGCCGTTGCCGCCAAGCTGCACGCGCAGTTCGCCGCGGCCCGCCATCGCGTGTGCGCCATTGATCAGAAGGTTTTGAAACACGATCTTCAGCAGCTCTGGGTCAGCGTGCACCAACGGCGCGGATCCCTCGACCTTCACCTGCACGCCGCTCACGTCGGGATCGCGGCTGAGCAGTTCGACGGTCGTCAGGATCAGCCGTTTCAGATCGACCGGAGCCGGACGTGCCTTGGGTGGACGGGCGTAGAGCAGCAGGTCCTGCATCAGCTCGCTGAGCGTATCGACCCGGGCGATGATCTCCTTTCCGACCATGTCCTCCTTGCTTCCTGGCTCGTAACGCGCACCCATGACCTGCATCGCGCCGCGGATGCCGGCCAGTGGATTGCGGATCTCGTGAGCCAGGACGGCCGCCATCTCGCCGATTTTCGCGAGCGACTGCTGCTCGCTGAGCTGCTGCTCGATCCGCTTGCGAACACTGAGATCGTGCAGCATTCCCACGAACTTCCGGTCACCCGCAACCAGCATCTCCCCGACCGAGAGGTGTAGCGGAATGATCGTTCCGTCGCGTCGCCGGCCAGTCACTTCACGGCCGATGCCGATGATGCGTGCGCTGCCCTCACGCTGATACCGTTCCAGATAGCTGTCGTGCTCGTCGCGGTACGGCGACGGCATCAGGAGCGACACGTTCTGACCGACGGCTTCGTCTTCGGCGTATCCGAACAGCCGCTCCGCGGCTGGATTGAACGCTTCGATACGCCCCCGGCCGTCGATGACGATGATCGCGTCCACCGCAGCTTCGACGATAGCGCGCCAGCGCGCTTCGGTGCTGCGCAGCCGGTTCTCCAACTCGACGCGCGACGAGAGATCGTGCAGGATGGCGGTGAACTTCCGCTGGCCTTCGACCAGCATCTCACCCACCGAGAGATGCAGCGGGAACATCGTCCCGTCGCGCTTCAGTCCCTGCACCTCACGGCCAATGCCGATGACCCGTGCGTTGCCCTCATCGAGATACCGCTTCAGGTACCCGTCGTGCTCGTCTCGGTACGGCGCCGGCATGAGCATCGACACGTTGTGGCCGATGACCTCGGCCTCTGCGTAGCCAAACAACCGTTCGGCCGCCGGGTTGAACACCTCGATCAGTCCCTGCGCATCGATGACGACGATGGCATCGACCGCCGATTGGATGATGACGGCAGCGAGAGGCCCGGCGAGTTCGGTGCGGAATCCACTCATAGGAATGATGTTCGCCCCTATATATAGACGATTGATCGCGTGAAGGCCCACTGCGAAATCATCCCCACACGCGCGCAGAAGTCCGCATCGGGCCGTTGGTCAACGCGCGGGCGCGGTCTTTCTTCGCTGCGGCAGCCGTGGCCGCGTACTTGCACAACGCGAGTGCACATCGCTGTTGGCGACCACCACCAACTGGCATTGGAGGTTGTCATGACTCCCGCACTCGTTCTCGCGCTCACGATCACCACGACACCGGGGCTGCTCCAATTCACCATGCGGGTTTACGACTACGTCGAGACGCACCGGCGCCTCGCGGCGGCGATCGAGCAACCGCTCTGCTCCGACGCCGAAGAGCGCACGCAGCAAGCTGATACGCTGGCCGCCGCTATTCGCGAGGCGCGGCCGCGCGCCAAGGAAGGCGACATCTTCACACTGGCGGCCGGTGAGATGTTCCGCGCCCGCATCGCGGCGATCGTGCGCAGAACCGGCTTCGACGTCGCGGCGTTTCTTGAAAGACACAGTGGCGAGGGAGAGGACCTGGAGGTGCACGTCTTCGGCGCGCTGCCATGGCGCAGTCGCGTGGCATTGATGCCAATCATCCGCCAGTTGCCGGAGTTGCCGCCGGAGTTGGAGTACCGGTTTGTCGGCCGACATCTCGTGCTCATGGATGTAGGCGCGAACATCGTGGTGGACGTGCTGCGCGATGCCCTGCCGCTGCCGGTTGATGCGCCGCTGCCGGTCGAACCGTTCACACCCTGCGCTGTGCATCCAGAACTCGATGCGTGCTGGATGTGAAATCAGCGGGGCGCGAAACATTTCGCACCTCTTCGGCGAAATCCCCCGATATCGGCCGTCAACATCGACTGAACCGTCATCGTTGGGCGGATTTTCGTTGGCATAGAGGCTGCTCTCCCCGGTGGCGAGGAGACGACACATGGCCGACGCCGCCAGCACTACCCTTCACACTCCGTGGGACTGCCGATGGAGCCGATTCGCGCGCCGAACGCGCGCACGCGCGACGACCCGTGAGCAGACGCGCGGCAGCCTCTGGGAATGCGTGCATACCGGCTCGCGCGTGGCGATCACCGAGGCCGACTGCGCGTCGTGCCCGCTGTGGGAATACCAGCCAACGGGGGAAGGCGCGCTCGAGCAGGCAAAGGCGTGCGCGCATGCCGCGAAAGACCGTTCGGCGCGGCAGATCGAGGGCGGCATCCGCGTCAGCCTGTTCGTGATCGCCGTCACCTTCGCTGCATGCGGCTTCATTGTCCTCACTGAGCCCCTCGCGGTGCCGTTCACGATCACAATGTGGCTCGGTGCGGCAATGTCGTTCATGGCCGGCGTCTTTGGGAATTTCCGCAGCCACGCGGATGGGACGTTCCGAGGATTCCTGCCGCCACGCGCGTAACGGAGCCGATCGTGCGCTACGCGCTGGCGTTTCTGTTGCTTGGGCACGGTGTCGCCCACCTGCCAGGATTCATTGTCGGCTGGCAACTGGCGTCGTTCCCCGAACTGCCCTTCCGTACAACAGTGCTCGCCCACACAGTTGACGTCGGCGTCGTCGGTGCGCGCCTCGTCGGCGCCGGCTGGATGATCGTTTCGTTAATGTTCGTCGTACTTGCTGCGGCTGTTGCACTTCGGCCGACCGGCTGGCCTCACGTGCTTCCGGTGGCTCTCGCCCTCTCCACACTTCTGTGCGTACTCGGCTGGCCTGAAGCGAGGTTCGGATTGGTGATGAACGGCCTGCTCGCCATCGGTCTCACCGTTGCGATTCGGCCGAGCCTCCCCGTGTAGTACCGGATTGATGCGCGCGCGGTTCTTCGTTATTTTGAGGACCCGCGCTTATGAGCACACCAATCCGCCCGTCAATCGGACCCTCGGGAATCGAACAGCTGTTGCGCCGCGACCAGCCCGCAGCATCGGTCCGTCATTCTGGCCGGATCGATCGATGGCTCGTGGCGCACCTGCAGCGGAGCATCGCACCAGCCGCGGTACGTCTGGAGCTGTGGGATGGAAGCTCACCGTACGACGACTCCGCGACGCCACTCGGCTCGCTCGTCATCCACGATCGACGTACGCTCATCGGACTCGCGCTGCACCCTGACCTGCAATTCGGCGAGTCGTACATGGCCGGACGCCTCGAGGTGCGTGGCCCCCTCGAGCCAGTGGTCGAAGCGCTGACGCGCCTCTCACAACCGCACGCGACGTGGCGCGATCGCCTGACGCCGACACTCCCCAACACGTTGTCCGCGTCGCGACGCAACGTGCACAGCCACTACGATCTCGGCAACGATTTCTATCAACTGTGGCTCGATCGTCATCTCGTCTACACGTGCGCCTACTACTCGAACGAGCAGATGTCACTCGACGAGGCCCAGCTCGCCAAGCTCGACCTCGTGTGCCGGAAACTGCGCCTCCGTCGTGGTGAACGGGTGCTCGAGACAGGATGCGGCTGGGGCGCCCTCGCACTGCACATGGCGCGACACTACGGCGTGCACGTCCGCGCGTTCAACCTCTCACCCGAGCAGCTCTCGTTCGCCCGCGAACGAGCCGCACGTGAACGGCTCACCGACCGCGTCGAGTTCATAGACGAGGACTACCGCAACGTCACTGGCCAGTACGATGCGTTCGTCTCGGTCGGGATGCTCGAGCACGTCGGCCTGCGTCACCTCCAGACGGCCGCCGCGGTGCTTCGCCGCACGATTCGTCCGGACGGCGGTCGCGGGCTGCTGCACTTCATCGGACGCGATGTGCCCATTCCGCTCAACGCCTGGGTCCGGCGACGGATCTTCCCGGGCGCATATACACCCACCATCGCCGAAGTCGCCACGCACACGCTGGCGCCAGCCGGCATGTCGATCATCGACATCGAGAATCTCCGGCTGCACTACGCGCGCACGCTGGCCCACTGGAGCGAGCGGTTCGCGCTGGTCAAGGACCGCGTGCGACAGGCGTACGGCGATGAGTTCCAGCGGGCGTGGGAACTCTATCTCGCCGGATCGCAAGCGGCGTTCGCGACCGGGTGGATGCAGCTCTTTCAGATTCTGTTCGTCCCGCGCGGGTCGGTACCGCCCTCGTGGACGCGCTCCGATCCGCATGAGGTGCCGCGAGTTACTTAGTGTTCGCATATGGTGCAGGCGTGCCATTCACAACTAGCCTTCGATAGCGGTCTCCCGGCCGCGACATCGGAGCGGCCGGTAACAACCCACGAAGGACGTACCACGAGATGATTCGCTGCGACGCGCTCGTCGTCGGTGGTGGTCCCGGCGGCTCGACGTGCGCCCGCGTTCTTCACCAGCAGGGCTGGAACGTCATCGTCGCGGACCGGGCGCGATTCCCGCGTGACAAGGTCTGCGCCGGCTGGTTGACGCCGGAAGTGTTCCCGCTGCTCGAACTCGATCCGGAAGAGTACCGGCACACCGGCCTGACGTTTCAGACGATCGATGCGTTTCGCACCGGCGTGATCGGGAAACCGCTCCTGGACACCCCTTACTCGCGCGTCGTGAGCTACGCAATCCGGCGATGTGAGTTCGATCACTTTCTGTTGCAGCGCTCCGGAGCCAGAGTCATGGAGGACTTCCCAGTCGAGACGATGCGCCGCGCCGATGGCGTGTGGATCGTGAACGAGACAATCGAGACCCCGGTCGTGATCGGCGCCGGTGGTCACTTCTGCCCTGTCGCGCGATTCATGCGCGGCGGCGGCGATACGGCGGCGCCGGTCGTGGCCAAGGAAGCGGAATTCCCGCTCGACGGCCGCCGCACCAACGTCGCATCGGGAATCCCCGAGCTGTTCTTCTGCCACGACCTCGAAGGCTACGCGTGGTGCGTCCGAAAGGGCGACTACCTGAACGTGGGAATCGGCCGTCGCGAGTCGCAGGACTTCAACGATCACGTAAAGCAGTTCGCAGCGTTCCTCGAGCACAGCGGGGCACTCAGCGACGCGGCCGATCTCAAGTGGCGCGGTCACGCCTATCTGGCGAGCGGCACCGGCACGCGGCCGGTCATTGACGAGGGCATGTTGCTCATCGGCGATGCCGCGGGCCTGGCCTACCCTGAAAGTGGCGAAGGGATTCGCCCGGCGATCGAATCAGGCCGCCTCGCGGCGCGCACGCTGGCCGCCGGAAGGACGTCGCGAGGTGGTCTTCAGCCTTACGCGGACGAGCTGAGACGACTCTATCCGCCTGCATCGCACACCCTCGGGCCGCTTCGAACCGCCGTTGCCGCCATGGGTCGTCTATTGCTCGGCTCGCCAGCCTTCACGCGTCACGTGGTTCTCGATCGCTGGTTCCTGCGGCTCAGGTCCAGCTAAAGCTGGACACTACATCGGGTTCCACCTGGTCTTCCGTTTGCTCCTGGTATCGACGAGGGGGCACGCCATGCTGCATTTGGCTCAGAAGATCGCCGGCGTAACCGTCAGCGGCACTGACGGCGAGATCGGCACGCTCGAGGATTTCTACTTCGAGGAAGCGGGATGGAATGTCCGCTACCTGCTCGTGGATACCGGCTCGTGGTTCGACGGCAAGCGCGTGCTGCTCTCGCCGAGCGCGGTGCTAGGCGACTGGGGCCGCACAGGCGTTCACGTCAATCTGAGCCGCGATGACGTCCGCAACAGTCCGGCTTTGGATGATGAAGCCATGCCCGACGTCGCCGACGAGCGGCTCGACAGTGTGAAGACCACCAGCGGCTACCACATCTGCGCGCGCAACGGCGAGATCGGCCATGTGGACGACTTCCTCATCGGTCAGGACAGTTGGCGCATCCGGTACCTGCTGGTGGACACCAGCAACTGGATTGGCGGGCGATCGGTGATTGTGTCGTCAGACGCGATCGAGCGCGTGGACAAGGAGGACAATCAAATTTACGTCGCCGCCGATCGCGATGCGATCAAGAACGCTCCGGAACTCGAGTCACTCGACGCGGCGCTGTCGCGGACCGAAACCGGACCGCCTTTTACGATAATTTAGGAATCAGGAATCAGACCTGAGCTTCGAGCAGCGACGCGACGGCCTCGAGTGACTTGGTCACCAGTCCCCGCCTCTGCCAGGCCTCGAGCTCGACGCGATCGCACGCGCGCATGTCGCTGCGGAACGTCTGCTCCATGAAGGCCGCGAGCTCGGCGTCCTTGATGCAGACGCTCGTCTCCTCGTTGTGCGCGAACGATCGGTTGTCGAAGTTCGTCGTCCCGATGCTCACCCACAGGCCATCCACGACCATCGTCTTCTGGTGCATGAACGTCGTGTTGTATTCGAGGATGTGAATCCCGGCTCTGAGCAGCGGCCCGTACAGGCGTCGCGAGTTCTGCCGGGCGAGCCACGTGTCGTTGTGGCGGCCGGCGACCATGATCCGCACGTCCACGCCGCGCTGCCGCGCCTCGACCAGCGTGTCGATGGCCGCCTGGTCGGGGATGAAGTAGGGATTGGAGATATAGATCGATCGACGCGCGCACACGATCGGCAGATAGTGCATGAGACGCACCGATGACGCGCCCGACTCGGGAGAGCTCATGACGGTTTGCACCGCGAGACCTGTCTGGCCGAAGCCGTGCGAAGGCGGACGTGCCTCACGCTCGTGTTCCGGGTAGTACGTCTCGCCCGACAGGAGTTCGCCCGTCGTCTGCAACCAGTTCTGCGCGAACCCGGTTTGCAGCGGCGTCACCGCCGGACCCTCGATGCGAATCTGCGTATCGCGCCAATGCCTCGGCGACTGTGCGTGACCGACCCACACATCCGCAATGCCCGCGCCGCCGGTGAACCCGACGCGGCCGTCGATGATCAGGGATTTGCGATGTGTGCGGTGATTGAACTGGCCAATGGTGTACCAATGAATGCGGTTGTACCAGGCCAGCTGGCATCCACCCTTCTCGAGCGTCTCGAGGATCTCCGACCCGATCGTGGCTGACCCGACCGCATCGAGCAGGATCTTGACTGGGACTCCCTCGCGAGCCTTCGCCGCAAGCGCGCCGGCGAAGCGGCGTCCGATCTCACCGGCCCAGTAGATGTACGCCTCGATCGTGATCGACGCCTGAGCCCCGCCGACCTCCTCCAGCATGACGGGATAGAACTCGTCGCCGTTCAGCAGGACGTCGATGCGGTTGCCCGCGAGGATCGGCACGCCAGTGGCACCAGTGATCGTCGTGAGGAACTCATCGGAGTCGATGGAGAACTCGTGCTCGAGACCGTACTGCGGCGGCGTCTCGATGGGCGTGACCAGATAGCTCACGAATGCCATCGCACCCGTGGAAAACGCCCAGCCCCAACGGTTGTCATAGGCAGTGGCAACCGCGACCACAAACCACGGCCACCACGACCACAGCACTTTACGCGCTCGGGTCCACAGCGTGGCCTGCCCTTTGGGCTCCTGATAGCGCGGATCTAACGAGATACCGCGACGCCAACGTCGCGGTATCTGCTGAGCCACTCGAACTGCCTCGGCCATAACGCGTGCACTAGCATGTTCAGGGCCAAATCCTCCCGACGTACCCGTGCGACACGGGTACTCGGCGCCCCGCTGCGATCGCGGCCGCGTCGGCCAGCACCGTGGCATCGGCATCGGCCAGCGTACGCAGCATGTCACCCTCCATCGCCATGATGGGTATCCCATTGCGATAGACGATGCGACTGCTGGCGGCGGCACGAATGCGGTCGCCCAACGTGACGATGCCGGTGAGATTGAGTGGATCGGCGCCGCTGATCGCGACCAGCCTCTCGTCCGGTCCTGAGCGGCGGAGCTCACGGAGACGATCGACCGCATCCGGCAGCGCATATTGCTCACCCGACATGCCGCTGACGAAACGGCCGCCGCGAATGTCGCCGCGGGCCTCGAGCATCCGATAGACACGCACCAGTTCACGCCACGTGACGCCGGTGACCTCGCGCGTCAACAGACGACGGAAGATGACGCCGTAACGGGATAGCAGCGTCCAGGCCAGCGCTTTCACCGCCTCATCACGCGGCGTGTCCCGGTCCGTCGTGTCCGGCTTCAGCCGGACGATCGAAAACCATCGTCCCGCAGCGTCCACGTTGAAGCGTCGTTCAGACGATGACGCCGCGATCGCGCGCAGACCAGCGAACCCGTCAGACGCGATCAGGCCTTCAGCAACCAGCTCACCGAGTGCCGTGCGACAGTCCGCCTCTGACAGGTTGTATGCGGTGCGCATCTCCTGCGCGAAGGAAGCGCCGCGATTCCGAAGATGGTCGAGCAGTCGTTGTGCGGCCTCGCTTGTCGCTGTTCGCGGACGCTGAAGCGTCCGCTCTACGCTCTCATCACGAAGGGCGAACCAGTGACTCGCGTGCGAGCGAAGGAACAACGCGATGGGCGTCGCGCCGACCACCTGTGTCGGACCAGTCGACAATCTCGCCCAGCCAACTTCACCAGTCAGACACAACGTGTCTAGCTGAGACGACTCGTAGCGCTCGAGCCGCACGGGCAGCACATCACGTTCCCAGGTGCGCGCCGGCAGCTCGAGGCCGTCCAGTTGCGCGATCACCGCGCGCAGGCCGTCGATGCCGGCCAGCTGATGGCCGTCGCCGACGTGGTGCCATGCGAACAGGAAGCGCGTGAACTCAGCCGGACTCACCGGCGCGATCTCGGCGCGCAAACGATTCAGGGTGTAGCGATGAATGCGAGCCAACAGCCGCCGCTCGCACCATTCGAGAACGCGAGACGAGGTGAACGAGCCGCGAAGAACGACACCCTCTGACTCGAGCGTGAGCAACGCCTCATCGACGGCCGGCGGCGGGACGCCGACCGACTCAGCGAGTGACGCGGCCGAGGTCGGGCCGAGAATCGCCAGACGGCCACGCAACAACTCGACGAGCGCGGCGTCGGGCGCCCACGACCGAGCCGTGCGTGACGGCGGCGCTTCGACGATTGGATCCAGCCGAGAACCGGGATGTACCGCCAGCCATTCGGGAAGACGCTCAGCGGCCACCCAGACAGGCCGGGACGTGTGCGGCGTCGAGACGCGTGTCGCCCGGCGCGTCCCCGCGAGCTCGGCGAACCACGGGCCATCGACCTCGTCCTCGAAGAGGAACCCGCACGTCAGCAACGAGTCGTGGCACTCATCGACGTCTCGCGGATCGGGCCGCACCTCGTCGCGGACACGTTCGATCGCGGCAGCATCGAGTGCGCCGACGTCCCCGGGGTGACCGGCGCGGCGGGTCTGCACGGCTTGCGTTCGACGCTCCTCGAGCGGTGCATCATCGACGAAGGCGTACGGCCGCGCATTGAGAATGTCGTAGCAGAACGCGGACGGCTCCGGCGTGTCGCGGGAGACGCAGGTCAGCTCGCCGCGATGGATTCGCTCGAGCACCCGCTGTAACTGCGGCAAATCCATCGCTTCTTCAAGGCAGTCGCGGACCGTCTGGCTGACGAGCGGATGATCGGGAATCTGGCGGTCGCCCGGAATGTTCTCGAGGCAGGCCGCCGCGTCAGGAAATACCGCAGCCATGAGGTCGTCCGCCTGCATACGCTGCAACTGCGGCGGCACCTTGCGTCCGCCGCGGTTGCGCGGCACCGCCAGCGAAATCGTCGCGTTCCAGCGCCAGCGGGTTTGAAAGACCGGCGCATCGAGAAACGCCTGCACCAGAATGTCGCGCACCGTCGCCGGATGCAGATACCGAAACACGTCGGCGAGGGGAAACGAGTGCTGCGGGCCGAGCGACAGCAACACCGCGTCCTCGGTCGCGGCAGCCTGCAGCTCAAAGTTGAACTGACGGCAAAACCGCTTGCGCAATGCCAGCGCCCAGGCGCGATTCACGCGGCTGCCGAATGGCGCATGCAGCACGAGTTGCATGCCGCCGGCCTCGTCGAAGAAGCGTTCAATCACGAGCGTTGATTGAGTCGGCACGACGCCGAGCACGCGTTTTCCTTCGGCGATGAAGTCGATGGCCTGTTGCGCCACGTCGCGCGCGAGTCCGCACTCCCCTTCCAGCCAGCCCATCGCATCAGCATCGAGACGCGCGTCTACGCCGGATCGCAGCTCCGACACCGCATGCGACAGCTCGTCGCTGCGCGCCGGCGCTTCTCCGATCCAGAACGGGATCGTCGGTGGTGCGCCCTGCGCATCTCGCACACGCACGGTACCGGAGAGGACCTGGGTGATCTGCCACGACGCGTTGCCCAGCTGGAAGATGTCGCCAGCCAGGCTCTCAATCGCGAAGTCTTCGTTCACCGTGCCGATGAACGTGTCCTCAGGCTCGAGGACGACGCGATAGTCGGCGACCTCAGGAATGGCACCACCAGAAACGAGCGACAGCAGACGCGATCCGCGCCGGCCGCGCAGCACGTGATTCACTTCATCCCGATGCACCAGCGCTGACCGTCGTCCTCTCGGGGTGGCGAATCCATCGGACACCATCGCGACGACGGCATCGAAGTCGGCGCGCGACAGCGCGCGATACGGCCAGGCTCTGCGCGTCAGCGCGAACAGATCGTCCTCGCTGCACCCGGTGCAGGACGTCTCGGCGGTCATCTGCTGTGCGAGCACGTCGAGCGGCGCATCGTGCAACACGATCGCGTCCAGCTCGCCGCGGCGCGACGCGCGAAGGAGCGC
>Ga0111538_10006597_pt1 | contig 15680 bp, 12 predicted proteins | sample SoiMethybrSBSTD1_FD_79669 | JGI IMG/M metagenome (GOLD analysis project Ga0111538, IMG submission 79669) | Bulk soil microbial communities from a Populus tree surrounding site in Tennessee, USA - Soil MetaG P. TD hybrid SBSTD1 (version 2)... | ecosystem: Environmental > Terrestrial > Soil >...
ACGGCCATCTGATCGAGGTCGGGCAGTCGACCCAGCCGTGAGCCGGGCGGCCGCACCGGCCGCTATGTGACCGGCTGCAGCAGCATCTCCTGGGCCATCGACGCGACGATGAGGCCGTGCCGGTCGCGGATCACGCCGCGCAAGGTGCCGCGGCCGCCGGCGTTGACGAGGCTCTGCACGTCCTGGAGCAGCCAGTCGTCGGCCCGGGCGGGCCGGTGGAACCAGGCGGCGTGGTCGAGGCTGATCATGCCGGTGACGTCGCCTTCGAGGTGGTGGGGCCGGCCACCCAGCCCCGTCCAGTCGGTGGCGTAGCCCACTATCGCGGTGTGCAGGTGGGGGTCGTCGCCGAGCGGCCGGGCCATGCGAAACCAGTGGCGGTGCGTCGCCTCGCGGGTGCCGTCGGGTCGCAGCGGACTGGGCCCGAGCCAGCGCACGTCCCAGGCGCCGACCTCGTCCTCGGTGAGGTCAGGCTCCGGGAGGTCCTCGGGCCGGGGCACGCCCTCGGGGACCCCTGACAGGTCGTACACGTACCCGTCGGTGTCGCAGGTGAACGAGCAGGTCATGGTGATGACCGGCTTGCCATCCTGGGTGGCCGTGACCTGATGCAGGTTGAACGTGCGCCCGGGTTTCATCACGTCGGTGCGGAAGACGGTCTCCTGGCCGCCCTTCACCGGGCGCAGGAAGTGGGCGTGGAGCGAGTGGAGCCGGGTGCCTTCCGGGGCGTCACGGCAGGCCGCACCGACCGTGACGGCGAGCCCGATGCCGCCGAACACCACGGGCCCGTACCCGTCGGGGGTTCGTCCCACCCATGTGTCCCCTCGCCGTTCGTGCTCCAGCAGGGCGAGGAAGTCGTCGATCGCGGCCTGCTGCCGGGCGTCCCGATCGATCACGTCACCGGCCGCGGAACTCGGGCGTGCGCTTCTCGAGGATGGCCCGCACCGCCTCCTGCCCGTCCTCGCTGTTCAGGCCGGCGAGCGCGTTGCGGATCTCTTCGCCCATGCGCCGGTCGACGTCGTCGATCAGCGGCGTGCGGGCCACCAGGTGCTTGGTGCGCCGGACCGCCAGCGGGGCCTGGGCCGCGATCGCTCCGCAGAACTCCAGCAGCCGGTCGTCGAGCCGGTCCCGCGGGACGACCTCGGACACCAGCCCGAGGCGGAGTGCCTCATCGGCCCCCACGAAGCGCGATTCGAGCAGGAAGCGCAGCGCGGTCTCGTGCCCGACGAGGCTGGGCAGGGACCACGTGAGCCCGCCGTCCGGCGACGTGCCCGCCCGCAGGTAGCCGGGGTGCAGGCGGGCGGAGTCGGCCGCGATGCGGATGTCGGCGGCCATCGCCAGCGAGAGGCCGGCCCCGACGGCCGCCCCGTTGATCCCGGCGACCACCGGCTTGTCGGTCTCGAACCGCAGCGCCAGCAGGAACCGTCCGACCCACCCCTTCTCGTCGAGCAGCTGCTCCTGGTCCGACAGGCCGGTCTCGACCGGGGTCTCGTCGTTGCCCCCGAGGTCGAGGCCCGAACAGAAGGCGTCGCCGTTGCCGGTCAGGGCCACGACCCGGACGTGGTCGTCATGGTGGGCGTCGCTGACCGCCCGCACGATGCTCCATCCCAGGGAGGCGGTGAGCGCGTTCTTCCGCTCGGGGCGATCGAGCCGCAACACCCGCACGTGCCCGACGGTCTCGGCGGCTAGCTGGGCCATCGCTCAGCCCACCGCCTCGAGCCGCCAGCGACCGTCGTCGCGGGCGACGGTCCCGGCGCCGGGAGCCTCGAACAGCGGCCCGATCAGCAGCAGCCCCTCGCGTTCGCAGCGCTCGAGCAGGGCTCGTCGCGTGGCCCGCAGCGTGGCCGGGTCGTGGTCCGCCAGGACGCTGTCGGGATTGGCGATCTGGGCCGGATGCAGGAACAGGTGCCCGACGATCACCGCCGCCGCGGGCTCGCCCACATAGACGCCGTAGTGACCCGGGTTGTGTCCCGGGAGGGGGTCGACCACGATCCCGGCCGCCGGCTCGATGCGGTCGTCATACCGGTCGAGCACCCCGGCCCACTCGACGTCCAGCAGCCCCTCGGCCCCCGGGCGACGGCCCTCGGCCAGCTCGGTCATCTCCACGCCCGGCACGAGGTAGCGCGCCTCGGGGAACGCCGGAGCGCCCGTCGCCGGATCGGCGTTGGCGCCCGCCCCGTCGATGTGGGAGTTGACCACGAGGTCGATCTGGTCGGCGGCCCAGCCGGCAGCCGCGAGCGCCTCCAGGCGCGGCCCGAACCGGGCGGGATCGTCGAACGCCAGCCAGGGATCGACGAGCACGGTCGTCTCGCCGTCGGCCACCACGATGGCGCTCGACCCGACCCGCAGCGCCCAGTCGTCGGTGACGAACCTCGGGTGCAGCCAGGACGAGCGTTGCAGCGCGGCCCGGCTGGTGTCGTCCTGGGCCAGCACGAGCTCGAAGCCCGGATCCGCTACGCGGGTGACCGTCCAGCCCCCTACCTGCCACTGCTGCACGGCCCCACGCTACGGGGAACCGGGGTCGGGGGACGACGGAATACGTGGTTTCGACGATGTTCGCGGCCCGGCGCCGGTCGATCATCCCGGCATGGACGGGAACCAGCCGATGGTGGTCCGGGACGGCGACGCCCCGCTGCTGGTGCGGGTCCTGGCCGCCTCGCTCGGCCGCGCCGCGGCCCAGCCGAAGCTGGCCCGGGACCTGCGCCGGCTCCGCGGTCGGGTCGGCCTGCGGTCGACGGTCGGACCGCAGGCGGCGACGATCGACTTCGCCGGCCGCGTCGTACGGGTCACGCCCGGCGCCGGCCCGGACGTCGACGTGCTCATCGAGGGTGATCTGGAGACGATGGGCCGCCCCGGAGCGGCCAAGCCCAAGGTCAGAGGGGCGGTCCGCCATCCGCGGCTGGCGCTGGGGGCGGGCAGGGTCCTCGACGCCGGTCCTCCCGGCGGCTGGCGGGGCGCGGTGGACACGCTGTGGGACTGGGCGCAGGGCGACGACCGGCGCCCGGAGCTGCTCCGGGTGGTGTGCCAGGACGACGGCGGCGAGCACGCCGTCGGCCGGCGCGGCGGCACGCGGGTGGAGGTGCACGGCCCCGCCTGGGCGCTCGTGGCGGTGTTCACCGGGGCCGATCACCTCGGGGCCGCGCTCCTCGAGGGACGGGTGCAGGTGCTGGGCGACCTCCCGGAGTTGAGCCGGTTCGTCGGACTGCTGACCAGGTTCATGCTCGGCGAGGACGGGGGCCGGTGATGCTGGCCGACGGCACGCGGCTGGTCCGGATCGAGGCCGCCTCGCTGGACGGACCGATGGTCGGCAAGTTCGTGTCGGCCGAGAAGTTCGAGCGCAGCCTGCCCGTGGGGGTGTCGCTCGCGGACTTCGTGCTGGCGTCCGACCTGGCGGGGACGCCCCAGCTCGGCTGGTGGGGCGACTGGCGCCGGCCGGCACTGGGCGACATGGTGCTGCGACCGGACCCCGCCACTGCGGTCGTCGAGCCCGGCGGCACGGTCAGCGTGCTCGGGTCCTTCACCGACCGGGAGGGCACGCCGCTCCCGGTCTGCCCGCGCTCGCTGCTGGCGGCGCAGGTCGCACGGCTGGCGGCGCTCGGCTACGACGTCCGGTGCGCCTTCGAGCTGGAGCTCTTCGTCGTGGAGGAGTCCATCGCCAAGGCCCGGGCGTGCGGGTTCAGGGGCCTGACGCCCCTGGGCGGTCACGACCCCAAGCCGCTCTATGTCACGCAGCGGGCCTCGGAGTACCTCCCGCTGCTCCGGACGGCCACCGAGCGGCTGGAGCAGCTGGGCATCACCTGGGAGGCATTCAACGACGAGGCGGCTCCGGGCCAGTTCGAGCTCAACCTGGCTCCCACCGACCCGATGACCGCCGCCGACTGGACCGTGCGGGCCAAGCGGGCCGTGCGCGAAGCGGCCTACGCGCACGGCCACGCGGTGACCTTCATGGCCAAGCCGTTCGCGGCCTTGGGCAGCGGGCTGCACCTGCACCTGTCCTTGTGGCGCGACGGCACCCCCCTCTTCGACCGCGGCGACGACGCGCAGGGGCACTGGGTCGGCGGGTTGCTCGCGACGCTGGCGGGAGCGACCTCCATCCTGGTCCCGACGATCAACTCGTACCGCCGGCAGGTCGACTTCGCCGCCGTGCCGACCACTCCCACCTGGGGTGAGGACAACCGGGGCGTGGCGGTGCGGACGATCCGGCCGGCGGTGGGGGGCGCCCGCGTCGAGCACCGCCTGGCCGCGGCGGACGCCAACCCGTACCTGGTCCTGGCCACCGTCCTGGCCGGCGGGCTCGCCGGGCTGGAGGAGCGCATCGACCCGCCCGATCCGGTGACCAACCTGCCCTGGGGGACGCCGGAGGGTCATCCCCGGCTCCCGGCGTCCATCACCGCCGCCGCCGACGCGCTGGCCGCCGACGAACGGCTGGCGAAGGCGCTCGGTGATGGCTTCGTGGAGCACTGGGCGGAGAGCCGCCGGTGGGAGTGGCTGATGTTCCACAGCGAGGGGGCCGATCCCGACGCCCGCGACGCCACCGACTGGGAGCTGCGCCGCTACTTCGAGTGGGTGTGATGGGCCACACTGGCACCCGCATGGGCGCTGAACGGGCCCCGGTCTTGCCGGCGGGGACGGTGACGTTCCTCATGACCGACGTCGAGGGATCGACTGCGGGCTGGATCCGCTCTCCTGAGAACCTCGCCGTCGTGATCCCCCGGCACTACGAGATCCTCGACGAGGCCATCGAGGCCCACGGCGGGGTGCGACCGGTCGAGCAGGGAGAGGGCGACAGCACCGTGGCCGCGTTCAGCCGGCCGTCGGCCGCGCTCGCCGCGGCGGTCGACGCCCAGCGGTCGCTCGCCGCCGAGCCCTGGCCCGACGGCGCCGCGGTCCGCGTTCGCATGGGGGTGCACACCGGGGAGGCGCAGCTGCGCGACGAGGGCAACTACGTCGGCCTGGCGCTCGCCCGCTGCGCCCGCATCCGGTCGTGTGGGCATGGCGGGCAGGTGCTCGTGTCCGAGGCGACCGCGGCGCTGGTCGGCGAGGCGCCGCCACCCGATGCCACGCTGCGGGATCTCGGGACGCACCGGCTCAAGGACCTCGGGCGGCCGGAGCGATTGTGGCAGCTCGTCCACCCCGACCTGGAGCCGGACTTCCCCCCGCTGCACACGCTCGACGCCCACCGTCACAACCTGCCGGTGCAGCTGACGAGCTTCGTGGGCCGGGAGGCCGAGCTCGCCGTCCTCGACAAGCTGCTCCCGGGGACCCGGGTCCTGACCCTGACCGGGGCCGGCGGGTGCGGCAAGACCCGCCTGGCCCTCGAGCTGGCCGTGCTCGTGGTCGACCACTACCCGGACGGGGTCTGGGTGATCGAGCTGGCGCCCGTGAACGACGGGGAGCTGGTCGCCTCGACCGTCCTGAGCGCGCTCGGCCTCCGGGAGGAACCGGGCCGCCCGCCCGAGAAGACCCTGGAGAGCTATTTCCGCAGCCGTCGAGCGATGCTGATCCTCGACAATTGCGAGCATCTGGTGCCGGCGTGCGCCGACCTGGCCGACGCCCTCGTGCGGTCGTGCCCGTCCGTGCAGGTGCTGGCGACCAGCCGCGCGCCGCTGGCGGTCGAAGGTGAGGTGCCCTGGCGGGTGCCGAACCTGTCGGCACCGGCCGGCCCCGAGCCCGCCGGCCTCGACACGCTGGACAGCTACGAGGCCGTCCGGCTGTTCATCGAGCGCGCCCGCCAGGCCCGGCCCAACTTCGAGGTGACCAACGAGACCGCGCCCGCGGTCGCCGAGATCTGCCACCGGCTCGACGGGATCCCGCTGGCCATCGAGCTGGCCGCGGCCCGGGCCCGGATGCTCACGCCGCAGCAGATCTGCGACGGGCTGGCCGATCGCTTCCGGCTGCTCGTCGGACCGGCCCGCGCCACCAGCCGCCACCACCAGACCCTCCAGGCGTCGGTCGACTGGAGCTACCAGCTGCTGGACGACGACGAGCGCGTGCTGCTCCACCGCCTCTCGGTGTTCGCGGGCGCCGCCGGCCTCGACACCGTGGAGGCGGTGTGCGAGGGCGACGGCCTGGAGCGACTCGCCATCCTCGACGTCCTCGCCGGCCTCATCGACAAGTCGCTCGTCGTGGTGGACGACGAAGGTGCGACGGCCCGCTATCGCCTGCTCGAGACCATCCGCGAGTACGCCGATGCCCGGCTGGCGGAGTCCGGTGAGCGGGCCCGGGTGCACACCCGCCACCGTGATCACTTCGTCGACGAGGCCGAGCGGCTCGGTCCCCAGCTGGAGGGGGCGAACCAGGAGGGCGCGACCGCGGCGCTGGCGGACGCCTACCCCAACCTGGCGGCGGCGTTCGAGTGGAGCCGGGACCAAGGCGACACCGACGCCATGTTGCGCCTCGCCGGCGCGCTGTTCTACTTCTTCATCATCCGGGGGATGTTCTACGGGCGGCGCTGGTCGCAAGCCGCCCTCGCGGCGGGCGACGGCTCCGCGTCGTGGCGGGTCCGGGCCCTGGTGGCCGACGGCCACCTCGCGGTGTTCGGCGGTGACGTCATGAGCCACCCGCCCGCCATCGCCGAGGCCGTCGAGCTCGCCCGCGACCTGGCCGACGAAGCCGCGTCGGTGCGATCGGAAGGGCTGGCCGCCGAGCTGACCGCCTTCACCGATCCGGAGGCGGGCGTTCCCCTGCTGAAGGCCAACCTGGCGCAGGCCCGCCGGCAGGACGACGTCTGGTGGTCGACCGAGGGGCTCTGCAACCTCGCCATCGTCCATGGCCTCGCCGGCGACTTCGGCCAGGCTCGCAGCATCAGCGGGGACGCGCTCACCCTGGCCGTCGCGTCAGGCGACCGGTTCGAGCGACGTCAAGCGCTCGGCATCAAGGCGTGGGCCGAGGTCTGCCAGGGAGACCTCGCCGCGGCGCTGGACGGGGCCACGCCGCTGCTGGCCGAGGCCCGCACCACGTACGACACCCACACGCTCATCGTCGCCCTGGCCATCCTCGGGGCCGCTCGGGCCTTCCAGGGCGATCTGGCCTCGGCCCGACCGCTGACCGACGAGGCAGTCCAGATCGCCGAGGAGTCGGGCGGCGCGTGGACACCGTTCGCCCTCTTCGCCCGGGCGGTTCTCGCCCTCCACGACGGAGACCTGGCCACGTTGACGCACGCCTGCGAGACGTTCCGGCACGCAGCCGTCGCGTTGGGGCTCCCGGGGGACGCCATCCAGCCCTGGCTCGCCTGGGGTCACGTGGTCGGCGGGGACGTCGGGACAGCCCGGCGGCTGCTCGACCCGGTCCGGCTCGGGCACCACCGGTTCTTCGAGTCGACCCGGTTGGCGGTGCAAGCGCTGGTCGAACGCGCTTCCGGCGAGCCCGAGCGCGCCGAGGACGCCGCCCACCGGGCCCTGGCGCTCGCCCACAGCCACGGCCACTTCATCGGCGAGGTGGACGCGGTGGAGACGCTGGCCGGGGTGGCGATCGACCTCGACAGCCACGACCAGGCGGCCCGGCTGCTGGGCGCGGCGACCGCCCGCCGCCAGGCCCTCGGCTACGCGCGGCCGTCGGCCGCGCGGCCCGCCCACGACGCCGACGTCGCCGCCGTCATCGCGGCCCTCGGCGCGGAACGGTACGAGGCCGTCGCCGCCGAGGGCGCGGACATGGCCTGGGACGAGGCCGTCGACTACGTCACACGCGGTCGGGGTGAGAGGAAGCGGCCGGCGAGCGGATGGGCCAGCCTGACCCCCGCCGAGCTGTCCGTCGTCAAGCTCGTGGCCGAGGGCCTGTCGAACCAGCAGGTGGCCGAGCGGCTGTTCGTCGCCCCCCGCACGGTCGGCACCCATCTCACCCACGTGTACGCCAAGCTCGGCATCTCCACCCGCACGGAGCTGGCGGTCGCTGCGCTACGACGCAGCTAGCGGGAGCGCGGCCTCTGGTGCCACCGGGCGGCATGGGCGCGGATGAGACGGTGGAGGTAGGAGTCGGGCACCTCGGCCACGCGGGGCGGAAGCTCGACCTCGATGCGGGCGACGCCCGGCTCGGCCGGGGTGATCCGGCACGGTTCGTCGGTGAGCAGCTCGATGGCGGCGGCGTTGTCCCAGTGCACGTAGTTGACGAACCGGTGAATGCCGTTGCGGGCCGCGACCTCGCCCAGCGTGCGGGTCAGCAGCGTGCCGATCCCCCGGCGCTGGTAGGCGTCTGCCACCGTGACGGCCACCTCGGCGACGTCGGGGTTGCCGGCCTCGCGGATGTAGCGGGCGAAGCCGACCCCGGTCGGCACGGGCCGGTCCTCGAGCACGGCGACGCAGGCGTAGTGATCGCGGTAGTCGAGGTTGGTCAGGTGCTCGAGCTCTTCGTCGTCGAGCTCCTCGGGTGGGTTGAAGAAGCGGTGTCGCCGCGAGCGCGGCGACAGCTCGGCGAACCCCGCCGCCAGCTCGAAGCGATCGCCGTACAGCAACGGCCGGACGAGCACCGGCCGGCCGTCGCTCAACACGTCGCGGCGCGACATCGCCTCGACGAGCCAGGTGGGGCACGATTCGCACCGGCCGCGCCGCGGGCAGCCCGGGCAGGCCAGGGAGTCGACCTCTACGCCGGCGCCGCCCTCTTCCCAGCACCGGCCGCATCGGGCGCACACGGCCCTCCGGCCGAGCGGGGTGCCGGAGGGCTGCAGGTCGCCCGAGCCGCACGCGCGGCAGCGGCGCCCGTCACCCATACAGCTCCTCGACGACTGCGCTGTAGGACTTGACCACGATGGCGCGGCGCACCTTCAACGTGGGGGTGAGCTCGCCAGACTCGACGGACAGGTCGCGGGGCAGGATGGCGAAGGCCCGGATGGACTCCGCCTTGGACACCGAGCGGTTGGCCTCGTCGACGGCCCCCTGCAGGCGCTCCCGCAGCCGGTCGTGCGCGAGCAGCTCGGCATTCGACTGGTCGTCCAGCCCCTGGTCCGCCGCCCACTCGCGGAGGGCCTCGTGGTCGACGGCGAGCATCGCGGCCACGAACGGGCGCTGGTCACCGACCACCACCGCCTGGCTGATCAGCGGGTCGGCCCGGAGGCGGTCCTCGAGCGGCGCCGGCGCCACGTTCTTGCCCGCCGCGGTGACGATGAGCTCCTTCTTTCGCCCGGTGATCCGCAGGTAGCCATCGGCATCCAGCTCGCCGATGTCGCCGGTGTGGAACCACCCGTCGGCTTCGAGCACCTCAGCGGTCGCGGCCTCGGCGTTCCAGTAGCCGGAGAACACCTGGGGACCGGACGCGAGGATCTCGCCGTCGTCCGCGATGCGGATCGACGTCCCCGCCACGGGACGCCCGACGGTCCCGGGCCTCCAGGCGTCAGCCCGGTTCACGGTCAGCGTCGGGCTGGTCTCGGTGAGGCCGTAGCCCTCGAAGATCCGTATGCCGATGCCGTTGAAGAAGTGGGTGAGACGCTCGCCCAGCGGCCCCCCGCCGCTGAACGCGAACCTCAGCCGCCCCCCGAACGCGGCGTGCAGCTTGCGATACACCAGGGACCCGAACACGGCGTGCTGGGCACTGATGATGGGCTGGAGGCGTCCCGCGGTGTGACCCTCGGACCACCGGATGGCCACCTGTTCCGCCCGGTCGAAGATCTTGCCGTGCCCGTCGGCGGCGGCCTTGCGCTGAGCGGCGGTGAACACCTTCTCGAACACTCGGGGCACCGCGACGAGCAGCGTCGGCCGGACCAGGGCCAGCTCCTCCGGGAAGTGGCCGAAGTCGGTGGCGAACGCCAGCTTGGCCCCCCACTCGACGCACACCAGGGCGATGCACTTGGTGAGGGTGTGGGCCAGCGGCAGGAACAGCAGGGTGACCTCGTCGTCATGGAGCATCGACCGGACGGCGTCGAGGTTCTGCGCGACGTTGGTGCGCAGGTTCCTGTGGGTCTGCATGCAGCCCTTGGGCCGCCCGGTGGTGCCCGACGTGTAGACGATCGTGGCCAGCCCGTCGGCGGTGAGGCCCGCGATGCGCTCGTCCAGCGTCGCATCGTCGACCTCATGGCCCCGGGCGGCGAGCTCGTCGAGGGCACCCTCGTCGATCACCAGGGCCTCGCGGCAAGCGCTGGCCTCGGCATGGACCTCGTCGTAGGTCGATCGCATGGCCGGCGTCTCGACCACGGCGATGCACGCGCCGCTGTCGCCGAGGATCCATTGGATCTGCTCGGCCGACGAGGTCTCGTAGATCGGCACGGTGACGGCTCCCGCGGCCAGGATGGCGTAGTCGACCAGCAGCCACTCGAGCCGCGTGTGCGACAGGAGCGCCACCCGGTCCCCCGGGGCCACCCCGCTGGCGACGAGGCCCTTGGCCAGGGCACGGACCCGCTCGTGGAAGGCCTGTGCGGAGACGTCGACGAACCCGTCGCCCTCGCGGTAGGCGGCCACGGGCCGGGTCGGCTCCTGTTCGGCCCAGCGCATGACCGGCTCGAGCAGGTGGGCGTGGGCGTCGAGCGGGGCCAGGTCGGGCCCACTCGCCACGCGCCGCGTCGCGGCGGGGGTGGATGTCATCGCGTTTCCCTTCCGGTGGTGGCCAGCTCTCGCTCTTCCCTGTCGGGACGGGGGGCCGGGTGCGGCCGCTCCCGTCCGGTTCCCTCGATCGGGCGCGCGCGCCGGCGCATGAACCAGACCGCGCCCACGACCAGGCTCCCGATGGCTCCTGCCGCCAACCCCAGTGGCAGCCAGACCTTGGCCAGCCGCACCTGGCTCCGCAGCGCGGCGACCGTGTCGGCCACGTCGGCGACGGAGGCCGGGGTCTGCTCGTAGCTGTACTCGAACAAGGGGCTCGCGGGGGCGGCCGCGAGCTCGTCGAGGGCGGCGCTGGTGGAGACTGCTTCGGGCACGCCGGGATAGTGGCTCAGCACGTCCTGCAGCACCGGGAGGCTCGTGAGCACCGGCCGCGCCCCCACCGATTCGGACACCGACACCCGGACCTCGGCGCCCGTGACCGGCTCGACCGCGGCGCGCCCGTCGAGCGAGAGCACGTACTCGATCGGGATCGGCTCGGCCGCGAACCCGCTGAGCGTGGCCGCGTCCTCGGCCGTCAGCACGGGCGTGAGCGCGGTCACGAGCGCGTCGACGTCGACGCCCGCCGCCAGGAGCTGCGGCTCGAGCTGGTCGAGGCTCATGCTCTGGGGCAGCGGCACCGTCTGGGTGAGCTCGGCCAGGTAGGCGTCGCTCAGCGGTGCCTCGTCGACGCTGGCGGTGAAGTTCGAGAGGTGAAGTCCCTCGAGCTCGGTGGTCGGGGCCTCGCGGTCCCCGACGAGCTGATACGTGGCGCCGATCTCGTTCTTGTAGATGTCGTAGGTCTCGTCCCGGCTCGTGTCGAACGGCAGGTTGAGGCGGAAGCTGCCGGACCGGTCGACCACGTTGTCTTGGTCGAACGCGTAGGCGCGGTCGTCGGCGACGTTCTCGATCGACGAGCGGTCCATCACGTACTGGTTGGTCTGGGTGACGTCGAGCAGATCACCGGCCACCTGATGGATCGTCTCCCGCACCACGACCGTCGACGAGCCGCTCTCATCGCCGACCGCCTCTATGTGCCGGTCCACGGTCAGTGGCATCGTCACGAGCGCCGCGAGCGGGGTTGCCGTCAACGGGTCCACGAGCAAGCTGAAGCTCCCCTCGTAGCGGGGACTGGCGTCCAGGTCAGTGGGGTACTTCACCACGGTCGGTACCCCTACGACCATCCAGAGTAGAACGGCGACGGCCAAGCCACCGGCGAACCAGAGGGCGGGCTTCGGGTAGCGGTGACGCGCACGGCCCATTTCGGTCTCGTCAGGCATCGTCTCTACCTCCTCCCCTCCGGACTACGCCTGCTGCCCGGCGGACACCACGGGCGCAGAGCAGGGACCTGCAGGACCTTGGTCACAACCCGAGGGCGACAATGGGACCTTCGCCTCTGGCGCACACGCGGCCGCCGGCGCGTCGCTGAGTGGGCATCGATAGGGGGTGTGCCATGAGACGTGTCGTGGTCGAGCAGTTCGGTGGCCCCGAGGTCCTGCGGATGGTGGAGGAGGACGCTCCCCGGCCCGGGCCGGGCGAGGTGCTGGTGCGGGTCCTGGCGGCCGGGGTGTCCTTCACCGACGCACTGATCCGGGCCGGGACCTACCTCGGCGGGCCCAAGCCGCCGTTCACGCCGGGCTACGAGCTCGTCGGCGTCGTCGAGGAGGTCGGCCCGGGCACCTCCCGGCTCCGGAAGGGGGACCGGGTCGGGGTGCTCACCGTGTGGGGCTCCAACGCGGAGCTGGTCTGCGTGCCCGAGCGCTACGCGGTCGAGGTGCCCGACGATCTCGACCCGGCCGAGGTCGTCAGCCTCGTGTTCCCGTACATGACCGCCTACCAGATGCTGCACCGGGCCGCGAGGGTGAGCCGCGGCGAGGCGGTGCTGGTGCACGGCGCGGCCGGCCGGGTGGGCACGGCGGCGCTGGAGCTCGGTGCGCTCGCCGGGCTGCGCCTGTTCGGGACCGCGTCCGCCCGGGACCGCGCCACGGTCGAGCGGCTCGGCGCGGTGGCCATCGACTACCGGACCGAGGACTTCCTGGCCCGGGTGCGGGAGCTGTGCCCCGACGGCATGGACGTGGTGCTCGACGGGATCGGGGGCGCGGTCTCGCTCCGGTCCTTCTGGGCGCTGCGGCGTGGCGACCCTCTTGTCGGCGACCCCGGCGGGAGGCTCGTCGTGATGGGCAACTACAAGACGATGGTGGGCGGGCGGAAGAGCTGGCGAGGCTGGGTCGAGTGGTACGCGGCCACGGGCCTCGTCTGGCTCTGGGGCACCCTGTCGCCCCGCCGCCACGTGATCGCCTACCGCATCCAGAAGCTGCGCATCGAGCACCAGGACTGGTTCCGGCAGGACTTCCTCGCCCTGCTCGAGCTCCTACGGGCGGACAAGATCCACCCAGCGGTCGCCGAGCGCCTGCCGCTGTCCGAGGCTCGCCAGGCTCACGAGCTGCTCGAGAGCACCGCGGCCCGGGGCAAGCTCGTCCTCGTGCCCTAGGGTACGGTCCCCTCCGGTCGGCGCAGGGGAAGGACGGGGGCGCGTGGGATTCGAGCGTGAGGAGATCGCCGAGGCGTTCCGCCGCTACACGGCCGCCGCCGGCGCCGCGGGGCGAACCGGTGACTGGCGACCGTGGGTCGAGTGCTTCACCCCCGACGTCCACTACATCGAGCACCACTACGGGCACTTCCACGGCCGGCAGGCGTTGCTGGACTGGATCACCGCCACCATGACGGTGTGGCCGTTCACCCACATGCAGGAGTTCCCGTGGGACTGGTGGACCATCGACGCCGACCAGGGCTGGCTCGTCGGCCAGGTCCAGAACCGGTTCGTCGACCCCGGCGACGGCCAGATCTACCAGGGCGCCAACTGGACCCGCCTGGTGTACGCCGGTGACGGCCTGTTCTCCTCCGAGGAGGACGTGTACGACCCGGCCGCCTTCGCCCCGGTGGTCGAGTCATGGCTGGCGGCCTGGGCCGCGCACCACCCCGACTCGTAGGCGGCGCCGGACAAAGTCCCAGGCAGTAGCTTCCCGGGCAGTGGAGCTGCGCAGCCCTGGGGACGGGCCCGCCGACGCCGGCTCTGATGACGCTGCCGGCATCGCCCTGGCCGCCGCCGGGGTCGCCGGCGCGGAGGCCGTGGCGGACGCGGCGGAGGCGGGAACGAACCGGTGGTCGGGGCGGTTGGCGTGGGCGGCGTTCGGGGCGGTGCTGGTGGCGCTCGCGGTGTCGGCGGGGCGGGCGATCGTGACCGGGTGGGTTCCCGTGGGCGACTCGGCCCTGATCGGGGTGCGGTCCCGGGATGTGCTCGGGGGCGGGCCGGGTGGAGACCTGCCCCTGCTCGGCATGTGGGCCTCGGCCTCCTGGTCGGTCGGGTTCGACCTGAACCATCCCGGCCCCCTGCTGTACGACGCGCTCGCCCTGCCCGCGGCGCTGGTCGGGGGCGGGGCCGGGCTGGTGATCGGGACGACCCTCGTAGGCATGGCTTCGGTGGCGGGCAGCTTCATCGCCGCGAGGCGGGTGGCCGGCCCCGCGGTGGCCGCGGCGGCCATGGCGGTGACCGGGCTGCTGTGCTGGTCAATGGGCAGCGACGCGCTCATCGAGCCGTGGCACGCGGGCACGGTGCTGCTCCCGTTCCTGGGCTGCGCGGTGCTGGCCTGGGCGACCATCGCGGGCGACAGCCTCTGCCTGCCCTGGGCGGTGCTGGCCGGCAGCCTCGTGCTGGCCACCAACCTCAGCTACGTCGTGCTGGTCCCGGTGCTGCTGCTCGCGGCGACCGGCAGCGTGGCGGTGTCGGCCTGGCACCACCGGGCCGGCGGATGGCGCCGGGACGCGGTGGCGCTCGGGGTGGCCGCCGTCGTGGCCGTGGTGTGCTGGATCCAGCCGCTGATCGAGCAGGTGACCGCGGACGAGGGCAACCTGTCCCGCCTGCGGCGCAGCCAGTCGGCCGCCCGCGTGACGCTGGGCTGGCGCACCGGGCCCCGGGCTGTCGCCGAGGTGGTGGCGCTGCCGCCGTGGTGGGCGCGGCCGTCGTACTCGCACGCCTTCCGGCTGGGGCCCTTCGGGAACGACCTGCCCGGGGCCGTGACCGCGGGCGGAGCACTGGCCGTCCTGGTGGCGCTGATCAGCCTGGCGGCGTGGGCCGGGATCCGGGCGCGGGACCGGACCGTCGTGGCCGCGGCCGCGCTGGCGGGCACGCTGCTGGCCGCGGCGCTGGTGACCGCCGTCCAGACCCCGACCGGCCAGTTCGGGACCGTCGCCTACCAGGCCCGCTGGCTGTGGCCGGTGGGCGCCTTCATCACGTTCGCCCTGCTGGTGGCCGTGCTCCGCCTGTGGCGGCCACGGCCCGCGCCCGCACGCGCCTGGTGGCCGGCGGCCGCCTTCGCCGCGCTCGCGGTGGTGGCCGCGGCCGCCACGCTGCCCGCGGCCAACAACGGCACCACCGCGCCTCCCAGCACCTATCCCGTGGCCCGGGAGCTCACCACCGCCGTAGCCCGCGCCGACCTGCCGCCTCGGGTCGAGGTCGCCTGCCGGGAGGGGGTGTTCGACCCCTACTGCGAGGCGGTGATGGCCCAGCTCCAGGACCGGGGCACCGGCTTCACGGTGACCGACCACATCGGAGTGCGGCAGCTGGGCGCGGGACGTCGCTCGCCCGGAGGGCTGCCCCGCCTCATGGTGGTGACCGGCGACTACGCCGCCTTCACGCCCGAGGGGGCTGAGGTCGTCACCCGCCACCAGGGCCTGTCGCGCGGCGAGCAGCTCGAGCTCTTCTACGTGCGGGAAGACCTGAAGGCGGCGGTGGCGAGCGGCGAGATCCGGCTGTCGGCCCGAGGTGAGCGCTCCGCCGCCCGGGGCGATCTGGCCTCGGTGTCCGGCGGTGGCACCGGCTGGCAGATCGACCCGGCCGCGGCGGTGACCGTCCGGCCCTCGCTGTTCGGCACCCACCGGCGGGACCTCGGGGCCATGATCCACGAGGACCTGCTCGACACCGACCCTCGGTGGCGTGAGCCGCTGGCCCGCTACGTCGAGCTCCAGGACCGCTGGGACGAGACCACCGTCGCGGTGTTCCTGCTGCCTCCCCGGGGGTGACCGGCACTGCCCGCCGGTCGGCGTCGCGGCGCCCACATGCGAGCGCCGCTCCGATCGACCATGCTGGCCGGTCATGACCCGCCGCCGACCCCACATCCGGCCCCCCGC
>Ga0111538_10006598_pt1 | contig 15679 bp, 15 predicted proteins | sample SoiMethybrSBSTD1_FD_79669 | JGI IMG/M metagenome (GOLD analysis project Ga0111538, IMG submission 79669) | Bulk soil microbial communities from a Populus tree surrounding site in Tennessee, USA - Soil MetaG P. TD hybrid SBSTD1 (version 2)... | ecosystem: Environmental > Terrestrial > Soil >...
ACCGCGATACGGTGCTCGCCATTCGGGAGCGCCAACCAACGCTCGTCGAGATCGTTCGCCGTGAGCCAGAAGCGGCCGTCCAGCTCGACCGCCGCGCCGTCGGGCACGCCGTCGAGGCGGATCAGGCCGTAGCTCGCCGGCTCGGCGTCCGCGGGGGGCGAATACGACTCCTCCGGCTCGTCGCGGTCGTCGGGGTCATCGTAGACGCGGTACGGACCGGGCGGATACGGATAGGAGTACGGGTAATAGGAGTACGGGTAATAGGAGTACGGGTAATAGGAGTACGGATAATAGTAGGCGGAGTAGGGGTAAAGGTACGGCCCGTAGGGCCATCCCCCATACCAGTACGGGCCGAACGAGCCGAAGAAGAAGAAATCCGAGCCGTGATGATGATGGAAGTGGCCGTGGCCGCCGCCGCCGTGCCACCCATGCGAGCCGTGTCCCCATCCGCCGTGAGACGGAAACGACAACTGCCGCCCGCCCCCGCCGCCGCCCCCGCCGCCATGTCCCTGGCGTGCGGCGGCCGTCGTGGGAGCGGCGAGGAGCAGCGAGAGTACGATCGCGGCGAGCGCGCGCGTCATCGGTCACTCCGATCGTACTCCCGGCGGGGCGGTGGTTCGACACCGCCCTCGACGCCATAGTTGAGCGCGCGACCGAATACCTCGAAGGGCGCGACGATGACGTAGTAGACGCCGTACCGGAGCACCAGCCCCGCGGCGTAGAACGGCGCATAGAGTACGCGCATCACGGGCGATAGCGGCGGTGGCGCGATCACGCGCGGGGGCGGCGGAGGAGGCGGAGGATAGGAGCGCACGCGCGGCGGGGGGTAGGGAGGATACGGGGGCGCGGCCTGGGCGGCGGCGTTCGACGCCAGCAGGACAGCAAGCAGCGCGATCGGTGCTATGCGACGGCTCTTCATGTCGACGGGAGGTGTGCGGGCGGCCGCCCGGGGGGTGGCAAGACGAGCGGCGGCAGATAGTAGTACGGGTAGCGATAAGCGGCGCGACGGCGCCCACGAGGACTCAGGAGGAGTATGTCGAGAACCGTGGTGCGCCGGTGAGCGGTCATTGCGACTCGCGCGCGCAACACTGCCCCGCGCGCCAGGTTACGCGCGGCGTGTCGTGCGGTCTGCGATATGAGGCGATCCGCCAGAAACGGCGCGGGTTCGAGCCCCGGTCACTTTTTTCTTGCACGGAGGGCCGCCGCCGAGGCAAGTTTACGGTCGCCGAGCGCGGCCGAGAGGCGACCACCAGTCTGACCACGAGGTATCCAGAGCAGGGCGCACGTCGCCTCCCATCGGTTCTCCCTCTCCTGGCTGCGCTGATCGGGTTCCTGATGCTGCCCGCGGCGGCGCATGCGCTGAACGCCTGCACCGCGGCCCAGGTGAACAGCCAGGATCCGGGGTGCCCGAGCGGCACCGGCGCCTGCAACATCACGAAGTCGTTCGACATCGCCGACGGGTGCACCCTCGACTTCGGGACGCGCGCCGTCACCATCACGGCGAGCGGCAAGATCGACATCTTCTCCAACACGGTGACGATTCTCGCGGGCTCGTTCACGGTCGCGCCGAGCGGGCGGGTGGAGGGCCGCGGAACCCTGGCGACCCCCCCGCGCGACCGCGGCGGCTCGTTGACGATCACCACGACGGGCGCCTTCAACGTCCAGCGTGGGCCCACGCTCAAAGGCGTCATCGATCTCTCGGGGAATGTGCGGGGCGGGACTTTCATCTCCAACGCCGGCGGGCCGATCACCGTCTCCGGCGATCTCATCGCCAACAACCTCACGACGAGCGGCGGCAACGGTAGCATCACCCTCCGAGCGGTCGGGGACATCACGACCGGCAACCTGTCCGACATCGCCGTCACGGGCGGTGACCTGTCGAGCGGCGGCTTCATCGACATCGATTCGAAGGGCAGGGTCGACCTCGGAACCAACCTCATCGCCAACGGCGGCGACGGCGGCGTGATCGACGTGAAGTCCGTCGGCGAGTCGATCGTGCGCGGCATGAACGCGACGGGCGGGGGCGACGCGGGCAGCGGCGGCTGCGCGAGCGTCTTCGCCGGCACCCGCGTCCAGATGCTCGGGCCCGTGATCCTGAACGGCACGGGCTCCCCGACGAATTCGGGTGGCGGATGCGGCGGCTTCATCGACGTCGACGCGCGCTACGGAGACGTGACCATCAACTCCCCCATGACCGCCGAGAGCGGCGCGCCGGACGGTGGCGGAGGCGGAATCGGTATCGTCGCGCGCGGCTCCATCACGCACGCCGCGGCGGCGCCGCTGTCGGTACAGGGGCAGGGGCCGCAGAGCTGCGGCGGGGAGGTCGCGCTCGAGGCGGACGTCGACATCACGTCGGACGGAACCATGGACGCCTCGGGCGGCTTCGGCGGCAACCTGATCGACGTCATCGCGGGGCGGAACATCATCCTGAACGGCATGAGCGACGCGCAGGGGCGAGACGCCGGCGGCTTCGGCGGCGCCATCACGGTCGTCGCAGGCGACCGCAGCCAGGGCAACGTCACGGTCAACAACTCGCTCAACGTCGACGGCGGCGGCTGCGGGACACTCAACGGCTGTGGGCTCGGTGGCTTCAACGAGGTCTCGGGTTGCAACGTCACGATCGCGTCGGGCGTCGCGGTGACCGCCCGCGGGCCGGACGGCGGCGACAACCTCCTCACCGCACGCGAGAAGCTGACGATGCAGGGCACGGTGGACGCGACGACGACCACGGGCCCGCCCGGGGCCAACGGCAGCAATACCTTCCAGCACCCTTCCCGTGTGGCTCCGACCATCGTCACCGCCAACGTCCATCCGACGGCGACGGTCACCGCGCTCGACACGTGCACGGCGCCGCCGGCACCCGGCACCAAATGCCTCGTCCCCTGTCCGACCTGCGGCAACGGCATGGTCGAATTCCCGGAGACGTGCGACACCGCCGGCACGCCGGTGAACTGCGACGGCTGCTCCTCCACCTGCAAGGTCGAGAACTGCAACGACTCGAACGCGTGCACGAACGACTCGTGCGACGCGAGCCTCGGCTGCCGCAACGCTCCGATTGCCGATGGGAGCTCGTGTACCGACTTCAACGTCTGCAACGGCGTCGAGTCGTGTATCCAAGGTTTGTGCCGGTCGAACGGCAGTCTCAACTGCAACGACCTCAACTTGTGCACGACGGATTCGTGCAACCCGGCCCTCGGCTGCCAGAATCCGGCCGCACCGGCCGGGACGCTGTGCAACGACGGCAACATCTGCACCGCGGGCGATCACTGCGACGGTGCGAAGACGTGCGTCAGCGGCACCAACCTCTGTGGAACGACGACCACCAGCGTGCCGACGGCCAGCACCACCTCGACGACCGGGGGACCCCCGCCGACCACCACGACGTCGCTCCCCCCGCCGTCGACGACGAGCACCACCGCGCCGAGTCCCACCACCACGAGCAGCACGAGCAGCACCAGCAGTACGAGCTCGCCCACGCCCACCACCACGTCGACGAGCGTGCCGGGTGGGACGACGAGCAGCACGAGCCTGCCGACGCCGACGACGTCCAGCACGAGCGTGCCGACACCGACCACCTCGAGCACGAGCGTGCCGGGCGCCACCTCGACGAGCACCAGCGTTCCGGGCCCCAGCACCACCAGCACCACGACGGCGACGCCCACGACGACGAGCACGTCGCTGCCCGGCGGCTGCGTCCCGGCCGACTGCAACGACGGCAACACCTGCACGACCGATGCCTGTCAGGCGGGCAGCTGCGTGCACAGCCACGTGGGCTTCACCTCGGTCGACTGCGAGCTCGCGAAGCTCCAGACGAGCACGAATCTGTGTGCGCCCGATCCGATCTACGCGAAGCTCGCCACCTCCATCAACCTGAAGAGCCAGAAGGCGCGCAACCTGGTCGGTAAGGCCAAGACCAGCAAGAACGCTCAGGCGCTCCTGACCCGCGCCACCAAGCAGCTCACCGGCCTCCTCAATCGGATCGGCAAGGCCGGCGACAAGGGCAAGATCACCGTCGCCTGCCGCACCCACCTCAGCTTCCTGATCGCCGAGCGGCTGGCGCTCGTCCAGGGACTCGGCACGCCCTGAGCGGCGCTCAGCCGAGCGTCGCGCGAATGGCGGTGAGCACGCGCTCGGGGTCGGAGCGCTGCTGGTAGTCGCCCGCCTGGTCGATCCAGCGCACGATGCCGGCGGCGTCGACGAGGAAGGTCGTCGGAATCGCGAGCGGCACGATGACGCCGCTCTTCAGCGCGAAGTTCTTCGGATTTCTGAGGTTGTAGCGGTCGGTCACGACGAGGTCGCGGTCGGAGAGCATCACCGCCCGGAGGCCGTGCTTGTGCATGCCGGCGGCCGTCCTCTCCACGGTGTCCGATGACAGCGCCACGATCCGGATGCAGCGGGCGTCCAGCTCGGGTCGGAGCTCTTCCCATCGCCGCAACTCGGCGACGCAGAAGGGTCACCAGTGGCCGCGGAAGAACTTGAGGAGGAACGGCTTCCCGCGGAGCGTCGCCAGATCGAGGGGCCGACCCTCGTGATCCGGCAGCGTGAACTCGATGATTGGGCTGCCGACGGCGACGGCCGGCGTCAGGCGCGCCTGTCTGCTCTGCGTCTGGAGCGCGAGCTCGATCGTGCCGCCGAGGATTGCGATGGCGGCGAGGATCAGGCCGGGCGTGCTCGCGCCGAGCGCGACGGCGGTGAGCCCGAGCGCCACCGCGACGGCGTGCGCCACGATCGTCGGCCGGAGGTCGGTCGGGATGCGGACGCGGCGGATGAGCCAGAGCCAGAGGGTTAAGAGGGCGAGCTCGAGAAGCCCGCCGGCGACGCCGAGGATGGTGCCGAGCATGGGGCGGGAGTCGCCGATTCGCGGCGCCGAAGCAAGGTGGCGCTCGGGCGAACTACCGGCGTGCGTTCATCTCGATGCGGGCGCGCGGCCGCGCGCCAGACGCAGCACCGATCGGAAGCCCGCGACGGCCTGTGTCCGTCCCTCGCTCCATTCGGCGACGCCGCCGCTGGAATCGGCCCCCTGGCGGTACGGACACACGTGCTCCCGGCTGCCGAGTCGGTCGTGGAGCTCCTGCACGAACTCGAGGTCGGCCGCGGTCCGTCTGGTTCGAAGCGACAGCCAGGCCGAGAGCGCCTGGTGTGGGCTTCGTCCGGCGGCTTCCTCGCGCTTTTCGGCGAGCTGCCTCCCGCACGCCCATAGCCGCTCGAGCTGCCGATCGAGCAGGCGGCCGAGCGCGTCGGGCGGTACCCGGTCGACGAACGTGAGCCATTCCTCGAGCTCGCCCCCGACCGTATTCGGCGACGTGAGCCAGCGATCGAATGCCGCCCGCCCCGCGTCGGTGATCCGGTACGGCACGCGGCGTGGGTCTGCGCTGGCGACGTTGTCGCATCCACTCACGAGGCCCTGGGCCGCCAACCGCGCGAGCTCGCGATAGAGGTTGCCCGAGGCAAGCGGCCGGCCGGAGCGCGATTTCAGGTCGAGGATGAGGCCGTAGCCGTGCCGAGCGGTACCGTCGCGGAGAAGCCCGAGAACGAGATGGGACAGCATCAGCGGAGGCCCTCCCTCTTGGAGAACGTGTCGTGTGTGTCCATGAGGCCGTCTTGCGACGAAACGCCCGGGCGCTGCAATCACTATTTAGGTAGCTCCAATGGTACCCCCCTACGCGACGCGGGCGCCGAGTAGCCCGCCACTCGTAGGCCGTATACTCGTATACGGTCGGCCGAATCGTTGACCCCCTACAGGGTCGCGGAGTAGGTCGAGGCAGACTCGGGTTTCGATGAAGGGGTTCGCCTTCAGGTCGTTCGCGCTGGCGCTGGCCGCAACCGGCGTCTGGGCCCTCCCGTCAGCGGGTCAGACGGCCGAGGAGGTCCTCGCGCGCCGCCGCGAGCTCGAGGCGGGTGCCTACCGGTGGACGGACCGCCACCAGACCATGAAGATGCGGCTCCTCGGGGGGGGACGCGACGAGCGTCGGGTCCTCGAGATCGACAGCTACGACAAGCGGTTCGGCGATGGCAGGTCGGCGACGGTAGTGTTCATCAGGGCACCTTCCGACGTCGAGGGGACGGCATTTCTCGGCGAGCGCCGTGCCGGTCAACCGTCGCAGCAATGGCTCTATCTGCCGTGGGCGAAGAAGACGCGCAGGATCACCCGGCCGGCCAGCGAGAGCTTCATGGGCAGCGACCTCACCTATGGCGACGTCGACCTGCTGCGGGAGCTGCCGAGCTGGTCGGAGAACGACGCCGAGGCCAGCCTCCTTCCCCGGGAGGTCGTCGACGGCGTGGCGTCGCACGTGCTCGTGCTGGTTCCGAAGCGAAAGGATATCGAGTATGCACGCGTGGTCGTGTGGCTCGGCACGGCCGATCTCATCGCGCGGCGCATCGATCTTCACGCCGATGGCAAAGACGCGCGCAAGCGCATCCTGCAGAAGGACGTGCGCGCGGCCGGCAGCGTCCCCGTCCCGCGAACCATCGAGGTGGAGACGCTGGCCACCCGGACGCGCACCGAGATCGCGGTGACCGACGTCGTGTTCGACCAGGGCCTGGACGACGCGCTGTTCACCCAGCCGGCGCTGCCTCGGGGCGGGCGCTAGGGCCGGGATGACATGATGACCGGGATCCGCATCGCCGGAACGGGGCACTACCTGCCCGGCCCGCCGCTCGACCATGACACCCTGCGCGCGTCGTGGAGCCGCTTCTCGGACGGGCTGCCGGACCGGATGCAGGACCGTCTGTTGCGAGAAACCGGAATCGAGACGCGGCATTTCGGCATGGACGTCGTGACGGGGGCGCCGACGGAGACGAACACCTCGATGGCCACGGTGGCCGGGCGGCGCGCGCTCGCGGTGGCGGGCTGGCGGCCCGAGGACGTCGACCTCCTCGTCGTGACCACAGTGGTGCCCGATCAGCTCATGCCGCCGACCAGCACCGGCGTGCAGGAGGCACTCGGGATCCGCCGCTGCACCGAGCTGGAGATCGTCGGCAACTGCTCGGCGCCGTACAAGGCGCTCTGGACGGCATCGAACAGCCTGCGACTCGGGGCGAGCCGCCGCGCGCTCGTCTGTAGCGCGCAGTTCGTGAGCTTCCTCGGCGTCCCGCCCTGGAGCAACCTCTCGCAGGTCAAACCGCATCAGGCGCAGCTCCGCCGCATCCTGTCCGACGGCGCGGGTGCCATCGCCCTGGAAGGCGGCGAGCCCGATTCCGGCCTCCGGGTATGGCTGGAATCGCCCGGCGATGGCCGCCCCCCCGGCATGGAGCTGCGCCTGGGCGCGGCGCACCCCGACATCCTGGGGACGTTCGAGCGTGGTGACCACCACGTCGTCCAGCAGACCCGGGAGATCAGGCAGCGAGCGTTGACGGATGCCATCGACGGCATGGCGCGCATGCTCCGCGAGCTCGAGATTTCGCCGTCGGCCATCGATCACTTCATCCCCGAAGTGCCCTCCATGGGATTCGTTCGGCTCATCCAACCTCTGGGCGCCGAGCGCCTCGGCCTGCGCGAGGATGTGTGGCGCGTCGCCCTTCCGCGGATCGGCAACGTCGGGGGGGCGGCCTTCCTCGTCGTGCTCGACGAGCTGGCGCGTGCCGGCGCGCTGCGTCCGGGCGAGCTCGTCTGCTCGTTCGCCGAAGAGTCGAGCAAGTGGATGTTCGCGGGCACGGTGTTTCGCTGGAACCCGTGACCCGTCCGATGATCCGGCTGGAGCACGTCTCCAAGACGTACCGGTCGGGGAGCGTCCTCGTGCAGGCGCTGCGCGATGCCTCCATCACCGTCGACGCCGGCGAGCTCGTTGCGGTCATGGGACCGAGCGGATCGGGCAAGTCGACGCTGCTCCATCTCGTCGCGGGATTGGACGTCCCGAGCGGCGGCTCCATCCACGTGCGCGACCTCTGCGTCTCGTCGATGTCGGACGACGAGGCGACCAGCTACCGGCGCAAGCACGTCGGAGTCGTCTACCAGAGCTTCAATCTCTTCCCGGACCTCACGATCGAGGAGAACGTGGGTGTTCCGCTCGTCCTGGACGGACATCCCGAGCGCGAGATCCGTGATCGCGTGCGCGAGATGCTCACGCAGCTCGGGCTGATCGACCGGCGTCACCACCGGCCATCCGAGATCTCGGGAGGCGAGCAGCAACGGGCGGCGATCGCGCGGGCGCTGGTCGCGGAGCCGACGATCGTCCTCGCCGACGAGCCCACCGGGAATCTCGATTCCTACACCGGTGAGCGAGTGCTGACCGACATGCGGAACGTGGTGGAAAAGGCCGGCTGTACGGTCGTCATCGTCACCCACGACCACAAGGCGGCCGCATATGCGGACCGCATCGAGCGTCTGCTCGACGGCGCGTTCGTCCCGCGTACCGAAGGCGAATGACGCCGCGAGTCCGGCTCCTCGCGCGCTTGTCGTTCGCGCAGCTCCGACACCATACGACCCGTTCGCTGCTGATGCTGGGCGGCATCGCGATCGGCGTCGCGGCGTTCGTCGCCGTCTCGGCCCTGAATCGCTCGATCGAGTCGACGTTCAAGGAGACGGTGGCCCGAGCGGCGGGGGAGGCGCAGCTGCAGGTGAGCAACGGATCGGCCGGTCTCGAGCGCAGTCTCGTCGAGGAGATCGCGCAGATCCCGGGCGTGGGCAGCGCCGTCGCGCACGTGCAGTACAACCTCGCGCTGCCGGATGCGGGCCGGCGGCTGCTGCTGTTCGGCAGCATCCTCGGCGAGGACGAGCCCGACCGCGCGGCGGGATTGTCGGCCGATGCGGTGGACATCCCCAACGCCTTCGAGTTCCTCGCGCACGGAGACTCCGTGGCGCTCTCCACCAGCATCCTCGCGGAGCGATCCTGGAAGGTGGGCGATACGATCACCGTCGCCGGTTCCCAGGGGCGCCGCTCGCTGACGGTGCGCGGCCGCGTCCGTCCGGAGGGCGTCCTGCGGATGTTCGGCGGCGACGTCGCGTTCATGGACCTGGATGCGGCGCAGCAGGCGTTCGGCGATCCCGACCTCGTGCACTGGGTCGACGTGGTGGTGCAGCCCGGGCACTCGGTCGACGGCGTGCGCACGGAGCTGCAGCGGTTCATCGCCGGTCGAGGTGTCGTGGATTCACCCGCCGGTCGGGGCCGACGCATCGAGGCGATGCTGAGCCTGCTGCGCGCGCTACTGACGCTCACTGGCGTCATTGCGATGCTTGTCGGTGTGTTCCTGATTCATCACGCGGTGTCGACGTCGCTCCTGCAGCGACGGTCGGACCTGGTGAGGTTGAAGGCGTTCGGGTTGTCGCGTGCGATGCTCGTCGCCTACCTGCTCGCGGAGGCCGCCGTCCTCGGCCTGCTCGCGTCGGCCGTCGGCCTCGCGGTGGGTGTCGGATTCTGGTTCCTCGCTGCAGGCGACTTCGCGCAAACGGTGTCGAGCCTGTTCGTCCCGCTTCCGCCCCCGCGCTTCGCGTTGAGCGGCGGTGAGATCGCCACGGCGCTGTCGCTCGGGGTCCTCTCCTCGCTGGCGGGGGCGCTGACGCCCAGCGTCTCGGCACTCCGGCTGCGTCCGCTGGAGGTGAAGCAGCAGGACGGTCAGGGTGCGGACGGCCGGCGGCTCGCGGCATACGGCATCGGGGTGGCGGCCGCCGGGCCGGCGCTGGTCCTCCTGGCGCCGATCGGGACCCTGCCACGGCAGACCATCGTGACGGCCTGCCTGGCGGCATGCCTGTTCGTGGGCACGACGTTGCTCTTCCCGCTCGTGCTGGACCTGGTAGCACCGGCGTGGGGCAGGGCGCTGGGGTCGCGCTGGAGCCTGCTCGGGCGCTGGACCTGGCAGCAGGTGCGACGGCGACGCATGCACACGGCGACCACGATGGGCGCACTGGCGGCGGGTGTGGCCTTCGCGGTCGGCATCACGGTCATCCTCGCGAGCTATCGCGAGGCGTTTCGGGCGTGGTTCAACCAGACCATCGCCGCATCCGACCTGGTCGTCAGCCGCGGGCTGAACCACGGATTGCTGTCCGGACCCACGATCGATCCGGGGCTGGAGGCCGAGCTGGTCGGCGTGAAGGGCGTCGCCCGCGTGATGCCGTGGCGATTCCTCGAGGTGCAGTTCCGCGGACAGCCGATCATGGTACAGGCCGTCTCGGAAACGCTGCTGAAGCGCATCTATCCCACCTTCGACCCAGACGCCGTATTCATCAGCGACGTGCTCAGCGAGCGCTTCGGGTTGGGAGTCGGTGACGTGCTCGATCTTCCGGCCCCCGTCGCGCCGTTGTCCGTCCGCGTGGCGGCGGTGGTGCCCGACTACGTGCTGCATCTGGGATGCGTGAAGCTCGGCTGGGAGACGTTCACGCGGCACTTCGGGCGCACCGGCGTGACGCTCTTCGCCGTCGACGTCGCCGACGGGGCGGACCTCCGCGACGTGAAGGCGCGGATCGAGCGCCTCGGCGTGAATGGCGGCGACCTGTCGGTCTTCACGGCGGTGGAGATGCGCGAGGTCGTCGACCACCTGATCGATCAGAGCGTGGCGCTCACCTATTGGCTGCAGCTGCTCGGCGCCCTGGTCGCGATCGCCGCCATGGTCAACGCGAGCGCCGCCTCGATCGTCGACCGCGTGGCGGAGCTGCGTCTCTGGCGGGCGGTGGGGCTTCCCCGGAAGCAGCTCGTCTCGCTGTTGACCCTCGAAGCCGGGGTCGTCGGCGCCATCGGCAGCGCGGCCGGTCTCCTCGCCGGCGTCGTGCTCGGCTACCCGTTGGTGACCGTCATCACGCGCGCGGTCGCCGGATTCCGTCTGCAGATCAGCTGGCCGATCGCCGCGGCGGCCCTGCTGTTCGTGTCGAGCACGCTCGCCGCGGCCGGCGCCGCCTACGTCGTCGCCCGGGGATGGACCCGGCGCGACGCACCCGTGGAGCCGGCGCCGACCTGATCAGTGCTTCTTCCGGTGCTTGCTGGCGCCGGTCGCCCAACGGGCGCTGACCTTCTGCTCGATGTGGTTCAGCCAGTTGAGCTCCGCCTCGCAGTGAAAGAGCGCGGCATCGACGAGCAATTCGGTGACCGAGAGCGGATCGGCGTGCTTGAGGTTCAGGAGCTCGGCCTTCCGGCGGGAGAGCTTCTGCATCTGTAGCTGATAGGCGTCGCGATGCCGGTTGATCATGCGGAGGATCGGCTCGGCGCTCTCGCGATTGCAGAAGAGCAGGCGAACGAACAGATCGTCGCGCAGCGCCCGCGGCTGCGCCACCGGGAGCTGAACCCAGTCGTCCAGCTCGCGCCGCCCCCGCGTGGTGATGCGGAACACCTTCCGATCCGGCGGCCCCGGAACCTGCTCGCCGATGCGTTCGACCAGGCCGTCCTTCACCAGGCGGTCGAGCGTGCTGTAGACCTGGCCGAAGTTGAGCTGCCAGAACCCGCCGGTGAGGTCGTCGAACTTGGACTTCAGCTCATAGCCGTGCATGTCCTTGCCCGACAGCAATCCCAGGACTCCATGCCGTACAGACATTGCCGCCCTCCTTGGGAAAAGTGCACGTTCGTTGCGCCGAAAGTCCCATGTGAGCCCGGAGGCCGTCAAAGGATGAGTTGGCTCGTAAGCCGGTATGGATACAGTGAGTAGAGACAGGATTCGGTCGCGATCGCGATCGGGGTGCCCGTCGCCGGAGTAGCTGCTCGGGATTTGCCCCTACCCGGCCGGGTGTGAAACCGTTGGCAGGCATGCGACGGCTGATTCGCTTCGGTCTCGGCATCGTCGCCATTCTCGTGGTTCTCGTCCTGGTCGGCCCCGCACTCTTCCAGCCGACCGGCAAACGGCTCGCGCTGACCCAGCGCCCGAGCGACTACGGGTTGGCCTACGAGGAGGTCACCTTTCCGCCCGCCGACCGCGCGATTGCTCTGCGGGCATGGTGGATCCCCGGCGACCGACCGCGTGCCGCCCTGGTCTTCGTTCATGGAGGCGGCGACGACAACCGTAGTCTGCCGTACGGCGACGGGCTCGCGCTGGCGCGTGATCTCGTCTCGCACGGCTACGCGCTCTTGATGATCGACCTGCGCAACTTCGGCGAGTCCGAAGGTACGGCCGAGGGCATCACCTACGGCGACCTGGAGGTGAACGACGTCGTCGGGGCGCTCGACTTTCTCGCGGCGCGCGAGCCTCGGTTGCCGCTAGGAGCGATCGGCTTCTCCATGGGGGGCGCGACGGTGCTGCGCGCCGCGGCCCGCGACAAGCGCCTGCGGGCCGTGATCGCCGACAGCGCCTACGCCGACGCGCGCGATGTCGCCGTCTCGTTCACGCGGGCATCGACTGGGATGCCGAGGGCACTCGCCGCCGCGTTCGTCTGGAGCGCCTCCACGCTGCACGGCGTGCCCCTCTCGCGTGGCGACACGTTGACGGCGCTCGGCGGTGCGACGCTGCCGCCCGTCCTGTTGATCCACGACGAGCACGACCCGATCGCGCCGGTCGAGCATTGCCGCCGTTTCGCGGCCGCGATCCCGGGCTCACAGACGTGGATCACGAACGTTCACGCGTCCGGCCCGTTCGGCACGCACATCCAGTCGTATCGACTCGGTCCCGAAGCGTACGTGACGCGCGTCGTCACGTTCCTCAACGGCGCATTTCCTGTTGACCGGTAGAGGGCATCGCTGGCAGTCTCACGTCGCCGCCGCCGGCCGGCGGTGTGGGAGGCTCGCCGCATGCCGTCTTCCGTCGCTGTCGCTCTCGGGTGCCTGCTTGCTCTGGCTGTCGCGCCCGCGGCAGCGAACGACGAGCCCGACGAGCTGATGCCAGGCCGCATCGTAGTCATCAGGGAGGGAAGGTTCGCCAAGTTCATCGCGAAGCCCCCAACCGGGATGTCGTTCGACCTTCCCGATGCGACGAACGACCCGACCTCCGAAGGTGCGGAGCTCCACATCTTCGACACCGATCCGTTCCACCCGATGCACAACGACTACCTGCTCGCGCCGATTGGATGGCGGGCCCTCGGCAATCCTCCCGGCTCGCGGGGCTACAAGTACACGGGTACGGGCTCGCCGAGCGACCCCTGCAGGGTCGTGCTCGTAAAGGCGACCATCGTGAAGGCCGTCTGCAAAGGTCCGGGGGTCACCCTATCGGCGCCGTTCTCTGTCGACGTCGGCATCGTGCTCATCGTCGGGACCGACTCGAAGCGGTACTGTGCGATATTCGGAGGAGACTCTGCCGGAAGCAATTTGACGATGACCCGGCGGAAGAACGCGCCGGCTCCGGGCGCATGCCCAGTCTACCTGAGCCCCACCACGACGCTTCCGCCTACGACGAGCACGTCGAGCACCACGAGCACGTCGACGAGCACCTCGACGAGCACCTCGATACCGGGGCCCGTACCGTGCTGCGCGTTCCCCAGCTTCGGCCTCTGCGTGCACGGCCCCATGGCGGACTGCGCCAGCCTTGGGGGAGTGCCCGGCGATCCGGGCAGCGTCTGCGACTCCGTGGCAGGGGCTTGCATCATGACGTCTCCCGGCCCCGGTAACTGCTGCGACGCCGATCGCGAACCAGGCGACGAGCTTTGTTTCGCCGGAGCCCGCGCCGTCCCTGACGATCAGTGCCTCGCCCCCAGTACCTACGTCCCGAATGCCATCTGCTCCAGCAACACGCCGTCCATCTGCGTGCCGGCGCCGTCGACCAGCACGAGCACGAGTGTCACGACGACGTTCACGGGCACCATCACGACGACGAGCACGAGCAGCTCCTCGACACTGCCTTGAGTGCGGAGTCGACCCGCGGCCGAAACGAGGGTGCGCCGATGCGCCCGCTGGCTGCGGTGTCGACCAGAAAACGGTTGACGTCGCGCCGGAGCGTGATCGGATGGATGCGTGGCGTTGTGGTTGCTCGTGTCTTTGCTTCTGGGAGGGCCGCAGTCCGCGGCGGCATCGACGGAGACGCTGGCAGGCTGGTGGCGCATCAGTGACGAGGTAGAGTCCACGAACTACGCCGGCTTCCGGGGCCTCCGGCTCGAGTACCGCGTCAAGTTCCGTCAGGAAGGCGTGTGGCTCTTCGGCGAAGGTGAGAAGGTCGCCGAACACGGGCGCCCGCTGCCCGCGTCGCGCCGGAAGCCGATCTCGATCGTCGGAAGCATCGCAGGCTCGTCCGTGACGGCGAGCCTTTTCGAAGAGGGCCATCGGCGGGAGAGTCAAGGAGAGTTCACCTGGACCGTGAGCGAGGACCGGAGTCGTATGGCGGGCACGTTCTGGTCGGATGCGGCTCGGAGTCGGGGGACGTCGCTCGCGGAGAGGTTAACCGCGCGCTAGCGGTAGTGTGACGGCCGCGCGCTGGATTCTGCGTCGCCTGAAGTTTTATGCCGAGGAGGGGAGTCGAACCCCTACGCCCTTGCGGGCGGAGGATTTTGAGTCCTCTGCGTCTGCCAGTTCCGCCACCTCGGCGTCTTGCTAGCTAGCTAAACAAGTCATCCTGTCTCGTCGGGTCCTGCGAGGAGCCTATGTCGCCGGAGGCCGGTGGGCAACACCAGGGACTGTTCGACACACCAGGGACTGTTCGACACCACCACCGAATCAACTGCAGCAGTGCGGGAATCCTTGTGCCGTAAGGACTTCTGAGCGGATCAGCGGATACACTATCCGTTGGCACCGCCCGGATGAGCGCAGGAAATTCCACCGCACGATTTTCTCGTTGCTAGCGTTCTTCCGCCCGTGGTACACGCCCTTGAGCGACCAAGCCAGCGGGAGGAGTGTCTGATGCGAACGGCTCTCGGGTTGATCGTGATGGCCGCTTTGAGCGGCTCGGGTTTCGCGGCCGAGCAGCTTGTGCCTACGAAGACGCTCCTCGTGAAGAATCCGCCCTCGGGAGCGCGCAAGATTCTCTGGAAGGTGCGCGAGAAGGGGAGCGCCGCGACCTTGGCGGGTGACCCAACGACGGATGGAGCGAGACTTCGTCTTCTGCTCAGCCCCAACGGCGGTGACCAGTGCGTCGCGATGCCGGCCGCCGGCTGGTCGGCTGTCGGCACCATCGGCTTCAAGTACACGGACGCGGCCCTCGCGAACGGGCCAGTGAAGGTCGCCATCGTCAAGAAGACGCCGTCGGGGACGTTTCTGCTGAAGGCGCTCCTGAAGAACGGCGGTCCGACGTCCATCACCGTTCAGCCTGGGAATCCTTCGACGACCTATGCGACCAACTTCGCGCTGGGCCTGGGTGACGAGTACTGCGGCGGTACGGCGACCGCGACCCCGGACCCCAACGATGCCGTAACGTTCAAGGTGTCGAATGACGGCGCACCGGCTGGGTGCGCTTCCGCCTGCAGCGCGACGACGACCAGCACGACGACGAGCACGTCCCTACCTTCGACGTGTTCCAGCCAGGGCGAATCGTGTGGTGCCTGCGGTAGTGGTGTGTGTTGGCGGCACTGCGACAGTGGCCAGCTGGTGTGTGTCGACGTCCAAAGCTGCGCGGAGTTCGGCCTCTGCCAAGGGGACATCATGTGCACGCCCCCGCAGCAAGGCACGGCGTTGTGTGTCAGCGATGGCGCCGCGTGCGCCAGCCCGTCCACATACGGGTGTTGTCAGGCGTGCGCCATCACGACCACGACCAGCATCACGACCACCACGTCAGTGCCGCCGACGTGCTCTACCCAGGGCGAATCGTGTGGTGCCTGCGGTAGTGGTGTGTGTTGGCGGCACTGCGACAGTGGCCAGCTGGTGTGTGTCGACGTCCAAAGCTGCGCGGAGTTCGGCCTCTGCCAAGG
>Ga0111538_10006599_pt1 | contig 15678 bp, 13 predicted proteins | sample SoiMethybrSBSTD1_FD_79669 | JGI IMG/M metagenome (GOLD analysis project Ga0111538, IMG submission 79669) | Bulk soil microbial communities from a Populus tree surrounding site in Tennessee, USA - Soil MetaG P. TD hybrid SBSTD1 (version 2)... | ecosystem: Environmental > Terrestrial > Soil >...
CTTCCACCTTCCAAACAGTAGAATATAAAATGCAAAGGAGATATACAACGACATGTATATTGGATTAATCCTAAAGGGGAGCATAAGATTTATGTTGGTCAAAGCATTCCATCTTGATGGTACGGCATTAATAAAATCTCCCACCAAAACCTGTTGATCCACAGGTAAAAAGAAAAAAATATATAAAGCATGAAGCATACTAACCACACTCATACCCATAATTGAAAATAAAAACGCCTCAAGTATCCTAGACTCCATTTTTTTCACATCGATACTTGTAAGAAGTATCGGGAAGATCAGGAGAGGTAAAAATTTTTCGAGATTCTTAAACCCCCCTGATGAATAAAAAACGGAAATAGTTAAAAATATAAAAGGTGCTAAAAGGATGATAATACGTTGATAGCGCCTGGTGATCCTTGTCCATAAACCAATTCGATTGCTTATAACAAAGTCAATCACCAAGATTTCCAGAACAACATTTGAAACCTTAACCGATATAGGGAAAATAATCACAAAAATTAATACCAGATTTTGCGATCTGTTTTTCCAGAATTCTTTCAATGTATCCATTCACTTTTTTTACTTTAACACAGTCTACACGCAGTATCAACTACTTTAAAATAGTTTCAAATAACTCATGCCAGTTATTCGACATCGGTGAAGAGACGACGGGTCGTAAATGCTTCTCAAACTTAATTGTTCCCTGAATGAGGTGTTTCATTTTTTCAGCCAGGTCTTCCTTAGAAAAGGGGTTAAAAAACCCAGCCCAGTCATAATCTCCCAATGCCTCATGTGCATATGGCATATCAGAAAGAAGGATAGGCTTTTTAGTAAGCTTAAACTCCGAAATTGGTAATCCCCAGGATTCTAATTTAGATGGAAAGAGCAAACAGTCAGTTTCACCATAAAGGGCAAATATTCTATCGCGTTTTTGCAGACCGATAAAATGCAGATTCGGAATGTGCCCAAATTGCTTCACAATTTGTTTTGCATACCGGTTTTCAGTTCCATCTATCGTAATGGCTACTTTAAAATTTGAAATTCCTTTATTCACAAGTATTTCAGATGCCCCACAAATCAGTTCTATATTCTTGAACACCCTAGGCAATGTAGGGTAGATAAAAGTTTTGTCTTTGTCAGGAGATGGGGTTGTAGAGATTAGCGGAAAATGCAGATGGGGGTGAGCAACAATTATTTTTTTAACTGGTATATCAAAGCACTTTTGAAATGTATTTCTTAACCAATCCTGTTGAACAATAACGTAGTCATTTTTCTCGATATTAAACTTATATGCGTACTTATAGATCAGTTTAAAAACACCCAACTTTGGCTCTATTTTAAATTCTTTAAAAGTTAAATTATAAAATGGCGAAGCATTGTGACAATACACTACTCTCCGCTCGGCGACTACATTTGGCGTAATGTCATGTAAAGACAACCACAAATGAGGTTTTAATTTTCTAGATAACTTTTTAAAATAGAAATACTCATAATACAGTCTTTTAAGGTAAAAAGCAGTACCGTCTATTTCAATAAAGTTTATTCTTTGAAACGTTTGATCGAACAGTTTTTTATCTTTAACAATAGCGTAAACCTTTAGTTTTTGATACCTGCTGTCATCAAGCTGGTGAAGGCAATCCTGCAAAATTGAAAACGTACCACCGCTTCGCAGGGATATGGCGGAGACTATGACGGTTTTTCTTTCCACTCTAATAGATTTTTCGGCCTGTTTGCCCTTGTAATTATTTCCCTATTTATTTCTTATTGTTGAACTTCTCTTGTGCTTAGCGCCAATCTTGAACTGAAAATATAGGCAAATACAAAAAAATACAATTCAGGGGGAAAATGGTGGCCCTCCCTGAATAACTTACAAAAGAAATACAAAAGAACAGCCTTCGAAATCAAATGCATCAGAGGCGAATTTGAAGTAACGGTGGTGCTATAACCAACATAATTTTTTATCAAAAAAATAAAGAGCAAAATAATTCCTAATAATCCAAACTCGGACATTATTCTGATAAAGTATGAGGCTGCATCGCTAGCATTGATTTCGAGGTATGGGGTAAATTCCTCGATTCCGTTGATCCAGTAGATATATTTTTCATGTGATAGTTCATGAGATCCCAATCCTGATCCTAACACAGGATTGTTCTCTAAACTTTTGACGGCGACATAAAAATTAGAAGCGAGGAAGAATGTGCTCAGATTAACTCCTTTTAGATTCCTTCCCTCAACGGCCTTCACCGAATCATCAACCCTTAGTTTTAAGGGCTCGAAGTTATTGTAGGAGATAACAAAAAGAGTAGCAGCCACCACGAATGAAATGGCCAGCCTCAATAGTCTAATCCTGTTTGGGATCAATAAGATTGATAAAGCCACCCCTAAAATCCCAAGACTTGACCCGCTTAAGACAATTGAAACCAGGATAATTTTCCAAATGTGCCGTGGAAACTCTTTATTCCTTATTGAATAAAAGAAAGCAGGTAAAACAATAGTAACATAATGCGCCGGTTCCAGCAGGAGACTTTTTACTGGAGCTATTATGCCTTTAAAAAGGTAATACACAAACATTAAAATGCCTATAATGGCCAGATAATACGATATCGTTGTATAGTCCTTAAATATCTTGGGGACCTTATCTTTAAAAAGTGTAAAAAAATTGTAGAAGAACAGTGAAATCATAGTAATACCGAAAAACTGGCTGAGAAAAAGCCGCGGTGTATTTGTGCCCAATGCAATAGAGATCAGTCCGCTGAGGATAAGAAAAATATAAAACAGAATTAGCTTCTGACTTATATAAATGCTTTTCATAGCAGTTAAAATCAACAGGTTGATTAAGGCAACGAAATAGAAAAGTTTAATGTCGATAGTAGAACGGATAACAAAAGCCTCTGTAAAAACAGACAAAAGGGAACTGTAATATAGATATCTCTTCATTTCCCTAACATTACGCGTATTTGAAACTTAAACTTTATCAGCCAGTCTTCCAATATTGCCCTCCACAAACTTTTCCCCCCAGTTTGGGTTTTTGCCCGGAACACTTCTTTAAAAATCTTCATGGATGAGTTACTCACCCCTCCATATTCCATCCGTGCTGTCTTTAGGGGCATATAGCCTGCCTCTAAATCACCTCTGGGTCTCAGTAAAAATTCATAGTCACCTGCCATTTTATACGTCTCATCAAAAAACCCGTACTTCTCAAACAAGCTCCTGTGGTGCATGGAGCCAACATGTGCTATGGTCATAAAATTCAGAAACCGGGGCCATGCCCAGGGTAATCCCACCGTCCGAAAAACATTCTGATCTCGAGCAAGGTCAATCTTTGCCGAGACAAATTTTACTCGGTCGTTAGTTTTAATAAACTGGTGATAGTTCCTGAGCGTATCCGGATACAATATGTCGTCGCAGCCTAAGAAACAAATCCACTCACCCCGCGCTTGTCTTATTCCTTTATTCCACGCATTATAAATCCCGCTGTCTTTTTCAGAAACACTATAAGCGATATGATTTTCGTATTTTTTTATGATCTCCTGCGTGCCATCCGTGCTGCCTCCGTCGATAACGATCAATTCATGATCGGAAAATTCCTGTTGCAGCATGCTGCCAATACTGCGTTCCAATCCCCTGGCATTGTTATATACAGCAATTATGACGGAGAAAAAAGGTGTGTTCCTGATCATTCTACAGGTCAAAGAACGTAAATTTTACAACGATAGTGACAGGTCCGAACCCAGGCCACCGTTCAACGTATTTCATTGTACAGGTCAGCATACAACTTGCCTACATTTTCCTTTGTACAAGCAGAAATATCAAAGGGCACCCCTTTCTGTTTCTGATGAACTTTTATGAGCGCATCCTTTATTGCCCCAATGTCAGCAGGATCAACCAGATCGGCATTTTTATAAAAAGGTTGATGAGCATATGCCCTGTCGGCTAATAACACTTTACAATTCATGCCAAGCGCTTCTAGAACACTTATAGGCTGGCTTTCACGATAACTTATTAAAGCAAACAACCTGCATTTTTTATAGGCAGTCATCAGCACACCTGAATTTTCTTTCACGCCGCTAATCCATTTGTTTGACGGATTTTTTTTTAGCTCAAGCCTAACTGCTTCACTATATTTTTCCTCTCCTTCAATCATGTTGCCAATGAGCAAAACATTCCACCCAAGTTCATTACACGCTTTGACGAGGGTCAGCTGATTCTTTCGTTCCGATAGGTTTCCAACACACAGAACAAAATCATCAATTCCTAAATCGACCAGGGGTGCTGTATTTTTTAAGTAGGTATCTGTAACTATGTTTGGAATGACTTTTATTTTCGAGGCCGGAAAATTATAATACTTAACAATGTGTGCTTTCTCTATTTCATTAACAGTGACAAAACAGTCAATATAAGGGATTAACTCCTTCAAAATTTTCTGTTTATAGATAAAGCTTGAAACCAAAAATCGCAATCGGGCTTTCACATCGGACAAGTCGTGAATTAAGGCCGAGATGATCACTTTTTTGTTTGCCTTCTTGGAGAAAACAATATTATTGTACTGCGTGATTTCAAATCCCCAGATATGGACTATATCGAAATCACTATTTCTGTTCCAGGGGTTTAGCAGTTCGATATCTGCACCAGCGCTTCTTGCGGCATCATACGCTGCCAACATTTGCACCTCAAAACCTCCGAAGGAATAACAATGGGGTTGATTTGGAATATAAGCAATTTTCATATTCAGGGAGTTTGATGCCTTTTTATCGACACCTTTCCAATAATTGATTTAAGATCAGCGCTACCGTCACCGCTTTGCTTTGAATTCAACCAACACAACATCCGCTGCTGTTTCCCCATTAACTTTAGCACGCCCACGTTGAATCATCATGTGCTTATAAAAAGAACCAGGAAAACGAAGGAAGAGCTTGAGAAAGCGTATATGTGAATATTTTCTGAAATCCATCTTAGAATAAAAAAAAGCGGTGATTGTTCTTTGTAAGAGCGAACGGCTCTTAGGCATATGAAAGGTCACATCGAGATTTAACTTTTCTCCAAGCTTTCGGTAAGCGGCGGTATTCCACCTACCCATGTGATGAGGTGGATGATTGAGGGGATCAAACCAATCAGTCTCAAACGACATGGGAGAGTACGGCGTGCTTATCAAAATGCTTCCGCCTGGTTTGAGGGCCTGAAGCATTGAATCCAGAAAATCAAGAGGGGCTCCGATGTGTTCGAGGCAATGAAAGGAGACGATATAATCGAAGGAATTTTTAAAACGTTCATAGGTTTTCAGGAAATCCTCAAGGGTCAGGCAATAGCCGTCAACACCTTTATTCCTGCATTTATCTATGCTGGTTTGCGTTGGATCAACGCCAATTGCCTTTACATTTTTTAATGGTTTTAGAAGCTCCAAAAATTCACCGGATCCACACCCGACATCAACCAATGATAATGATCCGGATTTATTATTATTAAGAATATCATAAACCTTATGATACTCCCACCTGTCAGTTGGATAATAGGCCTCCTGTCTTGTTATCCACGAGTAAAAGGCGCCTGATCCTTCTACTAAGGGATGAGCAAAAGTCAACGTACAATTACTGCACGCTGCCATTTCGTATGCAATCAGGTTCAGGTCCTCATTAATAGTAACATTAAAATATCTTTCAAGATTATCCTTTAAATAGTCCCGGGGCAAATCATAAATGATTTTTGACTCCGATTTACATACGGGACAGGAAATCATTTCTTTCATACTTTTGATATTTTCATATTCCTCATTTCCTCATTTAACACTGAACAGAAATACAGACCATTGAATTACACGATACTCAATTTAAAGAAATCACAAAGGTGAATTATTGATCTCAGCATTGATAAAATTGAACATATTATACTTTGAAAGGATCATTTTCCGAGCCTGTATCAGCTTCGGTATATTCTTTTCATAGTAGTCACTTGCAAGAATATCACGTAAGTCATCAGCAGCCGTTCTTTTGGAAATATCGATTGGTATATAAGATCCTTCGGGAAAGTACTCATGTATCTTAGGACTTCCATGATATATGGGCATACTAAAACATAATATTGCATCCGTAAATTTCTCGGTCCAGTAATAGTCCGCGACCTCATTCTCAATAGCCAACACGTATTTTGATTCGGAGTAAACTGGCCACTTGCCATCTAACGCTCGGCCCTTATACTGTTTGTATTTTGACCATACGGGAGCGCCATATAACCTGTAATCAAGATTGCTTTCACTGATCTTAGAGATAAAATCCGCCCTTAGCTTATGACCGGGAAGGTCGCCGATGTTAGAGTTAATTGCAGCGAGGGAAACTTTCTTTGCCGGAACAGCTTGATTCGATTCAAGAAAATCATAGTCATAAACTATATTACCGGGGTTATTTGCGTATGAACTTAATGCCAGGTGCCAGTGTACGTAAGGCGGTGATGCAATGAATTTTCCTCCTTTTTCAAAAAGGTCAGGATCCGGCGTGTAGACTCTTCCAAATTTTGCCATTACCTCCGGAGCATCCAGGCGGAGTTTTTTTATGTAACCCGGAGGTTCGATGTGCAGCATCCAGTTCTTCTCACTATTGCTACTGAGCTTAAGGTAAGGATTAGGCTTATTGATCACCAAATCTACATCTGGATTAAACGTTGACACAAAGGCAGTATTACTCCACACGCCAAGTTGTTTGGGAGTTTGCAATTTAATGAAGTCTGAAAAAGAGCTATCTCTGACGGAGATCCTTACTTTTTTCAGTGCGTCAAAATCATAAACTTTTTTAATCCTTTTGATCCTTTCCCGTGATTCAATGAAATCCGAGACCATACTCTTAATGCTGACCAAACTTAGGTTGAACATAAGTTAATGCAATGGTTAAGTTTATGGATTACCTAATGGTTTATACTCACCAAATGGTGAGATTACGGATTCAGCAGGGTTTCTACTTTTAATGACCCTTGCGGGTATGCCACCAGCGATTGAATACGGTGGTATATCTTTTGTAACTATTGCACCCGCCGCGATAACGGATCCCCTGCCTACTCTCACGCCGCCAAGAATAGTAACATTCGCTCCTATCCAGTTTTCGCCCTCCAGGATGATCTCTTCGTTTTCCGTTAAAGGAGCAAAGTTATCAGTTCTGTGGCTTCCGGCAACCAACGTGAGGCCAATAGCACTTTGAACGTATGGACCCAGCGTGATCTTATTGAATGCCCAGAAGGTATTGTTGTGTCCCAATGAGCAGCATTTGTCTATATATATATTCTTCGGAACAACACAATCAAAACCTTCATCAATGAAACAGGGACTTGCGATATTTATGCCTAAAATTCGCAATAAGCTAATCTTGACCCGCGACAACAAGAACGGATAACTTATTGTAACAAAATTCGCTATGCGCAAAAGCATCCTTTCAAAAAATCTGATTTTGATTTCAATTAGGATTGATTTCATTATTTTACCTGTATGAATTCTTAAGAATGATTCAGAGCCTTACAATCCATAAGGATCTTGGCTCTCTGTCTTTTTTTATTGAAATAATCGGGCATTTTTGCTGAAGGGCCTCCAAATAATTGCGCTTAAGAAAATTAACAGCAGCCAGGATCTCAAAATCTTTATTGAGAGTTAAGAAAGCCTCCACTAAATATTGCTCGTTAATGAATACGATATACTTTTCGTAATTTTCAAAAGGATAATCTCTTGGTGTAAATATATCATGGATATGTATAATAACGCCTCGGTTTAGCGTCGGCAATATTTCCAAATATTCAAATAATACGTCCCCGCCCGGACGAATGATATGTGATGAATCAATAAAAAGAATGTCGCCTTCTTTTAACTCCTTGAACAATTCCCGGTCAAATTCCTGAACCATTTTCCGAACTACATGCACACCGGTTTTTTCCAGCCATGGCATTTCATAAGGTTCAATACAGATTACTTTGCAATCATAATCTTTATTTTCACTTCTGTTTTTTTCAATCGCCTCCAACATCATCAAGGTAGAAAAACCGCTTCCCACTTCTATTATTTTCCGGGGTTTCTTTAATCTGATGATGTTGTACAAATACTCGCTGTCACCTGCAAAAAACGAAGGATTGTTGTAATAGTATTTGATATCACTTTTCTTATCTATAGGAATCAAGCTCAGTTCCGCGGCGTAATTAAACGACGATAAAAGTTGCAGTTGCTTTTCTACATTCAAATTTATTCCCGGCAAATACCGGTCACCGTTTTCCCTGCGAATATGCGCGGCATTGAACAAGGGTTCATAGTAGTGATCACGAATCGGAAAAACGCCTACGGAAAGAAATATTTTCTTACTGAAGTAAGCCTGTTCGATGCCGGCTTTTCTGATTACCAAAAACCAGAGGGAGGCTAAGAATGTAAGAGGCAACAAAAGAAAATCAAAAAGAGGAAGGACTTTTGTTACAACCTTCCAGAAATACAGCTTGACATCATTCATTTTACAAATCCTTTACTTATTGAATATTCCGTTAGCCTTTTCATTGATAATCAATTTAAACTGAATGGGTATCATTATCGCTGCTGGTATTATGCAAATTATCATCGACATAACGCTGCCTTCAACTCCCATTTTCAGGACTTTGATAAAGAAATAAGACAATGGTATCACGGCGATACCCATGACAGTGTATAAATATAGCTGGAGCCTGATCTTACCAATGCCGTTTATTAAATATACAAAACTATTCTGCCAGCTTAAGATAATAACATAAATGCCCATAAAAAGAGAAGTTCTGAATGAAATTTGAAGAGCGTCTTTTACCCATATCTGATACACATACGGGGAGACTAAAATCATTAAAACCGTAACCACAGAAATTATCCCCCAGACCTTAATTAATCTTGATGAAGATTTTTTCAACCAGTTAAAATCCCCCGCATAATAGGCATCTGTCGCGGCTGTCCAAAAGGGATTTAAAATCAGTACGGAAACAATGGTGATGATGCTGAAATATTTATGCACCACATTGAATTCTGAGACTTTAGCGGGACTTAGTAATTGTGCAATAATGATGTTGTTACTAAAAAAAATCAACAAGACAACAACTTGCAACAGGAAGAATTGGAAACTTAAATGTGTAAGGTCTTTCGTCAGTTTGAGATTGATGTATTTAAAAGACGGTTTAATCGCCTTATACTTTTTTTGAAGAAACCAAATCGTAGCGATTACAAGCACCATGGCCGGGGCAAAACTTAGAAAGACCCCGAGAAGCAGCAATGATTCTTGCGTCGTTAAACTGATAATGTACACCCCAATCAACGACACCACAGCAGTCATCAAATCTATAAACCCCGAGATTGCTAATTTTTGATCTGCGTTTAATATTGTAAGTATTAGTCCAAAAACGAAACGGAAACAAAAAAAGAAAAAAACGATAAGCATGAGAAAGCTCAAATCTTCGTTGAGGACTTCCTGAACATTTAGGAGCCTGTCCCAATTAATAAATTTATTGAGAAGAATAAAAACGACAAATAAAACGACAACGATAACTGTTAAAATAGCATACGTCGTGCTGACGTATCCCTTTGCCATTTCATAGTTCTTTTTTGCAAATGCTTCAGCAAGCTTATTCCTAAGACCATTCCCCAATCCGATATCAAAAAAATTAAACCAAGCGATTATGGAGGTCAACGTAAGCCAAATCCCATACTTTGTCGGATTAAGATAGTTTAATGTTAGCGGAACCATCCACAATCCCATAAACATACTGACTCCTCTAAACAAAGAAGAGTAAATAATATTATTTCTGGTTGTTATTGATCGTTCGTCCGTAGCCGAGTAAAATATTTTCTGGACAACCGTATTTCGCTTTACTAGCTGGACTAAATTATTTGATAGCAAATTCATTCTCGCAAAGAACGGAAATATTAACTTATGCTTTCGGATTCTGTTTGCAATATTAATAATATTACATAATGTCTAGTGCCTGCTTTAATGCTCCTTACTGGTTGAATGCACACAACGCTGCAAAATACCGATGGTGATTTGTCGATAACAACTTGTGGATTATTCCAAGATTAATTTGAAATCACAGGGGAGCTATTTCAAATAATTCCGTTTGCATATTATAGAAAATCAAATTTTTAAAACCCAGTTTGCGAACACGTTCACCGAAATCATCAACACTAAAAGGTTTATCAATTTGTTCTTTGGTTTTCCATTTGGGATAGTAATGGTATCCCAGACCAATGTTTTCGCAGCACGATCCTCCAACGCAATCGAAATAAGTGATGTCAATTCCATCGACCATGGCCATTCCGCTGAGGCTGGGTACAATAAAGGGTATATTGTGACAGTACAATCCCCAATCATAATCTATGCGTTTCATGAGCGTTCTGAAATCCACATAGACTAATGTTTCGCGCTTCTCTTCCAACGGAAGTGTGTCAAGTTCTTTCAGTTTTAGTAAAAAGGTCAAGACTTTGTTATTGTTACTGAGTCGACCCTTCAAAGCGTAAACTTCCCTTAGGACGTGGCGAAACCTTAGCTTTCCGAACTTCTTTTCTCCATAAAAAAGGTATTTGTGCGTATTGATGCTTTCTCCTAGAACGGTCATCGCAAAAACCCTGGTATTTATGTAGAAAATAGTCACAAGCGCTAGACATGGAATTGTTACCAATACCCATTTCCGCGACGAGTAATTATAGTTATAGCGATAAAAAGGCACATACACCAACAGTAATGCCGATGAGATCCACATTTGTATTTCGGTGAAGTACAAAGAATCATAATTCTGAATTCTTAAAATCATCGTCGGAATGAATCCTGCCACCGAAGCCACCAAAACACATTCAATAGGTATAGATTTGTTAGTAAAAAATATTTTCGTGAAATGAGCGTCACCCAACCTTTCTTTAAAAAAATAGACACCAATGAAGATAAACGTCCATATATAAAACAGCAAAATGAAAAGCGGGATATTGATTTGAAAATTTGTATAAAAGGAAAATAATTCAAAGCCTCCATGGTTTTCCCCGGGTTCAAATACAACCTTGAACACAGCTAACGATGTTAATGCGGCAACGAACATACCGGCGGAAAGCAAAATGCTTTTGAATAATTTGAGCCGTAAAAAAAAATAACCCATCAAACAACACACTACAAACAGCGTTGAGATCTTCGCCATTCCCAGCAACGCAATCAATATGGGCAGCAGAAAAAATAAAAAAATGGATTGGCTGGCAACCGGTAACTTATCCTTCTGTATCCAAAAGTTCAACACTGCTGATAAGAGTGCAAACATTAAAATAATAGATACTGTATACGACTCGCTCCACAGCATTAAAAGGGTTAGGCTGGAGCCCCCGGTGAAATAGGCAGCCCAATCATTTCCGGCAGCTGCACTTTTGGTGAATCCAATAATAATGGCTAGAAAAATGATCCAGAAAAAGAAATTTAATTTGCTCCCTTCATTCTCCGGTTTGTACTGCTGCTTGACCTGGATAGTGAAGGACAAAAATGTTCTAAACAATAAAGGGGCAATAATAGCCGGGAAGCCCAATTGATAAATAACGACCACAGGCAGGTCTAAAAAGTTGGAGAGCTGAGCAAAAATCCAATGGCTACCCCAGTGATAATTCATGAATGGTACACCATCCAACCCCGTTGAGGGCACGCCATAGGTTTTTATCATTTGTGCTATGGATATGTGAAATAGTGTGTCGATTTTATCAGTACCAAAAGCCCACCCTTCCAAAATATAAGGCTTCAGCACCATGAACCAACAAGCTGAAGCTACCCAAATAGCAAAGAAAGCGGCTATCCCTACAAATATCAATTTATTCCATATCTGAATTCCTTTTGCAAAGCGATAAACAGCTATCAATACAAAAATATATCCTGCTGCAACAAAGAGTATGGACAGGTTGACATGTAATATCGGAGTAAAATACCCAATACATCCAATAAGGATCACGCCATAAATAGGAACTATAGTGTCATTAAAGAAAACTTTCCTGATTCCATCCGAAAAAAATTTAGCAAAGTAGGAAAAGCCAACGGGTAACAACAATATGAATGCGCTGATACCCAGTACGCGCAATGGTATAAAAACAGAATTATCTAAGAATCCAGCTCTCAGAATCCAATACAACATGGCGATACAAAAAGCGAGTATGAAACTGAAAATTGAAATGACAAGAGACTGACGCATAGTTGAAACGTTCATTAGTGGAGTGGCTTTGGCGCTTTCTCATCAGACATCTTCATGCTTATTGTTTATTTCAGAAGAAGGTGAAAGTAATATAAAATGCCTGATAATTTGGAGTAACTATCATTAATCAGCAGTTTAAGAATTCATCCGTTACGTACTGCGGCTTAGCTGTAACGGTCAGGTAAATTCTTCCAATGTATTCCCCAATGAGTCCGACACACATCAAGATAAGTCCGTTGAAGAAAACAATTAATAATACGAGTGTGATCCATCCTTCGACGTGCCTATCGTTCGTTAAGTAATCCAGGAGGAAAGCGACGCCAAGGAGAAATGAAAGGCTGGCGGAAAGTATCCCAATAATTGTTGCAACCCGTAACGGGTAAAGCGAATAGCCAGTGATATGTTTCATGAAAACAGAAACAGACCGAACGAGATTATAGTTACCGCTTCCATCTTGGCGCTTATAGTGTTTGAGCTCCAACTGTGCAATATTCGATGTCACTGAAAGTATGATGCCGTCGATGTATGGGAAAGGGCCCCTGTAATTTACGATTTCGTTTACAACGCTTCGATTAAGGATTTTAAATGGAGAGAGGTACAAATTCTTTGGTTTTTTGAGAAAGACTTCCGCAAGATAACCGTTCAACGAGCTGCCGGCATTTTTCCAAAGACTTTGTTTTTTTTCGGGAAAATAGCTGTAGCAAATGTCATATCCCTCCAGACACTTTTGATAAAGTTTAAGGATATCTGCCGGCGAGTGCTGCAAATCATCGTCCATTATCACAACGTACTTTCCAGCGGCTTGTGAGAGCCCGGCCATAATAGCGTTGTCCTGGCCGGCATTCTTTTTCAAACTGATTCCCTTGATTTTTCGATTACGCCCACATAGGGCAACAATTTTTTCCCAACTCTTGTCCTTACTTTTATCGTTTACCAAAATCAACTCATAATTTAAATGTTCGAGTGCTTTGGAAATCTGTAGGTTTAGTTGTTCGAGGCAGTTTTCTGAATTGTAAACAGGGACAACAATACTAATTTCAGTTGCTTCCATTTTTTATAAGCGTGATTATTAGGTCTTTTTTATATCGACTCCAAGAAAGAATCTTAAAATCTAACAAAGAGCCATTTTCATGAATCATCGAAAGGAAAGAAGTTGAGTCGTATCTGAAAGTTTCGTCACCCTTCCCGACATTGGCGGCACGTTTAGCAAAAAATCCAATAATACCTTTATTGTCAGAAAGATTTGAGACAGGCTCAGAGATTATGATTGTGTCAGCTGCCTCCACCATCTTCCTCAGCATCGGGAAAGTGTTCGGATGAAAATGATAAAGTGAACCGATCATAATACAGACTTTCGCCTTCGGAAGATCTTTACAAATCGCTATGTCTTCACAAGTCGCATCATAACCCAATTTTTGAGCTGTTTTTACAAAATGTTCGTTAAGGTCTATCCCCTTCCATTGATACCCTTTCTCCTTGCAATAGTCTGCTATAAATGTGTCTCCGAAACATAATTCCAATATTTGAGAATTCGATGGAAGATCTGGTATTTGTTCAATAACTTTATTAAATCTTTCTTTGTAGCCGCCGCCATATAATAAATTCATCATAAATCTATAAATCAGCAAGTGTCGATATATAAAGCTCTGGCCGCTCATTGCTACATTCACTACATGCATTTATTAATTTAACTAGTTAAATAATTTAATTCGCTTTTTTAAATGATTGCATTTAATAAGCCACATCTGACGGGCAAAGAATTAGAATATATTGAGCAAGCGCTTCATACGCAAACTTCGGGCAATGGACCATTTACTAAAAAATGTCAGGACTTCCTTTCCCAAAAGTATGGCTTCAAAAAAACGCTGTTAACTACATCCTGCACGGATGCGTTGGAGATTTCTGCAATATTACTGGATATCCGGCCGGGCGACGAAGTAATTGTTCCTTCTTATACTTTTGTTTCAACAGCCAATGCGTTTGTGCTTCGGGGGGCAAAAATTGTGTTTGCCGATTCTTCCGAAAATCATCCCAACCTGGATGTACCGCTATTGGAGAGTTTAATTACACCCAGGACCAAGGCTATCGTAGTGGTTCACTATGCTTCTGTCGCCGTCGACATGGATGAGATTATGTCGCTTGCCGCAAAGCACAATCTTTATGTTATTGAAGACGCTGCACAGGCAATTAATTCATACTATAAGAAAAAACCGTTAGGGGGAATCGGCCACCTGGGTTGTTTCTCTTTCCACGATACTAAAAATATTATTTGCGGAGAAGGCGGAGCGCTAGTCGTTAACGACGAAAGCCTTATCGCAAGAGCTGAGATAATTTGGGAGAAGGGAACCAACAGGAGCGCCTTTATTCGTGGTGAGGTCGATAAATATGGTTGGGTGGATATAGGATCATCATTTTTGCCCTCTGAGGTTACGGCTGCATTTCTTTACGCACAACTTGAGGATGTCGACAATATCCATCAAACAAGGTTACGCGCCTGGAATTACTACCAGGAACAGTTTAGCGAATTTCTTCCTGCCTATGGCGTAACGTTACCTTTTGTTCCCAGTTTCGCTGAACATAACGGACATATTTTTTATCTGCTGTGCGCCGATTTGGAGCAACGAATTCATCTCATCGCTGCGTTAAAGAAAGCGGGTGTCCAGGCGTTTTTTCATTATCCGCCATTGCATCTCAGCAGATACCATCTGCAAACGCATAAACCAAAACCATTACCAAACGCAATCAAGTTTTTTGAGCAAGTAACTAGACTGCCTTTGTATGTCGACCTGAGCAGGGTTGATCAGGATCATGTTATTGCTGCTGTAAGGTCCGCCTTACCGGATCTTCCTATAAAAAAATCTTGATTTTCCTGTCTTTATGAGGGCACGAAAAGGAGCAAAATTACCATGTAGGCGAGCTTTAAGTATCCTGTAATTCATTATTTTTACCCACTTTTGATTTTTTATGGCCGTTCAACTAGCCTCTGCGATAACATCCTTCGTCATTGCTTTTTTAATCGTTCCGGTTATTATTAAATACTCTCTGCGCAAGAATTTGGTAGATGTTCCTGGAAGGCGGAAAATCCATAAGAAAGTGACACCCTCAATGGGAGGCATAGCCATATTTGTGGGTTTTTTTATTTCCTCACTCATTTGGACCGATATTCAGGTCTGGGCCGAAATTAAATTCATTTTAGTAGCGCTATTTGTCATCTTTTTCATCGGCGTGCGCGATGATCTTGTCCCGCTGCGCGCTATGGTTAAACTAATGGGCCAGATCATGGCAGCTTCCCTCCTGATTTTCTTATTTGACCTTCGCATAAAAACTTTTTATGGTTTGTTTGGCATATACGAGTTGCCAGATATTGTAAGCTACCTTATTACATATCTAACGATTATTGTAATTACTAACTCATTCAATCTCATTGACGGCCTGGATGGATTGGCGGGAACTATTGCTATCGTCGCGCTATTGTCCTTCGGAATTTGGTTTTTTTTA
>Ga0111538_10006600_pt1 | contig 15678 bp, 11 predicted proteins | sample SoiMethybrSBSTD1_FD_79669 | JGI IMG/M metagenome (GOLD analysis project Ga0111538, IMG submission 79669) | Bulk soil microbial communities from a Populus tree surrounding site in Tennessee, USA - Soil MetaG P. TD hybrid SBSTD1 (version 2)... | ecosystem: Environmental > Terrestrial > Soil >...
GAGCACCACCTTCCCGCTGCGGAAGACCGTGATCTCGCGCTCCGTGAGCTTTCCGAGCTGGATGCCGCGCAGCGCGGTATTCACCGTGCCGTCCACGCGCAGGATCCCGCGGTCGGCGCGACCGGGGAAGTCCACGGAGAGGTCGAAGCGCACGTTCGCGGCCGGCGCGGCCGGATCCGGTCCGGGCGGCAGCGACAGCGTGAGGTCGTACTCGCTCTGCTGCAGGTAGCCGTGGGCGCTGGCGACGAAGCGCCGGCGCACGAAGCCGCTCGTGTCGCCGTGGACGCGCGCCTCGACCGTCGCTCCGAATTCCGTCTCGAGTCCGCGCGGGACGTCGGGATCGTCGCGGACGACGTGAACGCGGATCGAGCGGCGCTGGAGCGCGGGTGTATCGTCGTCGTAGCTCGTGTTCTCGTACAGGAAGGACGTGTTGCGCCAGTTCGAGATCAGGACGTCCATGTCGCCGTCCTTGTCCCAGTCGGCCCAGGCCGGCGACGCGAACTGGATGTCGTCGCCGATGTCGTGCGTGGCGAAGCGCAGGAAGACGTCGCCCGTCTCCACCAGGAGATTGCGACGCAGGATGTGGCCGGTCGTGAGGTCGAGGTCGCCGTCCCCGTCCCAGTCCTCGGCCGAGCAGCCCTGCGTCGCGCCCTGCGTGTAGCTCTGCAGGATGTCGTGCGCGTCGAAGAACGAGCAGTCGCCGCGGTTCTCCCAGACGCGGTTGCCCTGTCCCTGGTAGAGCACCATCAGGTCCTGGTCGCCATCGAGGTCGAAGTCGGCGAAGCACGCGCCCTCGTCGAGGATGCCCGCGAACTGGATGCCGGTCGCGCGGCGCATGAGCTTGCGGAAGCTCGGCGTCCCCAGGCTGACGTTCTGGTAGAGGATGCCGTTGGCGTACGCGTCGATGTCGCCGTCGCGGTCGATGTCCACCGTCTGCGCGCCTTCCGGTCGGGAGACGTTGGGCAGGAGGCCGAGCCCCGCCTCGTCGGTCGACAGCCGGAAGCGATGCTCGCCGCCGGGCCCGGTCGGCCCGAGGTTCTCCCAGAAGCGGTTGCCGCCGCCGTCCGGCTGCTCCGGGTCGGGATAGGCCGTGACCCACACGTCGAGGTCGCCGTCGTCGTCCGTGTCCCACCAGCAGGCGGTCTCGGAGTTCATCTCGCACGGCTGGACGTCGACGATCTCCGGATCGGTGGCCACGTCGACGAAGGCCGCGTCGCCGCCCAGGTTGTGGAAGAGGTGGAAGCAGTCGTCGCCGCCGCTCTGGCGCTGCTCGGTCGCGATGTCGGGCAGCCCGTCGTTGTCGTAGTCGCCGCAGCTCGACCCGTAGCGCCCGCCGAGGTTCGGGACGAGGGCCTCGAGGTTGGCCGCGCGCGTCCACGTGACGCCCGCGTCGTTGTGCCACAGCGCGCCGTTGAAGTGGTTGTAGAAGTCCGGCCAGCCGTCGCCGTCGTAGTCGAAGAACGAGGCGCCGGCCGAGCTCGGGATCGGCGGGCCCGAGGGCCATTGCGCGTCGCGGTAGCGCACGAGCGGCACCTCGGACTGCGCGGCGAAGGAATCGGCGAGGAGGACGAGCGCTGCGAACGCGACGACGGGATGGGAGCGCATGGGGGGACGCCCGGTGGAATCCGGGGCCGTTCCATCCTCCGTGCCCGCGACGGACGCGCAACCGGCGCCGCGCCGAAAAGCGTCGCGCCGGCCGCGGACGTTCGCTTCCGGGCTCTCCCTACAGGCTGGCCGGCGACCAGGTGACGACGTTCTCGCCGGTCACGACCAGGGGCGTGAAGGGCGGCAGGTTGGCGACGTCGTTGAAGCTCGCGTCGTAGGACCAGAAGCGATTCGGCGCCGTGTAGCGGTTGCCGCCGTACACCCAGCTGCCCGTGGCGAACTGGCTCGTCCACGCGTTCACGAACGAGCCCGTGATGCGACAGGGCACGCCGGTCCAGTTCTCGTGGAAGCGCGGCAGGTTCTCGAAGCCGCCGTTGTAGGCGCCCACCGCCGTCTCGTGGTTGCCGCTGATGAAGGCCAGGTTGAAGGTCGTGTCGGTGGCCTGGGGCAGGCTGCTCTTGCCCTTGGAGTCGTCCCAGGCGTTCGACAGGAGGTTGACCGCGTCGGCGATGACCGACGCGCCCTTCTTGTTCACGGTGTTGTAGTCGCCCTGCACGTACACCGCGCCCTCGGAGACGATCGTGAGCGGCGCCGCGAGCTCGGTGCCGTTCACCAGGCGCACGCCCTTCAGGTCCGTGCCGGTGTCGTTGCCATAGCTCGCCGCGTACAGGAGCCCGTTGTCCGGGAACGCCGCGAGGCCGTCGAGCACGCTCATGTCGATCTGGATCACGTCCACGTCGCCGCCCTGGCGCGCGTCGTACATGCTCTCGATCGAGATCGCGGACGTACCGGCCAGCGTCGCGGTGATGTCGATGCCGCGCTCGTCGAAGGCCTGCCACGTGCCGTCCTCGTGCGCGAGGATCGAGAGCCCGGCCTCGTCGTGGAAGAAGCCCTTCGCGAACGAGCCCGTGCCCGCGGCGACCGGGACGTACTCGCCCGTGTTCGCGTCGAGCTCGTAGTCGCCGCCCGGCGACGGCTCGAACATGGCGAGCGAGCCGATGCCCGGCGTCACGGCCTCGGAGAGCCCGTGGTCCGAGGTCTGGATCGTGGCGCCTTCGCCACCGGAGTAGCCGTCGGGCTCGTCCCAGTACTCGAGCGCGCCCAGCGCCCACGGCAGCCAGTCGTTCGGCCCGTAGAAGTCGCCGTCGCCCTCGGCGTCGAAGCCGGTCGTGAAGTTGCTGTCGTAGCCGCTCTGCGTCGAGACGCCCTGCGAGCTCATCTGGCTCTTGCTGAGGAGCGAGAAGTACGAGCTCGTCTGCGACGGGTCGAACGGGTTCGTCACCCACTCGCGCACGTCGACCGTGCCGTCCGAGCGCGAGGGGTCGTCCTTGCGGCGGCGGAAGAGGTCGCCCACGGCGTGCACGTAGTTCGAGTCGAGCGTCAGCGTGCCGCCGCAGTTCAGGTAGAGGTCGCCGTTCGTGTGGACGCGGCCCGTGAGCGTCATGTCCGGGCCAGGGTTGATCTCGAGGTCGTCGGTGTAGAAGACCGCGAACTGGAAGATCGGGATCGCCACGGCGTCGACCATCGTGAGCTCGGTCTCCTGCGCGCCCTGCACGAGGGCCGTGCCCTCGATCTGGTAGCGGGTGCGCGTCGACTGGATGCCGGTGGCGTCGGTGTCCGTGACCGCGAAGCCCGTGGGCTCGATCCGGTACGAGGCCGTCACGCCGTCGATGTCGACCACGTCCGTGGTCGGCGCCGGTCGCCAGTTGGCGAGCGCCACGAGCAACTCGCGCTTGGCCGCGGCCAGCGCACCCTCGGCGCGGAAGCGCGCCGCGGACGAGTGCCGCGTCACGTTGGCCGTGCGGTTGGCGCTGGTCGAGGAGGTGAGCATCAGCGCCAGGGCCGCCGACGCGGCGACGATCACGAGGATCACCACCACCATGGCCCATCCCGAGCGGGACGCGGCCCTCGAGCGAGAACGCGCTTGCGTTTGCATGGGTCAGCCCTCTCGATCTAGTTCCTGAGCCGCGTCGTGGCCTCGACGCGGTGGCGCAGCTCGCCGCCGTTGCCGTCGGGAACGCGGAACCACAGCCGCACGCGGATCGCGTCCAGCGGCAGCTCGAAGTTCGACGTCGTGATGTCGTCGAACAGGACGCGCTCGACGTTGCGCGCGACGACGCGCCGCGCTCCGTCGTTCGTGCGCCGCTCCAGCGCGTTGACGCCGTCGGTGCCGGTCACGAGCACGTAGCTGATCTCGCGCGCTCCCCACACGAGGTCGCCGGCCCCGTCGAAGTCCGGGACGTCGTCGCGGTCCTGGTCCGCGGGGTGCAGGAACACGATCTCGCGGTTCGGGCCGAAGTCGTCGTCCCCGGCCGCGGCGTGCTCGGCCGCCGGCGCATGGGCGTGCGCGTCGAACGGAGCGGCGGCGTTGCCGTCGACGAAGAGGTACGGGTAGGGCGCCGTGACGCCCGACACGCGCAGGTCGTCGAGGATCGTCGTGAGCGTCGTCGCGGCGGTCTCCTGGACGTGCGAGCGCACGTCCGAGGCCACGCCCATGCGCAGCATGTTCGACGACGAGAGCGCCAGCGATCCCAGGAACAGCGCCAGGATCGCCACGCCGATCAGCAGCTCGACCAGGCCGAAGCCGGGTCGGTTCTCGCGTCGGAAGAGCTTCATCGTGCCCTCAGCGTGGCGATGGACATCGAGCGCGCGCGCCCCGCGTAGTCGTCGAACGAGAGCGTCAGACGGATCTCCAGCGGGTCCGGTACCTCGCCGCCGGCGAAGCCCGGGTATTCGGCGACGATGCGCTCGTTCTCGAGGTGCAGGCCCTCGAACGCCGCGATCGGCTGGCCCGCGGCGTACGGACCGTTCGCGTCGACGATCTCGTCCGGGCGCAGGAGCAAGAGCGCCTCCATGGCCGACTCGAGGTCGGCCGCGGCGGTGATCGTCTCCTGGCTCGTGCGGTTCAGGTTGAAGCACACGGACTGCGAGACGCCCACGCTCACGAGCACCACCGTGGCGACGGCGATCGCGATCAGGAGCTCGAGGAGCCCGAATCCGGCCTGGAGAGCCGACGGACCGGTTCTGTCGTGGCTGGTGTCCATTCCCCGGCGGCGAAGGTGCCGCCTTTCCCGCCGCAGGCATCGACCGGCGCTCGCGCCGGCCCTGAGCGCAGCTCCTTCCCTTTTCTCTTTTCTAGCGAGGATCGGGAAAGGAACACGCGCTGAGCTACTACAGGGCAGCGCATCGATCCTGCGGATCGATGCGAAGGGGACCCCCTCGACGCATCCGGCTGAGCTCGCAGGCGCCGAGGGATTCTTGCTGGGCTGAGGTCACCCCTGGCGGAGGTGGCCCTCGAAGTCGCGCGCCTCCTCTTCCATGTCGACGTCTTCCGCGAGCGCGAGGCACTCGACGACCGGCGTGCGCAGCCCGCCGGGCAACGTACGGTCCGTGCGCAGGAAGATGCGGCCGAGCAGGTGCTCGAGCTCCGGGATCGAGAGCTCCGTCGCCGTGAGCCGCCGCGCGAGCCGCAGGCCGCTCGTGAGCACGGTGGCCGTGCGCGTGGGCGCCGAGAGGTGCAGGAGCTGGACGAAGTCGTTCCACAGGAGCGACCCGAGGATCGAGCTCACCATCACCGAGCGCTTGTACGCGATCGAACGGTTGCGCGTGCGATAGGCCAGGTCGACGAGCTGGTAGAGCAGCTCGAGCCGCAGCATCTCGGGATGGAAGATCGCGAGGTGTCCGGGGAGCACGCGCACGGGTTCGGCGTCGGGCGCGGGACGCAGCAGGTAGGTCGGCTTCCACGCGAAGGGACCGAGCTCGGCCGGATCGTCGGGCGCCTTCACGAGCGGCAGCCACAGCGCCGAGCGGCTCTCGCGCTCGTAGCGTTCGCGCAGCTCGCCGAGCTCCCCGGACGTCGGCAGGACGTCGCACGCGAGGATGGCGAGCGGACCGTTCGCGCCGGCCTGGTGGTGCTCGATCGCTCGCCGCAGGTTGCTGCCGACCGTGCCATCGGTGTCGAGGAGCTCCGCGTCGAGGCCGAGCGGCTCGTAGACGCGCGCCGGTCCGGCCACCACGATCGGCCCGAAGCCGCGCGCGGCGCCGAGGCGCGCGACGAGCTCGTGGATCAGTGGCCGTCCCCGCGCGAGGACGCGCGCGGCCTTGAAGCTCGCCAGCGGATGGAGATCGCGCTGCTCCGCCGGTGGGGGCGCGGCTTCGCGGTCGCTGCCCGCCAGGATGGCGACGGGGATCGAGCGCATGCGCTCCAAGATACGCGCTGCCTCCAGGAAGCGCGGCGAGGAGGCCCCTCCCCGTGGAAGGACCTCCTCGCACTTCGCGCGGCGCGCTGCCCGCGATAGCGGACCCGTCGCGGGCTTCGCAGGCTCGCTGCTAGACCATCTTCTTGAGGCCGCGCATCGGACGCACCTTGACGACGTTGCGCGCGGGCTTGGCCTTGAAGATCGTCTTCTCCTTCGTGAACGGGTTGATGCCTTCACGCGCCTTCGTCGCGGGCAGGCGCTTGACCATCACCTTCATCAGGCCGGGAACCTGGACGACGCCCGGGCCCTTCTTCGAGAGGTCGGCGGAGAGCAGGGCCTCGAGGCCCTGGAACACCGACACCACTTGCTTGCGCGCCATGCCGGAGTGACCGGCGATCGCGTTGTAGATCTCGCCCTTGGTGCGGACCTTGGAAGAGGGGGTGATCTTGATCGGCTTGGCGGCGGCTGCCGCCTTGGAGGACTTCTTGGTGGCCATGGGTTTTCTGCGGTGTTTTCTGGGATGTCGGTCGAGACAAGGACCGGACGAAGCGGAAGTCCACGAGGTCGACGAGAGAGAGTCAAGCGAGAAATCAGCGGAATTCCCCGAGCTTTTCGGGGGTTCGAGGGCGAGCGCGCTCCGACTCCGACGAACGCGAGCGCGTCGGGAGAGACGCTCGCCGTCGTGGAAAAGCCCTCGCCGACGGAGCGGGACGTCCGTTCGCCTGGCGTCGACGAGTGCTCGGAGCGCGCGACTGCGGAGCGACTCGACACCGCGCGAGCGAGCGCTCCGGCGACGCCAGCGCGCCGCGCCGTGGGCCTCGGAAGTGGCCTTCCCGGCCTCGAAAAGGCCGTTTTTCACGCTCGAGACGCTGCTCCAGTCGGCATGCCGAGCGCAGCGCCCGTGCAGTGGTCACCCATCGCGCCGGCCGTAAGCTAGCCGGTCCGTCACGAATCTCCGGACCCGCACCATCCATGCAACCGACTCGCGCTCTCGTCCTCCTGATGACCGTCGCCACGGTCCGAGCGTCCGCCCAGGAGCGCACGGACGTGTTCACGCCCTGGCGCGTCGCCGAGCTGCGCCAGGTGACGTCCGCCCGCATCGACCCGCAGGGACGGCGGGCCGCGTACGCCCTGGCGGTGCCGCGAGTTCCCGGAAGCGGCGAGGACGGCGCGAGCTGGAGCGAGCTCCACGTCGTCGACCTCGAGCAGGGGAAGAGTCGCCCGTTCGTGACCGGCGAGGTCAACGTCTCCGCGCTGGCCTGGACGCGCGACGGCAGCGAGGTGGCCTACGTCGCCAAGCGCGACGGCGACGACCACGCCGTGCTCTACGTCATCCCCATCGGCGGCGGCGAGTCGCGCAGGGCGGTCGAGCTCGCGGGCGCGATCGAGGCCTTCGACCTCGCGCCGGACGGGAAACGCGTGGCGTGCGTCATGGCCGCGGCGAAGGACGAGCGCCGCGAGGCCGAGAAGAAGAAGGGCTTCGCGCAGGAGGTGTACGAGGAGGATGCGCGCTCGAACGAGCTGTGGATCGCGAGCCTCGAGTCCGGCAGCGCCGAGCCGCGCCGCGTCCCGTTCGCGGGTCATCCGCGCGACGTGCGCTGGTCGCCGGTGGACGATCGACTGCTCGTCGCGTGGACGCCGACGCCGCTCGTGGACGACGACTACATGGAGAAGCGCGTCGCCGTGGTGGCCGGCGAGAGCGGCGAGGTGCTCGCGCGCATCGACAACCCGGGCAAGCTGGGCGAGGTCGCCTGGAGCCCGGACGGGCGGCGCGTGTCGCTCCTCGCGGCCGCTGACGTGCACGACACGAGCCCGGCGCGCCTGATGATGGCGCCGTCGAGCGGCGGCGTGCCGAGCGAGCTCGTGCCCGGATTCGAGGGCGATTTCATGGCGGTCGCGTGGCAGGACGCCGATGCGCTGCTCGCGGTGACCCACGTGAGCTGCTGGAGCCGCCTCGAGCGCATCGCGCTCTCCGGCGCCGCCGCGCAGGGTCCAATAGTGCGCGTCGCTGCGGGCGGGCCGATCCTCACGAGCCTTCATCTCACCGCGGACGGCAAGGCGGGGGTCTTCGTCGCGAGCTCGCCCGAGCATCCCGCGGAGCTCTACGCGTGGAAGGAAGGCGAGGACGCGCCGCATCGCGTCACCGACTCGAATCCCGGGCTCGCGCGCTTCGCGCTGGCGCGCCAGGAGGTCGTGAGCTTCCAGGCGCGCGACGGGCTCGCGCTCGAAGGCGTGCTCGTCCATCCGCTCGAGCGCGCCGGCGACGAGCGCGTGCCGCTGATCCTCAACGTGCACGGCGGTCCCGAGTCGCACGTCTCGAACGGCTGGCTCACCTCCTACAGCCTGCAGGGCCAGGTGGCCGCCGCGCGCGGATTCGCGGTGTTCTACCCCAACTACCGCGGGAGCACGGGCCGCGGCGCAGCGTTCGCCAAGCTCGGGCAGGGCGATCCGGCGGGCAAGGAGTTCGACGACCTCGTCGACGCCGTCGATCACCTGATCGCGCTGGGGCTCGTGGACCGCGAGCGCGTCGGTGTCACGGGCGGTAGCTACGGCGGCTACGCGACCGCGTGGTGTGCGACGCGCTTCAGCGAGCGCTTCGCCGCGGGCGTGATGATGGTGGGCATCTCGGACCTGATCTCGAAGGCCGGGACCACCGACATCTCCGACGAGGAGTTCTACGTCCACGCGCTCGAGCGGCCGTGGGACGACTGGCAGGGACACCTGGAGCGCAGTCCGATCTTCCACGCGAGCGCGAGCAAGACGCCGCTCCTCATCCTGCACGGCAAGGACGATCCGCGCGTGAATCCCGGGCAGTCGCGCGAGCTCTACCGGCACCTGAAGCTGCGCGGAGCAGCGCCCGTGCGGCTCGTGCTCTATCCCGGCGAGGGACACGGCAACCGCAAGGCGGCCGCGCGTCTCGACTACTCCCTGCGCGCGATGCAGTGGTTCGAGCACTACCTCCAGGGGCCCGGCGGCGAGCCGCCCGCGCAGGAGCTCGAGTACGCGGAACCGAAGGGCGAGGGATGAAGCGCTCCGCGCTGTTCTCCTGCGTCGCGCTGGGCGCGCTCGCCACGGGGGCTGGCACGCTGGCGACGGACTACGGGACCGCGCGCGGCCTGCGCGTGTCGGCGGACCTCGACATCGAGCTCGAGATCACGTCGTTCGAGTTCAAGATCGACGACAACCCCGTGGGCTCCCCCGACATGAACGCGACGGCGGCCAGCCTCTCGCGCCGTGCCGACGTGCTCGATCGCGTGCTCGCCGGCGAGGGCTCCACGCCCACGCTCGTGCGCCGCACCTTCGCGGAGCTGCACGAGGACAACGAGTCCACGCGCGGCGAGGAGGTGCTCTCCGACGAGGGCGCGGGAGCCCTGGAGGGCGTCACGGTCGAGCTCGAGCGCGACGAGGACGGCGAGGTCTCGTGGAAGGTCGTCGAGGGCGACGCTTCCGACGAGCTCCTCGAGGGCCAGAGCCTCGCGCTCGACCTCGACGCCTTCCTGCCGGAAGAAGGCGTGGAGCAGGGCGAGACGTGGGATCTCGACCAGGCGGCCGTGGAGCGCGGCCTCGCGCTGGTGCTCGACCGGCGTCTCTTCGATCCGGCGCACGCGAGCGAGGAGAGCGACGCGGAAGGCGGACGCCGCGGAGGCGGACGCGTCGGGCTCGGCCGCAGCCTCGCGCGGCTTCAATGGGAGGGCGAGGTGACGCTGGCCGAGGCCGAGACCGAGCGCGAGGGCGTCGAGTGCGCGCGGCTGCACGTGAAGCTCGAGTCCGAGGGCACGCTGCGCGATCCGAGCCTCAAGGGCCGCAAGAAGCTCTTCGATCCCGAGCCGGCGGCGGCCGCGGTCGAGGGCACGATGCGCGCGCGGCTGGAGGGCGACCTCTGGTTCGCGCTCGAGGCGCGGCGGCCGCTCGCCCTGGAGCTCGAGGGCGAGCTGTCGATGGACTACCACTTCGAGGGCGAGCGCGATGGGCGCCACTACTCCTCGAAGAGTGCGCAGAGTGGACCGTGGACCGTGAACATCACGGTGGAAGAGGAAGACGGATGAAGACGTCGGAAACGCTCCTCGCGAGCTTCGTCGTGTCGGCCGTGGCCGGGGGCGTGACTGCGCTGCTGGTCGGTTCCATGCGCGGGGGCGAACCGCGCGCCGAGCGGACGGCGCCGGTCGAGACGCCTGCAGCGGGTGCGATCGATGCCTCGGCCGATGACGCAGCCATCGCGCGCCGGCTCGACGACCTGCGCATCGAGAACGCGGCGCTCGCCGAGCGCCTGCGCCAGCTCGAGGCGCGCCTGGCCGAGAGCGCGGCGCGCCAGCCGGTCGAGGAGCCGAGCGCGGCTCCGGAGGGCGGCATGCTCGTCGCGCGCGACGAGACGGGTGCCGTGAAGGGCGACGCCGTCGTGGTGACTCCGGCCTTCGTCGAGAGCGTGAACCAGGCGCTGTCGGAGATCCGCGCGCGCGAGGAAGTCGAGGAGCTGGCGCGGCGCAAGGAGTTGCAGGCGGCGCGCATCGAGCAACGCGTGACGGAGCTGCAGGAGAAGCTCGGACTGTCGCGCGGTCAGGTCGCGGACGTGCGCACGGCGCTCCTGACGCAGGACGAGAAGCGCGAGGCACTCTTCACGTCGCTGCGCGACACGGACGCCGATCGGCGCACGGTGTACGAGAGCATGCGCTCCATCCGCGACGAGACGAACGTCGCGCTCGAGCGCTCGCTCACGCCCGAGCAGTTCCAGATGTACCGCGAGAGCGAGGAAGCCGAGTTCCGTCGCTTCGGCGGTGGGCCTCCTGGTGGCGTGCCGCCGGGCTTCGACCGCGGCGGCCGCGAAGGTCGCTGAGCGGGCGACCCCGCGCAACGATCCATGAGAGAGCAAACCGCGGAGGGCGCGGAGAAGCACGAGCGACGAGAACGGGGCCTCCGGGGCTTCAGCCGCCCGGGGACTCGACGATCCGGAGGCTTCTTCCCTTGGCGCGAGTGAGCCTGCTACTCGCGACTCCTCCGCCTGCGGTGGGACACGGCACCGCGGGATGCGTTTCTACAAACGATGGGGCGGCGCGTGACGCGCGAGGCCGCTCGTCGCGGGCACGGGCGTTGCGCCCTACCGCACATGGTTGCGCGAGCCATCTACCGGGCGGCGCTGCGAGTCGGCGGCGAGCGCGTCGGCGTGAAGATCTATTCGGCGGTCACCGAGAAGGGCGTCCACTTCCATCTCCTGCACGAGCCGGACAGCGTGCGCGTGCGCCAGCGCATGGTGAACCCGAACACGGACGAGACCGTGGAGTCGGAGGACGTCGTGCGCGCCGTGGAGGTCGAGCGCGGAACGTTCGTGTGCCTGAGCGACGAGGAGCTCGAGCGGTTCCGGCCGGAACCCTCGCGTGACATCGAGGTGACGGCGCTCGCGGAGCCCGAGGACCTCGACCAGCGTCTCTACGAACGTCCCTACCTTCTCGGGCCGGACGGCGCACAGGCGCAGCGCTACTTCGCGCTCGCGAAGGCGCTCGAGGAGAGCGGCAAGCAAGGCATCGCCCGCTGGACGATGCGCAACCGCCGCTACAACGGTGCCCTTCGTCTGGAAGGGAAGCACCTCGCGCTCGTCACGCTGCGCGACGCCGCCGACCTCGTGCCGCTCGAGCAGCTACGGGTCACGGGCCAGCGCGAGCTCGAGAAGCGCGAGCTCGACCTCGCGCGACAGCTCGTGAGCGCGCTGGCCGGGCCCTTCGACCCGGCGGAGTATCACGACGAGTACCGCGAGCGCGTCCTCGAGTTCCTCTCGCAGAAGTCGCACGGCAAGCACGTGCGGCTGCGGCGCTTCACGCCGAAGAAGGTCCCGGACGATGCGCTCGTCGCCGCGCTCGAGCGCAGCATCAAGAAGGCCGGCTGATGGCGACTCGCACGCGACGCACGCAACGGGGGACGGCACGGGCCTCGAAGGGCCGACGCCGGGCGGCGCGGCCCGGGCGCCAGCACCAGGAGCGAGCGGCGCACGCAGAGCGCGCGGCTCCCCAGCGCGAGGAGCCGCAGCGCCAGGTTCCGCGGCCGTTCTGGTCCGGGACGATCAGCTTCGGGCTCGTCAGCGTGCCCGTGGATTTGCACGCGGCCGTGCGCGCCGTGCGCTTGCCGCTGCGCATGCTCTCCGAGGACGGCACGCCGCTGCAGCGGCGCTACTTCTGTCCCGACGAGGAGCGCGACGTCGCCGGCGACGAGCTCGCGCGCGGCTACGAGCTCGCGCCCGACGAGCACGTCGTCGTCACGGACGAGGAGCTGGAGGCGCTGGCGCCGCGCGCCTCGCGCGACATCGACCTGCGCCGCTTCGTGCCCGTGGACGACATCGATCCGTTCCTGTTCGAGAGCAGCTACGTGCTCGCGCCGACCGGCGACTCCTCCAAGGCCTATCGCCTGCTCGCGCTGGTGATGGAGGAGGAAGGCCGCGCCGGGATCGCGACCTTCGTGATGCGCGGCAAGGAGCACCTGGTCGCGATCCTCGCGCGCAACGGCATCCTGCACGCCGAGGTGCTGCGCTTCGCCGACGAGGTGCGCTCGCCCGAGGACGCCGGCCTGCCGTCGCCCGCGAAGGTGCCGGCCGAGCTCGCCGAGCACTTCCGGCGCGCGCTCGAGCGCTTGCCGTCGAAGCTGGACCTCGCGAGCCTGGCCGACGAGGAGACGGCGCAGCTGCGCGATCTCGTCGAGGAGAAGCGCCGGCGCGGCGTCGACGTGGTCGAGGCGCACGAAGTGAGCGCCGAGGCCGGAGACGGAGAGTCCGAGGCCGCACCGACGGACATCCTCGCGGCGCTGAAGCGCAGCCTCGCGACGACGGGGAAGCGCGCCCCTCAGGCCCGGCGTCGCCGCGGCGCCTGAGCTCGACGCTCACTGCGCGCTAGGACGACTGCGCCCGCGGATCACGTCCAGCGTCTCGTACACGTCGCACGTCTTGCGCACGACCTGCGACGCGCCGGCCTGGCGCGCACGGGAGAGCAGCTGCGGATCCACGGTCCCGCTGAACGCGACGATGCGCAGGTCCGGCGCCACCTCACGAGCCTCCTGGATCGCCTCGATCGGATCCCTGCCCGGCATGATGAGGTCGATGACCAGCACGTCGGGGCCCGTCGCGCGGATGAGCTCCGTGAGCCCCTCCGCGTTGTGGAGCGAGCCCACCTCCTCGAGGTCTTCCTCCTGCTCGAGCAGGATGCTGAGGAGCGTGCGAGCGTCGTCGTTGTCGTCGACGTGCAGGACGCGGATCGCTCTCGGGTTCATGACGGTGGCCGTCGCTCGCGGAGCTCGGAGCATACCGCGCGGCGGCGGTCGAGCGCGCGGCCCGTGTGAACCGACGAATGTGCGGTGGACCGCGGGCGCCCACCTTAAGAATCCGTCCGATCTAGGATCGGCGGGCCCTCGCTCCGGCGGGCGCCGTCCGAGCGCGGCGGACCGGCGTTCTTGCGAGCACCGCGCGGCAGGGCTACACCGTACCCATGCGCAATCCTGACGTCGGAGCGCCCGCAGAGACGCGCGCCCCACGGATCGCGGGCTGGCCCACGCAGCGCGCGCTGCGCATCTCGCAATCGCTGGGCGGCATCGTGGCCGTGCTGATCATCGCGCTCGGCACGCTCGTGCTGCTCGGCTGGATCACGGGCTCGGCCACGCTGAAGGGCGCCATCGGCGTGCCCATCACGATGAAGGCCAACACCGCGGTGTGCATCGTGCTCTCCAGCTGCGCACTCCTGCTCGCCTGGCGATCCGAGCCACGAGCGCGGCGCATCGGTTCGGCGCTCGCCGTCGTCGTGGCCGCGGTCGGCGGGCTGACGCTTTCGCAGCACGCGTTCGGCTGGGACCTCGGCATCGACCAGCTGCTCTTCCGTGAGCCCGCGGGAGAGGCCGCCACGACCAGCCCGGGGCGCATGGGGATCCCGGCCTCGACCAGCCATCTGTTGCTCGGGCTGTCGCTCGCATTCCTCGACCGGCGCACGCGGCGCGGATCGTTCCCCTTCCGCTACCTGCCGCTGGGCTCGCTGTTCATCGCCTCGATCTCGATCGTGGGCTACCTGTTCCGCTCGCCCGATCTGTACTCGGTCGCGCACACGACGGGGATCGCATGGCCGACGTCCCTCTCGCTGTTCGCGCTGAGCGTGGGCGTGCTCGCGGCGCGTCCCAACGCGATCGTGCGGCTGCTCGCGACCGAGAACGTGGGCGGGATGGCCGCGCGCCGTCTCATCGGCCCGGCGATCGCGATCCCGCTGCTCTTGCTCCTCACGTACGACGGCGTCCGCAACGCGGATCTGATCGACGCCGCCACGGGCCGCGGCATCCTCGCGGTCGTGATGATGGTGGCGCTCGTGGTCGTCGTGCTGACGACGACGCGCAGCCTGAGCGCAGCGGCCGAGGCGCAGACCCACACGCAGGCCGCGCTGAGGCGGACCGAGGGCGAGCTCGAGGACTTCTTCGAGAACGCCACGATCGGTCTGCACTGGGCCGGCCCCGATGGGCGCATCCTGCGCGCCAACAAGGCCGACATGGCGTTGCTCGGTTACTCGGCCGGTGAGTACCTCGGCCGGAACATCGCGGAGTTCCACGTCGACGCGGGCGAGGCGCGCTCGTTGATGGAGCGCCTGCACTCGGGCGAGATCGTGCGCGACCTCGCGGCGCGGCTGCGCTGCAAGGACGGCTCCGTCAAGGACGTGCTGATCGACGCGAGCGTCCTGTGGGAGGACGGCCAGTTCGTGCACACGCGCACGTTCACGCGCGACACGACCGAGCACCGAGCTGCCGCGCTCCTGAGCCGCCGCTTCACGGCCCTCGTCGAGACCTCGAACGACGCGATCGTCGGCAAGGACTGCGCCGGGATCGTCACCAGCTGGAACCAGGCGGCCGAGCGCATGTTCGGCTACACGGCCGAGGAGATGATCGGCCAGTCGATCGTGCGCATCGTCCCGGAAGACCGCGTCGAGGAGGAGCTCGACATCCTGCGCCGCATCCAGCGCGGCCAGAAGATCGAGCTGTTCGAGTCCGTGCGCCGGCGCAAGGACGGCGAGCTCATGGACGTGTCGCTGTCCATCTCGCCCATCCTCGACTCGCGCGGCCTCGTCGTGGGGGCCTCGAAGATCGCCCGCGACATCACCGACCGGAAGCGCAGCGAGGCCGAGCGCGAGGCGCTGCTCGAGAGCGAGCGCGCGGCGCGCCTCACGGCCGAGCAGGCGACGCGCGCGAAGGACGAGTTCCTGGCGGTCGTCTCGCACGAGCTGCGCACGCCGCTCAACGGGATCCTGGGCTGGGCTCAGTACCTGAAGGGCACGCGCCCGGAGGCGACCAGCGCGAGCGGCATCGACGCCATCGAGCGCGGCGCGCGCGCGCAGGCGCAGCTCATCGAGGACCTGCTCGACATGAACCGGATCACCACCGGCCGGCTCGCGCTCGAGACCTGCCGCGTGCACCTGGCGACGGTGATCGACGCCGCGATCGCGACCGTGCGTCCGGCCATCGAGGCCAAGCACCTCGTCCTGTCGGTAGGCCTCGACGGCGAGACGGGACCGATCATCGGCGATCCCGCGCGCCTCCAGCAGATCGTGTGGAACCTGCTCTCGAACGCGGTGAAGTTCACGCCGACCGGCGGCGCGATCGACGTGCAGCTGTGCAGGACCGACGTGTACTTCGAGGTCCGCGTCTCGGACACGGGCGTGGGCATCGGCGCCGACTTCCTGCCCCACGTGTTCGAGCGCTTCCGGCAGGCGGACTCCTCGTCCACCCGGCCGCACGGCGGCCTGGGGCTGGGGCTCGCCATCGTGCGCCACCTGGTGGAGCTGCACGGCGGGACCATCCAGGCACGGAACCGGGAGGACACGCATGGCGCCGTCTTCACCGCCACCTTCCCCGCCCGGGACGTGACGGCCTC
>Ga0111538_10006601_pt1 | contig 15678 bp, 9 predicted proteins | sample SoiMethybrSBSTD1_FD_79669 | JGI IMG/M metagenome (GOLD analysis project Ga0111538, IMG submission 79669) | Bulk soil microbial communities from a Populus tree surrounding site in Tennessee, USA - Soil MetaG P. TD hybrid SBSTD1 (version 2)... | ecosystem: Environmental > Terrestrial > Soil > Tree...
CTCGCACCAACAGGGGGTCATCGGGCAGATCGATCGAGAGTTCATGCCTGTGATCGACCAGCAGCGGCCGGCTGGTCTCGATCGCCTGCGTGATGACGCGGCGCAGATCGAGCGGCGCGAGATTGAGGTTGATCTTGCCGCGCGTGATGCGCGAGACATCGAGCAGATCATCCACCAGACGCGTGAGGTGCCCGACCTGGCGCGCGATGACATCGTGCACCCAGACGACGGTCTCGTCGGAGGCGGCGCGCGTTCGGAGAATCTCGGCCGCCATGCCGATGGGCGCGAGCGGATTGCGCAGTTCGTGGCCGAGCATGGCGAGGAACTCATCCTTGCGGTGATCGGCCTCGCGCAGCGCCTCCTCGACGCGCCTGTGCGCTTCGAGGAGGCGATGCTCCTCTTCTGCATGCTTGCGATCAGTGACGTCGCGGCCGACCGCCTGGTACCCCACGAGGCGGCCGTCACCGTCGAACATGCCACGGTCGGTCCACTGCTGCCAGCGTATGTCGCCTTTGGGGCCAAGCACCTGGTGCTCGACCGTCGCTACCGGACGATCGGGAGTAATGGAATCCAGGAACTTTCTTGTCGGCGCACGATCGGCCTCCGGCAGGAACTGCCAGAAGGTGTTCCCGAGCAATTCCTCCGGCGTACGGCCGAAGTAGCGGCAATAGGCGCCGTTCACAAACGTATACGTGCCGTCGGGAAGCAGGCGGCAAATGAGTTCAGTCTGGTCCTCGACCACCGAGCGATACTGCTCCTGGCTATCGCGCAGCGCCACGGAGGCTTGCGCGTTCTGTTGCACCAGCGCGGCGAGCAGCATCAGGGGGATGGAGATCGCCAGCAGAAACCCCTGCAGCGCTACGACTGCTTCGGCGACTGAGGCTGCGGCGAACGGACCGCGTCCGGCCTTGGTCATCATCATCGCCACGGATGCAACGGCCAGCAGATGCAGGCCCAGCCCGCTGGGCGAGAAGCGCACGGCCGACCACAGCAACAGCGGCAGCGGCGCAAACAGCAGCCAGACATGATGCGGGCGCGTGTCCTCCAGCCAGAAGAACGCGAGCATCACGGCGATCAGGCCGACGGTCAGTACGAGGAATTCGGCGATGCGACGCGGCGACGCACGGCGAATCGAGGCGATGCCCCCCGTGGCAAGATCGATGATGAGCGGAGCGATGATGACGGCGCCGCACATCTGTGCGAAGACGCGACGCTCCCAAGCCATCCAGAAGTCGTCCACCCAGTCCGTGAGGGTGAACAGCCACGCAACCACCGCCGAGACCAGGCACCCGGCCAGGAACGCCCCGCCGATGATGAACACGCTCATGCGGCGCAGATCGTTGAGGCGCGGCGGCTGGCCGACCACGCCCCTCACCAGCGCCGCACCCAGGGCTGCCTGCGCCATGTTGCCGGTGAACTGAATGAGCATGATGACCAGCGGCACGGGACCCTGAAACGTACTCACCAGATGCAGGTGCGTGGGAAGCAGGGCCGCGGCATAGAGCCACCATTGCCGAACCGGCGTCAGCAGAAATGCGGCGACAAGAACACCGTGCGGCAGCCAGACGCCGGAAATCCCGCCTGGCTCAAAGCGAAGCGCGATGCCGATGATCCCGCTAATGTAGTACCCGGCGCACACCAGCAGGACCGAGAGGGTCACGCTCGCCGCGCGCCGGAGGGACCTGTATCCGACGAGCGTGAAGTCTCGCGAATCATCGTGCCGGTTCAAGTGCACACCTGGTCGCGCCATGCTCGCCTGGCCCTTGCGTGCGTCCAGAGAATCTCAGCGCCAGCACAAGGCGATGCGCATCGGGGCAATCGCTGAACCGTGGTGTGCGGCCGGTCATGCTAACCGACGGCTTGCTCAGACTCCCGCAAGAATGAGCTGATCCACAAGGCCACGCACATGCCCCCACAACCCGGCTGGGGCGTTCCGTGCAAGTCTCAGGCAATTGGCGGCAGCGAAATCGTTGCTAAGAACCGGAAGAATAGGAATTCCACCCGGTCCCGGTTTACTCACCCTCGCCCGCGTCGATATCGCGCAGGCGCTCGAGCATCCGCGGCACACGCGACCGCATGATCCGAATCCGCTCCTGCATGCACTCGATCTGGACCCGCAACTCCGCGATCCGGGCCAGCGCGAGCGTAAGTTCATCTGGCACGATCACCGGCATTCGCCGTAGGCGCTGCTCACATTTTCCATGTAATCCGAAGGCAAACACAGGTGGCCTCCGTTGATTCATTCGTACGCCGGCCGGGCCGGGGGGCTGGAACACGATCTAGTTCCGCCTTCCTTGATCACCACTGGATCTCATGAGGATTCGTAATCAGGGCCGATGCCCGACGCATGGCCTCGCTTCCCCGGTATTGCCGGGTCTTGTCTTGCGAGTTAGCCTGTGTGTTGACGTGGGATCTGTTGCCTGAGCATTTCAGCAGGACCGTGACATGCCACGCTTCAACGCCGTCATAACGCTGCGGGTGAACGATCAGGATGTGGCAGTCAACAGCGACCTGCCTGCCGAGCGATCGCTGCTGGAAGCCCTGCGCGAGGATCTGCACCTGACCGGCACCAAGTACGGCTGCGGTGAGGCGCAGTGCGGCGCATGCACGGTGCTGATCGATGGCAAGCCCGCGTTCAGTTGCGTGACGACGCTCGCCCAGGCGCAGGGCAAATCGATCACCACGATCGAAGGACTCGCCAAGGGCGAGGTGCTGCACCCGGCGCAGAGAGCGTTCGCCGACGCCGAGGCGTTCCAGTGCGGCTACTGCTCGTCGGGAATGATCATGGCCGCGGCCGCGCTGCTGTCGCGAACGACCACACCGAGCGACGATGAGATCGTCGAGGCGATGGACGGGCACATCTGCCGCTGCTGCGGATACGCGCGCATCAAGCAGGCGGTGAAGGACGCGGCCGGATTGGCGCGAACGTGATTCACCATGCGATTGGATGAAGACATCACGACCGACTCGATCGCTGAGAGTCATGATGATGACGCCAGCCAGGTCATCGAGTCGGTGGCGTTCGACTTCGGCCCGGGCGTGAGCCGGCGCTCGTTCGTGCAGTTGCTTGGCGCGGGCATCGTCATTTCCATGACGGCCGGTTCGCCTGCGGCTGAGGCGGCGCCGCCAGCGAGTCGCGAAGGCCAGCGCCGCGGTGGAGGCGGCGGGCGCGGCGGGCCGCCGATCAATCTCGGCGCGCGAATTCACATCGCCGACGACGGCACGATCACCATCCTCACCGGCAAGGTCGAAGGCGGGCAGGGCGCGCGTCAGCAACTGACTCAGGCCGCGGCCGAGGAGCTGCGCATCGCGCCCGAGCACTTGCGCATGATCATGGCCGACACCGACCTGGTCCCCGATGATGGGGGAACGTACGGCAGCCAGACCACGCCGCGCACGGTGCCCGCGGTGCGACAGGCGTGTGCGGCGGCGCGCGACCTGCTCATCGCGCTCGCGGCCGAGACATGGAAGATGGAGCGCGGCGGCATCGAGGTGCGCGATGGTGCAGCCGTTGCCATCAATGGCGCTGCGGGTAACGGAGCAACTTCGCAATCACTCGCCTATTCAGCGCTGATCAAGGCCGATCGTGCCTCCGAGGCGTTCAAGCAGGCCGTGCCGCGCGATGTGCAGGTGTTCGCGGTGCGCGAGTGGAAGGTGCTGGGCACGCCGATGCCGCGGCCCAATCGCCACGATCTCGTTACCGGCGCGCATCACTACCCCTCCGACATCATCCTGCCGGGCATGCTGTACGGCAAGATTCTGCGACCGCCAGCGTTCGGCGCGAAACTTGCATCGATCGATCTCGCGCCGGCCCAGCGACAGAAGGATGCGGTGGTGGTGCGCGATCAGAGTTTCGTCGGCGTCGCTGCGACAACGACCTGGCAGGCCAAGCAGGCGCTGGCGGAACTGGAGAAGGCGGCGCAGTGGGAGACGCCGCCGCATCCTTCCAGCAGCGAGATCTTCGAGTACCTGCGGCAGAACGCCCAGGGCGGCATTCCGGCGAATCCGCATAGCGATCTCATGGCGTCGGCCGCGAAATCGCTGAAGGCGAAGTACGACATCGCCTACGTGCAGCACGCGCCCATGGAGCCGCGCACCGCGACTGCGCAATGGTCCGATGGCAAACTCACGGTGTGGACGGCGACGCAGCGGCCGTTCGATGTGCGCCGCGAACTCGCCAATGCTTTTCGCATCCCCGAGGAGCGGGTGCAGGTGATCATCCCCGATTTCGGAGGCGGCTTCGGCGGCAAGCACACCGGCGAGTGCGCGATCGAGGCCTCGCGCCTTGCGCAGGCCGCGGGCAAGCCCGTGGGGCTGCGCTGGACACGGGCCGAGGAATTCACATGGGCCGCGTTCCGACCAGCCGCCGCGATTGACGTCGAAGCCAGCCTTGATGATCAGGGTCGCATCACATCGTGGCATTTCATCAACATCAATTCCGGTCAGTCGTCGATTGCGTCGCCTTACAACATCGAAAACAAGCACTCGCAGTACGTTGAAAGCGCGCCGCCGCTGCGGCACAGTTCATATCGCGCGCTGGCGGCGACGGCCAACACATTCGCGCGCGAGTGTTTCATGGATGAACTCGCACATGCGGCGGGAATCGACCCGCTGGGGTTTCGCCGGCAGCATCTGGATGCAGGCAGTCGCCTGCGCGGGGCGCTGGAAGATGCTGCCGTGCGATTCAAGTGGAGTGAACGTCGCGCAGCCAACGCCGAGACCGAGGCAGGCGAGCGTCACGGCGTCGGCCTTGCGTGCGGCATGGAGAAAGGTTCGTTCGTCGCGGCGTGCGCCGAGGTCGCGGTCGATGTCGCGCAGAAATCCATTCGAGTCCTTCGCATCACGCAGACCTTCGATTGCGGCGCGATCACCAGCCCGCGCAACCTGATGTCGCAGGTGCAGGGCGCGATCGTGATGGGGCTCGGCCCGGCGTTGCGCGAGGAGATGATTTTCAAGGACGGCAAGATGCTGAACGCGGCGTTCAAGTCGTATACCGTGCCGCGCATGAGTGATGTGCCGGAGATGGATGTGCACCTGCTCGATCGGCCGGATGTGCCATCCGCTGGCGCGGGCGAGACGCCGTTGATCGCGGTGGCGCCGGCCGTCGGCAACGCGATCTTCCATGCGACGGGCATGCGCGTGCGCTGCATGCCGATGCGGCTGGCCGAGCAAGCTGCAGGTGATCGCGATAGGCGGCGGTGACAACAGTGTGGCAGCGGGCAAGTGACAGGTCATCGACACTGCGCTCAAGATCACCGCTCCTGCACGATATGATTCCAGCATGATCGAAGGATTGATCGGCGTCATTGGATTGATGCTTGGCATGGCTGCCGCAAGCGTCTGGTGGATGCATCGCCGCGCGATATCGCAGCAGTCGCTGGCCAATGCCGAGGCGCGGGCTCGATCGCTGGATGAGCAGATGCAGGGCATGCGGGCCGATGGCGAACGGGCGCGCGGCGAGATCGCGCAGGCCAATGCGGCTCGCGAGCGCGCCGAGAAGGATGCCCTCGCCAAGGCCAAGGAACTGGAATCGAATCAGCGGCAGTTCGAGGAGCAGAAACAGACCCTTCAGGAAGCCGAGAAGCGCCTGGTTGACACGTTCGCGGCCCTCAGCGCGCGCTCGCTCGCAGCCAACAATCAACAGTTCCTTGACCTGGCGAAGAAGTCACTCGAAGCCGTCATGGTCGAGGCCAAGGGCGATGTCGAGAAGAAACAGCAGGCGATCGACAACCTGCTCAAACCGATTCGCGAACTCCTCGATCAGCACGGCAAGGCGGTGAGCGCTCTGGAGCAGAAGCGCGAAGGCGCGTACGCGCGGCTCGATGAACAGATCAAGGCCATCGCGTCATCGCACGGCGAGTTGCGAACCGAAACCGGACGCCTGGTCACCGCCCTGCGCCGGCCGGAGGTGCGCGGCCGCTGGGGCGAGATGCAGTTGCGCAACGTCGTCGAACTCGCGGGCATGACGCCGCACTGCGATTTCTTCGAACAGCAGACAGTCCACGACGACGATGGCGCCCCCCAGCGTCCCGACATGCTGATTCGCCTGCCACGGGGCGGGGTGATCATCATCGACGCCAAGGTCGCGCTCAACGCCTACCTCGATGCCCAGCAGCCCGATGCCGACCGCGAATCGTGCCTGCGCTCGCACGCGCGGCAGACGGCTGACCACGCGCGGAAACTCGCGGCGAAGAGGTATTGGGATCAGTTCGAGCGTGCACCGAACATCGTGGTCATGTTCGTGCCGCTGGAGTCGGCGCTGGCAGCGGCGGTGGAAGCGCTGCCGGAATTGCAGTCCGATGCGATGCGCTCGCGTGTGCTCATCGCCACGCCAATTTCACTGCTGGGCCTGCTGCACACAATCGCCTACGGCTGGCAGCAGGAGCGCGAGGCTGAGAACGCCCGCGCGATCGCGTTGGCCGGCGCGGAGTTGTATCAGCGGCTGTCGGTGCTGGCCGATTCCATCGGCAGGGTCGGCGCGGCGGTGTCGAAGACGGCGGCGGAGTACAACAAATTGATCGGCACTCTGGAAAGCCGCGTGCTGCCAGGCGCGCGGAGGCTGAAGGATCTGCAGGCCCTGCCCGATCCGGAGATTCCCGAATCGGTCAGCGTGGAGATCGAGATGCGCCCAATAGTCGCGCCGGAACTGCAACAACAGCCGATGCTGATCGAGGACGTGCAGCCGAACGTCTGAGGTCCGTGAAGCATGACGATTTGACGCTCGTTGCGCGGGCTTTCAGAGTCGCAGCAGCGTGCCCGGGAGCGATGCGGCACCCGATATACTGCGATCTTCGTCGCGCACAGCGCGCGGAGCGATCGCCGTGCAGAAACCACTGATTCCCAGCGATGAGATCCGCCGCCTGGAGGAGGTGCATCGTCTCGGGCTGTTGTACACCAATCCCGAGCAGGTCTTCGACCGCATCGTGGGCGAACTGGCGCGCGTGTTCGACGTGCCGGTGGCGACGATGTCGCTGGTCGATCGCGAGGCCCTGTTCTTCAAGGCCGAGGTCGGCCTGGGCCTGCCCGACGCCGGCAGCAAGCGCGTGTTGCCGCGCGACATCACGCTGTGCGGGCACGTGGTCGGCAACAACGACATGGTGGTGGTGGATGATCTCTCGGCCGACGATCGCTTCCTGGACAACCCCATCGTGATGCAGAGCGGCGCGCGGTTCTACGCGGGCACGCCGCTGCGCTCCGAGAGCGGCCACGCGGTGGGTTCGCTGTGCATCATCGACACCAAGCCGCGGCACATTTCCGAGCACGATCGCCGCTTCCTGGAAATGGTGGCGCGCAGCGTGATGACCGAGATCAGCCTGCGGCGTGCCTCGGATGAACTCGATGCCATCTCGCGCCGGCTCGCCGAGCGCAATCGCGAGATGGAGGATGACTTGGAGCGCGCGCGGGCGGTGCAGCGGTTTCTGCTGCCGCCGGAGTCGATCGAAGGGCCGGGCTGGCGCGTCGGCCATCGCTATCAGCCGCTGACGCAACTGGGCGGCGACTTCTTCGATGTCTGCCAATCGCTCGATGGTGGCGTGGCGGTGCTGCTGGCTGATGTGTGCGGCCACGGCTCATCGGCGGCGCTGATTTCGGCGATGGTGAAGACGTCGTTTCAACGCGCGGCGGTTTCGAATGATCGGAAGACGCTCAACTCGACTCCAGAGGTGTTGAGTGTGATCAACCGCGATCTCGCGGGGATAGTCCAGCCGGGGCGCTTTGTCACGGCCATTGCCGCGGCATACGAGCCGGCGCGGCGGATGCTGTCGCTGAGTTCAGCCGGCCACCCGCATCCGTTGCTTGTGGGCGGCGGCCTGGCCGGGCCGGTGGAGACCGAAAGCGAGATTCCTCTCGCGCTCGACGAATCGCGCGTGTATGAGAAGTCGGTGCGATTCGCGTTGCCGGCAGGTGCGTGCGTGCTGATGTACACCGACGGCGCGATCGAGGCGGCCAACTCCGCGGGCGCGCAACTGGGCGTCAACGGATTGATGAAACTGGCGATCGATGCGCGCGGCATGGGGCGGCCCGCTGCGCTAAACGATGGCGTTCTGATCGAGCGGCTGCTGGAGGGCATAACTCGCTTCGCCGGCGGCCGGTTCGCGGACGATGTCACGCTGGCGGCGTTCGAGGCGCTGTAGGCCCGCGCCCGCAGGCCATCATTATTTCTCGCAGGCGATCGCGCCGCCCTTGATCACCACCGCCACCTTGCGCAGGGCTGAGATGTCTGCCAGCGGGTCGGCTCGCAGCAGGACCAGGTCGGCGACGAAACCCTCCTGCACGCGGCCGAGATCCTCGTCGCGGCCGATCGTTTTGGCGGCGACGCGCGTGGCGGCGGCGAGCGCCTGGGGAGGCGGCATGCCGGCTTTGACGAGCAGTTCGAGTTCCCACGCGTTTTCGCCGTGCGCGAACACGCCGGCATCGCTGCCGTTGGCGATGGTCACGCCGACCTCGCGCGCCAGAGCGAGCGAAGCCCGCGACTGCTCGACGCTCGCAGGCGTCTTCGAGCGCGGATCGGCCCCCCCGTTCGCCTCCGGCCGCCAGCCGGCGTACAGCGCCACGGCCTCGGCCGCTGCCATGGTCGGGCACAGCGCCACGCCGCGCTCCTTCATCAGTTGCATTGTTTCGCGCGAAGCGCCGTAGCCATGTTCGATGGTCGCCACGCCCGCGTGCACCGCGCGGCGAATGCCTTCATCGGTCGTCGCGTGCGCGCTCACCTTCCTGCCCGCGCTGCGAGCCTCGTCAACCGCGGCGCGCAACTCCTCCTCGGTGAAGGTCGGCGTCGCCGGCGAGCCCGGAGCGCGGCGATAGTCGGCATACACCTTGATCCAGTCGGCGCCGAGCGCAATCTGCTCGCGCACGGCCTTGCGCATCTCATCGATGCCGGTGACTTCCTGGGCGCCTTGAAGCAGATCCTGCTGCACGCGCGGGTCGAAGCCTGACGGGCCGTAACAGCCGGTGGCGACGATGGCCCTGGTCACCGCCAGCACGCGCGGGCCGGCGATCATGCCTGAGTTGATGGCATCGCGCAACGCGACATCGGCCACGCCCGCGCCTTCGGTGCCAAGATCGCGAATGGTGGTGAATCCAGCTTCGAGCGTCGCTTTCGCCGCGTTGACGCCGCGAATGGTTCGCGACTCCAGCGACTCCTTCAGCACCTGATCGTCCCACACCTTTTCGTTGTATGGATGCAGCAACAGGTGCGTGTGCAGGTCCATCAGGCCCGGCACGAGATATTGTCCGGCGGCATCGATGCGCTTCGCTGCGCCGGCCGCCTGCGAATCGATCTCCCCCATCGGCGCGATGCGCTTGATGTGGCCGTCGACGACCAGCACTGCCCGATCATCGAGCCAGCGCTCGCCTTCCGGATCGAGCACCTTGGCGCCGACGATCAGGAGACTCGGCGTCGCGTCGCTGTTGCGAGCAGCAGCGCGCTGTTGCGGCTGCACCGTCGCGGCCACGGCGCATGCGAACGCTCCCGTGATGAGCATCACATGAAGCAAGGAGTCTGGTCGCAACCGCGTCCCTCCTTCGTGACCTCCGCAGCAACTCCTATTTGCCGCCGCTCTCGCTGGCAGGTTTCACCGTGACGACGATCGCGTTCTGGGGCGAGTAGTACTTGGCGAACGCCTCGTGCACATCCTTGGCCGTCATCGACTGGTACGAATCGGGCTCGGTCAGGATGTCATCGAGGTGCACGCCGCGGAAGGTCATCATGTTCAGGCGGCCGGCCCAGAACTGCGGTTCCTTGATCTGCTCGACCCAGGTCGTCGCCATCTGACGCTTGGCCACGGTGATTTCGTCCTCGGTCGGCCCCTCCTTGGCGAACTGCTGGTACATGCTCGCGAGTTTCGCCACCAGGGCCTCGACCTTGGGCGGATCAGTCGGGGCGCTGGCGGAGAAGGAGCCGAAGCCCGGATACGTGGACGCCGCGCGCGAACCGGCGCCGATGGAGTAGACCAGTTGCTCCTTCTCGCGCACTTCGCTGACCATGCGCATGGAGAGGATGCGCGCCGCCATGCTCATGAGGCGCGACTCATCGCGGTCGTTTTCGTCCACGCCATAGAAACCGGAGAACACATACGCCTGCTCGGTGGGTGTCTCAATGACTTTGTTGGCGATGCGCGGGCCTTCGGGCCGCTTGAGATGGCGGAGCGAATCGAACATCGCCGGATCGACGCGATCGCGCGATGGCAGCGCGCCGATGTAGCGAGCGCACAGGTCCAGCGCCTGATCGCGCGGCAGGTCGCCGACGATCGTGACCTCGATCGGCGAATGTGCGATCAATTGCTCCAGCCACTTCTGGGCATCCTCGAGTTTCAGCCGCTCGATCTGTTCCGGAGTCGTCGGCTGGACGCGTGGATCGTCGGGATAGGTGAGTGCAGCGACCGTGCGAGCGCCCAGGCCGCTGGGATTCTTCATCAACATCTCGTAGCCCTCACGCGCGGTGGCCTGGAACTGCGTGAATGCCGGGGCTTCGATCTTCGGCTCGGTCAGAAGGAGGTAGGCGAGCTGGAATCCGGTTTCGAGATCTTCGGGACTGCCGGAGATCGAGAGCGAGATGGAATCGGCTCCCCCGCCACCGCCACCGCCGCCCCGGCCGCGACCACCGCCGCCGCCGCGGCCGCCGCCGAAGCCGCCTCCGCCGACGTTCACCTTCTTGCCGGCCATGAGTTCGCGGATGTCGGTGGAGGACAGATGCTGGGTGGCAGCGCGGCTCCATGCGAGTTGGGCCGCGGAGGTGATGCCGCGGTTGTCAGCGGTCTCGAGCAGTTCGCCGCCAATGAGCGCGATGCGGATGCTGACTTCGTTCTCGCGCGCATCCATGAAGCGATAGTGAACATTGATGTTGTTGCTCAGCCAGCCGTTCCATACCTTCGTCGTGGCATGCTCGCTGCCTTCGACGACCTTGCCCGGAGCGGGCATCTCTGCCAGCAGCGTGGTGGCGTGGGTGGTCTCAGTCTCGGGCGCGGGCGTGACGGCCAGTGCCGCAAGGCCGAGTTCGAGCAGTTGCGCATCGGTCGGGGCATCCTTGGGCGGAAGCGTCGCCACGAACGCGACGGCCTTGGGATCGAACTCCAGCGCGAAGCGCTTGCTGACTTCCTCAGGCGTGATCGTCGGCAGGTACTTCTGCAGCAGCGCGAGTTCCTGCTCGGGCGACATCGTCGGCTCGCCCGTGACGAGGTTGTTGTTGATGCGGCTGACGTAGCCGGACATCTGCGTCGTGGCGGCGGTCTCGACGGCACGCTCGGCACCGGAGATGCGCTCCTTCTTCACGACATCGATTTCGCGCTGCGTGAAGCCGAAGGCGCGGCCGCGCTGCAGTTCGAGCGCGATTTCATTGAGCGTCTCGCGCCACTTGCCCGCGTTAGCCGAGCCGGAGATCTCGGCGGTGTAGATCGCGTTGGCGCGATTGCCCAGGGCGACGCGCGCGTTGCGGTACGCGGTGTCGCCGCTGGCGGCTTTCTCGCTCAGCCTGCGATTGAGTACCGATGTGCCGATGCTGGCGACCAGGTCATCGCGATACTGCTTTTCCGTCAGCGTCGCCGGACGCGCCGGCTCGAGGCGCGCGATACGGACGTCTTCGGTGTTGATCTCGGGATCGGTCGCGACCAGCGCGAACGACTTGGCGTAGGGCTTGACGTTCAGTTCCTGCCACTTGGGCTGCGGCCGCTTGGGCAGCGCGCTGAACTTGTCCTTGACGAGTTTGATCACTTCCTGCGGATCGGCGTCGGCGATCACAATCAGCGTCGCGTTGGATGCGCCGTACCACTTGCCGTAATAGTCCTTGAAATCCTGCTGATTGACGTTGTCGATGGTCTGCTCGGTGCCGATGGCGTCGCGCACGCCGTACAGCGAGCCGGGATACAGCAGCGGATCGAGGTAATCGCTGACGCGCTGGCGCGGCGAGAGGCCGCGGCGTCGCTCTTCCTGGATGATCTGGCGCTCGGCGTCGACCTCGCTGGGCAACAGCGACAGCCGACCGACGACATCGGAGAAGAACATCATGCCCTTGCCGAGCGTGTCAGCGTCGGCCTTGGGAAGGCTCAACTGGAAGGTCGTCTGCTCGTAACTGGTAAAGGCGTTCTGGTCGCGGCCGAAGGTCATGCCCATCGACTCGAAGTATGGGATCAGCGAACCCGGCTTGAAATTCTCCGAGCCGTTGAAGGCCATGTGCTCGAGATAATGCGCGATGCCGCGCTGGCGATCGGTCTCGTTGAGCGAGCCGGTATGCATGTGCACCCACATCACCGCGCGGCCGGGAGGCAGGCTGCACTTGCGGACGACGTAGTGCATGCCGTTGTCGATTTGCCCGGTCACCAGCGCGGGATCCTGCGGCAGTTGCTGTGCGAAGGTTGGCGAGGGATCGACGGCGAATGCCGCAACCAGCGACAAGGCGCAGACAGGCAAACGGCGGCGCGAGAATCCCGACCGCGACGACGAGAACAGCGACGACATGGCGATTCTCCAATCTCGTTGAGCAGATGCGAGCGACCCGGAGAGGGCGGACCAGTTGCAGGCTCAGGCTGCGATCCCGGCAATGGATATTGGAAACCCAAAGCCGCCACGATGCAATGGCCGCCGGCAGCGTTTACATGCACGGAGGCCGCGACATGAGGTCCTTGCCCTCCTTGGGACAGGTCCCGGCCGCCGCTGGCTCCGCCTCAATGGAAAACACGCCTGTTGCTGCCCGAAGGCAACAACAGGCGTGCAAATGTCAACTGATCCCGTTGCCCGCAGCGGGCTCGGGAGAGCGATTACTCAACCGTGACGCTGGCCTGCTGCAACTTGCCCTGGCCCTTGGCGGGCGGGGTGATGTTGCAGGTCAGCGTGTGCATGCGAACGGCGCCGCGCTCGGTGTGCATCGGCTGATCGTAGATGAAGTGGATGTTCGTCTCGCCGTTCTTGGTGGCGCGGAACGTGAAGATGTCCCACGACGGAGCGTCGAGCGTATCGGACATGCCTTCCTCAACCTGCTGGCTCTGGCGATCGATCAGTTCGACGAAGCGGTCCTCGGCCGAGGCCGGCGTGATGCGCCACGCGCGCTGGCTGCCGCAATAGGTCGGCAGACGCACGATGAACTCCTGGCCACGCGTCAGCGCGGTGTAGTCGTCCGCCGTCTCCGGCGAATACGACTCAGACTCCGACGCATTCGCCATCTCGGACGCGTTGGGCTTGGTGTTCATGGACTTCGCGGACTTGTTACTCGAGCAGCCCGTGAGCGTCATGGCGGCAACAGCGAAGAGCGACGCGACGGTGCTGACTCGAACGATGTGCGGGCAACGAGTGGTCATGAGGGGTCTCCATTTTTTCCCGATGCCAGACACAGATCGGCGAGCCGGATCGGGCGCATGACCTATCTCGGCCGTCCAGACCCCCGAATCAGCCTGTTTGACCGCCCCGGCGCCTACGCCCATGTCCCGAGTGCAGCCTGTGACGTCTGGGAGGTCTGCGAGCCATTCTCGGACCGCGCGAGCGTTCCCGCGCGCACCTCGCGCCTCGTTGATGTGCCATGCGTTATTGGATCTGACTGCCAGCCATCCCCCAACCCGCTTCCTCGCGATCCACCGCCCTCACGTGTGCGACGGGCGGTGGATCGCTCACTCAAAGGAGGACTCGCTCAGCGATCGCGGTCATTCCCTGCCCGGAGTCTCGGCCGCGCCGCCGCCGCTCGGCGCCCCGACGTACGACCACGTCCACCGCGACGCTTTGTCGTTGAAGTCCCAGGTGTCGAGATCAGCGATCTCGCCGCGACCCCAGATCGCCGTCTGCTGCTTGCCGCCGCCGGCGTCCTGGTACAGCACCACGACCACTCCCTCAGGCAGATTCCACCGTAACGACGACAGCGAGTCGCCGGTGCCCTTCGGCATGCGCTGGAACTCGCCGGCCTTCTGAGCCGTCACCGGCGAGACCTGCTCCATGTCGTTGCGGAAGTTGGTGTCGATGAAGTATTGCAGCGAGTTCGCAGGCATCGCTTCGGCAGCGGGGGTAGCGCCGTGCGGCAGCAGCATCGCCTCGGCGCTCGGGGCATTCCGGCCGCCGCCGACGTTGTACCACGCCCAGCGCGAGGCCTTGTCGTTGAAGTCCCACTTGCCGACGGTCGGTGCCTGGCCCTTGCCCCAGAGGATCACTTGCTCGCCCTTGCCGGCGGCATCTTCATACAGCACCACGACGACGCCCGGCGGCAGATTCCATCGCAGCGATGTGACGCCGTCCTTGAGTCCCTGCGGAATCTCGTTCAGCGCGCCCGCGGCGAAACTCTTGTCGATGCCGACCAGTTCGCTCTTGACGCCATCGTAGCCTTCACCGGTGAACAGGATGAGACTGTTCTCCGCCAATGGTGTCGTCAGGGTCTCAGCACCGGGCGGCAAGGCGACATACCCGGAGGATGCCCCGGCGTCGGGCCGCTGTGGTTGCGCTGACGGCGGCGTGCCCGGCTGTTGTGGTTTGGGCGGGGCCGTCTCCTGCGGCACGCCCGCGCGCGACACCAGCCCGTTGCTCGCCAGCATGCCCAGCGCCACGCTCAGAAACATCGCGAACGTCTCTTTGTACCTTCTCGACATTGGCAGATTCCTTTCAACCGGTGACAATCGACCCCGGCCGCCGCGCGCAGCGAGATTCATGCTCGCCGTCCGACGCGCAGCCATGTGGATCAACTGTCCGCTCGTTGGAGGCAACAGTCTCTAGGAACGATGACCAATTCCAAGTCATCGCATTGCCTCGTCGCCCAAGGTTCACCGCCTTCTCAGCGGTCCGCGAGTGTGCGGTCCGGCTCCTGCATCCTCTGCAGTGCAAGGGCTCGCTGCGACACGCCGCCGTTTGGCATTCCAACCGATTGCGTTTCCTGTTACCGTACGCCGCGCCGCGACGCACCCGTGCGATGAACGCCCGTCAGACATCCCCGCCTCATCGCCGCGACACGGCCTCCAACATGCCATCGGGACCATCCGCGGATCGCCGCTGCGCTCCTGGTTCCTGCAGCCCAGCAGCAACCGCTGCACGTTCGCACTTCGCCCTGAGGAGGTTTCGTTGCATGCATCGCTTCAGCCATCGCCCACTGTGCGCTGCTCTTGTGACCTGTTCGCTCGCCGCCGCGACCGCCGCGCCAGCCCGCGCGGCAGGAGATGACATCGCCGCCGGCGACGACACGAAGAAACTTCTCGAGCGCATCGCTGAACTCGAAGCCCGCAGCGCCCGCAGCGATGCCCTCAACTCCGAACTCGAGGCGCGACTGGCTGCCATCGAGGCCGAGCAGCGAAGCGAAGTCATCACGCAGCAGCGTGCCGACGAGATTCGCGCGCTGGTGCACGAAGTCCTCGCCGACGCCGACACGCGCGCCAGCATGCTCCAGAACGCCGCCATGGCCGGCTACGACAACGGCTTCTTCATCACCTCCTCTGACGGCAACTGGCTGTTGCGCACCAACATGCTCATGCAGCAGCGCTTCGTGCTCAACCGCCAGAACGACAGCCTCACTGACGAGAATCGCTGGGGTTTCGAGAACTCGCGCACGCGCTTCACCCTCTCGGGCCACCTGGTCCAGCCCGATTTCTTCTATCACGTCGACATCGAGGTCGCCGGCAATGACGCCGGCCTGCCCAGCGGGGAGAACCGCACCGGACTCCAGGAGGCCTACGCAGGCTACGACTTCGGACAGGGCTGGCGCTTCTGGATCGGCACCATCAC
>Ga0111538_10006603_pt1 | contig 15676 bp, 8 predicted proteins | sample SoiMethybrSBSTD1_FD_79669 | JGI IMG/M metagenome (GOLD analysis project Ga0111538, IMG submission 79669) | Bulk soil microbial communities from a Populus tree surrounding site in Tennessee, USA - Soil MetaG P. TD hybrid SBSTD1 (version 2)... | ecosystem: Environmental > Terrestrial > Soil > Tree...
CGAATCCCGCAGGGCTATATTTCTATTTGACGGTGCAGGAAGGCGGTAGCGAGGGCATCATTGGAACGGATAGCTCATGGTCCTTCACGACTGACAAGCTCGATAATTGGAACAAGCTGGCCTTCGATGCTCAATCATGGTCCACCGCGGCTGAGTTGGGCAACGCCTCGTCCGAGCCCTGGAAAATGGAAAGGAAAATCCTGAGCGCTCGTTCAGCCCTCGCCCTGAACGGTCGCGTGCGCGCTTCCCTTGTAGCGGCCGATCCACTGACCGTCGCGCTTGGCCGGCCAAACCGCGAGCAGGTTATTACGTCGCGTCCATCCGCCGCGACCACGTTGCAGGCGCTTGAACTCACCAATGGCCGTACTTTGACGGAGATGATCGGCGAGGGCGCAGCGAAGTTAATTGCCGGCCGCAAGGGTCAGACGCCGGCGAAATTTGTCGCTGATTTGTACGCCAAGGCGCTGGGCCGACAACCTGCCGCCGCCGAGCAAAAACTGGCCGAACAAACCGTCGGTAATCCCGTCCAAAGAGAAGGGGTCGAGGATTTGCTCTGGGCCTTGATTATGTTGCCGGAATTTCAACTGATCTACTGAGCTATGAAACAGCAGCCATGGTCCCGGCGTGAATTCCTGAAAACGGCAAGCGCGGCCACGCTGTCGGCGCTCGCGGCCGGATACCCGCGCGCTGCCCTCGGCGCCGCCTCGGGCGAGAAACTCAAAGCTACCGCCGACAGTGTGATCGTGCTTTGGATGGCCGGTGGCATGGCTCACACCGAAACTTTCGATCCAAAGCGATATACTCCCTTCGAGAAAGGGATAGCCCCCGACCGCGTGCTCAGCACGTTTCCGAGCATCGATACCGCGGTCGATCAAATCAAATTCTCAAAAGGTCTGGAGAAGCTCGCCAATGTCATGGACCGCGGCACGTTGATTCGATCCTACACCGCCGGTGATCTCGGGTTCATTCTCCATTCACGCCACCAATATCAGTGGCACACGGGCTACGCGCCCCCACAAACCGTGGCGGCGCCTCACGTCGGCGCGATCATCTCTCGCACGCTGGGTCCCCGGAACCCGGCAGTGCCCGCCTTCATCGATATCGGTCAGCGCTTCGACGTCGGCGAGGGCGAGGAATTGAAAGCCTTTCACACCGCCGGCTTCCTTGGCAGCGAATACGGCCCATTCATCATTTCGAATCCCGAACAGGCCGCAGATAGCGTGCGCCCTCCAGCGGGCATGAGTCCGGAACGGTTCGAGAATCGCAACAAGCTTTACAAGCAACTTCTCGCCAATAGCCCCGTTGGCGAATTCGGCAGTAACTATCAAAAGGAATCGCTGCTGCGCTCTATCGACAACGCGCATCGCTTGCTCAGTTCGCCTGCAGCCAAAGCTTTCGATCTCTCGCTCGAACCCAAAGCCAGTTTCGAAAAGTATAATACTGGCAAGTTCGGTCTCGGTTGCCTCCTGGCACGCCGCCTCATTGAAGTCGGCGCTCGCTTTATCGAGGTCACGACCGAGTACATTCCCTTCCTCAATTGGGACACACACGAAAACGGCCACACACGGCTGGTCGACATCAAAAAGCAAATCGATGGACCGATTGCCCAACTTGTCGTTGACCTTGAAGAACGTGGCGGACTCGACCGCACGCTTATCGTCCTTGCCAGCGAGTTCAGCCGCGACTCACTCGTCGAAGGCAAGCCCGACAACGTCGTCAAAGATCAGGTGGAAGTTCCGAATCGGATCAACGAACTCAAGCACTACGGCATGCACCGGCATTTTACCGATGCAGGGTGCGTCCTGCTGCTTGGCGGCGGCGTAAAAAAAGGCTATCTCCATGGCCGCACGGCGGATGAACGCCCTTGCAAGACCATCGAAAAACGTGTTGTTATCGAAGACCTCCACGCGTCCATCTTCTCCGCTCTCGGCATTTCGCCAAAGCACGCTTACGAAATAGAGAAGCGTCCCTTCTACGTCACCCGCGATGGCCTCGGCAAACCCATACCCGAACTCTTCGCCTGATTCTCCTTGCACTAGAAAACTATTTCCAATTCCCGTCCCAGTCGTAATCGTGTGCGCGCGTGAAGTTACTGGTGTTCGCCCATACCCCGCCGCCCCACCATGGTCAAAGCTACATGGTGCAATTGCTCCTCGAGGGACTTGGCGCGCGAAAAAGGATCCAGTTGTTCCATGTGAATAGCCGCCTGTCCGATGACCTCGAAGACATTGGCCGCGTTCGTTTCACCAAGATTGCGCTGGTATTGAAATATGGCCTTCAGGCCATCGGCTTACGGTTTCGTCATGGCGTGCGGTGCATATACTACATTCCGGCCAGTCCCAGCAGGGGCGCGCTTTATCGGGATTGGTTGACGATGGCTCTGTGCCGTCCATTCTTTTCCAAGCTGGTTTTTCATTGGGAAGCTGCGGGCCTGGCCGAATGGCTCATGAGTCAAGGCACCGCGACGGAGCGGTTTCTGAGCCGCTGGTTGCTTGGCCGCCCTGAACTGAGCGTCGTCCTGGCTGATTACAATCGGCAGGATCCAGAATACTTTCGCTCCAAACGCACGGTCGTTGTGCCCAATGGCGTTCCTGATCCCTTCAGCGGAATTTCTCCGCCTAAAACGACCGATAGGCAACCGGATATTTTCAAGGTTCTGTTCCTGGGCCTTTGCACGCGCGAGAAAGGCATTTGGGATGCGATCGAAGGCGTAGCCCTCGCGAATCGAAAGAACGCGATTCGCTTTCGACTGCTGGTCGCCGGAGGCTTTTGGACCCACGACGAAAAAAGGGCTTTTGAGAAACGCGTGGCCGAGTTGCGCTTTGCCGATGGCAGCCCGCAGGTTGAATATCGAGGCTTCGTTTCCGGCAAAGCTAAGCGGGCCCTTTTCGAAGAATCCGACTGTTTGCTCTTTCCCACATACTACAGCGCCGAGAGCTTTGGCATTGTGCTGGTTGAAGCGATGGCGCACTCCCTGCCCGTGATCACAACGAGGTGGCGCATGATCCCCGAGTTGCTGCCAAAAGGATATCCATTGGTGGTGTCGCCTAAGTCCCCCCCGGAAATCGCAGAAGCCCTCCACCGTGTGCGTGCGCAGGCAAGTGCCTGGAATCTGCGCCAGCACTACCTGGACAATTTTACTGACCGCCATTACCTCGACAAAATGGAGGCTGCATTGCTCTCGCTTTAGCTGTATAGTCCGGCACCCTGTGCCAGGCCATTGCAAAGAGTCAACCGTTGCTGCGTTTCGTGGAGCGATCAACTACTCCGATCGTCACGCCGTCGCAACGTTGGTGCGCGAAACTTTGGACGGGCTCGAACTTGGCGCCGGGTTCATTCAGTCCGGTCAACGAGTCGTATTAAAGCCCAATTGGGTCAAGGAACATGACGAACGCACCCCCGGACCCAATGCCTGGGAACACGTCGTTACCCACCCCTGCGTCATCGAAGCCGTTGCACACTGGGCCGCCGCGCAACTAGAGGGCAGGGGGTCGATCACAATTTGTGATGCGCCTCAAACCGATTCTTCGTTTGCGACCCTGCGCGCTTACTGCGATCTGGATTCGATGATCGCTCGCTGCCGCAAAGCCTTTCCCGGCGTGCAGTTTGAACTTCTGGATTTGCGTCCCGAGGAATGGACCGCCATTGACGGCGTCACCGTCAAACGCACACCGCTCAGCGGTGACCCGCTCGGCAGCACGCACATTCAGTTGGATGCTGCCAGCGAATTCGTCGGCTACCACGGCCAGGGGAGGCTCTACGGGGCTTCCTACGACATGGCTGAGACCAATGCCCGGCATGCCGGTGAACGGCACGACTACCTTTTGTGTCGTACGCCTATGGACGCCGATGTCCTTATCAACCTTCCAAAGTTGAAGACCCACAAGAAAGTCGGCGTCACCTGCGCGTTGAAAAACCTCGTCGGCATCAACGCCAACAAAAACTGGCTTCCGCACCATACCGAGGGCGCGCCCGAACAAGGCGGCGATCAATTCCCAGTTGCTACAACGAAGGCGCGGCTGGAACACTCATGGATGGGCGCAGCCAAGCGTTGGCTCAAGGACCGGCCTGGGATGTCTCGCTGGTTTGTGCCGGCAAAAAAAATCGGCCGCCTCGTTTTTGGTGATACACAGAAAGTCGTTCGTTCCGGTAACTGGTACGGCAACGACACCTGCTGGCGCATGGTCCTCGATCTGAACAAGTGCCTCTTCTTTTTCGATGGCGCAGCTCAGCGACGCGCCAGCCCATTAAAATATTTGGTCGTCGTGGACGGAATTATCGCTGGCGAAGGAAACGGCCCCATGTCCCCCGACGCCAAACCATGCGGCGTCATTTTGGCTGGTACGCATCCCGTCGCCGTTGACTGTGTCGCGACCACGTTGATGGGATTCGACTGGCAGAAACTTCGTCTACTCCGCGAAAGCTTTCGCATTCGCGCGTTGAACTTCGTCCCGTTCCCGGCGGATGCAATTCGCGCCGTGTCGAATCACGCCCCGTGGAATGGCACGCTGGAACAACTCGACGACCTGTTCGAGTTTCGCCCTCACTTCGGCTGGGTCGGGGCCATCGAAAACAAACGTCGTATGCTGGCTGCATGATTTTGCTGATCGCATGAGTTTGGAAGACCATCTATATCCAATGCTCTCGGCATATCGCGCTCTGCCCCGCGGCGTGCAATCCGGCCTGGGGCTGGCTTACAGACGTCTGCCGGAATCCTGGCGCTGGGGCTCGCGCTACTGCGAATTCAAGCGCCTCTCCGAGAATTCCGAGCGTTGGTCCCTGGAGGAAGTCCGTGCCTACCAACTCAAGCAACTCCGAACCGTCCTTCACCACGCCGCCAATTATTGTCCGTTTTATCAACGCGCATTCGCCCGCGCGGCCTTTCGTCCCGAGGAACTCCGCGATCTTGAGCGCCTGCAAAATTGCCCCATGACCGAGAAGCGCGATCTCATCGAGCACATCGATGAAATGGCGTCCACAAACATCAAGGGTGCGAAGCGTCTCTACATGACGACCGGCGGCTCTACTGGAATTCCCGTCGGCTTTTATCTGCAGAAAGGCGTGAGCCGCCCGAAAGAGCAAGCCTTCCTGGAAGCAATGTGGCGACGCGCGGGCTATTTCAAGGGCGCGCGTCTAGCCGTCATCCGCGGGCACGTCACCAGCAAGGAAGCTCACGGTCGGATTGCCGAATACGATGCAACCCGCGACTGGCTCATGCTTTCATCCTGTCATCTCACAATTGAACGATTGCCCGAATATCTCGACGCGCTCGAGCGCTTTAAGCCCGACCTGTTGCACGCCTACCCGAGTGCGGCGCTGCAACTGGCTGAATTCCTGGAGAAACCGGGTCACGGCTGGCGGACCCCATTGCGCGCGGTATTGTGCGGCTCGGAACAATTGACCAAATCTCAGAAACGCTTGCTCGAACGCGTCTTCCGTTGCCGTGTCTATCGATGGTATGGGCATTCCGAACGTGTCGTCATTGCCGGCGAAGGCCGCACTTCGGAGCTCTTTTATTTCTCTCCCGTGTATGGCCTGGTGGAATTCGGCGAACCTGATGAACACGGTCTCTGCGAAGTGATCGGTACCTCTTTTCACAACCTGGCCATGCCCTTGATCCGGTACCGTACCGGTGACTACGTGCGCCTGGCGAACCCGGCGACGGACGGCGATTTGGAGTATCCATGGCCGGCGGTCTCCGAAATTGCCGGACGCGGGCATGAATTTCTAATCAGCGCAAGCGGCCGCCGCATTTCTCTCACGGCGCTCAATATGCACGACGACGTGTTTGACGACTTGTACGCGGTCCAGTTTTATCAGGACGAGCCCGGTGTCGCCGAATTCCGTTACGTGCCGGCGCCCAATTTCCAGCGCACGCGTTTGCCTCAAATGCAACAGCGTCTGCAGCGCAAGTTGGGAGATGATTTCGTTCTGCATCCCCGCGAAGTCCCCGATGTGGAAAAGACGCCGCGGGGTAAACATAAATGGCTCGTGAGCAATCTCAGCCACGCCCCGGAAACTCCCCAACACGTGTCGTGAAACAAATTGCGCAATACCAGGACGGTCGCTTGGAACTGCAAGACGTTCCCATGGCCAGCGCCCCCCCCGGCGGCGTCCTTGTGCGCACCACCCACTCGGTCATCAGCGTCGGCACGGAGAAAATGAAGGTCGAGCAGGCGCGCATGAACCTGCTGCAGAAGGCACGCGCCCGGCCCGACCAGGTCCGCAAAGTCCTTGAGACAGCGCGCAATCTCGGCTGGCGCAGCGCCATCGAAAAAGTGCGCAATCGCCTTGAGAGCCCCACGCCGCTCGGATATTCGGCCGCGGGCGTTGTCGTGCAGGTGGACCCCGCAAACACCCGTTTTCGTATCGGTGATCGCGTCGCGTGCGCTGGCGCCGAGTGCGCGTTTCACGCGGAGTATATCGGCCTGCCGGATTTGTTGGCGACGCCTGTGCCTGCAAACGTCGAGGACTGGCAAGCCGCCTACACCACGCTTTGTGCGATTGCGCTGCAGGCGGTCCGGCAGACCGAACCGCAGCTCGGCGATCGCGTCCTCGTCATGGGGCAGGGGTTGGTCGGATTGCTCGTGACGAATCTCTTGCAGGCAAGCGGCACGCGCGTCATGGCCGTCGACGTGCAGGAATGGAAGCGTTCCTACTGCGACGCCATGGGTGCCGAAAAGGTCGTCATTTCGAGTCGCTCGAATCTGATCGATGAAGTCCGCGCGTGGAGCGAAGGCTACGGCGTGGATGCAGTAATTGTCTGCACATCTACGCAAAGCAACTCGCCGATCGAGCAGGCCGCCGAAGCGCTGCGCGACCGCGGCCGCATGGTCGTCGTCGGCAATACGAAGGTGGATCTCACCTGGAAAGTTTTCTACGGCAAGGAAATCGAGGTGCGCTACTCACGCTCTTATGGACCGGGCCGATACGATCCAGCCTACGAATGGGGAGGACAGGACTATCCCGTCGGGTACATTCGTTGGAGCGAACAGAGGAATTTCCAGGCTTGCCTCCACCTGATGGCCAGTCGGCGCATCAACCTTGAGGCGATCACAACGAGACGCGTGAAGTTTTCGGACGCGCTCAGCGTCTACCAGGACCTGGCGGGAGAGTCCGCACGGGACATTGGCGTCGTTCTCGACTACGAACCTTCGGAAAAGCCCCCCGCGCCTTTGAAAGAAACACCTGCGAGTGCGCACTCATTTCCCGCCGCCGGTCGGATTTCGAAAGCGGCCGATTGGATCGACGTTATCGGCGCCGGGAACTTCGCTCGTACGATGCTATTGCCGCATTTGCACGGATGGATCGTGTTTGGGACCGTCGTGAACCAGACCTCCCTGAGCGCCAATCACGTTAAAACGAAGTTCGCTTTCATTGATGCAGCCACGGATGCCAGCGTTGCGTTTGGAGACAAAGGAGCACCCGCAGTGTTGATTGCGACGCGGCACCATTTGCACGCGCCCCTCGTGTTGAATGCGCTTCAAGCCGGCCGTCATGTCTTTGTCGAAAAGCCGTTGTGCCTGACGCGCGAAGAGTTGCAGCAAATCGATGCCGCTGTCGCGAAGAGCAAAGGCTCCGTGCAGGTGGGATTCAATCGGCGGTTCGCACCTGCAACAGCGGAACTCAAGCGCGTGCTCGGCTCGAGCCCCGGCCCCAAATCGGCGACGTATCGGGTCATGCCGGGCAAACTTGATCCTTCGCACTGGTATGCCAACTACGCCGAAAGTGGCGGGCGCGTGCTTGGTGAAGGGTGTCACTTCCTCGATTACTTTTGTTTCCTGTTCTCGTCGAAGCCAGTCCGCGTCTTCGCCCAAACCACATGGCCCGCGACGGGGCGGACCCCATTCCCCGACAGCGTGACCGCGCAAGTGGAATTCGCAGACGGCTCCTCCGGACAACTGATCTATAGTGCGGAAGGCGATCCGGGTTTTCCGAAAGAGACGATCACGGTCTTCGGCGCGGGCATCGTCGCTGAGATGACCAATTTTCAGGAACTCGTCATTCACCGCAACCGGAAGAAGGAGAAGTTCTCTTATGCGTCCAAAGGCCACGCCGAGCAGATGCAGGCGTGGGCCGAATTTCTGCGCGGCTCACGCGAACATCCGCTGCCGTACGAGCAGGCGCGCGCCAGCATGCTGCTGACGTTTGCGGTCCTGGAGTCCATCCAGCAGGCCCGTGCAGTCGATGTCCGGTAATATGTTGCGCCTCGCGTGGTACTGGCACCGGCTGGGCGCGATGGGGCCCGCCGAAATCGCGCAGCGCATTCGCAAGAAGGGCGTTCAGTTTGTCGATGCTCGCAAGCAACGCGACTGGACATCCGTGCCGATCACGAAAGTTGGCCAGTACCCGGCGCTGCCGGGTCCGAAAGAAGCGCCAGACGTTTTGCGACAGGCACTGAAGCAAGACGCCGAGGAGATTCTACACGGAAAATGGCGCGCCTTCGGCCACATACCGATTCACGTCAGCGACCCGCCCCAGTGGCACAAGGATTATCTCGTCGACGTTGACCTGCGCACCGAACTTTCCGCATTTGAATTGGACCATCGCACGTTGCCGAAGGGCGCGGACATCAAGTTGATTTGGGAACTCAGCCGCTGGCACCAACTCACACGGTTGGCCATGGCGGCATACATTCTGGGCGACGCGCGGGCGGCATCGAAATGCGTTCACTGGCTGGAACATTGGGTCCAGAACAACCCGCCATACCGCGGTTGGAACTGGACCAGCGCGCTCGAAGCAGGCATGCGCCTGATCCAGTTCACGTGGATTGACGGGCTGCTGCGAGCTTCTGCGGCGAACGTGGAACATGACGCGGCCCTGGAACAGTTGCGATACGACATTCTACCCGCACACGCCTGGTTCACATGGCGGCACAGATCGGTCGGCTCTTCCGCCAACAACCACCTGCTTGGTGAACTGGCGGGGCTGATTATTGCGACCGTTCGATGGCCGGAACTTGCGACCTGGGGCACCTCCCTCGATGAGTTCCACGCACTTTGGGAAACTGAAGTGTTGGCGCAATTCGCGGAGGACGGTGGCAACAAAGAGCAGGCACTTCATTATCATCTCTTCTCGTTTGAGCTGTGCTGGCACGCGCGAGCGGCGCTGCTGGCCGCTGGCCGCACTATCTCCCCAAAGGCGGAAGATCGCCTGATGCTCGCTGCTGGCTTCCTGGCCCAGGTGCAGGCTCGGTCCGAGCCTTGGAATTACGGTGATTCCGACGATGCCTTCGTTCTCCCGCTCGCGTCCGAGCTGAAGGAGAACACACGCGAATGGTGCGAGTGGCTGAGCGGTGGGTCGGGTTCTGTAGCGTGGTTCCTTGGACCACGCAATCCCGCAACCGCTCCCCGAATTCAGTCACTCCCCGACGGCTGGAGACTGTTCTCCCAAACAGGGATCGCGGTAAACCGCACGGCCGAGTGGTTTTTGCGCTGGGATGTTTCGCCGCTCGGCTATTTGCAGACGGCGGCCCACGCGCATCTGGATGCCCTGCATCTGTCCCTGTGGCTCGGTGATTTGGCGTTTATCGTTGATCCTGGCACCGGAGCGTACTATGCCGACGCGGATTTGAGGAATTGGCTGGCCTCGCGTGCGGCACACAATGGCCCCGCGTGGGCGGGGTCGCAACCGACGCGCGCAGGTCCATTCCTGTGGAGGGGCTTTCACAGCCGTCCCAGAGTAATAGAAGGCGGGGCAGGAGGAATTAACGCTGATTTTTTTGATGTTGCCGGCCATGCCGCGAGAACAATTTATCGTGTTGAAAAGCCTTTGCGCGGCGGCTGGGTAATTGAAGAACGAATCCTAACCACGACTCCAGAATCTGACTTTGGCGTCCTGTGGCAATTCGCTCCCGAGACCATCTGCGAAACCATCGAACCACGACGTTTCAGAATTACGCGTCAAAATCGAACCCTCGAAGTCCGCGTAAGCTCTGATTGGCACATCGTCGATTTGGTGGCGACCGAGCCGACCCGCAAAGCCACAACTTGAAGGCACGGTTTCTCCGCGCTTCCGCGTCACTAAATGGGCGCCATACCTAAAGCTAACGGGCAGATCGACCGCGAAATCTTGCCTTTTCACGACGATGTTTCTAGCTTCGTAGATTCCATGTATGTCCATGATTAGCGCGCGCGGTTTCGCGATTGTCCATGTCCTCTCCTCTTCCCAACCCACCTGAGCCGACCCTTAAGGGCTTCTCAAAGACAGACCGTGTCAACGTCCTTGGAGTCGGCATCAGCGCCATCAACATGGACATCGCGCTGAAAGTCATAGAGGGCGCGATCCGTCGGCGGGAGAAAGGGTATATCTGCTGCAGCGACGTGCGGAGTATCATGGAAGCCTATGACAATGAGCACGTCAGGACGGTTTTAAACGAGGCCATGTTATGCACCCCCGACGGCATGCCACTGGTCTGGCTTAGTCATGTTGCCGGTCGCAGGCATGTCCAGCGCGTGTACGGGCCGGATTTGATGCTTGCCCTGTGTGAACTCTCCTGTAAGGAGGGTTTTCGGCACTTCTTCTATGGCGGCTCTGGTGGCACTGCGGCTCAACTCGCCACAGTGCTTCAGGAGCGATTCCCGGGCTTGCAAATCGCAGGGTGGTACGAACCGCCCTTCCGACCGTTGCAGCCTGATGAGGAGCAACAGCTCATCGATATGGTCCGGGAGCAGCGACCAGACATCTTCTGGGTTGGCTTGAGCACGCCCAAGCAGGATAAGTTCATGGCCGAGTACCTGTCCAAATTGGATGTGACCATAATGCTGGGGGTTGGGGCCGCTTTCGATTTCCACACCGGACGCGTGAAGCAGGCGCCCAAGTGGATGCAACACTGGGGACTGGAATGGATTTTTCGGCTTTACCAGGAACCACGCCGACTCTGGCGCCGTTACCTCAAAAACAATCCGCGCTTTGTAGCGCAGATTTTTCTCCAGCAGCTTGGGCTGCGAAAGTTTGAACTGTCGCGCCGGCTGACCAGGCCGGCCGTCCTTATCATCGTGGAGAACCTGCCTGTCCCTCTCGACCGTCGTGTCTGGCAGGAAGCCTGCGCCTTGCGTGACGCCGGGTATGAGGTCGCCGTGATCTGTCCCCAGTCGCGCGGGTTCACTACGCCGGAAGAGACGTTGGATGGAATCTACGTTTACCGCCATTGGATCAGCGAGGAAGCCGGCGGATTCACCGGATTTTTTCGAGAATACGGTTCAGCCCTTTGGGGCGAATGGTGGCTGACATGGAAAGTGTGGCGGCGCCATCGTTTTGACGTAATCCATCTATGCAACCCGCCGGACCTGTTATTTCTGGTGGCGTGGCCGTTCAAGATGATCGGCGTCCGGATTGTTTCCGACGTGCATGACGTTTGGCCCGAAATGTTTGAAGCGAAATTCGGCAAACGTGGATTGTTCTATTGGGTGGTGCGGGCCGCCGAACGGCTCACTTGCCAATGCGCGGACGTGGTCATGGCGACCAACAACTCGGTGAGGAATGTAGTGTTGACTCGCGCAAGAGGGCGCGAGGATCGGGTCTTCGTGGTGCGAACCGCCCCTAAGATCAAGAACGTGGATCGTCCCGACAATCCCGCCCTCAGGAAGGGGCGGCGCTTCCTGGTGGGTTACGTGGGCGTTATGGGCGACGTAGACGGAGTCAACTACCTGGTCGACGCGGCAAATCATGTCATTAATCGTTGCCGCCGTAGCGACGTGCAATTTCTGGCGATGGGCACTGGTGCGGAGTACGAGCGACTTGTGGCTCAACGAGACCGGTTGGGTCTAAAGGACTACGTCGACCTGCCTGGCCACGTGTCGAACGAGTTCCTGTTCACGGCCTTGCGCACGATCGACCTCGGTGTCGCCTGCGACCCGATCAACCCCTACAACGATCATTGCACCATGAACAAGGTGCTCGAGTATATGGCCTTCGGGAAGCCGCAGGTGATGTTCGCTACAAAAGAGGGACGCGCTTCGGCCGGCGATGCCGCGGAATACGTGACTGAGAATTCGGCAACAAAGCTTGGCGACGCGATTTTGAAGTTGCTCGACGATCCCGCGCGGAGGGAGAAGATGGGCAGGCTTGGCGCAGAGCGCTTGCGAACGGAGTTGAATTGGGAGCGCTCCGTCGAACAATTGTTGAAGGCCTACGAAAAGGCGCTGAGTTGACCTGCCGTGGTTAGCGAACCGCAACCTGGGGGGTGACCGCGCGGCCTATGCCAAACTGGTCGCCGGTGCGGCGCGGTTCGGCGCCGCGAAAATGGACCTCGACCATTTTTTCGCTGTGAACTTCGCCGCCGTTCTCGTCCGTCAAACCTGTCACGATCTTGCGCGTCTTCACGTCGATGATGTCGCCGGTCGAGGGATAGGCAAACTTGCCATCGACGCTGAAAGTGATCCAGCCGGGTTGCTCGCGCACCTGCATCGAGGCGACCTGTTTTGGGGGCATGATCGTAGCGTCGAAAATGTGCATGCGTGAGTTGGCAGCGTCGCATACCCAAAGTTCCTTCTCATCGGGTGTCAAGCCGACGCCGTGGCTTGGACAGCCGTGGCGTTTCACCATACCCTTGCTGAAACCTTCGATTTCGACGCGGTGCAGTTTCTTTCCGGCGGGGATGTCGCCAACCTCGAAGCCGAGCAACTCGTTCACGTTGACGAAGCAGAGGGTTTGTTTGCTGTTGATTGTGAACGGGCGGATGGAGTTCGCGAACGGACCGACCGCGCGCGTGATAGCGTGGTCCTTCGTTTCGGAAATCGAGAGCAGGGGAGACTTCAGCCCCGCGAGGTAAACGAACTTTCCATCAGGCCCGTAGAGCGTGTTGTGCGCGCCGGATTTGGGCACCAGCTTTTTGATCACATCGCCCGAGAGCGCGTCCACGACGTGCCAGTGATCTTTCTCCAGCGAGGGAAGATAAATGATTTTTCCGTCTGGGGAGAGAGCCATGCGATCGCATCCGCCCTCGTAAGGCTTTTCCCACAGGACCTTTTCACTCAGGAGATCGATGCACTGAAGCGTCTTGATCGTGCTGATGTGGAGACGCTTCGTGGCGGCACTCGCACAAATGCCTTTGACGTTCAGGGGTTTCCCGTTTTCGTCGACGCCTTTTGTGGGAATGCGTTTGACGAATTTGTGATTATTGTCGATGTCGAACACAAGAAGCCCGTGTCCACCAAACTCGAGATAGTCCCGGATTCCCGGGACGGCCACATAAAGGTAGCGCCGGTCGGCATTGCGATCCGAAGCGAGGACCGAAATGCAGCAAAAGAGAAGCAGTGCCAGGGTTTTCATAATTATCGGTAATCAGTCTCTGCGGTCTTCAACGAACAGCATCGGTGATCGGCCAGTAACAAGCACCGGTAACACTTCCTTCGGCACAGAAAGCGTTACCTGTGGTCGGAATCCGGACCCTGAAAAATCAGGGCGAGCGCAGCCGATAGAAACGCATTTGGCCCGAAACAACTGCTTCGGAATAACCCGAGGTGGCTCCCTGTATCTCGGTCCACTGGCCGGTAATTGCGGGAGCCGATTCGAGGGCGCCGCCGCCGGTCCAGTTGAGGGTTATCCGGCCGCCGCTTACGGTGGGAGCGAGGAAGCGCAGTTCAACGGGCGTAACGTGGTTAAGCTGGACGTAGTCGATGCCCATCCAGTTGCCACCGCCCTCGTTGTTATAGTTGATGCCCCTGAGGCTGACGATATTGTCGAAACCGAGGCCGGTTTGGGCGTTCACGCTTTCCAAGGTGAATTCCGGGGTTGTGTAACGCGTGTTCAAACCCGCAGGCCGGATGACGATCTGATCCTGGACGAGCACACCGTTGAAATAGACTTCGATACCGTAGCGCGTATCTGGCTGACCGGTGTGCAAATCGAGCGGATCGAAGCTGACGGAGAGAATGTCAGTGGGCAGCAGAGCATTCGGAAGGTTGAAATGGTAGCGCAGGTCATTGTCGGCGGCGGCGAAGGCGCGCTCGGCGCCGTTTTCATTGACCAGAACCGTACCGACCGGCGTGTAAGCACCATAACGGGTGACGACGCTCTCGATTGTGTTAGTGTATATACCGGCGAAGTAGTAATCGTTGTCGTTCTGTTGATCGGCTGTCGGACTGTTTGGACGGCCCGGCAGGGGGTTGATAGAGCCATTTTCCTGCCAGAAAGTGGCGTTGGTCCCTCCACCGGTGCCCGAACGACGATGCGTATTATCGTCGCGGCCGACCATCCACGGGAACGTGATCCGGGGAATGGCACCGATGAAGATGTAATCGAAGCCCAATGAGTCGCCACCGCCCTGCGCACTGTAATTGATGCCGCGCAAGGTAAGGATGTTATCGAAGCCCGGCCCAACCTGGGCGTTCACACTGCCGACGCTGAAACCCGGCGTCCTAATGGGCTGGCCGAGTTGTGCTGGGCGGACGATGACCTGGGTCTGGACCAACACGCCGTTGACGAGAACTTCGACGCCGTAACGCGGATCGGCGCCCGTGCCCAAAGTCAGTGGATCGAAGCTAACGATGAGCAGGTCGTTAGAGGTTAAAGTGCTGGGAAGGTTAAAGTGAAAGCGCAGCACATTATCGCTGCCGGCGAAGCCCCTGGCCACTGCTTCTTCGTTGGTGTAAACGAGGCCCGCAGGCTCATAGTTGCCGTTGCCGGCCACGAGGGTAGTGTAGGCTCCAGCGAAGTAATAATCGTCGTCAGGGTCGCCATCGAACTCCTCGTTATTTGGGATTCCAGGCAGCGGGTTGCTGGCGGGGTTTCCCGCAACGAACGTAGCGTTGGTACCGCCGCCATCACCGGCGGGCCAGCCGTCGTCGTCCATGCCGACCTGCAAGGGCAGAGTCGGGGGAGGGACCGTATTGGTGGAGAAATTAATCTGCACATAGTCGATGCCCATCCAATTGCCGCCACCCTGGCCATCGTAGTTGATGCCTTTGAGACTGACGATGTTGTCGAAGCCCGACCCGATGCGAGCATTCACGCTGCCCAGGGTGAAAGACGGCGTCGTGAAGGTCCGATTCAACTGGGGAGGACGAATGACGATTTGAGGCTGGACGATCACGCCATTGAAATAGACTTCAATACCATACCGCGGATCCGTCACAGGGCGACCCGGTTCACCCATGTCCAAACTGAGAGCGTCGAAACTGATCTCAACGCGGTCCGACGGTGTCACGTGGTTTGGGAGATTGAAGTGATAGCGAAGATCGTTGTCATCGGCAGCGAAGGCGCGTTCGGCAGCCTCTTCGTTGGTGGAAACGAGACCGACGGGGGTGTAGGCGCCGTAGCTGGCGACGACGCTGGGAATCGTATTGGTATAAACGCCGGCGAAGTAGTAGTCATTGTCAGCCTGACGATCAATTTCCGGGCTGGCCGGGTTACCCGGCAGCGGGTTGATGCCACCGGTTTCCGCGACGAAGCTGGCGTTGGGTCCGCCACCGTCACCGCGAGGATGACCGTCATCGTCCATGCCGATGGCGAGAGGGAAAACGGGAGGAGGGATCAGCTCCGTGTTCTGATTGAGTTGGACGTAATCGATACCCATCCATTGGCCACCACCCTGACCGCCGTAGTTGATGCCCTTAAGATGAACGATGTTGTCGTAACCCGCCCCCACTCGCGCGCCCACACTTTCCAGGGTGAATTGCGGGGTCGTGTAGGCGATCCCCAATTGTGCTGGTCGAATGACAATCTGGGTTTGGAC
>Ga0111538_10006604_pt1 | contig 15674 bp, 12 predicted proteins | sample SoiMethybrSBSTD1_FD_79669 | JGI IMG/M metagenome (GOLD analysis project Ga0111538, IMG submission 79669) | Bulk soil microbial communities from a Populus tree surrounding site in Tennessee, USA - Soil MetaG P. TD hybrid SBSTD1 (version 2)... | ecosystem: Environmental > Terrestrial > Soil >...
CGGCGAGCCGTCGCTCGACCAGCTGTTCCTCGCGCGGCCGTTCCTCGGCTACGGCCGCTACCGCACGCCGGTCCGCGGCCTCTACCTCTGCAGCGCCGGTACGCACCCCGGCGGCGGCGTCACCGGCGGCCCCGGAGCCAACGCCGCCCGCGAGATCCTGCGGGATCTTTCCTGGTAGGGGGGACGCTGCGTCGCGTCCCCCCTCTCACCCCCCCGCTCGCTCCGCCCGAGTGAATCGGGCTCCGCTCGCAGCGCGTAGCGTTTTGCTACGGAGCGACGCTGCTCGTCGTGTCAGTGTGCGGCGGCGCGATCCGGGACGCGGTTTCCGGCGATCCACACCGACTCGAGGCTGTGCGTGTTGCGGATGTCCGTGCGCGGGTCGTCGCGCAGCACCAGGAAGTCGGCCCAGGCGCCGGGCTCGAGCCTTCCGACCGACTTCAAGCCCAGGCACTTCGCGGTGCCGCTGGTGGCCGCGACGAGCGCCTGCGTCGGCGTGAGGCCGGCCTCGACCATGAGCCGCAGCTCCTCGTGCTCGAAGTAGCCCTGGAAGCGAGCGGGCGGCCCCGTGTCGGTGCCGAAGGCGATCGGCGCTCCGGCCTCGGCGAGCGTCTTGAGGTTTGCGCTCGCGGTCGCGAGCGCCTCCCGGTAGCGGGCGGTCGCGGGATTCGCGCGCGCGCGCTCGCGCCGCTCGGGCGTGCGCAGCTCCGCGATCACCGCCGGGTCCGCCTCCTTCTGGAAGAAGGCGTCGGCGAAGAACGCGGGCTCGTCGGCGTAGACGAACGCCGACACCTCGCGCATCAGCGTGGGGCAGGTGCAGAGGCCGCGTCGCGCGAGATCGGCCGCGAACGCCGCGTCGATCGGCGCGTCGCGCACGCTGTGCGCGATCAAGTCGACGCCCGAGGCGACGAGGTCCTTGGCGTCCGCCAGGTAGAAGAGGTGGGCGGCCACGCGCAGCCCGCGCTTGTGGGCCTCTTCGATCACCGTGCGGTAGACCTCGGGCGGCATCTTCTTCGTGGTGCCGAGCGTGTCGTCGACGCGGATCTTGATCCAGTCCGGCTTCATCGCGGCGACCGCGGCCACCTGCGTGCGCGCCGCGTCCGGCGTCGTCGCGTCGACGACGGGACCGGCGACGTGGAGCCGCGCGCGGTCGAGCGTCGGCACGTCCTGCTCGTCGCGCACGCGGAAGCCCTGATCGCGGTCGTCGCCGAGGCTGGTGACGGTGGTGACGCCATAACGGGCGTAGAGCCGCAGCTGCTCGAGCACGTTCTCGCGGCTGTAGAGCTCGGGTCCCGAGCGCAGGCCCTTCGTCGCGCCCACGTGCCCGTGGGCGCTCACGAGCCCGGGCATCAGGAAGCGGCCCGGGAGATCGACGCGCTCGGCGTCTTTCGGCACGGCGACGGCGGCGCCCGCCGCCACGACGCGACCGTCGCGAACGACGAGCGTCGCATTGTCGACGACGCGGCCGGTACCGTCGAAGAGCCGCACGCCGGTGAACGCCCGTGCGCCGGTGCCGGCGCCGTGCGTGATCCTGGAGCCGAGCACGGCAAGGACCAGCAGGCCGCCGCAGACGGCCGGCCGGGCTCTGCGGATCGCGCGCACCAGGCTAGTAGCGCTTCCGCATGTAGTCGATGGAAAAGCCCATCACCGCGCGCCACGCGGCTTCCACCTCGGGCGTGAATTTCGGGTCGTGCGTCCGCACCGTCACGATCAGGCACTCCAGGAAGAGGTCGTAGAGCTCCGGGCCGATGTCGAGGTCCCTGCGGCTGTGGCGTTCGGCGATGCGCGGCAGGTCGCTGCGCGCCGGGCTGCCTTCCTCGCCCTGGACCGCGTTGGCCACCACGAAGAGCGTGTCCTCCAGCATCTGCACCTGGCGCAGCATGTCGGTCTTCGCGAACTTGGCGCGGACCTCGTCGGACGAGGCGACGAAGCGCTGGTAGAAGGCGTCGAGGAAGCCGGGTGTGGCGCGGCAGCGCCCCAGGCTGGCGAGAAAGGTGTCGCGGGTGCTCGCGTTCACGGCTCGAATCATAGCCCACCCTTGACCGGCCAGTCGGCAGCGACGTAGCCTGCCCGGGAGAAAGCCAGAACCGTGAGACCGCGATGGACATGTCTCGTCTGGCTGCTCGGCGCGGCCACCCTCGGCGCACAGACGTTTCGCGGCGGAATCCGCGGAACCGTGAGCGATTCGACGAACGCGGCGCTGCCGGGCGTGACCGTGACAGCCACGCAGGTCGGCACGGGCCTGGCGCGCACGTCCGTCACCGACAACGCCGGGACCTACGCCTTCTCGGAGCTGCCGCTCGGGGACTGGAACGTGACGGCGGCTCTCACCGGCTTCAGCGCCGGCACGTCCAAGGGCGTGCACGTGGACGCGTCGTCGCTGCGCCGCGTCGACTTCGTGCTGGCGGCCGGCCGGCGGACCGAGAGCGTGGTCGTCGTGGCGCGGAGCGCACTCGTCGACAGCAACGGCAACACGCAGGGCGGCACGATCGAGGGCCGCCAGGCGGCCGAGCTGCCGGTGAACGGCCGCGACTTCACCAAGCTCCTGAGCATGGTGCCGGGCACCGCCGCCGACCCGAGCTCGATCAACGACTCGCCGGGCTCGTTCGGCCTCTTCAGCGCGAACGGCAACCGCGGCCGCTCGAACAACTACCTGCTCGACGGCACCGACATGAACGACGGCTACCGCAACCTGCCCGCGATCAACCAGGGCGGCGTCTTCGGCACGCCCTCCACCATCCTGCCCGTGGACGCCGTCGAAGAGTTTCCGATCCTCTCCGGGGTCGAAGCCGAGTACGGAAGGAGTGCCGGGGCGATCGTCAACATCGTGACGCGCTCGGGCACCAACGAATGGCACGGCGCGGCCTTCGAGTACTACCGCAACGAGGGTCTCGGTGCGCGCAACTACTTCAACGCCAAGCCGCAGCCCAAGAACGCGTTCAGCAACCACCAGTTCGGCGCCTCGCTCGGCGGGCCGGTCGTGAAGGACCGCACCTTCTTCTTCCTGGCCTACGAAGGCCAGCGCGAGGAGGGCGGCATTCCGGGGCCGTTCAGGGTGCCGACCGCCGCAGAGCTCGCCGGCTCGATCGCCGCGAACGGCGGCGTCGTCAACCCGGTGATCGCGGGCCTGCTCGCGCGCCAGCCGTGGCCGTCGCCGAACCAGGCTACGGACGACGCGGGCCACAACCTGCAGGCGACGACTCCGTTCTCGAACGACCTCGACAACCTGATCGCCAAGCTCGACCACCACTTCGCGAAGAGCGACCTGCTCACGCTGCGCTACTTCTACGGCACCAGCGACCAGAGCTTTCCCTTCGCCCTGGGATCGGGCGGCCTGCTGCCGGGCTTCAACACCCTGACGCCGACGACGGTGAGCCTCGTCTCGGCGTCGCTCACGCACGTGCTGTCGCCGAAGCTGCTGCTGGAGCTGCGGGGCGGCTACAACCGCTTCCACGAGGACTTCTTCCCCGAGGACAACGCCTTCGACCCGAACTCGATCGGTCTCAACACGGTGAGCGACCCGCAGAACTTCGGCCTGCCCCAGATCGCGGTCGGCGAGTACGCGACGCTGGGCGGCAACAACTACCTGCCGCGCGGCCGCGTCGACACGAACTGGCAGGGTTTCGCCAACGTCTCCTACTCGGCGGGTCGCCACCGCATGAAGTTCGGCTACGAGTTCCGCCGCACGCACGTCGACCAGTACTTCAACGCGGGCTACCGGGGCGTGCTGAATTTCGCGAGCCTCGACGACTTCGTGGCCGGTCGCGTGGCAGGCGGCCGGCAGGCACGCGGCGACTCCAACCGCGAGACGTTCCAGAACAACCACGGCTTCTACTTCCAGGACAACTACCAGCTGTCGCGGCGCCTGACGCTGAACTACGGCCTGCGTTGGGACTACTACGGCGTCCTGGGCGAGGTGGAGGATCGGCTGGCGCGCTTCGACACCGCGAGCGGCCGCGTGGTGCGCGCCAGTCCGCTCTACGAGAAGGACTGGAACAACTTCGGCCGACGCGTGAGCGCCGTCTACGACCTCCTCGGCGACGGCCGCACGCTGCTGCGCGCCGGCTGGGGCCTCTATTACGACGCCTTCTCGCAGGACTTCTTCGTCGGCCAGATCCCGTGGGACACGTTCAACCCCGGCGTCGCCTACAACGAGGGCGTCGACTACAGCTTCTCGCCCGCGGCCGAGCTCGTGCCGGGCGAGCCGGTCTTCTCGGGCTGGAGCGCCTCCGACGTCTGGACCGTCGATCCCAGGCTGCGCACGCCGTACGTCCAGAACTACAACGTCAACGTGCAGCGCGAGCTCGGAACGCACGCCGCGCTCCAGCTCGGCTACGTCGGCTCGGCGGGCCGCAAGCTGTTTCGCTTCCGCGCGATCAACCAGGCGGATCCGGCGACGGGCGAGCGCCCGTTTCCCGACTTCTTCTACATCAACCAGTTCGAGTCGGGCGCGAGCTCCAGCTACAACTCGTTGCAGGCGAGCCTGCGCGTCTCCAGCTGGAAGGGGCTCAACTCGACGCTCAACTACAACTGGGCGCACTCGATCGACACCGCGAGCGACGGCCAGGACTACGTGCCGCACGCCGCGCAGCCCGACGACAGCCGCGAGCCCGGGCGCGAGCGCGCCGACTCGAACTTCGACGTGCGCCACCGGCTGGTCTGGTACTTCAGCTGGGAGATCGCCGACACCAGCGGCAAGGGGCTGCTCTCGGGCTGGTCGCTCAACGGCATCGTCACGCTCGCGAGCGGGATGCCCTTCAACGTGGTCTACCTCTACGAGGACGACTACAACGGCAGCGGCCAGTTCTTCGGGCGGCCCGACGTGGTCGGCAACCCGCTCTCGGGGACGGCGACGCCCGAGCGCTTCCTCGACCTGCAGGCGTTCCAGGCGCCGTGCACGCCGAACGGCGCGGGCGGCTGCGCGGGCGGCCAGCACTTCGGCAACCTGGGCAGGAACGCGTTCGACGGGCCCGGCTACAGCAACGTCGACCTCTCGCTCGTCAAGAACACGAAGCTCGGCGGGAAGCTGCGGCTCCAGCTCCGAGTCGACGTCTTCAACCTCTTCAACCATCCGAACTTCGCGAACCCGTTGCTGCCGAGCTACGCCGTGGACTTCCTGCAGAACGGGATCGACCCCGCCACGAACCGCGGCGTGGGATTCCTCCCGCTCACCGCGACCGTGGACGTGGGCGGCGGCAACCCGTTCCTGGGCGGCGGCGGCCCGCGCGCGTTCCAGCTCGCGGCGCGGGTTTCGTTCTAGCCGCGCCGCGCGCTACGATCCCAAGCGCGATGCGACCCACCGTTCGAGTTCTCGAGCCGTCTCTGCCCGCGCGGATCGTCGACGAGGCGCTGAGCGTGCTCGAGAAGACGGGAGTCCTGATCGAGGACGAGCACGCCCTGAAGCGGCTCGCGACGGTCGGCCTCGGGCCGGACGCAGGGAGCGGCCGCGTGCTGTTCCCGCGAAAGGTCGTCGAGAACGCGCTCGCGACGGCGCCTTCCGCCGTGAACCTCCACGACCGCGACGGCCAGCCGTACGCGACGCTCGAGGGCGACCGCGTGCACTTCGTGCCGGCGAGCTCGGCGCTGCGCGTGCTCGACCGCAGGACCCAGGAGCAGCGCGAGCCGAGCACTGCCGACTTCGTCGAGTACGTGAAGCTCGCCGACGGGCTCAAGAACATCGACTACCTCTCGACGGCCTTCATCCCCAAGGACATCCCGCAGGACATCGCCGACGCCTGGCGGCTCTACCTGGTGCTCGCGCACTCGAAGCGGCCGATCGTCTCGGGCGCCTTCACCTCGTGGGGCGTACCGCGGATGGGCGAGCTGATGGCGATGTTCCGGGCGAACAAGGACGAGCTCGTGAAGAAGCCGATGGCGATCTTCACCTGCTGCCCGAACACGCCGCTGCGCTGGGGCGAGGACCCGATCGCGAACATCATGGACTGCGCGGAGTGGGGGATCCCGATCGAGGTGGTGCCGGTGCTGCTGCTCGGCATGATCTCGCCCACCACGACGATCGGCGCCCTCGTGCTGCACACGGCCGAAGTGCTCTCGGGGCTCACGATCGCGCAGACCGTGCGGCCCGGCACGCCCGTGGTCTTCGGCGGCGCGCCAGCGTCCTTCCACATGCAGCTCATGACCAACCCGATGACGGCGGTCGAGGCGCTGCAGGTCTATTGCGGCTACGCCGAGGTCGCGAAGCACTTGAAGCTGCCGTCGCAGGCCTACATGGCGCTCTCGGACTCCAAGTTCAACGACCCGCAGGCCGGCATGGAGACGGGCGTCGGCGCGTTCCTCGCGGCGAGCGCCGGGATCAACTCGGTCTCCGGCCCCGGCATGCTCGACTACGTCAACTGCTTCAGCTTCGAGAAGCTGGTGTTCGACGACGAGGTCGTCGCGCACGCGAAGCGCTTCGTGCGCCCGGTCGAGGTGAAGGACGACCTGCCGGCGGCGGAGCTGCTGGCCGAGCTGGTGCGCGACAAGCACCTGCTCACGTCGGAGCACACGCTCGCGCGCTGGCCGGAAGAGCTCTACCTGCCGGGGCCGATGGTCGATCGCACCAACTGGGATCAGTGGAGCGAGCAGGGCGCGCGCGACTGGCGCGCGCGGGCCAACCAGGTGATCGACGAGACGCTCGCGAACTACGAGCTCGAGCCGCTGCCGGACGCGCAGCACGGCGAGATCCGGCAGATGTTCATGAAGACCAGCCGCGAAGAAGAGGCCTTCACCCTTCCCGCGCTCGTGGAGACGGCCTGATGCCGCCCGACTACGCGCTCATGAACCAGCTGCTCTTCGAGGGCAAGCACGAGCCCGTCAAGAAGATGACGGAAGACGCGCTCGCCGAGGGCCGCCCCGCGATGGAGGTGCTCGAGGAGGGCCTGATCGCCGGGATGCGCGTCGTGGGCGAGGACTTCAAGTACAACCGCGTCTTCGTGCCCGAGGTGCTGCTCGCCGCGCGCGCGATGAAGGCCGGGATGGCGGTGCTGAAGCCGCTGCTGACCGAGCGCAGCGACGAGGCGCAGAAGGCCTCAGCCGTGATCGTGATGGGCACGGTAAAAGGCGACCTGCACGACATCGGCAAGAACCTGGTCGGGATGATGGCGGAGGGCGCCGGCTTCACGATCGTGGACCTCGGCACCGACACCTCGGCCGAGAAGTTCATCGGCGCCGCGCGCGAGCACAAGGCCCGCATCGTCGGCATGAGCGCCCTTCTCACTACGACGATGGTCTACATGAAGACCGTGGTGCAGAAGTTCAAGGAGGCGGGGCTCGGCGAGGTGCGCCTCTGCGTGGGCGGCGCGCCGGTCAGCCCCAACTACGCGAAGCTGATCGGCGCCGACGGCTACGCCGCCGACGCCGCGAGCGCGGTGCAGCTGTTCCAGCGGCTGATCGCCGAGCAGGACGCGGCGCGGGCCGCGGCTCCCGCCGCCGGGGTCGAGGCGACGTGAGCTCGTCCGTCCCTGGCGGATCGCCCGCGCACGGGACGCTGACGATCGACGGCGTCACGGGCGAGCTCGGGCCGGAGCAGTCGCTCTTCGAGCGCGCCGAGGCGCTCGGCATCCACGTGCCGACGTCGTGCGTCAAGCAGGGCAAGTGCCGTGAGTGCCTGGTCGAGGTCGAGGCGGGCGGCGAGCTGCTATCGCCGCCGGCTCCGCAGGAGCGCCACCTGGAAGGCCGCTTCCGGCTCGCGTGCCGCGCGCATCTCGTCGCGCCCGGCGAGGTGCGCTGCCACACGCTGCGGCGCGGGGCGCTGCGGATCGAGACCGAGACCGAGGGCCTGGACGACAGCCGGCTGCGGCTCGATCCGGCGGTGACGCGCGCCGGCCGGCACGTGCTGCTCGACGGCGAGCCGCTGACCGAGGCCGACGGTCCGCTCCACGGGCTGGCGGTGGACGTCGGCACGACCACCGTGGCGCTCCGGCTCTACGACCTCGACAGCGGGCGGCTCGTGGCGACCCACTCCTTCGAGAACCCGCAGCGCTTCGGCGGCTCCGACATCATGGCGCGCATCCACTACGACGGCGAGCACCGCGGACGGCTGCTGCAGCGCACGCTGCTCGGCTACCTGACGCGCGCGATCACGACCCTGCCGGCCGACCCGCTGACGATCTACGAGCTCGTGGTGGTCGGCAACCCGACGATGCGCGACCTCTGCTTCGGCCTCGACGTGCAGCCGATCGGCGTGATGCCGTATCGCTCGACGACCGAGGCCGCGCTCCACGACGGCCGCGCCGCGACCACCAGCCTGTCGGTCGAGGCGCGCCGGCTCCGGCTCCCGGTGTTCCCGCGCGCGCGAGTCCATGGCCTGCCGCTCGTCGGCAGCCACGTCGGCGCCGACGCCGCGGCCTGCCTGCTGGCGACGGGGATCGGCGAGCGCGACGAGCTGGCGGCGATCGTGGACATCGGCACCAACACGGAAGCCTTCATCGGCAACCGCTCGCGCCTGCTGGCGGCGTCCTGCCCGGCCGGCCCGGCCTTCGAGGGCGGCGGTGTGAGCTACGGCATGCCGGCGCTGACCGGAGCCGTCGAGCGCATCCGGTTGCTCGAGGATGGAGCCGTGGCGCTCGAGGTGGTCGGCGACGCCGAGCCGATCGGGCTCTGCGGCTCGGGCCTCGTCGACCTGCTCTCCGAGCTGCGCCGCAGCGGCCGCATGAACGGCCAGGGCCGCTTCGTCGACGACAGCCACGCCTTCGAGCTCGGCCACGGCCTGTCGCTGAGCGAAGCCGACGTGAACGAGCTCGCGCAAGCGAAGGGCGCGAACGCCGCTGGCGTGCGTGTGCTGGCCGAGACCTACGGCGTGCCGCTCTCGCGGATCGACCGCCTCTACCTCGCGGGCGGCTTCGCGCGCCACATCGACGTCGCCGCGGCGCGCCGCATCGGCCTGGTGCCGGACCTGCCGAACGAGCGCATCGTCAAGGTCGGCAACGCGGCGTTGCTCGGCGCGTCGATGGCGCTGCTCTCGCGCTCGCGCCGCGCCGAGCTCGAAGCGCTCGTGCGGCGCGTCGAGCACGTGCGGCTCGAGACGCACCCGCACTTCTTCGAGTTCTTCGTCGAGGGCTGCCAGCTCGAGCCGTTCGGCGCGGAAGCGCCGCAGGCGGGCTAGCGCTTCTCCGAATCGGCGACGGGATTCGTGAGCGTGCCGACTCCCTCGTAGCTGCACGACGCGACGTCGCCCGCCTTCAGGAAGATGGGCGGCGTGCGGCCGGAGCCGACGCCCGGAGGCGTGCCCGTCGCGATCACGTCGCCCGGTCGGAGCGTCGTGATGTGCGATGCGTAGGCGACGAGCTCGTACACGCCGTGGATCATCGCGGAGGTGCTGGAGTCCTGCATCAGCTGGCCGTTGAGCGTGAACTTCACGGCGAGCTTCTGCGGATCGGCGACGAACTCCTTCGGCACCACGAACGGCCCCGTCGGCGCGAACGTGTCGTGGGACTTCGCGATCAGCCAGTCGCTGCCGTGGCGCGGGTCGCCGCGCCCGCCGCGGTCCGAGACGTCGTTCTCGAGCGTGTAGCCGAAGATGTAGTCGGCCGCGCGCGACACGTCGATCCGGCGCGCCTCGCGGCCGATCACGACGCCGAGCTCGCACTCCCAGTCGATCTGCGCGCGCCCGGGCGGCAGCCGGATCGGCTCGCCCGCCGCGATCACGGCGCTCGGCAGCTTGACGAACATGTACGGGTTCCAGCGCGCGTCGTCCGGCTTGCGCTCCCAGATGCCCGGGATGCTCGTGGTTCCAGCCGGCGCCGTGCCGGGCTCGGGCGCTCCCGACGGGTTGGTCGTGCGGCCCGCCATCTCGCGGCCGTGCTCGCGGTAGTTCACGGCGACGTTGAGCATCGTCGTGGGATAGAGGATCGGCGGCAGCGTCTTCACGCTCGCGAGGTCCATCACGAAGGCAGGCCGCGACGAAGCGGACTGAGCCTGGCTGACGATCGCCTGGACGCGCGCGCGGAGGTCCTTGTCGTAGCGTGCGATCGCGTCCTTCATGTCGGCGACGGGGGCGACGAGCTTCGTGCCGGGGAGCGCGGCGTCGGCCGCCGCCAGGTCGATCACCTGCGAGTCCTTGATCACGATTCCGACGAACCGTTTGCCGCCGCGGTCGAAGGTTCCGAGCTTGAAGGGGGACGCCGAGTCCGCCCCTGCTGCAGGGCCTGCGAGGAGACAGGCACCCAGGAGACCGAAGAGAGCTCGTTTCATGGCGCCACGATAGCGCAGAGTGTCATGGCGCCGCGCGCGCGAGCTCCCGCGTCAACTTGCGGTTGCCGTAACGCACCGTCAGGACGATGCCGTCGTTCCAGCCGGCCAGCGTGATGTCGAGCGCGGGCACCGGATCCGGCGCGGTCGCAAACGTCGCCGCGGACTTGTACACGGTCTCCCCGCCCACCGGCGGCGACATGACGGAGAGGTCGGCGAAGATCTCGCGTCCGTCGCCCCGGCGCAGCTCCAGGCTCATCGGAAGGTCTCCCGCCTTCGGCGTGAGCACGAGCACGTAGCGCCCGGGCAGCAGGAGCGTGCGGTCGATCCCGAGGTACCAGGAAGTCGTCAGGCGGGCGAGGGCCCAGGCGCGCTGGCCCTCGGACGCGGTCCCGCCCGACTCGAACGCCGCGAACACGTCCGGACGCCAGGGGTGATCGACGAACTCGACCTCTGCTCCCGCGACCTTGTCCTTGCGGATCGAGCGGCCGGGCGCCTGGGCGACGGCGACGGTCGGCAGCACGAGCAGGCACGCGAGCGCGAAGCGGCGCATGCCCGCATCCTAAGGGAAGCCGGCCGGGTGGTGCACCCGTCTGCTGCTACGATGAGGACCGGAGCAGATGGTGCGCACCCAGCACGAATCGACACCGAACACGACGACGTGGCCCTCGGCGGCGGAGCTCGCCGGGGCCGTCGGTGAGCGGGAGCTGTTGCGGCTCCTCGGGCTTCCGCGCGGCCGCGAGCTCGAGGGTGAGCTGCGGACGCGCTCGGACGCCGCGCGAGGCTGGTACGCGCGCTACGGCCGTCCGTTCGTCGCGACCCGCAAGGTCGAGGCTGAGGACCTGACGGCCACGGGCGTCCTGCTCTCGGACGGGTCCGAGCTTCGGAGCGCCCGCCTCGCCGAGGGTCTGCGCGTCGCGCGCGGCCACGCCGTGCTGGTGGCGGCGGTGAGCGCCGGGCGGGAGGTGGCCGCCGAGGTGGCGCGCGCGTGGGCCGAAGGCCGGCCGGACGAGGCGTACTTCCTCGACCGCTTCGCGGCGGCCGTCACGGAAGAGCTCGTGCGGCAGGCTTCGGGAGCGGAGTGCCGATCGGCCTCGGAAGCGGGCGAGACGCTGCTGTCGCCGCACTCGCCCGGCTGCGGCGACTTCGCGATCGGCGATCAGCACCGGCTGATGGCCCTGCTCGGAGCACGGCCCGCGGGCGCGGAGCGTGTCGCGCTCGGCCCGGTCGAGCTGCTGCCGAGCGGAGCGCTCGACCCGCCGCACTCGCTGCTCGCCGCGCTCGGCGTGACGCGGCACGCGTTGCCGGCGACGACGGCGGAAGCCCTCTGCCGCGGCTGCGAGCTCGATCCCTGCACGTTCCGGCGCGCGCCGAAGCCGCTCGCGGCGCGAACGATCGAAGCCACGGGATCGGTGCGCGCGTGAGCCGTCCGTCGCTCATCGAGGCGCTGCGCGAGCGCGTGCTGCTGGGCGACGGCGCCATGGGCACCGAGATCCAGCGCGCGGGGCTCGAGTCCGGCGGCTGTGGGGAGGCCTGGAATCTCGATCATCCCGAGCGCGTGCTCGAGATCCAGAGGCGCTACGTCGAGGCCGGCTCCGATGTGCTCTTGTCCCACACCTTCGGCGCCTGCCGGATCATGCTGAACCGCCACGGCGAGGGCGAGCGCACGGCCGACATCAACCGCGCCGCCGTCCGGATCGCACGCGAGGCGCTCGGCGAGAAGGGCTACGTGCTCGGCGACATCGGCCCGTTCGGCGGCTTGATGGAGCCGTACGGCGACATCGCGCCGGCCGAGGTCGAGCGGGCCTTCAGGGAGCAGGCGCGCGCGCTCGTCGAGGCGGGGGCCGACGGCATCATCATCGAGACGCAGACCGCCTTCGAGGAGCTCGAGCTCGCGATCGCTGCGGCGAAGGAGGCCGGAGCAGCGGCGGTGATCGGCTCGATCGCGTTCGACAAGATGGTCGAGGAAGACGACGTGCGCACGATGATGGGCGTGTCGCCGGAGCAGGCCGCCGAGTTCATGGTGGAGCACGGCTGCGACGTCGCCGCGCTCAACTGCGGCACGTTCATCGACATGGCGATGGCGGCGCGCATCGTCGCGCGCTACCGCGCGGCGTGCGGGCTGCCGGTGATGGTGCAGCCGAACGCCGGCCAGCCGGTGCTCGAGAACATGCAGGTCCTCTACAAGGAGACGCCCGAGGAGATGGCCTCGGGGCTGCCCGCGCTCCTCGCCTCCGGCCCGCGCATCGTGGGCGGCTGCTGCGGCAGCACGCCGGACCACATCCGCGTCTTCCGCCGCATGCTGGACGATAGCGCTGGCGGCTACCAGGCAGGACAGACAACGGGCGGCGAGCGCAGGTGAATTCACTTCACCGGAGCGAGCAGGGGGGCTGGGGGGTGCGGCGCAGCACCCCCCAGAAGAGATGACCGCCACGATCGCCTTCGATCAGGCGAAAGCCGACGCCACGCTGCAGGGCGGGATGCCCGACGGCTCCGGCGTCGGCGTGAACTACGTGGACGTGATCGTGAAGGCCTCGAAGCTGACGCTGCCCGACGGACGCAAGCTGTTGCTGAAGCGCAAGGGGCTGAAGCTCACGCTCGCGATCGGCGACAAGCAGGGCGAGGCGCTCCTGCGCCGCATCGAGCACGGCCCGGAGGTCCTCGCGATCATCCGCCAGGCGCTCGAGACCGTCGCCCTGGCCGCCGGCGCTCGCGCGCGCCTGGAGCCAGGCGCCCTGCACTTCGACGTCGACTGATCCTCGAGCCGGAAGCTCAGCGGGCGCGGAGCGCCCGCGCCGCCCGCGCGTAGTCGCCGGGCCGCACCCACAGGATCATCCCGTAGCGACCCTGACCCGCGGCCACGGCGTCGGCGGCGACGACGTTGACCTTCCCGCTCGCGAGGCGCGCCAGCTGGGCCTGGACAGCCCCGATCCGGTCCGTGCCCTGGACGAGGAAGCCCTTCTTCGCCTTGCTCAGTCGCCAGCCATTCTTCCGCGCGACGCGCTTCAGGCCCGCGATGTCGCGCGTGACGAGGTCGATCTGCGCACCCTTCCTGCCGGGGAAACCGGAGTAGGCCTGAAGGTCGACGCCCGCGGCTCGCAGGGCCGAGAGGATCTTGGCGCCTTGCCCCGGTCGATTCGGAACCATCACGTAGGCGTACTGGACCTTGCGCACACTGTCTGCCATGGGTGCCTCCTCGCGAGCCGGAATTGCGCCCGCGGCGCACACGCTCGCGCCAATCTCACGCTAGCACACCGTCGGGCGTCGGAGCTTCCGATTAGGGCGCGATTGCGACCGTCGTCCGCAGCTTGAGGTCGGCGTCCGCCGACGAGGGGCCGACCAGCAGCTCGACCTTGCCCGGCTCGACGACCCACGCGTGCTTCTCCGGGCTCCAGTAGGCGAGGTCCTCGGCGGCGAGGTCGAACGTGACGGTGTGGGTCGCACCCGAGGCGATCGCGACGCGCTGGAAGCCTCGGAGCTGCTTCAAAGGCCGCGGCACCTTCGACTCGGGGTAGCGCACGTAGAGCTGCACCACCTCGTCGCCGTTGCGCGCGCCCTTGTTCGTGACGTCCACGCTGACGCTGATCGGCGCGCGCGGCCTGAGGCGCGGGGCGCTGGTGACGAGGCCGGCATAAGAGAAAGTGGTGTAGCTGAGCCCGTAGCCGAAGGGATACTGCGGCTCGGCCTTCGCGTAGAGGTAGGTCCGGCCGTGGCGGATGTCGTAGTCCATCATCGGCGGCAGGTCCTCGAGCCCTTTCGGCCAGGTCTGCGCGAGCCGGCCGCCGGGGTTGAAGTCGCCGAGCAGCACGTCCGCGAGCGCGTTGCCGAGCTCCTGGCTGTTGTGGGTGACGTGCAGGATCGTCCTCGCGTTCGCGGCCGCCCACGGCAGCGCGACGGGGAAGCTGCTGATCACGACCACCACCGTCTTCGGGTTGGCCTCGACGACGCGCCGCACGAACTCCTCCTGCCCGGCCGGCAGCGTGATCGCCTTGCGGTCGACGGCCTCCTTGCCCTGGCTGGGCGAGTCGACGACCGCCCACCCGGCGTTGCCTTCCGGGTGGCTGCCGACGCACACGACGGCGACGTCCTGCTTCTTCGCCTGCTCGACGGCCACGTCGCTCATGTCGCCGACCCAGTTGACGCCGAAGCTCGCGGGCGCGGGCGGCGGACCGGAGACGGCCGCGCGCTCGAGCCCCTCGCGCGGCGAGACCGTGTAGGGCGGCGTGCCCGAGTACCAGTCGAGCAGCACGGTGTTCGCGAGCGGCCCGACCACGGCGATCGACTTCAGCTTGCCGCGCTCGAGCGGCAGCAGGCCCGCCGAGTTCTTGAGCAGCACGATCGACTTGCGCGTCACCTCGCGCACGAGCGCGCGCGTCTCCGGCTGGCTCCACGGCTCGGGGTCGTTGGGCGCGCCGATCGCGGAGTACGCAACGCGCTCGGGCGGGTCGAGCGAGCCGAGGCGGATCGAGACGCGGAAGAGCCCGCGCAGCGCCTGGTCGATGTCGGCCTGCTTCAGCAGTCCGCGCGTGAGGGCCTCGGTCACCGCCGGCTTGTGGCGGTCGAGGAAGTGGTTGATGCCGGCCTTGATGCAGGCCGCCGCGGCCTCGGGCAGGTCAGGGAACGCCTTGTGCGCGGTCATCAGCAGCCGCAGGCCGCCACCGTCCGTGCAGAGGATGCCGTCCATGCCCCACTCCTTCACCACGACGTCGCGCAGCATCGGGTGCACGTGGGCGGGGACGCCGTTGACGGCGTTGTAGGCCGCCATCATCGCGCGCGCGCCGCCCTGGCGAACGCCCATCTCGAAGGCCTTCGCGTAGTACTCGCGAAACAGCCGCTCGTCGAAGTTGGAGGACGAGCTCTCGCGCCCGTCCTCGTTGCTGTTCGCGAGGAAGTGCTTGAGCAGGGCGGCCGTCTTCCAGTAGCGCGGGTCGTCGCCCTGCAGGCCGCGCGTGAACGCGACGGCCAGCGTGCCGACGTGGAACGGGTCCTCGCCGTAGACCTCCTCGGTCCGTCCCCAGCGCGGATCGCGCGCGATGTCGGCGTTGGGCGCGCGCACGTTCAGGCCGGAGCGGTCGTACTTCGCGCTCTGGTAGAGGTAGCGCGCCTCTTGCGCCTCCTGCGCCGCGGCCTTGCGCACGAGCTCGGGGTCCCAGGTCGCGCCGAGGCCGTAGGCCTGGGGGAACTGCGTCGTCGCCGTGGGGTTGCGACGGCCCCAGTTGCTCGGGCCGCCCTGCGCGACGCCGTGGTAGCCCTCGATGTGCGGCGAGCCCTTCACCCCGAGCCGCGGCACGGACGCGCGCGTCGCGAGGCAGTCGATCTTCTCCTCGATCGTCATGCGCGAGACGAGGTCGCTGATGCGTTCCTCGGCCGGGCGATCCGGATCCTGGAAAGCGTACTGGTAGTGTGCGGGCTGAGCGGCCGCCTCCGCGGCGCACGAGGCCAGCACCACGCTGCAGACGGCCAATGCTTTCTTCATGCTCCTGCGCGGA
>Ga0111538_10006606_pt1 | contig 15673 bp, 10 predicted proteins | sample SoiMethybrSBSTD1_FD_79669 | JGI IMG/M metagenome (GOLD analysis project Ga0111538, IMG submission 79669) | Bulk soil microbial communities from a Populus tree surrounding site in Tennessee, USA - Soil MetaG P. TD hybrid SBSTD1 (version 2)... | ecosystem: Environmental > Terrestrial > Soil >...
ACTCGATGAACGCGATTCTCGCGATGGCGTCGTTGGTGACAGCGGCGCCTCGCACACCAAGTCCTGATCCTTACCCTCGGCGCCGCAGGCAAGCGGCTGTTCGACGACATCGATGGCCGCCGCAGCATCGCGGACACTATCGAGCATGCACCCGGAGACCACCGCCGCGCGCGCTCTCTCTTCGAGAGACTGGTACACTAGCGAGCTACGCCTGCCGTTGTCTTGTCACAGATCGTCCGTCGTTGCTGCACATTCGTGAGTTATCTTCTGGTGTGCTTCGCCAAGACCTTGTCGGCGGGCAGAATTACACGTACAGGTGCGCTTGCACGTTCGAAGCGCAACATGTTGCAGCCCTCCAGCTGATTCTAACGACGTGCTCGGACCAAGAGAACGTAACGAGGCGTCCGAGCGTCCGGCGTGCAGGCCGGTACTAACCCATGACCATCTCCTGGCATCGAAAGCCTCATGCAGGCTCCGGACGAATGGAGTCGCCGCCGATATACCTTCGCATCGAATGCGACGGCTGGCCTCGGTGGATCCTTGCCGGAACTGAGGTGTTCGCGTCGCTGGTAATGAACGGGCACTTGACCGATGCGGTCGTCAACAGATGTGCGTTGTCGTGACCGAGGCCACGCAACAGACGACCGCTGATCGCCGACGTACGATCGTCCGTTTGGTACACGACGCGACGTGGCGGCTCACCGCAGGCGACGATACCGTCGTTTTCGTCCGTTGCGCAACCGAACAGGATCGGCGAACAGGATCGGCGAGGTAACTGCCAGCTGGTCGAAGTGGTTGGCGAGAAATGTCCTCCAGCTTTGGTGAAGGTGCGAGCCGGGTGTTGGCAAGTACCTCGACACCGTGCGTTCCGAGACGGCCATTCCGACCTTCAGCAGCTCGCCGTGGATGCGCGGTTGTATTCCGCAAAAACTCAGGCCGCGATGGGTTCCAGCTGGTAGTGATGATGCAGGCCGCTGAGACGCGTGGTGACGACGCAATGAGTGGCTCGTAAGCGATGTCCGGCAGTGCCGTCCCAGAGCAGGTTCGCGTACGCATCTCACGAATCAACCACGCATGTCAGACGCTATCGCGGGGCAGCCGGTGCGACGCCGACTCTTCCACGTCCAGAACAGACGAAAGCCACGCCGATACCATGCGAGTACAGTCGCCGGCTGAAGACGCGGAGCGCCGCGCGCCAGCCGTGCCACCGCTGCGACAGCCCGGCCCACAACACCCGATCAATCGTCGTGAGGCGAAGCCGTGAATGGCGGGAACGATTCGCGACTACCAGTTGGTGCCGAAGGGCGACGATCTCGAGGTGCAGTGTCGCGCGCGAACGAACCAAGAAGCGAAGTGAGTGGAGCAGCGATACGACGACGGACACGATGAGCCGAGCCTATTCGAACCGACCCACAAGCTCAATCGCTACAAGACGTACCGCGTTTTTGGTAGCCCACAGATTTTGGGATTTCCTATAGCGCATCAGCGGAGCATTGGTACCAGCAGAAACCACGCGACTGCACCCACCAGTGCCAGCGCCAGCGCGACGCGTGCTAAGAAAGCGAGCTGGTAACGGACGCGCGACCACCACGCCGCCACGCTGGTGTCGCGCTTCGACGGCAGCGCCACCGCGACAATCAGCAGCACAATCGCGATGAGCGATCCGATGAAGTGAAGCCGCACGCTGGCGGGTTATAGCACGTCAAGGCAAGGCAGTCCTACGCCGGCGCGCGCGCGACACTCCGCCAGCCATCACACCGATTGCGTTGAGGTGCAATGTTTGCTGCCAGCGGGAAGGCAAACACATGCAGCAGATTTCGGCATGGGAAGCGAACCCTCCTACGGGTCGGCATGAGGATCGTCATCCTATGATCTCTGTTGGCGTTTGGCTTCGTTCACTCTTTCACCAATGGGGTCAGCTTTCGACCCAATCTAGTGATCGGCGAAGCTAACCGACTCGGCTATGGAACGGTCGGCATCAATGCGGCCACACGCTGGTGAGATGGTGACAGGGTGAGATGGTGAGAGCCCTGTCAGAAGACGCCAAAATCACGGTAAAATATAGAGAGGGCATGGCTTAGGTGTTCTTGCCCTGCTCTCAGTAAGTAGACCGATAAGCAGGACTACCCAGCAGATGAACGGGCGAGAGTTAGACAAAGCGCTGACAGCCATACTCGGTCGTAAAGCACGGAAGGATCGGGGCATCCCTCGTAGCCCCACATCACGCCTCCTGAAAACGCCCTCGTATCGGCGGGTCACGACAGAGGAAGAGCAGCGGTAGTCAGCGACTGGCGAGGAACGGGCGTATTGGTCAGGTCGATTGCTCGCCACTGTGGCCGCAGGCACAGAAAGCTGCGGCTGTGGCTTCAGCGCGATTGCAACCGTGCAATGACCTCGGCGTTCACAGCCGTTGTCTGAGCCGCAGCAATCAGCCAGCCCGATTCCGAACGCACCATTAAGAACGTCGATAAAGCTTTCTGTTCGGGCATCGACTGTCCACCGGGGCGCGTGAATGCAGCGACTGTGTAATCCACGATACAGATGGCCGTGTCTCGTGTTAAAGCGTACCCTGTTTTTGTAGGCACTAGCATTGAAGACGCCGGGCCACTGCGGGTCGCTCGGACTGTCGCGCGGATTTTGCGCGTACGTCGACCCGCAACGCGCATACAGCACGATTTGTCCGATCGGTGAAAGAGGAGTACTTGAATCGACTCGTCCCGCTCGGCGAGTGGCACCTTCGTCGGACTCTGCGAGAATTCGTCACCCATACCACGGCGAGCGGAATCACCAAGGGCTCGCCAATGAGCTGATCGACGGTCCGGCCACGCAACGACCGATGGGTGCTGTCCGTCGCCGCCAGCGCCATGGGGGCCCAGTTGGTCGCGGCGGCGGAGATGAATTGATCCGTGCCGTGCGGGAACTCGCGACGGGTTGCACCTCTACCTCTCGCGGACAGCTCTCTTCCACGATTGACGTTCCTTTAGGGCGGGCGTATAAGCCAGTACCGCTTCGGCGCAAGGAGATCTATCATGCCGAAACTCGCCCGCCTGTTCCTCCTGCTCGGCGTGGTCCTGGTCGTTCCAACTGCAACATTCGCTCAGGCGTCCATCACGGGTGTCGTGCGGGACTCGTCGGGTGCCGTCATGCCTGGCGTGACCGTTGAAGCGTCCAGCGACGCGCTGATCGAGAGGGTCCGCTCCGCGGTCACCGATCCGACGGGCCAGTACCGGATCATCGACCTCCGGCCGGGTACCTACGTCGTCACGTTCGTGCTCACGGGGTTCAGTACGGTCAGGCGTGAGGGGATCGAGCTCGAGGGTCAGCTGACGGCCAGCGTCAACGCCGACCTGCGCCTCGGATCGCTCGAGGAGACGATCGTCGTGACCGGTGAATCGCCGATCGTCGATGTGCAGAGCATCAGGCGACAGGCGACGGTCAGCGGCGACGTGGTCAACGCGATTCCTTCGGCGCGAGCGTACGGCGCCATCATGCAGTTGATTCCATCGCTCACCACGCAGTCGAGCTTTACGCCAGGCGGTCGCGACGTGCAGGTGACGCCCGGCATGACGGTGTTTGGTGGTGCTGGTGGTCGCGAGAACGAGGGACGGCTGCAGGTGGACGGCATCAATACCGGCGCGTCGGTCAACGGCGCGGGGGTGTCGGGGTACGTCGCGGATCTGACCAACGCGCAGGAAGTCGCATTTACGACGTCTGGCGGGCTAGGCGAGGCGGAGGTTGGCGGTCCGACGATGAGCATCGTGCCAAAGACCGGCGGCAACTCGTTCAAAGGTAGCTTCTACACGGCGGCGGTGAGCGAGGGGATGGTCGGCGACAACTACACCGACGAACTGAAGGCTGCTGGCCTGACCGTGCCCGGTCAGCTGCTCAAGTTGTGGGACTTCAGTCTCGGCGTTGGCGGACCGGTCATGAAGGACCGCGTGTGGTTCTACGCGATCGCGCGTGAAGAGGGTGCGCACCGCTCGGTTCCTGGAATGTGGGCGAACAAGAATGCCGGCGACGCGACGAAGTGGACGTACGAGCCCGACCTGACGCGCCAATCCCGTTCCCCGGGTAGTTACGGAATCACGAGCCTGCGATTGACCTTTCAGGCGTCCGAGCGCAACAAGATCGGTGCCTTCTGGGACGAGCAGAAGCCATGCTCCGGGTCGACATGGTCGGAGCGGGAAGAAGGATGTCGCGCACAGCCGTCATCCGGTTTCATCTATGGTGGGACGCCAACGTTCTCGCCAGAGGCGGGCGGCACGGGCGCGGGAGGGACGAGCGGAGGCTATTCCCACGGGTTCCAGCGCGTGCAGCAGATCACCTGGTCCTCGCCGGTGTCGAATCGGGTTCTCATCGACGCGGGATTCGGAACCTATCTCAGTCGATACGGCAGCATGGAGCAGCCGGGCAATCCCACTCGCAACACGGTACGAGTCACCGAACAGTGCGCGGCCGGCTGCCCTGCCAACGCCAACATTCCGAATCTGACGTACCACTCACAGAACTGGGAGAACAACTGGATCGGGGCGCACACATGGCGCGCATCGGCCGCGTATGTCACCGGGGCGCACAGCATGAAATTCGGGTATCAGGGTGCGCATCACGTCTACGACCCGAAGACCTTTACCAACGACCTGTTTCTCTCGTATCGCGTCAACAACGGCATTCCGAACCAGCTCACGCAGACGCTCATTCCTTTCGACAGGAAGGATCGCGTACGCTACGCCGCTTTCTACGCGCAGGAGCAATGGACACGCCGCCGGATGACGCTGCAGGGCGCACTGCGCTACGACCGCGCATGGAGCTATTTCCCTGAGCAGCGCGTTGGACCCACGCGGTTCCTGACAACCGGGATCGTCTTTCCGCAGACCGAGGGCGTGACCGGTTTCAACGACATCACGCCTCGGCTTGGCCTCGCCTACGATATCTTCGGGACTGGAAAGACTTCGCTGAAGATCAACGTGGGCAAATACCTCGAGGCCGCGAGCGCGCTCGGGATCTACTCGGCCCCGAATCCGGTGACCCGCATCTCGACGTCCGCGTCCCGCACGTGGACCGACAACGGCAACTTCGTCCCCGACTGCGATCTCCTGAATCCTGCGGCGCAGGATCTTCGTTCCCGCGGGGGCGACTTCTGTGCGGCGCTCGGCGATCAAAATTTCGGCAAGGACGTATTCAGCAACTCGATCGATCCGAGCGTCCTCGGCGGCTGGGGCATTCGCTCGGGCGACTGGCAGATCGGCGCGTCGATTCAACACGAAGTGCTTCCGCGGATGTCGGTAGAGGTGGGCTACTTCCGCCGTTGGCTCCAGAACTTCACCGTGAACGACAACCTCGTCGTGACGGCGGCGAACTTCGACCCGTTCAGCATCACCGCGCCGCTCGATCCCCGGTTGCCTGATGGTGGTGGCTACATCGTTTCGGATCTGTACAACGTGACGCCGTCACTCTTCGGTCAGACGAATAACTTCCTGACTGACACGGCCAACTTCGGGGAGCAGTATCAGCGGTACAACGGCGTCCTCGTGAATGTCACGGCGCGGCTGCGAAATGGGTTGACGCTGCAAGGCGGGCTCAACAGCGGACAGACAGTCACGGACAATTGCGGGGTGCGCCTGGACCTCCCGGAGATTGCCCCCGTCAATCCCTACTGCCACAACGATCCGGGGTTTATCACCCGGCTGAGCGGGCTCGGCACGTACACAATCCCGAAAGTGGATGTCCTGGTGAGTGGCACCTTCAGGAGCGACCAGGGCCTTCCGCTCTCGGCAAACTATGCCGTGCCCAGTGCGGTCGTCGCTCAATCGCTCGGACGTCCGCCTTCTGGAAACGTGCCCAACATCACGGTCAATCTCATCGAGCCGGGTGCGCAATGGGGCGACCGGATCAACGAGTTCGACTTTCGCGTTGCCAAGATTCTGCGCTTCGGACGGACGCGCACGAATGTCGGGTTCGATATCTACAACGTGCTCAACTCGAGCGCCGTGTTGACCTACAACCAGAACTTCATTCCCGGTGGCTCGTGGCTGACGCCGCTGACCGTGTTGACGCCGCGGTTCGTCAAGATCAGCGCGCAGGTCGATTTCTGAGGGGCAGGACGGTCAGCGAGATGAAATCGCCACGTAGTCGGTCTATCTTGGAGCGCGCAATCGACGCGCGTGACCAGGCCGAACGGCGGCTCACGACCCATCAAGCGACGACGCGCGTGCTGGCCGAGGCCCGGACACTGCGCGAGGCAGCCCCCAGGATCCTGCAAGCCGTTTGCGAAGGTCTCGGGTGGGAACACGGTGCCCTCTGGAGCGTCGACCGGCTGGCGGGCGTGCTGAGATGCGAGGACATCTGGCAGATTCCGACCACCTCGTTCACCGAGTTTGCGGCAATCAGCCGTCAGACAGCATTCGCTCCCGGTATCGGCCTGCCTGGCAGAGTCTGGGCGTCGCGCGTGGCGGTGTGGGTTCCCGATGTCCTGAAGGACACGAATTTCCCTCGCGCCGCGTGTGCGGCGAACGAGGGGCTCCACGCCGCTCTTGGTGTCCCTGTTTGTGTGGCCGACGACGTTCTGGGCGTGATGGAGTTCTTCACCAGGCAGATCCGCGTGCCGGACGATCACGTGCTGCGAATGATGGCGGGCATCGGCAGCCAGATCGGCCGCTTCATGGATCAGAAGAACGCGGAAGACGCCTTGCGCGCAAGCGAGAAGCGTTTTCGCGACCTCTTTGAAGACGCGCCCGTTGCCTACCACGAGACGGATACGGACGGCATTGTCCGTCGGGTCAACCGCGCGGAGTGTTTGCTGCTCGGACGTGAGCCTTCACAAATCATTGGCACGCACGCATGGGAGCTTCTCGCTCCTGAAGAACAGCAGCGCAGCCGGGACGCCATGCGCGGAAAACTCTCCCGCGAGATGAAGGTCGAAGTCGTCGAACGCGACTACGTCGCTGCTGATGGCACGCGTCACACGATGGAGATCCACGCGAGCCTGATCGAGGATCACAACGGCAATGTAGTCGGACTTCGCTCCGCGAAGCTGGATGTCACGGCGCGCAAGCGCGCGGAAGCCGAACTGAAGAAAGCGAAGGACGCCGCGGAAGCGGCCAGTCGCGCCAAGGGCGAGTTCCTTGCCAATATGAGCCACGAGATCCGCACACCAATGAACGCCATCATTGGGATGACGGAACTCGCCTTGAACACGCAGCTCAGCGCCGAGCAGCGCGAGTTCCTTGGAATCGTGCATGACTCGGCCGATTCACTCCTCGGCCTGCTCAATGACATCCTCGATTTTTCCAAGATCGAGGCGGGACGGTTCGAGCTGGAGTCGATCGGCTTCAGCGTGCGCGAAAGCCTCGGCCAGACGCTCGACACGCTCGCCCTTCGAGCCGAAGAGAAGGGTCTGGAGCTGGCGTGTCATATTCTGGCGGCGGTGCCCGATGCGTTGATCGGCGACCCGGCCCGCCTGCGCCAGATCGTCGTCAACCTCGTGGGTAACGCGATCAAGTTCACCGAACGCGGCGAGGTCGTGGTTCGTGCCGAGATCGAGCATCAATCGGAGGACCTTGTCCGCCTGCACTTCACCGTCTCTGATACCGGCATCGGCATCCCGGAAGACAAGCGGCAGATCATCTTCGAGGCCTTTTCACAGGCCGACACCTCGACGACCCGGCGCTACGGCGGCACTGGTCTCGGCCTGGCCATTTCCTCCCAGCTGGTGGCGATGATGGGCGGGCGGATCTGGGTCGAGAGTGAGGCTGGCGCTGGGAGCGCATTCCATTTCACCGCGCAATTCGGTCGCGCCGCCGAACCGCTCGGCACGCCGCGCTCGACAGAATTCATTCAGCTGGAGGACCTGCCGGTGTTGGTGGTCGACGACAACGCGACCAACCGGCGCATCCTGGAGGAGATGCTGACCAGTTGGCGGATGCGACCGACGATGGTGGCGAGCGGGGCGGAGGCTCTACGGGAATTGGAAAACGCCCGCCACTCGGGCACGCCATACAGGCTGGTGATCCTGGACGCCATGATGCCTGAAATGGACGGCTTCGCTCTCGCCGAGCGGATCCGAGACCGTCCCGACTTGGCGTCACCGGCATTGGTGATGCTGTCGTCGGCGGCTCATGCTGATCATGCGGAGCGTTCCCGGAAATGCGGCGTAGCCTGCTACGCCACCAAGCCGGTGAAACAATCGGATCTGCTCGATGTGATCATGACCGGGCTCGGCGAGCCGGCCGTGATGACGCGTCGATCGTTTGGCGATGCCGCGGATGTGTCGTCAGCCAGCAGCCGCCCGCTGCGTATCTTGTTGGCCGAAGACAACGAGGTCAACCAGAAGCTGGCTGTGCGCTGGCTGCGGAAGTGGGGGCACAGCGTGGTAGTAGCAGGGAATGGTCGCGAGGCGCTGGAGAGACTGGAGAAGGAGGCCTTCGATTTGATCCTGATGGACGTGCAGATGCCCGAAATGGGTGGACTTGAAACCACCGCCGTCATCCGTGAGAAGGAGCAAGGCGGCGCTGGCCACGTTCCGATCCTGGCGATGACTGCGCACGCACTCAAAGGCGATCGGGAACGCTGCCTGGCCGTGGGGATGGATGGCTACATCTCGAAGCCGATCCGGCCGCAGGAGATGTTTCGCGCAATCGAGAATTTGAATCCGGCAACGGAAACGTCCGCCGCGCAGCCGGACGAGGACATACTCGACCGACAAGAGGTGCTGTACCGCTTTGACGATGACATGGAACTCTTGCGGGAGGCGGTGCAGGATTTTCTCGACGAGTGTCCAAAGCGATTGGCGGGGCTTCGGGACGCACTGGCGTGCGGCGACAGCGACGCGGTCGCGCGACTGGCGCACGCGCTCAAAGGATCTGTCGGCAATTTCGCCGCCCGCCATGCGGTCGATGCCGCGCAGAAGCTGGAGACGATCGGGCGCACGGGAGAAATCGCGCGCGGCCTCGAGGTGTATGCGGAGCTGGACGAAGCGATCGAACGGCTCAAGCCGGCGTTGCTCGCTCTTCCCCAGTCAGCGGAAGGTTGAGCCACGAGCGCTGGAGCCTTACGGATCCATCGCCTGATCCAATCGCGCCAGCGCGCTCTTCAACTGTGCACGCAAATCCACGATCGTCTGCAGTGAGCTGACGATTCGCTCTCCAGCGCGTATGCGGGCCCGCAGCTCGTCCCGGTCGAACGGCTTGGCAACGAAGTCATCGGCGCCGGCCTCGATCCCCTGGACTACGTCTTCAGCCTGTGCCCTCGCCGTCAGCAGCACGATGTAGACGTAGTCGGCACGAGGGAGTGAACGGATGCGCGCGATGAGCTCGAGGCCATCTCCCTCCGGCATCTGCCAATCGGTGACAACGATGGAGTAGTCGCCACGTTCGAACAGCTCGAGCGCCTCCGACCCGCTCTTGGCTGCCGTTACCTCGTGACCCCACTTCTCGAGATACGTCTGCAGCAGCCGCCGAGTGGTGAAGTCATCATCTGCAATCAGGACTTTCATGTCACAACCATCGCCGCTTGCGGCTGAGCACGAGGATGATGCCGATCAGGGCGATGGTGCCGCCCACAACGGCCGCGAATCCCCAGGGCTCGTCGGAGAAGGGCACTCGACTGAAATTCATTCCCCAGGCGCCGAACACCAGCCCACCGGCGGCGACCACCACGGTGATGATGGTCAAGGTCTTCATCGTGCGGTTCAAGCGGGTGGAGACCACTGTCATCTGTGCATCGAGCGAGCTCGTCACGAGATCGCGCTGAACGTCCACGGCATCGAGAATCCTCAGAATGTTGTCGTACACGTGCTGAAAATGAATCGTCGTATTCGGGGTGAGGATCGGATGATCGCGGCGCAACAGGACGCTGAAGGTTTCTCGCAGCGGCGAGAGCACTCTGCGGATGGTCGCGAGCTGTCGTTTGGTTGTCAGTAAGTCTTGCAGGCTATCGGTTTGCTGCTGGCTAAAGATACTGAGTTCGGTTTCGTCCAGAGCGTCTTCGAGGGCGTCGAGCACGGGAAAGTAGGTGTCGATGACGGAGTCCACGATCGTAAACACGAGGAAGCCGACGCCCTCGCGCAGCATCGCGCCACCACGAGTCCAGCGCCGGTAGCCCTCTTCGAGCGCCGGAAGCGGATCCTTATGAATCGTGACGGCGTAGTTCCGGCCGATGAAGATGTCGACTTCGCTGACTTGCAGTTGCGACGTTCCCGCGACGGACACGATGCCGTAGGTGACGACCAGGATATAGCCCTTGTATTCCGCGATCTTGGGACGTTGGTTGGCCTTTGCCGCTTCTTCGAGCGCCAGAGGGTGAAATCCGAACTCCTCGAGCAGCATCTCGATCTCGTGCTCGCCGGGATCTTCGACGTCGACCCAGGTCACATGATCGGCGGCGTGGATGTACTCGCGAATCTGCTCCTCTGGAACGTCACGTTCGAGGCTCACGCCACCAAGGCACGCGACAGCTCGGACGCGAGGCACCGCAGGATGAAATCATAAAACCGTCAAACGGCAAATAGCGAAGGCAGTCCCCGCATTTCTATCCAGGTGGTGAGGCGGTCATCTGTGCCGTGGCCGGAGGCAAGGTCGCATAAAGCGGCTCTCTAGCGTCCTCGCCAGCTCTCCCCGTAGTAATGCTTGAGACCAAGATTGAGGAACCACTCCATGTCGCGTTCCCCCTCCCAGCAGGCCTCTTCCAGTAACTCGAACCCTGGCTCCTTCTCGCGCACGAGCGCCCACGACATAGTCCAGGGTCTCGTATAGACTCGCGGATCTTCGATCGTGACCTGGTACTGGATCACATCCGGATCGATCATCGTCCAGCGTTCGACCATGTGAACGGTATCGGTAAAGAAATTGCCCGCGTCGTCAAGCCAGTTGTAGCCGTTCATATTGGTGACATCAACGACAAGGGTATTCCCCTCCCAGCGGCCAACCGCGTCTCCACCCCAGAGCTTGATGTCTCTCCCGATGTGCCGGCGCGCGTTCGTCGGGATGATTCGATACTCGTGGACTTCTTCGAGGAGCCACACGACGTAGTTTCCGCCTGGCGGTTGAATCAACTGATAAATGGGCGAGACCTCCACGTTGCGCGGCGGACCGTGCAGAGCACAGCGCCCGTGTGGATCCAGGTAGGTCTTCACGTGCAGACCTTTTCTGCCGAGCGCGGCGGCCCACGGCTGATAGGGAATGCGTCGATCAGGTGGGTCCACGATCATCCCGGGACCCACCGTCGCTGCCTGCACGGGATTGCGGGCCTCCGGATCGGCGCCGGTGACACCTTCGACGCTGAAACCGTTCGTGAGGCGGGGGCGCCAGTATCCCTGCATGTCGGGTCTGCCATCCGGGGTACGCGGAGGGTTGAACGTTTTCGCCCTGTCCTCGGCGCATTTGTGAAATGCCACGGGCTCGGTCGGACAACCGCCAACAGTTGTCTGCCGGGTTGCGTCCTGACCACTCGCAGCAGACGCGTGCGCTGTGGCAATGAAACACGCGAACGAGGCGTGACGCGCCCCGATGGCGATGACTGCCAGAGCCCTGACTCTCACTTGTTTCCCTGCTCCCGCTGTCTCTGGTCTTCCTCCACCAGGAATGCCGGCTCGAACTCCAGCAGCCGCAGGTTCGGCTCTTTGCGGCGATAGAGCAGCATGCTCATTTTCCAGGGTCTGGTGAAGACCATCGGGTCCTCGATCGTGACCTCGTAGCTCATGTGGTCGGGGCCGATCAGCGTGTAGCGCTCAATCAGATGCAAGAGATCGCCATGGAAATTCCCAGCCCGGTCGAACCACGTCTGATCCGTGAAATGGACCACGTCAACGACAAGAGTGTCCCCCTCCCATCGTCCTCGCGAGTCACCTAACCAGAAACTGAGAGGTCCCGCGGGATGTGGGCTCCCGTTCGTGTAGATGATCCGAACGCCGTGGGCGTATTCGAAGGCCATTGTCACGTGGCGCGGGGTCTGAAAGATTTGAAATGGGAACGGCATGTACATGATGCGCGGAACGCCAGGCAGGTATCCCTTGACTTCCGGATCAGCGGTCAGGCGTTTGTCGAAGTTCTCTTGTTTCTTCGTCGCTGCCCACGCCTGGTACGGGATCTCGTTGCCCTCGACAACGCCTTGCCCCGGTGGCACTCCCAACCGGGCATGGTGGTCCTGAAGGTCCCACGCGGCTGTGTTGAAGACTTGCCAGATGCCCTGCAGGTCGGGCTTGCCGTCGGGTGCGCGCGGTAGAGCAGTAACCTGGGCTGCTGCCGGGATCGGAGCGAGCGAGACGACAGCCACCGTAATCCAGCGAGCGAATCCGGTTCGCATCCGACAAACCCGAGCGACATAGTAACCAACGAAGGGCCTGCTTGATAGGCCTCCTCTGCCGATTGACGTCGAAGTGATTCACCGCTACGATCCACCGCAATTAGCAGCCGGAAGTCCTTTCTATGCGATGTGGGCGTCGGGGCTCGATGATTGCTCGGGTCGCTGCCGTATGCCTCCTCTCCCTTGCCGCAACGTCGGCCCTCGGTCAAGCTCCGGCTTACCGGGCGCCACGGGCTGCGGACGGCAAACCCGACTTGAACGGAATCTGGCAGGCCCTCAACTCCGCGAATTGGGACCTTGAAGGGCACCACGCCGCGCCAGGACCGATCCCCGTACTCGGAGCCGTGTTCGCAAAACCGCCCGGGTTGGGCGTCGTCGAAGGCGATGAAATCCCGTATCTACCGGAGGCGGCCGCCAAGAAGAAGCAGAATCAAGTCAATTGGGTCATGCTCGACCCGGAGATCAAGTGCTACCTGCCGGGCGTGCCCCGCTCCACGTATCTCCCGTATCCCTTTCAAATCGTCCAATCTGAGAAGACCATCCTGATTGCCTACGAGTACGCGGGCGCTGTTCGCACTATCAACATGGAGGCTCCGACGATGGCCCCGGCCGAGAGTTGGATGGGGTGGTCCAACGGGCGATGGGAGGGCGAGACGCTGGTGGTCGACGTGACCAGTCAGAACGATCAGACATGGTTTGATCGCGCTGGCAACTTCCACAGCGACGCTTTACACGTGGTGGAGCGCTACACTCCGCGCAGTCCGGACGTTCTCGACTACGAAGCCACCATCGAGGATCCAAAGGTGTTTTCGCGACCCTGGAAAATCAGCATGCCCCTCTATCGTCGCGCGGAGAGGAATGCACGGCTCTTGGAATTCAGGTGCGTGGAGTTCGCCGAAGAGATCCTCTATGGGCACCTTCGCAAGAAGCCGTGAATTCGTTTAACTGAGAAACACGAAGGAGGCTCCCATGGGCCATCGCCCGCTCGCTTCAACGGCTGCTCTGGTGGCCGTCGTTGTGGTCGTGTTGTTTGCGCAGGCCCACGTCGCTGGGCAGGTTCAGTCGCCCGCTACTACGGTGACCAGCGCAGCGAAAGCTTGGACTCCGCCATTGATGCCCGATGGCAAACCAGATCTGCAGGGGATATGGAGCAACGCCACCCTGACACCCCTCGAAAGGCCCAAGGGTCTTGGAACCAAGGAGTTCTACACGGAGGCGGAATTTGCCGAACTCATGACGCGCGTCCGCAAAGGCGATGTGGGCCCGGAAGGCAATCTCGGAGCTGCGGCCTCGCAGCCCCTTCGGTACGATCTCAGCCTGTACGGTTTCGACCTGACCAAGGCCAGGTTTGCATCCAACAGGCGAACCTCACTGATCATCGGGCCGGAGGGCGTCGTGCCTCCCATGCTGCCTGAAGCGAGAAAGAGAAACGCCGACCGTGCTGCGAAAGACAAAGGACACGAATTCGATTCACACGAGAACCGGCCGTTGCAGGAGCGGTGCATCCTGATGGGCCAGGAGAGCCTGCCCATGATTCCCGCGGTCAACGACAACAATCTGCTGCAGATTGTGCAAGGGACGGGATGGGTGGCCATGCTCCACGAGATCAATCACCACACGCGCGTCGTCCCCACCGACGGGCGTCCTCATATTCCGCAAGGCATCCGCCAATGGCAAGGAGAGTCGGTTGGCCGTTGGGATGGGAATACGCTGGTGGTGGACACCACCAATTTCACGGGGCGGACGGCCAATTTCAGAGGATCCAGCGAGAAGCTGCACCTCGTTGAACGCTTCACACGTGTCGGCGACGACACGATCATTTACCAGTTCACCGTGGAAGATCCCACCACGTGGTCCAAACCGTGGACGGCGGAGATTCCGATGATGAAGACAGAAGGTCCGGTCTACGAGTGGGGGTGCCACGAAGGGAACACCATGATTTCGAACATTCTCCGCGGCGCCCGGGTCGCGGACGAGGAAGCCGCGCGTAAGACAGGGAAGTAGGACGGCCCAATCGAAAGAGGCATGAGATGAGCACAAGGCTTTTCGTCATGGTTACTGGTGTTGGCCTGCTGCTGGCCGCAGTCTCAGTGTCGGCTCATCATTCGTTCGCGGCGGAATTCGACATCAACCGCCCGCTCAAGTTGCGGGGGACCGTCACCAAATGGGAGGTGACCAATCCGCACTCTTGGATCCACATCGACGTGAAGGGGCCCGACGGTAAAGTGGTCCCTTGGGCGATCGAAGGTGGTAGCCCGAACGCTCTCTACAGACTCGGCTTTACGAAGGACTCTCTGCCACCTGGAACCGAGATCGTCGTCGATGGCTTTCAGGCCAAGGACTTGTCGAATAAGGCGGTCGGCAGGAACATCACGCTTCCCAACGGGAGGACGTTGTTTCTTGGAGGGTCGGCCCCTGGAGCCGACGGAGACGGTGCGCCGCAAACAGGGAAGAAGTGAGAGACCACTAACTTAATCGCCACGTCGTTCCGCCTCCCTTCATCCACGAGTCCACGCGGGCGTACTCGAGGTGCAGCCTTCCTCACATGGAGGCTCGATGAGAGTCAAGGGAGAGCATTATGGCTGGTCGAGCCCGGGCGGCGGTCGTTGTTGGTCTGTTCGTGCTGGGCCTGTCCTTCCTGCATGCGCAGCAACCCCAGGTCGATCTCATTCTCTCGAACGGCAAGATCGTCACCGTTGATGAGCGCTTCACCATCGCGCAGGCCGTCGCCGTTGCCGGCGATCGGATCATCGCCGTCGGGACCAATCAGGACGTGAGCCGGCTTGCCGGCCCTGCAACCCGCCGCATCGATCTCCGCGGCCGAACCGTCGTGCCCGGGCTCATCGACAACCACATGCACCTGCTGCGTTACGGAACCACGTGGAAGTACGAAGTGCGATGGGATGGCGTCGAGACCCGGAAGGCGGCGCTCGACCTGCTGCGGGCCCGCACGTCCCACGTGAAGGCTGGTGAATGGATCTACAACCTTGGCGGCTGGGCCATCGAACAGTTCTCCGACGATGCGAAGCCGTTCACGCGTGAGGAATTGGACAAAGTCGCACCGAACAATCCGGTGTTCCTGCAGGCGTCGTACTACGAAGCGTACTTGAACAGCCGCGCGCTTCAGGCTCTCGGCATCGATCAGAACCCCGGTGCAAACGGCGTGGTGAAAGACGCCGCGGGGCGCCCGACCGGCCGCATTTCCGAGGAAGGCTTCCGAGCCCTTGTCAACAAGTTGCCGACTGCCGAGGGTGCAGATCTGGAGGCCAGCTCGCTCGGGATGATCAAGGACCTGAATCGCTCGGGGCTCACCGCCTTCGGCAGTGCCGGCTGTGAAGCCGATGTCCTTCCCATTTACCGGCGATGGGCGGATCAG
>Ga0111538_10006607_pt1 | contig 15672 bp, 16 predicted proteins | sample SoiMethybrSBSTD1_FD_79669 | JGI IMG/M metagenome (GOLD analysis project Ga0111538, IMG submission 79669) | Bulk soil microbial communities from a Populus tree surrounding site in Tennessee, USA - Soil MetaG P. TD hybrid SBSTD1 (version 2)... | ecosystem: Environmental > Terrestrial > Soil >...
CAGCGATACGGGGCCGTCGTCCCCGACGACCTCGACCGGGCCCAGGATACGCACCTCCGCCGCCGACAATGTGGCGCCAGTCTGACCGTCCGGCAGCCGTGCGGCTAGGCCGTTCCGTCGATCTCCTGCTGCAGCGCACGTGCCGCGGCCTGGTCGAGGGACAGCTGACGGCCCGAGGAGACCGCGGCGAGCAACGATGGATCGTCGTCCGTGCGTAGCGGCGCGACGGTGGCGACGAGCTCCGGATCCGCCTCGACGATCCGGAGGTGAGCCTCGTCCGCGTCGACGGCCCCCCACAGGCGGCCGGCCAGCTCCTTGTCGCCCTGCTGGAACACGATCGCCGCCAACAGTGTCAGCACCCTGATCGTGAACCGCAGATCGTCCGCCCGTCGCGCGAACACGAGCGCAGTACGCGCGGCCGTCACCGCCTCGTCGAGCAGGTCGCACTCGAAGGCGAGCTGCGCCATCCACGAGGCCCCCCACCCCTCCCAGAGCCGAAATCCGCATGCCGCCGCGGTCGCGAGGGCGCGGCGCTGGAGCTCGAGCGCGGCCGCCGTATCGCCCGCTTGCTTGGCGATGTCGGCGAGAGCCGAGAGGCACTGGGCCTCGACCCCCGGCATCTTTGCGATGGCATCCGACGCACGGACCTCGCTCACGAGTCGGCGTGTCTGCGCGACGTCGCCGTCGTAGGCAGCGTGGATCGCGAAGCGCGTCAGGATCGCCACGGCCTCGCTCTCCGGCCCATGCTCGCGAAAGAGTGCGAGCGCGCGGTCGTAGCTCGTCATGGCCCGGGACGGGTTGCCGTCCAGGGCCGAGACCGCGCCGTGGACGCGTAGAACGCTCGCGCGGAGCGACGCCGGAAGGCTCTCCGACCGGAGGATGGATTCGGCGCGCCTCATGCCCTCGCCGGCCGTGTGGGTCACCCAGAGTTGCTCGAGCGCCACGAAGATCTCGGCCGCGAGCAGCGGGTCGGACTCGACCGCCCAGTCGAGTGCCGCACGCACGTCGTCCTTGACCGCCAGCGCCCCTTCCCAGTCGGGCTCGAAAACCTCGCGCCCGAGCGCTTTCGTCGACGTGAGATGCGAGGCCTCCGCGAGCGAGAGGATCCACTTGGCATGGCGACGCCGCACCGGCGTCGCGAGCGCCCGATCGGCGTCCAGCAGCTCCTCGGCGAGCTCGCGGACCGTCTCGAGCATGACGAGCTCCTCGCCGCGGACGGACCGGCGGCGGCGCGCCACCAGGCTGTGGTCGACCAGCGACCCGACGGTGCCGAGCCCGGCACCACACACCGACTCGGCATCCGCGATCGTCCACCCGCCGCGGAACACCGCGAGCGCCCCGAACGCCCGCTGTGCGTCGGGCTCGAGGAGGTCGTAGCTCCATTCGACCGTCGCACGCAGGGTCTGTTGGCGCGCCGGAAGGTCGCGCGGGCCGCCGGTCAGCACCCTGAGCCGCTCCCCGAGGAGCTCGCGCAGCATCGCCGGCGGCATGAGGCGAATCCACGTCGCGGCAAGCTCCACGGCGAGCGGAAGGCCGTCGGTCCGGCGGCAGATCTCTCGGACGTGCTCGTCGTTCTCCTGGGTGCGTGCAAACGTCGGGTCGAGCGCCCGCGCACGCTGCTCGAAGAGCTCCGCGGCGGCATCCTCGGTCAGCGGGGCGACCGGGAACACTCGCTCGCCGGTGACGTGGAGCACCGTGCGGCTCGTGACGAGGAGCGTCAGCCGTGGCGCCCGCGCGAGGAGGTCGACATACAGCGGCGCCGCCTCCCGGAGGTGCTCCGCGTTGTCGATGACCAGCAGCAGCTCGCGCGGCGCAAGCGTCTCGCCGAGCGCCTCGAGCGTCGCCCTGCCACGACCGACCGTCGGAGCGAGCGCGCTCGCGATTGTCGCCGCGACGAGCGCAGCATCCCGAAGCGGCGCGAGCTCGACGAGCACCGCGCCGTTCGCGAACGACGGCGCTGCTCGCCGCGCGGCCTCGAGCGCAAGCCGGGTCTTCCCCGACCCTCCCGCTCCGGCGAGCACGATGAAGCGCGCCGCTCGGCGGCGGAGCAGGCCGCTCAGCTCGTCGAGCTCGCTCTTCCGTCCGACGATGGGACCGACGGGCGCCGGAAGCATGCCTCGCTCGACACGGGCCGCATCGACTTCGAGAGCCGCGTCGTGCCGGAGAATCCGCTGTTGCAGCTCGCGAAGCGCGGGCCCGGGCTCGAGCCCGAGCTCGTCCTGCAGGGTGCGTCGAACGGCGCCGTAATGATCGAGGGCCTCCGCCTGGCGGCCGCACCGGTAGAGCGCGAGCATCGCCTGCTCTTGCATCCGCTCACGCAGTGGATGCTCCGCCGCGAGCCCGAGGATCTCACCCAGCACGCCGGCATGGCTGCCGAGCGCCAGTTGTCCGTCGATTCGCTCCCCGAGCGCGACAAGCCGCAGCTCCTCGAGCCTGTCGGCTTCTGCCCGGGCGAGCTCCTCGTAGGCGAGGTCGCCGTATGCGCGGCCTCGCCAAAGATGCAACGCCTGGTCGATGAGCGATGCGGCGAGCGCGGGGTTCCCGGTTGCGCGGACCGACCGGCTCTCCGCGACGAGGCGCTCGAAGCGATGGGCGTCGAGCACGTCGTGCTCCAGCTCGAGCGCGTACGCGCCGGCCCGCGTGACGATCCGAAGGGCGTTCGGAAGTACCTTGCGAAGCTGCGAGACGTAGACCTGCACGAGCTTTGCCGCGGAGGCGGGAGAACTCTCGCCCCACGTCGCCCAGACGAGCTCGTCGACGCCGCACGCGCGCCCGTCCGCCACCACGAGCGCGGCCAGCAAGCGGCGCTGCTTCGCCGACAGCGAGACTGGGCCGTCGTCATCGACGACCTCGACCGGCCCAAGGACACGAACCTCCGCCGCGGACACCCGGCCCTCAGTCTGAACGACGCGCCGCGCGATGGAAACCGGCTCGAACGGTCGCGTCACAGGCGATCGGGCGGACGAACGAGCGATTCGCGTTACACCCGGTCTATACCGGCATCCCGGACGCTCCGGCGCATAACCCGACGGAAGGGAGCATTCAGTGTCCAGGAAGACGATCCGCCGCGCGGCAACGGTGAGCGCCGCGCTGGCGCTCCTTCTGCCGGCCGGCGCAGGAGCCCACAACGCCGGCCATTTCACGCTTCCCGACGGAAGCTGCCACGAGGTCGGTTCGTTCAAGCATGCGCCGCTCGTCGGTCCGAAGGACGACCGGCAACGGCTCGACCTGATGCCCGAGACGCCGTCGCCGTTCGACGAGTACGGCGCGAGCTTCGCCGCCTTCAGGGGATCGACGCCGATCCTCCCCGGCCCCTGCCGCTGACGCCGGGCCGGTCGACCTCCTCGCGACCACCGCTGAGTGATGGAGGCAGCTGCTTCCATCACTCATGCGTGGACCGTCGGGCGGCGCAGCCGCGCGTCCACCGCGAGCGTGCGAAGAGCGGCCTATACCCGGACTGAACCGGAGGCGGTCAGTCTCGCGGTCGTGTCGTACGCATTCGTGGAGGACATCGCGGCGAGTTGGGAGCACTACCAGCGCTTCGCAGCCGCGCTCGAGGGCCCGACGCCCGTCGGCTTGATCCTGCATGCGGCGGGCCCCACGGACGAGGGCTTCCGGATCATCGGCGTCTGGGAGAGCGAGGACGCGTGGCGGCGATTCTGCGACGACCGGCTCGATCCCGGCGCCGAGGCGGTCGCCCAGATACCGCCCACGTTCCGTGCGCTGCGGCCGCGGCACATGGTCCTGCGCCCCACGGGGCCCGGCGAAGGAGGCTCGGATGAATGAAGTGCGCGCACGGTGGACGCGTGTCGCCGGACCAATGCGCTGGTCGCTGTCAGCGGCCGCAGTGACGTCGGTGCTGCTCGTGGCGCTCGCGGGCCCGACGGGCGTGGCCGGCGCCGAATCGACCGCCACCGGTTCCGGGAACGTCAAGCGGGTGATCGAGGTGTTCTTCGTGGCCAACAACACGACCTCGAACTCGATGGCGAAGTGCCCGACCGGCACGAGGATCATGAGCGGCGGGTTCGCCTCGAGCGGTCAGCATGCCCGCATCATCGCGGCGGGGCCGTCGCTCAGCTCGAACGGGTACATCGGCTACGCGTACACGCCGCCCGTGAACATCAACACGGGGGTCGGCAAGGAGATCGCGAAGATCACGCTCGTCGCCCTGTGCGCCCCGATCGGGAAGCCCGTGGTATTCGGCTGATGCGGCGCGCCTGCTACGTCACCGTTGCCGTGGCGGCGCTTGTCGCCTCGGCCGGCTCGGTCGCCTCGGTGACAGCACCCGACGCGAAGAGCCTCGCGCTTCGGCAGGCCGACTTCCCGGCTCCCGCGGCGCGCATGTCGGAGAAGGAGAACCGCTCCGCCGCGCTACCGGGCGGAACGGGCCAGGCGTACACGACGACATTCCAGTTTCGCGTCGGCCGAAGGACGGAGTCAATCGGCACGATAGTGATCACCGCGCCGAGCGCCTCGGTCGCGCGGCGGGTCTACGCCGCGGCCGTCGCCGATGCGAGGAAGGGCGCTGTTGGCGCCTTGCGTCTTCCCCGCCTCGGGGACGAGCAGTACGCCGCGCTATACGGACGACCCAGCGTCGACGAAACGTCGGGGCTCGTGTGGGTGCGGAAGAACACCGTCGTCTGGCAGGTCCAGGCGACGTCCGTGAGGAATCCGCTCGGCTTCTCGCGGACGGCGGCGCAGGCCGAGCTCAACCGGTACGCGTGGAAGCAGATGAGACGCGTCGGATCAGGCTGATCGACGAAGGGAGACAGTTGTGAAGCGTGGTGGGACAACGATGCTCGTCGCACCGATGGTGGCCGGCGCCGGGAGCGGGTCGTGAGGCGCCCCTCCGCCTCACTCGTCATCGCGGCCGCGGCGCTTCTCGTCGCCATCGGCGGCACGGCGATCGCCGCGGTCGGGGCGATCCCGTCGGAGGGCCGCTTCACCGCCTGCTACCAGACGTCGGCCAGCATCCTCAACCGGATCGTGCTGCTCGCCGAGCCGGGCGAGCAGTGCCCGAACACCTACGCGCGCGTGTCGTGGCCGGCGCAAAGCTCCGGGGGCGGGCAGGGGTCGGCGGGCCCGCAAGGCCCTCCTGGCGCCCAGGGGCCGGCAGGCCCTCAAGGACCCGCAGGGCCTCAAGGCCCACCCGGCTCCTCCGCGAAGTCGGCCGGAGCGAGCGCGCTTCTTGCCTCGGTTTCCATGCGCGAAGTGACGTCAACCGGCGGGACGGTCGTCGTCCGCTGCGGCGGTATCGGGAAGCGGCGGTACGCCGTCGGTGGAGGTGGCGCGATCGTCGAGGGCGGGAGCTATCGCATAGCGAACAGCTATCCCGTCGGAGACACCAAGGGACGGCCGAACGGGTGGGCGGTGAGTGTGACGGGAATGAGGCGCTACACGACCTTTGTCCCGGGGTCTCAAACGACGAGCAGAACGGTCGGTGGCGCGGCAGCGGGCCCGCACACCCACCAGTACGACCCCGGCTCGAGGCTGCTGCCGCTCGAGGGGTTCGGGAAGCCAGCGGTGGTCAGGGTCTTCGCGATCTGCGCACGGGTCGACTGACGCACACGTTCACGGAACACCGTTCTAGGAGGAAAGCATGACCCGTCTCGTTGTCCTCGCCGTCGCCGTCGCCGCTGCGGCTCACGGCGCCACCGTGGCCGCAAGCGGTGCAGTGGAGCCGATCCTGAAGCTCGCTCTCCAACGAGCGGACATGCCGGCCACGACGAGGAAGCCGCCGATCGCCTCGCCCAGCCCGGCCCCGATCCCCCGGAGCGCGCTCGCCGCTCTCCGGGTCCCCGGTCTCCAAGGCGCCGACTACGCCTACACGTGGCCTGCGGGCGGAGTGGTCGATACGGCCATCGGGGCGATCGACAAGGAATGGCACCTCGAAGGAAGCGTGTACCGGGCGCCCGACGCGGCCGGCGCCAAGAAGCTCTTCGCGCTCGGCAAGGCAGCGCAGATCGGATTCTTCTCGGACTTCCCGAGCGAGCCGCGGTTCCTCTCACGGCTCGTCCTACCGCGATACGGCGACGAACAATTCGTCCTCGTCTCGACCGACGCGCGGTTCGGCGTTCAGGCCATGGCGTTCGTCCGAAGCGGTTCAGTCGTCTGGGAGCTCCGGGTCGCGCCCATCCCGCTGCAGTTCCAGGCCGCGAAGGAACAGGTAGTTGCGGTCCTCCGGAGCTATGCCGCGAAGCAGAAGCGTCGCATCGGGGGAGCCTGAGCCGTCGTCATGCGCCTGCTGTCCCGTGGCTCCCACGCTCTGCTCCTCGCTGCGGCGACGCTGCTCGGCTTCGCCCTGGCGACGACGCTCGCTCACGCTGAGACGACCCGCCCGGCGAGCACGACGTTCAGAGGCACCTGGCTCTGCAACTGGAAGGTGGACGGTGATTTCGTCCCGCTCGCCGGTGCACGCGTCGAGCTCCTGACCCCGTACGTCGACCTCGACGACTTCGACATCGTCCCCGGCAACTTCCGCGTCGTGCAGGTCACGCACACGGCGTCCGACGGAAGCTGGTCGTTCACGTTCCCGTCGGACGAGGACGGCGACGACTACTGGGTCCGCGTGCTGACGAACGGCAACGGCGTGCGCATGCACGACTTCCTCCTACCGTGGCCGTTCTTCGTCGACTCGGATCGGAACCAGAACGACGTCCCGCTCCACGACTACGGGGCCCAGGTGATCCACACGTACCGGTGCGAGGTGTTCAGCGGCTTGCAGCGCGCCTACGACGATTTCGTCGCGACGACCGGCAAGCGGCCGCCGTACGGCGATCTCGACGTCGTCTCCCACGCGATCACGGCGGGTGTTCCCGTCACGATGTTCACCGAGATCTGGTGGCCGGCCGACAAGCCGGTCGCAGGCGACGCGCGGGGGACGGGGAAAGCCTACGGCTACGAGACGGCGTTCCACGAGTTCGCCCATTCGTTCCGCCACGCCTACGACGCGCCGCGCGGGATCGAGGGCCTCGGGCACTTCTTCGGCCTCGACGTCCCCTACTGGAACTACGCGCAGCAACACGGGGACTGCAAGAAGACGAACTCCGGTTTCGCCTTCAACGAGGGATGGGCGACGTACTGGGCGGGCAGGCTCGCAACAGGTCGCTCACCGTGCGGGGGCGACGGGCGCGACTACTCGATCGAGGGGAATGTCGCAGCCGCACTGCACCGGCTGCAACGACTGTGCGGTGTCACGCGCGGAGGCATGGCCGCCGTCCTCGAGGCGGCCGGTCCCTCGGGCCTCCCGACCCAGCCGATTCACACCTTCGACCAGTTCGCCGCCGCTGCGAACCGCCGGTTCTCGTCGTCCGACAGTTGCGTCCTCGACAAGGTGACGAGCTCTGCGACGGTCGGCGCGCGACGCGACACCCAGCGCGCGGGAACGCTGCCTGCCGTCGTCGGACGCCTTCGGCGTGACCTCGACCGCACGGTCGCGAGCTCTTCGCGCGCACTGGGTACGGCGCGCCTGATGCGCAGCCGACCGATCGACTGCGCCACCGGCGCGTGCACGGCGCGACTCGCGCGCGAGATCGCCGTGCCGCTCGCCGCAGGTCGGCTCGAGCTGGCGCGTGCTCTGCGCAAGGCCTCGGTCAGCTGGACGCCGCGCGAGCGGCGCGTGCTCGCCGGCCCGCCGAGCCGGGCGCAGATGAGCCTGCTCGAACGACGGGCGCGAGCGTTCCGCAGCACGGCGCGCGTCATCCAGGCGAGGATGCTTCGCGACGCGATCCGTGTCGCGCGCCCATACGTGCGCCGCGACGGCTCTGCGCGCTCACGGGCGATCCTGCGGGCGCTCGAGACCGCGGCCCGGAGGGGGCACGCGGCGCTCGTCCCGGGGATCGTGCCCACCGCAGCGCTGCCACGGGTCACGCGAACAGGCCCGAGCGGAGATTCGCCCCCGCCGCCGCCCCCGCCTCCTCCGCCGCCCCCGCCTCCTCCGCCTCCACCTCCCCCGAAGCCGAACCTCGTCGTCGGCGCGATCAGCTGGCCGGCCTCGTCGAGCGATCTGCCCCTGTCGGTGACGATCCGCAACACGGGTGAGGCGCCGGCGCCGCCGAGCCGGCTGAAGCTCTCTCTTTCGAGCTCCTTCACCGGTGAGAGCGGCGAGCGGGTGCTCGACGTGCCGGGGATCGCCGCCGGTGGTCAGACGACGGTTCGGACTCAGTGCTTCGTGTATGTCACCGACCGGGCAACCGCAACGGCCGATGAGCCCCGCGCGGTCGACGAGAGCAACGAGTCCGACAACGCCCTGACGGTCGCCGGACCGCCGTGCAGGTACGACTGAGACGGGACGACGCAAGTCGAAGCGACCGTGCGCGCGACTGCCCTATACCGAAGCTATAGCGGCCCCCCTGAGCATGAGCGCATGGATTCACGTTCGTGGACGACCGAGGAGGTCATCGTGCTCGAGAGCAATGCAACGACCCGTCTCACGTCGGCGCTCGCGGCCGTCGTCGTGCTGGCCATGGCGCTCGCCGCCGCCGCGTCTGCCGCGCCGGGTGCGACGTGCGGCATCTGCGGCAAGAACCTGATCAAGAACCCCGGCGCCGAAGCGGGTGCGGGTGTCACCGCAGTCGGCGCCTTCGGAGTGGTGCCCGGCTGGACGAGCGTCGCCGGACAGTTCGGCGCCGCGGCCTACACGTTCGGGAACGGCTGGTTCGGGATGTCGTCGAAGGGCTCGCCCACGCGTCGCAAGAACTACTTCTTCGGAGGCACGACGACGGAGGCCGTCTCGGCGAAGGCGACGATCGGAACGCAGACGATCAAGCTGCCGGCGGCTGCCGCAGGGCGCAAGGTGGTCCTCGGCGGCTGGATCGGCAACTACGGGAGCGGGCCGAGCGGGAACATGACGCAGGTTCGCGCCGACTTCGCCGACGCGAGCGGCACTGTCCTGGCACGGCTCCGGATCGGGAACGACACGACGATCGCGGGCTCCGACATGGCGTTCCGCAGCCGCAAGGGCAAGGTCCCTGCGGGTGCCGCCCAGGTCACGATCGTCGTGACCTTTGCCGGAGGCAACAACTACAAGCTCGCCGGGGCCGACGACCTGTCACTCATCGTCGCCTGACCAACGCGCTCGGAGTGTGGTGGCCTGCCTGCCGCCGGCCGCCACACTCCGCGCCGATACGGTGACCGGACGGTGCGGATCGCCACCTGGAACGTCAACTCGGTGAAGCAGCGCGTGTCGCGGCTCCTGCCCTGGCTCGACGAGCGGCGCCCGGACGTCGTCTGCCTGCAGGAGACAAAGCTCGCGGACGACGCCTTCCTCGAGCTGCTCGGCGACGAGCTCGACAACCGCGGGTACGCCGTCGCCGTCCACGGCGAGACCGCCTGGAACGGGGTCGCGATCCTCTCGCGCGTCGGGCTCGACGACGTGGCGTCCGGCATCCCCGGGGCGCCGGGGTTCCCTCATCAGGAGGCGCGCGCGATCGCCGCGACGTGCGACGGAATCCGAGTCTTCTCTGTCTACGTCCCGAACGGGCGGGAGCCGGGCTCGGACCACTACCGCTACAAGCTCGCCTGGCTCGCGGCACTGCGCGACGTCGTGGCGGCCGGCCCGGAAGCGACGATCGTGTGCGGCGACATGAACGTCGCGCCGGCGGACGCGGACGTCTTCGACCCGGAGGCATACGTCGGGCAGACGCACGTCACCCCTCCGGAGCGCGACGCGCTGGCAGAGCTGGTCGGGCTCGGTCTGCACGACGTCGTGCGCGACCGCTGGCCGAACGAGCGGGTCTTCACGTACTGGGACTACCGCGCCGGGATGTTCCACCAGGACCTCGGAATGCGGATCGACCTCATCCTCGCGAGCGAGCCCGTCGCAGCCCGTGTTCGCGCGGCCTGGGTCGACCGTCACGCACGCAAGGGAAGCGGCCCGAGCGACCACGCGCCGGTGATGGTCGACCTCGACGAGGCACCCGACGGCGACATCGGGCCGGTGGTGCCGCCGCCCTCGAGGCCGGTACTCGAGCGGGCGAAGAAGCTGCCGCAGTCGTAGTAGCGGCTCAGTGCGGAAGCTCGACGTCGCCATCCTCGAAGCGCGCGACGACCGAGAGGGAGCCGCCGAGCGCCTCGACGTAGGAGCGGAGCGTCGAGAGCCGGACGTCGCCGCGCCGTTCGAGCTTCGACACCTCCGGCTGCGTCGCGCCGAGCTGCTCGGCGACCTCCAGCTGCGTGCGCCCCCGCGCTACCCGGAGCTGCCTGAGCGACGGGCCCACGGAGATGGCCGAGGCACCGCGCCGCTTCTCGATCCACGCACGCCACAGCCTCGACGTCCCATAGAGCGGATGGTCGCGGCCGAGGCGGAGGATCCGATCGGCCACCGGCCCGTGCGGGTCGCGGCGGATCTCCCGGAGCAGCGGGGCCCAGTCGTCGAGATCGCCGCGGTCGAGCAGGTCGTCGAGCGCCGCCGGCCCGAGCTCCGCGACCGGCGTGTCGGACGCGTGGTCGAGATGCCGATGCCGCATCAGGCGCTCTCCCCCGAGAGCCGGTCGAGCATGGCGACGGCGAGCGCCTCGCACGCGCGCGCGACGTCGTCCCAGTCCTGCCAGCGCCTCTCGAGCTGCCGGTACTCGCGGAGGTCGACGTCCGACAGGTCGTAGGGCGCCGGCTCGGCGAGCTGCTTTGCGAGCTGCGTCGCGATCCGCCGGCCGCCCGCCCCGAGCTGGTCCTCGTAGTAGGCGTCGAGATCGGCGACGACCGCGCCAGCCTCGTCGCCGCCGAGCCTCTCGGCGAGCGCCACCGTGTCGAGGTAGTCGCGCGTGGCGTTTCGCCGCAGGATCAGCCATGCCTTGACCCTCAGCATCTCCGGGAGCGTCGGAATCCTGATCGTCCCCGCGGGCGTGTCGAGCTCCTCGAGCTCGAGCGGGCGCGTCCGCGCGAGCTGGCGGATCCCCGTCTCGATCCCGTCGAGGCTGCCGAGGATCAGGACCGGCCGGTTGACACGCGCAGTGCGCCAGCCCTGGGCCTGCTCGACATGGTCGAGCACGTCGTCGAAGCGCGTCCGGAGGTCCTCGAGCACGTGATCGTCGTCGAAGGAAACGCGATGCTTCGCGTGCGCAGCCGCCGCCGTCCCGCCGACGAGCACGGCGTCGGGAACCAGCCGCTGCAGGCGCGCCGCGGCTGCGAGCACGTCATTCCAGGACGGCTCACTCATACCTTGTAAATACTATGTCACTTACGGAATAGAGGCCAATCGAAGCCGATGAACGATCGCGTTCGGGTCAACAGACGCGACGTATCGAGCGCGATGAGCTCGATGCCGGGCTGCGTCCGATGGAACCCAGCGTCCGCATGCCGGGGCCGTGGATCGACCCGCGGCCCGCGTACTTCATCGTCGGTCACAAGCCCGCCGCCAGCTGACGCCAGCGGCATCGGCGCTCCCATCAGCGCTCCGCGCCGACCGGCTCCTCGACCGGCGGCGCGGCCGCCTCCTCCCGGGTGAAGCGGATCTCGCCGAGCTCGGAGTAGGCGCGGATCGTGTCGCCGTCGGAGAACTCGCCCTCGAGCAGCCGCAGCGCGAGCGGGTTCTCGAGCAGGCGCTGGATGGCCCGCTTGAGCGGCCTCGCACCGTAGGCCGAATCCCAGCCCGCCTCGGCGATCAGCTCTCTCGCACCATCTGTCAGCTCCAGTGACAGGCCGCGCTCGGCGAGGCGCTCGTTCAGCCGCGCGAGCTGCATCGTCACGATCTCCGAAAGTTGCTCGCGCGTGAGCGACTCGAAGACGACGATCTCGTCGATCCGATTGAGGAACTCCGGCCGGAACCGCTCTGCCATGTCCTCCGCGGTACGGATGTTCGAGGTCATGATCACGACCGTGTTCCGGAAGTCGACCGTGCGGCCGTGGCCGTCGGTCAACCGGCCGTCGTCCAGCAGCTGCAGGAGCACGTCGAACACCTCGGCGTGCGCCTTCTCGATCTCGTCGAGCAGCAGCACGGCATAGGGCCTGCGCCGCACCGCCTCGGTCAGCTGGCCGCCCTCCTCGTAGCCCACGTAGCCCGGCGGGGCGCCGACGAGCCGGGCGACCGTATGCCGCTCCTGGTACTCGGACATGTCGAGCCGCACCATCGCGTGGTCGTCGTCGAACATGAACTCCGCGAGCGCCCGCGCGAGCTCGGTCTTCCCCACGCCTGTCGGGCCGAGGAAGACGAACGAGCCGATCGGCCTATTCGGGTCCTGCAGCCCCGAGCGCGCGCGCCGGAGCGCGTTCGAGACGGCCTCGATCGCAGCGTCCTGGCCGACGACCCGCTCGTGGAGGCGTTCCTCCATGTGGACGAGCTTCTCGACCTCGCCCTCGAGCAGCCGGTCGGTCGGGATACCGGTCCACTGGGCGACGACGGAGGCGATGTCGTCCTCGTCGACCTCCTCCTTGACCATCGGCGCCGCCGCCGGCTCGGCGCGCTCCGAGAGCTCGCGCTCGAGCTCGGGGAGCAGCCCGTAGCGGATCTCCGCGACGCGGGCGAGGTCGCCGCCGCGCTCCGCGCGCTCCGCCTCCATGCGCAGGTCGTCGATCTGCCGCGTGATCTCCTTGACGCGGTCGAGCACGTCCTTCTCGCCGGCCCAGCGGGCGGCGAGCTCGTCGCGGCGGGCCTTCGCCTCGGCGAGCTCCTTCTCGAGCGGCTCGCGCGTCGCAGGTGGCTCCTTCGCCATCGCCGCGAGCTCGATCTCGAGCTGGGTGACGCGCCGCTCCGCCTCGTCGAGCTCGACCGGCGAGGAGTCGATCTCCATGCGCAGGCGCGAGGCCGACTCGTCGACGAGGTCGATCGCCTTGTCGGGCAGGAAGCGGTCGGAGATGTATCGATCCGAGAGCACCGCCGCGGCGACGAGGGCGGCGTCGCGGATGCGCACGCCGTGGTGCGCCTCGTAGCGCTCCTTCAGGCCGCGCAGGATCCCGATCGTGTCGGCCACCGTCGGCTCGCCGATGAAGACGGGCTGGAAGCGACGCTCGAGCGCAGGGTCCTTCTCGATGTGCGACCGGTACTCGTCGAGCGTCGTGGCACCGACCGCGCGCAACTCGCCGCGCGCGAGCATCGGCTTGAGCATGTTGCCGGCCGAGACGGCGCCTTCCGCGGCGCCGGCGCCGACGATCGTGTGGAGCTCGTCGATGAAGAGGACGATCTCGCCCTCGCTCGCGGTGATCTCGGCGAGGACGGCCTTGAGCCGCTCCTCGAACTCGCCGCGGTACTTCGCCCCCGCGAGGAGCGCGCCCACGTCGAGCGCCCAGACACGCTTGCCTTCGAGCCCCGACGGGACGTCGCCCGCGACGATCCGCTGTGCAAGGCCCTCCGCGATCGCGGTCTTTCCCACCCCCGGCTCGCCGATCAGCACGGGATTGTTCTTCGTCCGGCGCGAGAGCACCTGGATCGTCCGGCGGATCTCCTCGTCGCGGCCGATGACCGGATCGAGCTTCCCCTGCTCGGCGAGCGCGGTCAGGTCGCGGCCGTACTTCTCGAGCGCCTGGTACGAGCCCTCCGGATCATGCGACGTGACCCGCTGGCCGCCGCGAACCTGCTGGAGTGCGGCGAGCAGCGCATCGCGCGGGACGATCTCCAACGCGAGCAGCAGGTGCTCGACGGAGACGAACTCGTCACCGAGCGCCTTCGCCTCGTCGAATGCCTCGTCGAGCACGCGACGGAAGGCCGCCCCCGCCTGCGGCTGCGCGCCGCCGCCGGAAACGGACGGCTGCTGACCGAGCCGTGCCTCCGCCTCGCTCCGAAGCGCGTCCGGCGACGCGCCGGAACGCTCGACGAGCGTGCGCGGCAGCTCCTGGTCGAGCAGCGCGATCGTCAGGTGGTCGGGAGTGACCTCGGGATTGCCGATCCGGCGCGCCAGCTCCTGCGCGCCCGCAACGGCCTCCCCGCTCTTGATCGTCAACTTGTTGAAGTCCATCTCTCAGCTCCTCGGTGCCGGCGGCTTCGGTCGCTCGTAGACGACGACCTCCCGCCGGTACTGCTTGTGGGTCATCTGGATCTCGTCACGGAGCTGGCGCTCGAGCTGGCGCATCCGCGCCTGCAGCCGGCGCAGCTCGTCCTCGAGCCGCAGCACGTGCTCGACGCCCGCGAGATTGAGACCGAGCTCGCTCGTCAGCCGCTGGATCAACCTCAGGCGGTCGACGTCGTGCTCCGAATAGAGTCGCGTGCCGCCCGGCGTGCGCGCGGGACGGACGAGGCCGCGGGTCTCGTACATCCGCAGCGTCTGCGGGTGCAGCCCCGCAAGGTCGGCGGCGACGGAGATCATGTAGCGCCCGCGTTCCGGCATGGCTACGAGCTCCTCGCCAGGTGCTCACGGGGCTGCTCGCGCGACGTCGTCCGGTACGCCTCGAGCGCTTCCTTCTCCGCCTTCGACAGCTTCTTCGGCACCGTCACCACGAGGCGCGCGAGCAGATCGCCCTTGCCGCCGCCGTTCAGCTTCGGCGCGCCGCGCCCCTTGACGCGAAGCAGCTTCCCGCTCTCCGAGCCCGACGGCACCTTGAGCGCCACCGGCCCCTCGGGTGTCGGGATCTCGACCGTCGCGCCGAGCGCCGCCTCGGGATACGTGACGGGCACGTCGAGCACGAGGTCGGCGCCCCGGCGCTCGTACAGCGGGGAGGGCTCGACCTGGACACGGACGTAGAGATCGCCGGCCGGCCCGCCGTAGAGACCGGGCTCGCCCTTACCCTTGAGCCGGATGCGCGTCCCGTCCTTGGCGCCGGCGGGCACCTTCACCTGGTACCGGCGCGTGACGCGCTCGCGGCCCGTCCCGTGGCAGTTCTTGCACGGCGTGTCGACGATCACGCCGTTTCCGCGGCAGCGCGGGCACGGATGGGACAGCGCGAAGAGGCCCTGGCTGTCGGAGATGACGCCGGAGCCCTGGCAATCGGGGCACGTACGCGGCGCGGTCCCGGGCTCGGCGCCGGTCCCGCCGCAGACGTGACAGGCCGTCTCGACCTCGACGGGCACGCGGATCTGGACTCCGTTCAGCGCGTCGTCGAACGAGATGCGGACGCGCGACTCGAGGTCGCCGCCCCGTTCGGGGCGCGGCCGTCCTGCGCGCTGCTGCCCGCGCCCGAAGAACGAGCCGAAGTTGCCGAGGATGTCCGACAGGTCGCCGAGGTCGACGTTCTCGTAGCGGACGCCGCCCCCGGGCCCGAACCCCGGTCCGGGGCCCTCGGCGCCGAACCGGTCGTACGCCTGGCGCTTCTCCGAGTCGGAGAGGATGTCGTAGGCCGCCTGGACGTCCTTGAACCGCTCCTCGGCGGACGAGTCGCCGGGGTTCCGGTCGGGATGGAGCTCGCGTGCGAGCTTCCGGTACGCCTTCTTGATCTCGTCGTCGGATGCCGTCTTCGGGACGCCGAGGACGTCGTAGGGGTCGCGAGGCGGCACGTGTCTACCCCTCCGCCACAACGACGCGTGCCGGGCGCAGCACGACGTCCCCGATCTTGTAACCGCGTGTCACGACCTGGACGACGTGGCCGGGCTCGACCCCGTCGCCGGGCTGGGTCATCAGCGCCTCGTGGACGTGCGGATCGAACGGCCCGTCCGCGGGAATCTCCTCGACACCCTCGGAGGCCAGCACCGCCGCGAGCGCGTCCTTTGTCATGCGGACGCCCTCGAGCACCCTCGCCTCCTCGTGGTGCTCGGCCGCGTCGAGCGCGCGCTCGAGGTCGTCGAGCACGGGCAGGAGCTTCGCGACGACG
>Ga0111538_10006609_pt1 | contig 15671 bp, 24 predicted proteins | sample SoiMethybrSBSTD1_FD_79669 | JGI IMG/M metagenome (GOLD analysis project Ga0111538, IMG submission 79669) | Bulk soil microbial communities from a Populus tree surrounding site in Tennessee, USA - Soil MetaG P. TD hybrid SBSTD1 (version 2)... | ecosystem: Environmental > Terrestrial > Soil >...
CCTTTGAGCCCTTCCTTTTTCCGCTGGGCTGCTTCCACCAGTAAGTCAATCAGGATTTGCCGTGGGTAGCTATAGTAGTCACAGCAAACATTGTCATCCAGATACTGAACCAGTTCAGCAATGTTTCCCTCCGCAGCTAATTCAGCAAAGAGAACATCCTTCATGTGCTTCTCTGCTTGATCGTAGGATTCAAACTCCTGTCCGTCATCGGTTCTGTATACCGTCTTTACTGCCATTGAAATTCTCCTAAAATAAAACACCCTAGCCGGGCGGCATACTCGAAGTAACTAAATCCGCCCGGAGGGTGTATGGTGTTGAGATGACTAACGACTACTTCTTCTTGCCCTTCTTGGCCTTAGCTTTGGCCTTGGCAGGAGCCTTCTTAGCTCCCTTCTTGCCCTTCTTGGGCTTCTCCTCCTCTTCCTCTTCGTCCTCGTCGTCCTCATCCTCGTCGGAGTCATCGTCATCATCGTCGTCCTCTTCATCTTCGTCCTCGTCGTCGTCATCCTCGTCATCGTCGTCATCCTCTTCGTCTTCCTCTTCGTCATCATCCTCGTCGTCGTCCTCGTCGTCGTCGTCGGAGTCATCATCGTCGTCATCGTCTTCCTCGTCATCGTCATCGTCCTCCTCGTTGGCGGCAGCCTTGCCCTTCTTGCCCTTCGCCTTGTCCTTCTTGTTAGCAGCCTTGCCCTTCTTACTCTTCTTCTCTTCCTTGAGTTCGACTTCGCTGACGCCGATGCCCTTATGCTTATCGCCGTCCTCGTCCTCAAGCGTGAGGAGGAACCCGTCCTTGCTGACGTTCAGCACGACGCACGTTCCCAATTCCTCATGCTCCACTTCCTTGCCCTGCTTGATGCCGAGCGACTTCGCAGTCACATCTTTACGCTTCATGTCCTTCTTACCTTTCTTTTTGCCGGAGTCATCATCGTCATCCTCTTCATTAGCATCCGGCGTCTGCTCGAAGAGTGATTTAAGCTCCTTATACGATAAGGGCTTTAGCAATTCATCCAAACAGTACGCTTTGGCAACAATGTCCTTTGTGTACTGCTTCTTTCGTTCTTTGAAATCGACGCGAGCTACCTTGTAGGTGGGTCTGTTATTAAACGTTCCTTTCTCGATCCCCAGCTTCAAGGAGAAGCCTTCCTTCGGATCGGCATAGTAAGTATAGTCCTCGTCGTCGTCCGCTAGGTTGACGGCAACATTCAGTTGCTTCCCAAAAATGAAGTGAGCAATGTCCCAGATCTGGATCCCTTCGTCCTTATTATCCAGATCGATGACGTTATAAAGCTGACGATGCGATGCCCGCAACGCCCTGGACAAATCGGTGACTCCATTCTCGTCATACTCCCTTTGCTGGGCTTCGCAAACCGGACACCTCTCCCCAAATGTTTCTTTCGGGCAGACGTAAGGCTTCTGATCTGGCCCAAGACCCCTATGAACATAGAAGTCCAGTTTGACAGTAGCTTTACCTTTGTCGGCGTGCGGATTCTTTTTGCCAGCGTAGTAAGGGATAATGTCAACCCGCTTGGGCTTGTCATCATCGATCTTAAAACGCTTGGCATCACTCGGGAGTTCAACAGTCGTGGAAACAAATTCGTCGTTACTCGTTCGGTCATCGACGATCCTTCCACTATCTTCGCTACGGCGTTTCATTTAATTCCTTTCTTTCTTTTTCTTGTAATCTCGTACTCCTGGGATTCGGGAATCTTTCATACGTTCAATGTCTTTGTCTTTCATGCCTCGTGGGGTTTTGGGAGCGGCGAAATACTGGATACTAAACAAATAGATCAAGTCGCTGATGGCTTTGCCTCGAGCGACCAATCTTTCAACGGCTGCCTGAATGACAGCCACTTCGAACTTGGCTTCGACGACTGCACCGGGTTCAGACTTGGACTCCATTTGGATAACCAGTTCGTTTTTGATAGCCCCTTCCGATATCTTGGACATATCGTACTTTTGGGGATTGTTCCTGATCCGCTTGTCGATCTGAGCCTCTTTCAGTTCAAGTGCGGACTTGGCAATGTCCAGTTTACGCTTAGCGACTGCCAGAGCTTTACCTGCCTTGCCAACCATCTTCTCGTGCTGAATCCATTCCTTGTCCAATCTGAACTGATCGATCTCGGCGAACTCGAAATCGTCCAGATCATAGTCACTGTCATCCACAATCCTTTTGCTTTTCTTCTTCATTGATACTACCTCCGTTCGGGTTTCGTGGTGTTCAATGCAAGCCCAATTGTGCCACACCGGCCAAAGGAAATCAACCCCATTATTTCCCCCGTTTGCTGAATACACTTATAGCCTGATAGCAGGACCAAGTCAAACCAGCCTTTCCACAATCGTAGTAATGGGAACTAAAACAATCAATCAGTACCATAGCCTTACCGAGAATTGGTCCTCCACCATTGAGGGCAATAGAGTTCGCATACCCTAAGATCATTCTCCTTATAGATTCAGGTTCATCGGGCACTTCCTTTAATAGCTTGGCTACCTCTTTCCAAGTGACTCCCTGGCGTATCAAAGCCCTAGCAATCTCGATTGCTGGTGCCTCCAAATCAGACTCTTGGATGACCTTGATCTGCTTTTTCTTATCCTTCATTCCCTGGACTTGATGTAACAGGACCAAGGCTTTGCGTGCGGAGCCATCTGCTACCTGGATCAAACGCTCCTGAACTTTATCGTCCAGCTTGATCCTTTCCTTTTTGCAAACGGAGTATAGCAGTTTCTCCATCGTTTCAGAATCAAGGGACTTAACCTTAATGTCGGTGCACCTGGTTCTGATCGTGGGTATGAGTTTCTGCGGTTCGGTAGTACAAAGGAAGAAGTATGCCCAGTCCGGTGTGTCCTCGAGCATTTTGAGGAATGACTCTTGGGCTTGAGTGGTCATTTGATGACACTCGTCAATGATCCACCCCTTGGACTTCCCAATGATAGGAGATAGTCCTATCACACTTCGGATTTCCCTAACCGTTTCAATCCCTCGATCAACGGCAGCATTGATCTCTTCCAGATCTCTCCCTTCACAGCCAACCAGTTTGGCAATGATGCGAGCAATGGTAGTCTTACCACAACCAGAGGGACCAGTAAACAATATGTCATGCGGGATTTTATCTTTCTTGGCCATCCCTTCCAAAGAGTAAACCATATCATCCTGCCCAAGAACTTTACTAAGCTTCTTGGGACGGTAACGCAAATAGAGTTCCCTATTTTTCTTCACAACATTCTCCTTAAAAGTAGCACCACCCCAAAGAAGACAATCAATCCAAAGCACACCTTGAAATACAGCTCTTCAAGTTCTGAATAGATCTTCATGCGATCTCCACTTTCTTCTTATCAGCCCATGATCCGCCAATGTCAGCGACTTCCGCTTCGATACTGAGCGGAACAACAATCCACTTGTGGTACTTCAAAATCTTCTTGGTCATAATCCACTTCGCTTTCGCAAGCACTTCGTCAATCTCGTCCTCATGGAAATAAATCAACAAGCTGTCGTGGATCTCTGAAATGATCTTGGTCCGCATTTTCTTCTTGTTCAACCATTCCTGCAATTCAATCAGCGACCATAACAGCAAATGGAATGCACTTCCCTGAATGGGTGAATTGCAGACTTGCTTCCTATCGAATAACCCCTTGCCCACAAACCCGGTCTTGAACGGGAACCACCCTCGCTTGCAATACAGTTTCCAAAAGTCCTTTTTCCATTGGGCATACACTTGGAACCGTTTACCCCAAAAGTCTTTTTCGACTAATCGGATATGATCCATGAAAGTGCCCGGCTCAGTTGCGATCCTTCCGGTCTCGTGATCGGAGATCTTATCGCCCAGCTTTCTGATGCCTTGCTTTTTCAAGTGTTTCTTCAGCGGCACCCCGGCTTCCGTTTGCAGATCCATCAGTTGGATAGCTTCCCACAAGTTCTTTGAGCAATCATACCAGTAGCTGCCGTAGAACTCGGGGAACACATACTTGTTCTTGGCACAATACCGAATGTTCTTTGTGACCTCTTTCTTCTTCAGCATGTAACACTGCATCGCCATGTCACGATGCATGTCAGTACTTGGATCCTCGATGTACTTAATCATCATAGGATCTTTGTGATAGCAAGCGGACACACAAACTTCAATCCCTCCAAAGTCAATCTCTCCAATGCGATAGCCGTGGGGAGCGATAACACAGCGGCGGATCAATTCACCTTGGATCGGATCTCTAATTGGGAACTGATGGATCGGTGGATTGTTTGCACTGGATCGGTAAGTGATTGCCGTATGAAGATTCAGGACGGGATGGGTATAGCCGTTTTGCACTTCCCGCTTGATGCCTAATAAATATGTAGTCCTAGCTTTCTCCAGCTTCCGCAAGTCGAAGTACATTTTGACGAATGGTTCTTTGTCAACCACAAACTCAAATGCACTTATGTCTGCTTTGTTCTGCTTTGTTTTCTCCGTGGTGCGTCCAGTGCGTTTGTATCCGAGATCATCGAATATGATTTTCTCGAGTTGCTGGGGATTCCCCATTGCAGTCTTGCTGCCGAACCGCTTCTTCCATCGCTTAAAGACCTTGTGATCTTTAATCTGCTGGGTCATCTCCTTAATGCGTTTTCCGGTCTCCTCGATCTGTCGATCCAAATATCCTTCGTCGATCTTGATCCCATTGCGTTCTACTTGGGCAAACGCGACAGCCCCGCGATGGAATAAGTCAACAGCTTCTGGGGTTGCAGCTTTAACCACTTATGGTCTCCTCAATAGAGTCAATCGTATACTCTTTGATTTCGCCATTTGTCAATAGAACTTTAACATGAATCCATCGTCCTGGTTTATACCGTTTCCAAATGTAAGATTGAAGGTCTTCTGGATGGGGTGGGATTTGTTCGATATCTCGTTTCCATTCTAGCATCTCTTTTACTTGTTTGAATTCCTCTGTTTCGAGAAATTCCTTCATTGGCATATTGGTTATCATCCCTCCTCCTCATGGTATTCGAACTCGTCATCGTCCTCTTGATCGAAGTCCTCGTCATCGGAGTCATCGACGTATTGCCACTCCGTGTCTTCTAGCTCTTCATATTCCTCCTCGTCTTCCTCAAGGTCGAAGTTCTCGATTTCATCGTCATAACTATCACCCCAAGGTATGTCTGACATTTTAATCTCCTATGGTAACGTCAGCCGAACAGTTGGGAGTCTCCTGGCACCGAACCGAAACCAATTGAATTCTTTTCTTTACCAAGTATGCATTGGGTGCGAAATAGTCAAACAAGTAGCTGCTCAAATTCTCTGCGGTAGGGTTGTATGGAAGAAAGTATGCTTTGTCTCCCGACAACATCCCTCCCGGTTTGTATAAGTTAACAACTGGATCCTCTTGATGCAGGATCATGCCGTGGTCCCACCAAAGATCCAACCAATCCCCAATCACCTTTTTCAATTCCCCGAAGTCAATCACTCTTCCAAGAGGATCCAATTCAGGAGCGGTGAACGTGAAAGTAAATTCGTAACTATGACCATGAAGGTTTTTGCATTTACCCTCATGGTTTAGTATACGGTGTCCCGCGTCGATCCGAAACTTACGACTGATAGTTCTCATTGGACCTCCGATCCAAATTCAGGATGATAAAGTGAAGCCAGTAATCCGTGGATGTCTGGGGCTTTGTGTCCTGGTGGTTTGATTACTTTACCGTCCTCTCGAATGGTGCAACCAGGACCATACTTATCTATATTATTCTTATCTACTATGTTTAGGAAAGGTTCATCAGGAACTCCACATGCTGACAGTGTTCCGGTTGTGACCACTGATATATCACAACAACCGTCAATAGTTTCAGTCATGTCGAAGTCCCATTCCATTGCAAACTTAAATTCAGGCTCTTCCATATTCGCCATGAGGTGATAGTTTAATGGAATCCATCCCTTCGTTCCAGAAACAACAATCCCCACCCCCAAGCCTTTGGCGATAGTCTCCATAGCCTCCTCAAAGATCAATTTGGCTCGAAGGATTCGCACTTCAATGGAAGGTTCGGTTGGAACTTCTGGAACGTCCTGGGTTAGCTCCATTCCTTTAGCCACTTGGACACCGGCAGCAAGTGCCATAAAAGCTTCCACTCGTTGCTGATGTTCTGATTTTAGTCTCATGGTTTCACTCCTAATAGTTTCATTTGTTTAACTGCCGCCATGTAGGTCACTAGCGAATCGAATCCGTTATACAGTAACAGATCCTTCAACTCGACTTCCTTTATCCTGTTTTCCGCATAGCTATCCTCCTGTGATAAAAACGGACTGATGTGATCCGAGTAACAGCTGATCCCTAACAACACGAATCCTATGAATGACAAACTGCATATCCCCTTCCGTGGATCGTAAACGTGCATCTCGTTCATAGTGTCCCAAGTCCAATTCACAACTGGATCATGGGTCCACCGATCTTCGAACTTGAAGTTCTGACCATACTTGGGACACGGTGACGCCAGCAGCTTACGGAAAGCATTCTTAACTCGTCTACCCTCGTAAGGAAAAGCAATTGTCTTCTTACCCTTCCAGCAAACGGATGCACATCTGATTGTAGACTTGGGGTGGTCTGGTTTGAGTCTATCAGTCTCCAGGTCAAAAGCAATCGGGGCGGGATGCTTGCGGAACCAATTGAGCTTCTTGACAATTTTATCTGGCTCGTAAAGTAACTGGATGGACTTGCGTAAGTCCTTTACCTTTTTGTACGGCTTTGAGTCTATCGTGTTTAAGAGTTCTAAGTGCTCCCCGTAGATCTTTTCGATGGGCGTTCCGTTCTTAGCTTCGGACAACTCACGCTTGATGAAACTGGGATGGAAGGTGGGAATGATCCAGGTGTTGAGATCACGGCATGGGATTTTCCAGCCGGCCCAGCGGGACATTGCTCCTATACCTTCAGTCCATATTCCCGTTGTGACTGACTCAATCGCAGCTTTTCCCACTGTCAGGATAACATTGGGTTCCAGCTCTTTTATAGTTCGTGCGATGTTAGGATGACAGTAGCTGATCTCTTCGCTGGTGGGAGTGCGATTCTTTTCAGGGTGACATATGAGTGCATTGGTCAACCAGCAATCCCGATCCATCTTGATCCCGATTTCCTTCAATCGGTTTTTCAAGTATGTTCCAGTCTCCCCAATGAAGGGACGTCCCTCCTTATCCTCATTGTATCCAGGAGCTTCACCGACGATCAGGATTTTCCGTTCGCCCTTTCCATACACTTCCATTAAGGGTGTGCGGCAATGATTCTTCAAACCACACATGCCACATAAAGGCACCAGCGATCTGGGTCTGGGTTTGGTCAGGATTGATTCGGGAAAGAAACCCATTATTTTCCTTTCAACGGGGCGGGAGCGAGACTGGTAACGAACACACCTTTCTTTCCGAACTCAACTTTCAGCAAGTTCTTTGTGACCATCAACTTGTTTTGCCGCTTCAATAGTTGTATCAGCATCCGTGGCGGGATCATAAAGCTAAGTGCCTTGCCACCATAGCGAACCTTCCTCGTCTCCTGATACGATCCGTAAGGCCCTTCTCCTTGCAATACGATTTTGCCCGGCGTCAGGTCCACACGGATTTGAACCTTTTGGGTCTTGGGCACATTGTTATCTGCCAGCACTTCCGCTCGATCCGCAGCTTCGATTAGTCCCTTGGGGAAGATTGCTTTCTTTCCCTTGACCTTTGCTACAGCGGACATCTGTTGGTAATCGTCCATCCACCGACGGCATGAGATCGTCAGCTTCTCTTCATTGCGGAAGTGCACCCACTCCTTCCCCTCGCTGAATTCACTCATAGCCAAAGTCACAATCGCTTTGAGCGATGGTTGACGTACCAGGAAGTCCGTTTTCAAATCCATCTTCAACTTGTACCTAGCGAATTGCCAGTTGTCGAACGCTTCCAAGTACTTCTTGTTCAAATGGATACAAGTGAGTATGAATTTAGCTTCGTCCTTGCTGGCACACTCGTGGACAAATTCAACTGCTTCGGAAAAGTCCTCCGGCAGCTTCTTCCAGCGTTTGGGGATCTCCAAGTTCTTGAGGTAATCCAAATCCTCCTTTTGCTTTGTGATCCTAACCTTCTTGCGTTTGCCCTTTATGACGATCTCTTCATCCCTTTCGGTTATGTCGAGTTGTGGTTCAGTCAGCTTGGCGAGCATATCTCTTAACGGTGCGGCCGGTACAGCCCCGTTAATGTCCAACTCCGTTTCACAGGAACAAGCTACTTCGTCATTGAAAGTGATGACACGCTTGTCCTTGAAAACATAGCAACCTGACTGATCGACCACGCCCCGATCAGATAAACCGTGAGTAGTTAATTGAAGTGCGTTGAGCAATAGCTCTCTGTCAACGTGCATTTTTCTTTTTCCTCATTTCGCGTTTACGTTTCCTTGCCATCGTGCGTAGAAACTTGGACTTACGCTTTCCGAGTTTCTTCTCCTTCAATTCCCAAAACGTGAGCATGATATCTATATCGTGCCCCACTGCTTCTCGTGGGTCCTCCCAGATATTTGATTTGGTGGTAGGCTTGGCCCCCGCGAAGTATATAATCATTACATTTGCCTTTCATCGCGGAAGAACTTATCGAACTTCATTTCACGATTACGTCTTCTTGACTTCCGCCGGCTTCGCTTCTTTCGTTTAGCTCTGTCTCTGCCCGTAGCATCTTTCTTATGACGACGATCAAAGATGGGATCAATCATCTCTCATGGCCTCCATCAGCGTAGGACGAATGTCCCTATGGAACGGCCAAGGCCATTTGGGCATGGATCGAGCAACTGCCTCGAAGTACTCAATCGTGGCGGCACAGCGGACGAGATTGGAATTAGTGATACCCTCCTCGATCACCTTTCCCTTTTTATTCCGGCTGCCGAATGGTATATGAATGTGGTCTAACCACTTACGAATCTGATGTTGCTCGGACTTGGTGTGATGTAGGAAATGTCTACCCTTTCCCTTGACCCGATCCAAGTACGGAGACTGATCGTCGAAAAAGATCATTCGGGTCTTGGAAAGATTGTCCGGTGAAAAGGCCACAACAGCTTGACCAAAGTAAGCAGCCTTTTTCCACGTGACTGAATCGCAGCTAAACCACGGATACCTGGAAATCATGTGATAGGTGGTAACTGCGAATCCGTGGATCTTAGCTTGGGGTAATCGGTCCGGAGTATCACAGATCAAATTCCATGCTCGATCCGCCCACGGCGTATAAGGATTCTTCCCTACAGGTCCACCCATCCCAATGTACTTATAGCCGGCGTCCAGATATTTTTGAATCCACTTCATGGGAGTGTTGAAGTGAACTACCGGCATGGGTTTTAGTCCATGTTCGTTTTCCAAGTACTGCTGGACTTTCCATGTCAGCTTAGGGTTACGGATGACGTCCACTGAAACGTAGTAGTCGAATGAGTCACCCCATTCCTTAATGAACGCGGCATATCGATCTACATAATTCCAGAAGTCCTCTCCCTTGTAGAGACTCCAATCAATCCGTCCGCCCTTTCGTTTTGATTTCTTGAATAGTAAGTTCGTAAAGCTATGTGCTCCTGAGTCACATATTATGAGCTTCCTACCCACAGCCAACCTCCTTAATGATTTCACAGATTCGATCCGTGACGGTTTCTTGATGATACTTTTTTCTCAGTATGTTTTTCGTACTGACTCCAATGTATCCACGTTCCATCTGAGCCATGTAAGCTCCTAACTGATATTCCATATCGGAGATGTCCTTACACAAGGAATATTGTGGATGGATTTCTGGATAGCACAAGTCATCTGGAACTAAACACATGCAGCCTAAACAAGCTGCCTCGACCATTGCGATCCCAAAAGTCTCCATCGTTGCAGTGCTAACAGCGATTTTGGATCTAGCTAGCAAACGATAGTACTCGTTCTTTGTTTCACACACCTCTTTGGATTTGATGAACTTCCAATTAGAGCCTTGGAATTGCCAGGCCAACCGATCAAACAGTTCCGGGTGTTTGTCCTCTGCAATCCTGTGTGGCCAGACTACAATGTTTTCCTTTTCGCATTGAATGTCTGGAACTTCAATGGGGTATCCAGTCACATGGACCTTGTCAGCATCTTTGTCTATCCACCCAAGTGATGCTAACATTCGTTCCTTGTGATATTGTGATCCCACACAGATGGCATCACACATTCTAAACCAAGTGCATTCACTTCCCTTGACCCATTTGTGGAATCCCTTGATCCCCAGCAAGTCATTGGACAAGTACGACCCAGCGTGCCAGAACCCAACGATTTTGAGATTGATCCCTCTCATCTCTGCAACGTATTTGAGTGACTCGATTCCAGGGAACCATGCATCGTGGAGGAAGCAAACCACAGTACTTTCCTTTGGCCCTGCCATGCTTAATAGACTCACAGCTTTCCTTAGCTGTGTGAACTTCCAACCGAAAGTAACATTCGGATCTAGAAATTCGGAAGAGCTTATTGTGGAAGGAGGGAAATCATAGTTGGGTATGAAAAGTGTTTCATAAGGGATGTTCCATCTCTTAAACGCTTCAAGGAACCAGCGATGCCATTGCTTACTGTATCTAGTTTCGATAGGCTCAATCGGAAAATCGAGTATGAACACTGGTCGCTCCGAATGTTAAAATGGGTAAGCTGTCGGGAAAGCCCCCAGCCGGCCCGCTGCGGGGCTGGGCTGTGGCAGCGTACACGATAGCGGCCCCCCGTTCAATCGCAGCGTAGCGGCCCGCTGGGGGGCTGTGGCTGGGCTATTCCCCAGCCGGCCGGAACCGTACCAATCGGGGGAAGCGGAGTTTGCCTTTTGGGGTGTAGTTACCGAATCGCACTGTCGCTCTCTTCCCAATGTATTTCCTTTTGTTCCTGAACCATTCCTTGTACTGTTCATCGGTACCTCGAGCGTTAGTCTTTTGAGTTTCACCGTTAGGTAAACGGATGATGAACCTTCCCATCATACCTGCTCGTTTACCTTTACCTTCGATAACGTCCACCACTTCGAACTCTTCATCAATGGTCTCCTTTCGTTTGATTAAGAACTTCGATCTCTTCTTTGGCTCGTATGGTCCTAGTAAGCGGATCATTTGCCCTTCGTATCCGGCCTTCAAATAGGACTCATAGTACTTGTCTAGAACTAATTGTCCTGGGATGGCATCAGTCTCCACCAAAATGATTTTAGAATTTTTGGGCAACAGTTCAGCTAGTCTAGCAAACCTCATATCAAAAGTCATATCCCCAATGTTCTTCCCTATGATGCTCTCACCGCAGCAATCGAACACATGGTACTGCATCAACTTGGCAGCCTTAGCCAAATCGTCCTTGGTGGGTTTGGTCTTGCGGACGATGCTACTGATTTCGTCGAAGTCAGCACGGAACTCGTGGTTGTAGAACTCCCCATCGAGTATCATCAATGGCTGGAGTCTGAATAGCGGCTCGAGAGCAGCTTCAATGTGAGGGCAACAAACGTGCCTCTTGCCGGTGCGACTCCACAATCCATCTCGCGTGGCGATGCATCTGATCCCATCGAGTTTCGGCTGGGAGAAGACTGGAAAGACTAATGGCTGCTTGAGATCTTGGTATCTCGGGGCTAGCATAGGCTCCAGGAAAGTAGCCGTTTTATCCACTTGCTTAAGTTTAGAACCCCAGCCACGCTCCGTCTTAATACGCCATTTGGCTTTGGCCTCTCTTCGAGCCTGTTCAACAGGAGTTGTCTCGTTCGAACGACCAAGGCTTTTTCCGGCACATAGAGTTGGTTTACTATGCTTGAGTGCCCCGTCCACTTGACCTGCAATGGTAAAGTAGAAATTCTCTTGCCAGTAAATAGTCCACTGTTGGATTCGTCCACTTGACGTCCTTTTATAAAGGGTTGGAAGCGACTTCACTCTTTTTATCATTGATTATTCCTTTGCGTAAATGCAGGCTCCATTTTCACCGTCCTCGGACACTTCACAAAACAGCAAGTTGAATGTAGTTACTAGCTCTCGAGCGATCATTTCACAACTGTCCTCGAATTGTTTGTCCTCCCATGTCGCTCGCACATAGCCCAGCATATTTTTCTTGAGGTTGATGAACTCAATTTGTCGATCATCTCCTGTAACTGCTTGGGCCGCTTTGACATTGAACTGATGACGATGGGGATGCCTTAAATAAGCTTCCTTACCCGATGCTCCCTTCCAATGGTGAATCCCTGTGAATGTGAACGTGACAAAGATATGATCTTTCATTGTTCCTCCTTATTCGTAATCGAAGAAATTTCGAGAATTCAATACCACTAAAAGTTCGCCCCCATCAGTTAGTAAGCCTTCCAACTTTCCCTCCCTGATTTGCGGTTCCACTTTGTCGATTTTCTTCCCTACAAAAGAATTGTCACGCCATGTCCTCCATACATTGATTTGGTTCCCTTCAACATATTCAAAGTCTATCATCCAAGGGTGCCCATCGAGTTCACACGTTGCGATGGGACGTTGGCTGATCTTGTTGATCGAGTTATATAACATCTTCCGGTATCCCTTCTTGCTCGAGGAGAAAATTCTCGATCATCATTTGATAACGCTCAGTGATTTCCTTTGCCTCCTTTTGTGCTTTAAGAGCATTATCCTGATACTCCTTTGTTGTATCATAAACACTATGCCTTCCGTAATTGATTCCTTGAATGAAAGCTAATACGATAAGGCCTACAGTGATGATCACTTTGCGAACCCATTTTTCTTGCATGTCATTTTCCTATCAAACGGTAGAACTCTTGACGGGTGTTAAGGTCTTCCTTGAACGCTCCAGTCATGGAAGCAGTTTTCATTATGGAGTTCTGCTTGTTAACTCCACGACATGAGATGCAAAGATGCTTGGCTTCGAGAACACAAGCCGTTCCAATCGGCTTTAAGTACTTAGTCATAGCATCGGTTACTTGCCGACAAATCCGTTCCTGGATTTGAAGTCTGCGAGCATACACTTCCAGCAATCGGGCCAGCTTGGATATGCCGACAACTTTCCCGCTGTTGTAAGGGATATACCCTATATGAGCGACTCCAAAAAATGGGAGGAAGTGATGTTCACAAGTTGAATAGAACTCGATGTTGTCCAGGACAATCATTTCGCTATACCCATTAGGGGTGTCGAACCTGGTGAGCATTTCCTCAATGCTGTCCTCTTGTTCATACCCAGAAAACAATTCAAGGTATGCTCTGAGAACACGCATCGGGGTGTCCTTCAATCCATCCCTATCGGGATCGTCACCAGCATAGTAAATCAAACGCTTAACTGCATCCGATGGAAGGATTTCTTCCACTACGTTCATGTTGGGTCTGTCATATGGCATTACTGTAACCCCGCAATTTTGTGGACTTGTAAACAAAGACGGTAATCGTACTTCATGACTGAATCGACGGCGGCCTGCATGTGCCGTTTGTTCTTCTCCTCGTTATCCTCGTCGAGTGGTTGTACGTAGATGGTAACATCCTGCTCCCCATTCCTGGGTCGGGCTGGTTTCCCCACCATGCCCAATGCGGACGTAGGTAAACCATCATCCTTATCAACGTGATCTGCATCCAGCACGTACTTATAGTAGTCCGGTCGAAGTCGTTGATGGATCGACGGAGTCTTGGGAGAGCAAACAACGGTGACTTTGCTGTACGGGAAGTCATCCAAATATAAAGTCCCATTGGTTTCGATTTGAACTGGATGCCCGGACAGTAACAACGCTCGGACAGTCCGATTGATGTCCTGGCGGAATGGCTCACCTCCAGTAATCACCACCAATGCCCCTTGACCGTAAGCATTGATAGTAGTTAGTACAGCGGGAGGGGTCATCTTCTTGCGGTTCGTTGTGTACTCGGTATCGCACAACGGGCACTGAAGATTGCATCCACTCAATCGCATGAACACAGCGGGCATCCCTGCATATGGACCTTCACCCTGAATGGTGGGCCAGATACTATGGACTTCAATATACTCCTTTGTTTCCTGGGGCTTTTCGGCCGGCTGCTGATTGCGGACAATGGGCGGGGTCATTCCTGAAGGCCATTGAGTCATTTTAACATCCTTTGCAGCTTGGAGAACTTGGACTTCTTCGGCTTCTTTTTCTTGATCGGTTTTACCTTATGCTCACCGATCACTTCAATGGGGAGGTTGGGCATATGCTTCTGAACGTATTCGACTCCTGTGCCCCTTTCCACGGTTATATGGATGACATACCTTTTGCTTGTGAGTCCTAATGGAACAGGCAATGAAGTTCCAACGTCAATCACATCCCTTGTCCTTGTTTGTCGGATTGTTGCCTTCGTCAGGTTCATTGATTACTTCCTCTTTTGCTTGGAAACGAGCTCTAATAGTCCTGGGCGATTCTCAATCGCTTGCTGCTGTTCCCACCACGGTTGGAGTTTCTTAGTGGGAACCAAACTGTGATTGCCCTCCTTCAGCAATCCGTTAAAGATCATATACTTGCGGACGTCTCCTTTGACCAACCACACTGGACGCAATTTATCTTCGGTCGAGCCGGGCCGTAGTAACCACGGCCATAGTTTCATAATCTGACGGTGAGTCTGTTTGATACCTTCATTGCGTTGATCTCGATCCCGATACCACAATGAGTTCTTATCGGAGCTAGTGCCCTGGAATGTTTCAAAGAATAAGTCATTGCACTTCAAACACTCCTTGCCCATCGCAGCACACTTGTAGCGTAGCATACTATCATCGTTGAACTGCCACGAGTCATTTGCGATCTCTTCCTTTCGCATCATGACTTTGAGATCGGAGCGGACCATTATCGCCCAGCCGGTGACAGCTTGAGTGGGAGAATAGAATTCTCCTTTGTTGTGCCGTGCCATGTAGAATGAATCACGCAGCACACCCTTGCAAGAAAAGAACATACAAGGGGCTGGCATCTTGTCGGGATAGTTCAGCCAGATGGCTATCTGTTCCCACGGATCAAGGTCTATATCCTTCATTTGGGTGGGCACTACATCGTCACCCAGGATAAGCATGGAATCCATTCCACCAGTGTTGTAGAAGTGCTTGAGTGCTCGATTGTGGATTTCGAGTTTGTAGAGACGACGGGGGACAAAGTCACATTCGAATCCTTTCATTATGGACTTGGCCCATGCGGGATAACCGGAGCAAACGGATACTATCTTTTGCTCAGGAAATTTATCGGATAGGATCATCCTTTGTCGTTTGTGGAACCCAACTCTTTTCTCTTGGAGTTCTGGGGTGCCACCGAGATACGAACAAATGACTATGTTCGCATATTTCAGTACGTCTTTCATTGGTCATCTCCTGATTCGGGGATTGTGAGATCAACCAAATCTTCAATCAATTCCCTCATCTGTCTGTTTGCCACCTGCTGCTTCATTATCAAGTTCTGGAGTAGCTGGGGAAATAGAGCAGCATATTCGATCTTTTCGGGAACGCTGCAACTCGTAAGCTTCTTGGAGTACGTGCTTCCTTTAAGGATCCAGAATCCCCATACTCCGTCTTTCTTAGTCCAATGCAATGCTTTGACGCCAGCGGGAATACCAATGGAAATAGAGTTTAAATACTCTTCCAGGATTTCGATCTGCTTGGATAAGTCACCAGCTAGCTTGCAGAACTTGGCTGCATCCAGTTCTAGCTGATTGTAGTCAATAGAGAAATCGAACATTGATCTTGCTCCGAAGTGCGAACTAAGGTATAGTAATTGAACTCGGGGGAAGTGTCTGTCCTCCCCCCGAGTTCA
>Ga0111538_10006610_pt1 | contig 15670 bp, 14 predicted proteins | sample SoiMethybrSBSTD1_FD_79669 | JGI IMG/M metagenome (GOLD analysis project Ga0111538, IMG submission 79669) | Bulk soil microbial communities from a Populus tree surrounding site in Tennessee, USA - Soil MetaG P. TD hybrid SBSTD1 (version 2)... | ecosystem: Environmental > Terrestrial > Soil >...
CCGATGAACACGGGGATCCCCCTGGGATTTCACGCTTATGAACGGAAGCGGGCCGGTTCGAAGGCGGTGTTCTGGGCCACCTTGACGGTGCTTCCCAAGCCGAAAAGCAGCGGCCCTCCTCCGGACATCTTCCCCCTCCGATACTACGAGGAAGTCTTCAACGTCCCCGCGCTTCTCAGGCTGCCCGGATGGGTGACGGAGGCCGCTGTCGTTGCCGGCCCCGGCATGGGCGATACGCGGTTTGAGGTGGGGGGGTATTATGAGGACCCCCTTCTCTTCACGTACCACGCCCAGAACGGCTACCACGCCCTCGTCAGCCGCGAGATGGTCGGGCAGGACTTCTACTACAAGGTCCCGCTTTTCGACATTCAGCAGTTCCAGCAGGCCTGGGTCTACCGCACGGTCGCCAAGAACACCGCCGGCATGGCGATCGTGTCGCAGGTCATTGTGGAGATCGCGGTTTCCTTTCTCCCCATCGTCGGCCCGCTCTACAACCTTTGCCAGACCGGCCTCAACGTGTACAGCGCCTCCCAGAACTGGGGGAAGATGAAGGGCTGGGAAAAGGCGCTCGTGGGGCTGGACGTGCTCCTCACCGCGGTCACGGGCTTTCCCAAAGTTGCCCGCGCGGGCAAGGGGCTCCTGAAGTACGAGCAGGGGGTGAAGGCGCTCGAGACGGCGGGCGTTTCCTCCGACGAAGCGCGCACCCTGATGAAGGGGGCGGCCGTATTCCAGGACTTGCCGGCGACCCGGACGGTCGTCGAGACGCTCGTCGCGAAGGTGGAAAGCGGGGGCGCGCTGACGGCGAAGGAACTCGCCCAGGTCGAGAACATCGCCGAGGAGATGCTCAAGCGTCTGCCCCCGGCGGAGCGGCAGCTGCAGGCGGCGCGCTTCGCGATGCGGGACCTCAACACGGCTCGGGAGTTCATGAAGGGACTCGACGTCTCCGAAGAGATGTTCAACGCCATGAAGAACCTGTCTCCCGAGGTTCTCGTCCAGGTGCGGGCGCTGGTGAAGGAAGAGCGGCTGACGCTGGCCACCCTGGTGACCACCTGGAGCAGGGAAACCGCCGTGGCGACGGGGATCAACAGCCTCGTCGGATCGGTTCGTCCGGCGCATCTCACGGAGATCGCCGTGGCGGTCGGGGAGGACACGCTGCGCAAGCTGGGCTCGGGAGAGATCCACATCGCTCCCCAGCTTGCGACGCTCGTCTCCAAGGAGTCCGGCAGCGGCAAGGCCTACACGCGGCTCATGCAGCAACCGCTGCTGGGCCTGAACGACCAGATGTTCCACATCCGGGCCGCAGCGGGGCCTCTCGACGCGAAGCTCTCCGCGATCCAGGAGAAGATCCGACACGTCTACCTGTCCGAAGAGCATCTGCTCGGGCTAAGCCGCGTCGGCGACGACGTGCACGAGTTGCTGAAAGCCGCGCCGGATTCCCAGGTCAAGCAGATCGCGTCGATCGCGGCCCGCTCGTCGGACGCGGCGGCCTCCATCGACAAGATCGTCGCGAGCTTCGCGGGCAAAGCCAAGGGCGGCGTGCTGCCCGGCGTGATCGAACGGCTGGGGGTCGGCCTGCTCGAGGCGATGGAGCGGCAGGGAATCACGCTTTCGGCGGACCTCCTCAAGAAGGCGGCGACGAAGACAGGCGCGACCGACGCCGTGAGGGTGCTGATGGAGGGGGTCGCGGCCACCAGGTCCGCAAAGGCGGTGGAAGGCCTTTTCGATCAGCTCGTGAAGAAGATGGGGAGCAACGAAAAGCTCCTGATGGACGTGCTGTCCAGGATCACCCACAAGACGAATCGGGCCGAGGTTTTCGCGCGCTGGGCCGTGGCGAATCCCACGATCATCCCCGGCATCGAGGAGGTTCTCAAGCTCCGCCCGAACGACGCCCAGCTGAGAATCATGCGGATCTACCGCGACTTCAAGGACCCGGCGGCGCGGGCGATCTTCGAAGAAATCGCCTGGATCGAAAAAGCGGCGTCGCCGGAGGGCCTGGACCTGCTCATTGCGGATCTGGGGGGCGGATTCGAGAAGGCCATGGGGGCGAGCCTGATCCTGGACTTCGCCTCGAAGAAGGTGACCCTCTCCTCCATCAAAGGATTCGAGCAGATCGAGGAGAATGGGGCGGGAGTGGCGAGGCAGTACGACCTCGTGGCGGGCGATGTCTTCTATGAGTTCAAGTACTGGCAGGGGTACGGGGGCAAGTCGGTCGAAGCGGCAGCCGAGGAATTCGTGCGTGACGCTCTCCTGCACGCACCGACGGGGTTCAAGAACCTGCGCTGGGTCTTCAGCAACGACGTCAAACCTTATCTCCCGGTGATCGCGGAGCGGCTGCTGGACGAACTGGGTACGGCCAAGTCCGTGGCGATGCTCGAGAAGGCCGGACTGGAGGTCGAGGATGTGAAACAGGCCTTTCTCGAGGCGGCCAAACCCCCGGGCGGCTGGCTCTTCGACTTCCAGTAAGGATCACCGTGTGGAGCTGAAGAAGCCCTTCTTCATTGTCGCGATCGCCCTGATCGCCCTGGCCGTGCTGGTGGAATGCGGGTCGTTGGCCCTTTCCCGGGATTTTCCGGGAAACGCGCCGACCCCCGGTTATTGGATCCCGCATCTCGCGCTGCTGGATGGACTGGCCCTGTTCACGATGGCGATCATGGGCTTCGCGCTGATCATCCCCGAACGCATCCACGGACGACTTCAGGGGGTCATGACCCTCGTCGTATCGTTCCTCGCCCTGTTCATGGCAATCCTGCTCGTCGTCGCCACGATCACGGCGCTCTTTGTAATGATCAGCCTCCTCTGCGCCCCGATTTTCGGCACTGCCGCGTACTTCGGAATCTACAGCAATTTCGACCGCCTCGGTGCCGCCGTCATTCTCGGGCTCCTCATGATTCTGAAGGTGGGGTTTGCCGTCTGTCTCTTCATCGCCCACCCCCGGTTCCTCCAGAACAAAGGCCTCGTGCTCCTGGTGCTCACCTCGTTCCTCGCCCAGATCCTGGTCAGCTTCCTCCAGGGGCTCCCCCCCACCTTCCTGGTGAGCATCACGGACGCGATCGCCGGAATCGTCACCGCGGTCCTTGCCGCGGTCTGGGCGCTGGTCTTCCTGGTCGGCTCCCTCATCTCGATCGTCAGGTCGCTTCGCGTCGACCGCGCCCTGGCTTGAGCCGTCATTCCGCCCGCACCGTCCCGGGGATCGGATTTCCCGGTTCGGAATCGATCCGTAGCGTCAGGGTGCCCCCGGACTCAAAAACGACGATCGTCGACTCCCGGCGCCACTGCGGGTGGATCTCCCGTTTCTCGACACCGGCAAGGATGAACACCTGCGGTTCCGGCCGTTGGTCGCCCGACTCCGGAGGATCCGGTACGAACTCGACGCGGACGCGTCCACCTTTATCGTAGAACAGTTTGAGGAGGCGGAAGGGAGAGTCCGATTTCTGGATCCTGAAGGATGCTCCGGGAGAAATGACCAGGCGACCCTTCGGGATCTCGACCCTGGGAATCACTGAAGATCCGAGCTTGTCCAGTTTCTGGGTCCAGGCAGGCGTATCCCCATCCTCGGCCTTCTTCTGCTGAACTTTCGAATCGTCCTCTTTTCGGAATCCCAGACCGGTCCCGATCGCGAAGAGAATCACGAGAACCACCAGGACGCCGAGGATGAGTTTCACCGGGTTTCTTTGATTCGAAATTCTCTGACCCGAGGAGGCACCTTCCCCGCGGATTTCTCCCCGATGAGGTCGCCGACATTCTTGGTCCAGCGCTTCCCCTCGACCACCAGGTTCACCTTCATATCGGGCGTCATCACCACCCCGGGTTCCGGAAACTGGTCCAGTACCGTGCCATCAGGTTTGGTCTTCGTCTCCTTCGTCGAAATGGTCCCTAGGGGGAAACCGAAAAGGAGTTGCCAGCATTCTTCTGTTGTTCGCCCCCTGAGGCGGGGCATCGGGGCACTGCTCATTCTGACATGCAGGGTCACGGAAGAGCCTTTCGAGACCTTGCTCTTACCGAGGGGGTCTTGCGACGCGACCTCGCCCAAATCAACGTCCACCAGCGGGCTGGTGAGCACTCGATCCCCCTCCTGGCCCTTCAATCCGGCTCTGGAAAGCACATCCACAGCTCGCGCGACCGACATTCCGACCACCTCGGGAACTTCGACCTTGCGGAATACCCAGAGCATCACGGCTATCACGGCTACGACCAGCAAAACGGTCGCAACGACGACCGGGATCAACCAAGGCGGCGGGTCTTCCCGGACGGGCTCGACCGAAACCAGAATATCCGGGCCCTCCTGTCCTTCATCATCGGGCTTGGCGACGTTGACGACCTTGATGTTGAAGCGGTACTTGCCCTCGGCCATTTTGGCCGGGACTTCGATTCTTGCGACCAGCTGCTGCACTCCGTTTTCGGCGAAATCCCAGATCAGGTCGCCTTTGACGATCTTGACGCAGTCCTTCAAGCCGTCCCCGGACACATCCAGGCTGGCCTGCGCCCTCATGGCGTGCCCGCTCTGGTTGGCAATCAGGATCGGTAAATCCTGGCTGCCCCCGGGCTTCAGATTCACCTCGCGATCGCTCGTAATCGAAAAGACGGATGCCATGTCACTCTCCTTCTTCAGACCGTCGATTGCCCAGGACGAGTTCGTACGTAACGTAAGCCGGCCTCTCGGACCGGATGATCCGGTGAAGCAGCGGCTCGTGCGGTCGTGCGGTTTCGGGACCGCGGACCCGGATGTGGAAGGGACGGGGAAGACCATCGTCCCCCGGGACGGATTCATCGACGGAGAACTCCTGGAGTCCGGTGGCCGTCTGGAGGAACCGGACAAGCCCTTGGGCGGTGCCCCGCCTCTGGGAGAGCCACGAGGCCGCCCCGACGATCGCCCGCAGACGCAGCATGCCCGTCGAGATGGGGCATTCGTCCGTCGAGCGGCCATCAACCGCCACCGAAGACTCCTCGAACAGCCGTTCCAGGTCCACCCAGGAGGCCAGATAGGGGACGAAGGCATCGACGGTTCGGCGGGAATCCAAGGTCGCGTCGAGCGCTGCAAGCTCCTCCTCGGAACGGACGTGCAGCTGCTCCATCGCGGTGAGGATGGCATCCAAGGGACCGTGTGGCCCCGCGCCGCGCTGGAGGACCCGCGGGAGCATGGCCTTAATAGCGTGTTTTTGCATCCTCGGGCTCCACGCTGATCTTGTGTTCCCCCGAACAGAAGAGCCAGGTCTCGGGCAACGTCACGCTTTCGACTTTCCGGTCGGAGCACTTGACGTACCTGCTCTCCCCTTCGCCGCGGCGATGAACGCCTTCAACTCCCCCGGCCATGATGAAGCGTCCTTCGGGTGCCGTCGCCAGGGCGTCAACCGGCTGCAGGCGACCATGATCGCGACCCGGCAGGCCCGAATTGAAGAAGTCCGGGGCGATCCATGCCGCGTCTTTGCGAGCCTCGATCGTCAGCACCCCCTTGCGGTGGGTGGCGGCAAGCACCCGGGTTCCGAGGAACGCGAGTCCCTTGCAACTACCTCCCGTCCACTCCTTGGAAAAGGGACGCCACTTTTCGACGGAGTCCCGGGACCCCAGGAGTTCCCAGCTGCAGCATCCTTTCCCCTCGTCGGTCGGCCCGGCTGCCGCCATCCCGGCCCAGAGGAAGGATTTCGGACCGTCGTATTGCACGGCAAGGACGCGGACGTCTTCGCCGCTGAGACCGATCGGTCGGAAGGAATCGACGCGGCCCCCATCGCTGGAGAGATAAACCCCTCTCCCCCCCTGTGCCGCAACGGCGACGTTCAGCTGATTGTTGATGTCCAGGGAGGTCGTGACCGCGTACAGCCCTCGCGTCCGATCGTCCTTGTCGAAAACGACCTGCACGGCGTTGGGCTCTTCCCCGGGGCGGAGCAGAATCTCGAAGAGCCCCGCGTCGGTTGCAAGGAAGAGGAGCGGTAGACCCTCGCGGAGCGCCCATGCCGCATCTTCGATCCTGAAGTTCGTCTCCCGCAGCTGCTTCCAGGTTTCCCCGCAGTCCCACGACGCGTAAATGGACGAGCGGGGCTGCTCCCCGGCGATGCGCGTCGCCACCGCCAAGATTCCCGGCCTCCAGGGATGGGTGACGATGACCCCGATTTCCTCGCCCGGGAAGCGCGCGACCATCTCCCACCCGTCCCCGTCGTTCAGGGTGCGGTAGAGGACGTCCCCCGCAGCCGCATACCAGGTGCGGCGCTGGAAGTAGTCCGATGCGATCGAGGTGACGTTCTTCTCCGGGACGTCGTCCACGAAGAAGTCGACATTCTCCGCGTAGCTCACCCCCGGCTCCGAGAGAAGAATGTCGTAAACGTGCGAATCCCGGAGGGTCTGTCCGAATCGCCACCCCAGCGGATGGCGTTTCGTCGTCAGCGGGCTGATCGTCTCGTTCAGCCGCGTCATGACGCGCTGCTTGACCGCCTCCGGATCCTCCTCCCGGTGGACGACGACCTTCGCCTGGACGCGGACGGTCTTGTACTTGACCCAAGTGACGACACAGGTCGTCCCCAGCGTACGCCGCTCGTCGAGAGCTTGCTGGATCTGGTCCCGTACGCCCTTCGTCTGGAGCTCGATCAGCATGGTCGCGGTGACAGGCCCGCTTCCACGCTGCCCGTCCGGAACCTTCGGAACGAGCAGCACCTCGACGGCGCCGGGCGTCGCATGGGCCCAAAGCTCCGCCCGGGTGAACGCCTTGGCTCTTTCGATGGCCCCGCTCTGGCGGCGGGCCTCGATCTCGTAGTCCCGCGCCGTCACGGCGCGTTTGAGCGAGTGAAGTTCCATGGGCCCCCGGACCAGCGCGTTCTCGAGCGTTTCGGCGTCGCGCCCCCCCGAAGCAGGCCCCAGCTGTTCCACGCTCAGCCTGGCCTGCGGGATGGGATCCCGCCAGGTATCCAGAGTCTTCGCGGGAAGGTTTCCCGTGGTCCCCCCTCCCCTTCCGTACCAGAGCCGGATTTCCCGACCGGCTCCGGGGATCTCCGCCAGGACTGCCGGAGTTTCCGTGAGCAGCCCGTTCGATTCCAGCTTTCGCACCGCGGGGGCGAAGCTCACGGCGCCCGTCATCCGATCGACCAGATAGGCGAACCGGTCGTCGCCTAGATCCGCAAAATCCTCGACCTCCCGCCACACCCGGAAGGTCTTTCCGTCGTGAAGCAGCGCCCGCGCGCGATCCTTGATCTCCTCCGGGGTCGACTCGACGCCGACGACCAGATCGAGCTCGTTGTTCAGACGGGCTACCAGAGGGGCGCGTTGGGCCTTCACCGATTGTGCCGGACGTCCCGTCCCCTTCCCCGCGAGTTCCGCGGCGATGTACTCGAGATGGTAGGCCATGACCTTCGGCGGGTCGCCGTCGGGCTTGATCTGGACGCTCTTCGAGGTGACGAAGACCGGCGGCTCACCGCCGGCGCCGGCGCGGGAAACGGTCACGCGGGTTCCCCGGGGGATCTCGACCGGCCGGGAGAGCGGCGCCGCCGCGTTGAACTGGAGAAACACTCCAGCGGCACAAGGCGGCTGGAGCCGAACCCCGATGAGCCGGAGAAACTCCACGTACGCCTTCTCCGGAAGACGGTTCAGACGATAGATCATCGTCTCCGTCAGGTGGGCGAAGACCTCGACCAGGGCCATTCCCGGATCGCCGGGGGTCAGGTCGTTCCAGTCCGGGCAGGAAAGGCGGATTTGATCCCGGGCTTCGGTCACCAGTTCGGCGAAGCTCCGGTTGTCGAGATTGGGTGGGTGTAGGGCCATGTCAGTTCGCTCCGCCGGCAAGGTCCACGGCAAGCGCGAGCCGTTCCAGCCGCTGGGTGGCCCGCACCCGATATTCGAGCACCACGTTGAGGAGACCTTCATCGTGCTCGTCGCGGCCTGCGTCCACGAGCAGGATGTCGATCCGGGACTCCCAGCGCTCCAGCGCGCGCCGGACGTAGTGGATGGCCAGCCCGGCGGTGGTATCGTCATTCGGGGAAAAGACGAGCTTGTACAGTTCGCAGCCGTAGTCGCGCCGCATGATCCGCTCCCCGGGAATCGTCGTCAGGAGAATCAGGATGGCCTGTCGCACGGAAGCATCCTCCTGGACCATGCGGATCCGGCCTGTCGGGACGACCTGAAATCCGGCACGACCGTCCGCAGCGTCGAAATCCGGGTGGATAAACTGCCAGGCCTTGTACCGTGGAGCCGTCATGACACCTCCTCGACCAGGCTTTGACCGGGCTCGCGCACCACGTAGTTCACGGTGCCCGGAGGGGTGCCGTCCGTCAGCCCGGTCACGGCATCGAGACACACCCGCCGACCCCCGATGCTGACGAAGCCGGAATACCCCTTGGTGACCCGAAGCGTGGTGGTGCACGGTTTCAGACCCGGCCCATACATCGGACACGTTGTGATCGGGCGGGCTTCAGGGTCGGGTTCCACGAGAACCTTCCGGCCGGCGATGGCGACCAGCGTCTGCGAGGGGACGAGACCGACGCTCCCATCGTGCTTGCATTGGACGATTGCGTCCTCCGTCAAGATGAACATGTCACGCTTCCTCGAAATCGATGGACGCTCCCTTGATCACGATCGGCTTTCCGGGGGCCGCGATCTCCAGCGCGGTCCGGGAATGCATGCGGACGAGTTCGGGCGCCAGCTCGACATAACTGCCCTCGCTGGTCTCGAGCCGGATTCTCCGTCCCGAATCGTCCAGAACCAACTTCTGACCGCCGGGCGTGACGCACGTGTACCGCTTCACGGAGCCCCCGTCGACGCCGCGGTCCAGAGGCTCTTCGCCTCCATAGAGACCTCCGAGCACGAGGCCCGGGGCGGGATCTCCGGAGATGAAGAACACGAGCACCCGATCCCCCATGCTGGGCAGCGCGACGAACCCCTTTCCGGCGCCGGCAGCCAACGTGACGACCTCCATCCAGCCGCCATCGAGGTCGCCCAGCGCCGGGAGAGAGACCTGAACGCGGCATCTCCGCTCCGGATCGTCCACCCCCGTCACCGTACCGAGGGTTGCAGACACGGAATGGCTCTGCGGACGGCGGGCGGGCAGCTCGGTGGAGATCTCCGAGACATACCCGTGGCGAGAATCGATCCGGTGCGTCACGGCGGAAAGCAGATATCGACCCTCGGCGACCGGGGGAAGCCCCCGGACGGTCACGCGAGTGCCCGGCCTCAGTTCAGGATCGCCGGCAGCCACCCCTCGCAGGACGACTTCGCGCGCCGTCCGATCATCTAACTCGGCCTGCGCCGTCGCCTCGGCCTGCGCATCGTCCTGGAATACCCGATCGACCACGGTCCGCTCCGGCTCCCCTCTCATCCGGTCGGGCGGGGCCTCCGCTGGAACCCGTCGGGCCGTCCGCGGGACGGTGACGCGAGCATCGACCTTCTCTGCCAGGATCGGATCCCATCCCCGGGCGACCGCGGTGCGACACGAAGTCTCTCCGTTCGCTTCGACGGAGGCCTCCAGCAAGCGGTCTCCCAGAATCAGCGGGCCGGTCGCTTCGTCCAACCCCTCGAGGGTCAGGAGATGGAGCACGCCTCCTCGAACCGTGAACTGCAGCCCGCTTCGATCGCAGATCTCCGCCAGGAGATCGAAATCGGTCTGGCGGCCCTGCAAGAGGCGCGGCCACCGGGGACCGGGGATTGCCGAGGAGACCTCGAGCCCGATCGGACCTGCCAGTTCGCGGGCCAGGTCCGCCGTCGTCACCCCCACATGGGCCCGCACGGGTTGTCTCTTTCGAAGGCGATGGGTCAGGTCGTACGCGCGGAGTCGGAGGGTGCGCTCCCCCGAGGGGCCGCAGCCCCATTCCATCGCCGTGATCTCCCCTTCGAAGAGCGGGGTGGTCCACCCGGCGAGGGTCGCCCGAACGGCGCTCCCCAGGGTCGCCGCGGACCGCTGCTGCATCGATTCGGGCGGCTCGAAGAACGACAATTCCATCAGCGACGGGAACGACAGTCGTTGCTGGACGAGGGTCCTGCCGAGCGTGGCGGCTTCCCGTGGCAGCAGGGGCGTGCCGCCAAGGACGATGGAAAGTTCAGGGATCGAGATGACGGAGTCCATCATTCTCTCCCTGCCGCAGTCGCCGGCGGAATCCGAAGCACTCCCCCCGGTGGAGGACGCATCGGATCTTCAAGTCCGTTGAATTCCGCCAGCACCCGCCACATCCGCGGATCGCCGTAGTACCGTTGAGCCATTCCGTCCAGGAGTTCGGAGGGCGCATCGGCGTTCCGGCCGCCCCGCACCTGTTCGACACGAACCTGGTCCTCGTGGATCACGGCGTCCGAGGACAGTCCCACGGGAGGTTCCGCTTCGTCCACCAGGGAGCGCTCGTTGCCCGGAGGCTCCACGGCTCTCAGGAGGCTCAGCCGCAGCCACGACCTTCGGGGCGATCCTTCGGGCGTGAAGTACTCCAACCGCTCCGCCACCGCCTCGACGACCGCGGGAATGTTCCACGTCTTGCCCCACACGAAACGCACGCGGGGAGGCCGCGACGCCTGCGCCCCGTTTTCCGCCATATTCCAGAGGGGCAGAGTGAGTTCCCTCACGTCTTCGGTGGCAATCGACGATCCCGCGATGGAAACGTCGAAGAGCAGATCGAGCTTGAGCCTCGTGACTCCCCCGCCCGTGAACAGGAGGGCGTCATCCGGCAATCGCCGGCCCGTGACCGGTCCGCCCGCGGAGCGTCGCGGCCTCACCCCCGCGACCCGTTCGATCACGAAGGTTTCCGGATTCAGGAGGCACCCCAACCGGTTTCCAGTGTCCTCGATGAGGAATGCTACGCGTTCCACGGGGCGCCTTTCTGCTCTCGATCCAGTCGAAGAAGCCTCTCACGCTCCCGGCAATGATCGTTCCACTCATCCATCGACTCCGGCTGGAACAACTCCGGGAGCCGGGGCCACGGATCGTCGCCCGGCGTGGACTGATTTTGCGCCTCCGGAGGCCTCTGGCGAGGCGGAGGGGCGGATTCCAGGAAGTCGGCAGTCTGTTTCCCGGGGAACACCGTCGATTCGGAAAGAAGGACCTCCCTGGGCTTGCAAGGAGAGAGGACGGGCGTCACGGAAGCCCGCTCCTCGAACCGTTGAACGGGGGTCCCCTGCGCGGATTCGCGGACAGAAGACGTCTCCCCCCGGGAGGGGTTCTGCTCCTCGACAGACCGATGGAAGGATCCGGTCCGGAAGGTCCGCGGGGGCAGGCTTCGTTCCGCTCGTGAAGGGCCGGGCGGCTGATTCTCCTCCCCGCCGGACGATGCCTCCGGGCGGCGCGGAACGACGATGGAAAACTCGGACTTCGATCCCGCTGCGGAACGCGACGTGATCGATTCACCGCCCACGGCGGGAACGTGCGGGACGGAACGTGGCGTGGCCGGATCCGGAGGCGGAGCCTCCGTCGGACGCTCCCGATGGATCATCGGAGGCCGGGGACGCACCAGAGGACCCGGTCGGAGCAGGTGAGGCGCGCCGCGCCATACCCGTTCCAGCCAATCCACCGGCGGCCCGCCGTCAACCCGACGAGGGGACGGGTCTCCCGTCCATTGCAGCAGATGATCGGACCAACGACGCAGTCGAAAGGCGACCGCCTGAAGCATTGCCCAGCCCAATCGCTTCACGGCTAGCCTCTTTCGAGAGACTCGAAGGTCAGGGTCAAGGATTCGATCGCCACTTCGCGTGCAAGAGCATCAAGCGGAGCCCCACGCCACGCCGATGGCCAGGCGGCGATCAGATTCCACTGAACGGCGGGGGTCACGCCGTCCGGTCCGAGCACGGCGATCGACACGTTCCGGCGCTCCACGCGACTCTGGAGAGTCTTCAGGAACCAGTCCCACAGGACCGAGGAGCCGGTCAGTCCATACTTGAGCGTGACATCCGCGTACTCGATCGGTCCCGGCATCTTGTGGACAATCTGGCTCAAGCCTCCTTCGCGGTAACAGATGGTCTGCACTTTGACCCCCAGCCCGCTGCACTCGGTGAAGTGCCCTTCGGCTCCATCGCCGATATCCAGCTTGAAGTTATAGCTGCGATAGGGATCCTCCCACGTTCCGGTCTGACCCGCAGGTTGCGCGGTCGCCGCCGCCGCTCCATTATCAGCCATATCTGCTCTCCTCTTCTAAGCGGTCGTCTCAGGCTCTACTTTGGCGCCCCCCGCACCCTGGCCGATCTTGAACACCACGAACTCGGCGGGTTTGACCGGGGCCACCCCGATGACGGTGACGACCCGGCCGTCGTCGACCACCTCCGGCGGATTCGTCTCCTCGTCGCACTGGACGAAAAAGGCCTGCTCCGGGGTCTTCCCCATGAGCGCTCCCTGGCGCCAGAGGAGCGTCAGGAAGGCGGTCACGTCTCGCCGGATGGATTTCCAGAGGGAGATATCGTTGGGCTCGAAGACGACCCATCGCGTGCTTCGTGCGATCGACTCTTCGATCATGTTGAAAAGTCGGCGCACGTTCAGGTACCGCCATTCGCTCGAGGCATCCGCGAGCGTCCTGGCGCCCCAAACCCGGATCCCCTCATAGGCGAAGAACCGGATACAATTGACCCCGGCCGGGTTGAGCACCCCCTGTTCCTCCTCGGTCACGGGATAGGTGACATCGAGCGCCCCACGGATCGGTTCATTGGCGGGCGCCTTGTGAACGCCCCGGGTGGCATCCGTCCGAGCCCAGATTCCTGCGAGGTGTCCCGAAGGCGGAACATCGACAGTCTCGTTCTGGGGGGAAAACTGGTTGCGGGCCGTGATCCAAGGGAAGTAAAGCGCACCGTAGCCCGAATCGGACTTTCTGGCGCGCAAGCCCATCGAGTCCCCCGCCGGATCCGGCGCGACAGCGGCCTCTGCCGCGGCTCGACGGGGAGACCGGGCCGACGCGGACAGGGTGGCGACTTTGGTGAGGAGGTTCACATTCTTCACCGTCGCGGGACCGTCGAGAATGGCGACGCGATCCTTCATCTTCTCGCAGTGAGAGAGCAGCGCCTCGTAGCTGGCGGCATCGGTGAACCCCGGAGCGGCGACGATCTTCACCTCCTCGACGCGCTCCAGGAGCTCCAACGCCTTCCCGATCGCTCCGTCCTTTCCCGTGTTGATCACGTAGCAGCGTCCGCCTCCGTTCTGGTAGAAGCCGAAGACGGCGTGGGCCAGATTCGTTGCCGCCCCTCCCTTCGAGGCGAAGGCCGTCCTGAACTGCGACCAGTTGTTGATCGGGTATTCTTCAAAGGGTTTGCCCTCCTGGTCGGGGGCAACGCCGATGAATGCAGCCGTGCTCGTCCCCACCGCCTGGATGGGCCTGGTCCCCGATGCGGTTTCCTCCACGTAGACGCCGGGAGTGTAGTAGTTCGGCATGTCAGGCCTCCCATTTCTCAATTCGAATGATCACCGGCTCCTGGTCGAATCGGATCTCTCGGGTCGTCCCTTTCGCGATGACCCGGACCGATCGAGGCGCAGGGTCCCCCGGAACAGCCGGGAAGACGAATCCCCCATCGCGTCCGGTCTTCGCCCACAAACCGGTGGCGGGAAGCTCCACTCGGGCACCGGCGAGCGGCATATCCTTGGGCCCCATGACTTTGCCCGACAGAGGACGCAGGGGGGCCTTGCGAAGAATGAGCGGTTTGCGAACCAGCGGCATTTCCTTCAAGGGCCGATCGCGCTGAAGCAATGCGCGGATGAAAAATCCGGGGCGTGGCAGCAGTTCCAGCGCACTCCATACCTCCGGCGCGACCGGGTCGTGCTCGACCTCGACGGTCGGATCCTCCAGGGCGGCGAAGAGGAGCTCGCCCAGGAGTCGATGAGCCTCCTCGGCTTTCTCCGCCCATGCGGAGACGAGATACCGCAGACTCAATCGGAGCGGCGGAGGCTTCGGTCCCCTGGGGATCGGCTGCGAAGCAAGACTCAGAAGATAGAGACTGATGCCCTTGCCGGAAGGAGGATCTTCGGGAGGACCCAGGGAAACGGTGATCTTCTGATGGACCCCCTGGACCCACTGGATCAGACGGCGGTCGAGGTCATCGATCATGACTCGAACCGTCCGACTCGGGAACCGAGATCTGGTGCATGGCAGCGCCTTCCCCCAAGCTACCGCCGCACCGCATCTACCCGGTTTCCACTTAGAATATCAGAGATCGGGATCGAGTGAGTCAATCACATACTGTTGAACAAAGTTAAGTTTTTCCCGGACATAGAGGGATCCGGGGACTGGAGCGATTGCGGAGTCAGGCTTGGAAAGCCGGAAATGGTGTCGCGTTCAACGCGATTCGATGCACCAGAGGTGCTTCGAGCCGCGCAGGTAGAGCTGCTTGCCGACGGCCACCGGCGACGCGTCGAGCGGCTCCGGCAGCTTGTTCTTCGCCAGGATCTCGAACGTCGGACCCGCCTTGAGGACCAGCGTCGTGCCCTCGCGGCTCGAGATGTAGATCCGCCCCGCGGCGGCCATCAGGGACGCGTAGATCACCTCCATGTCGGGCAGCCGCTCCGGGCCGAACCGGACGTCGCCGGTCTTCGCGTCGACGCACTGGAGGATCGCGTTGCGCTCCTTGGTGAAGTAAAGCAGGCCGTCGGCGAGCACGCCCGACGCGATGTACGGGCCCGCGTCCGTCCGCTTCCAGACCACCTGCTCGGCGCTCGAAGTCACGTCGCCCTTCGAGTCGAGCTTGATCGCGTAGACCGCGTTGCCGCGGAAGCCGGTCATGACATAGACGATGCCGTCGCGCGTCAGCGGCATCGGGATCGCGTTCAGGGTCTGGCCGCCGCACTCCCAGATCTGCGCGCCGGTCGCCAGGTCGTAGCTGCGGACCCGCTTGGTGCCGTTCACGACCACCTGCGCCTTCCCGCCGTGCTCGATCACGAGCGGCGTGGCCCAGGTCGTCGTCTCGTCGCGCGCCTGGCGCCACTTCTCCGCGCCCGTCGCGGCGTCGAGGCAGGCGATGAACGATCCGGCCTCGTGGTCCCGGTTCACGACCACCGAGTTCCCGTGGAGGACCGGCGAGATGCCCTCCCCGAACCCGATCTTGATCTTCATCTCGCCGAGGTCCTTCTTCCACTTCTCGTTGCCGTCGAGATCGAAGCAGAAGATGCCGCGCGAGCCGAACGACGCGATCAGGATCTTGCCGTCGGTCGCGGGCGACCCGGACGCATATCCGTTGGTGCTGTGGACGCCCTCGTGGGGCGTCGCCTCGATCGCGGTCTTCGTCCAGAGGGTCTTTCCCGTGAGCCGGTCGAGGCAGATCACCTGGTACTGGTGGATCGTGCCGGGGGACGCGATCGACATGCCGCGGCCCGCCGCGGGAGGCTCGGGCACCGGGGGCGCCTTCGGATCCTTCTTTCCCGTGTCGACCGCGGCAAGGACGAACAGGCGGTCGCCCCAGACGACGGGCGTGGCGGAACCGGACCCCGGAAGGGCGACCTTCCAGCGGACGTTCTTCGTCTCGCTCCATTCCACGGCGGGATCGCCTTTGGGGGACGTGCCGTCGCCGTTGGGTCCGCGCCACTGGGGCCATTGGTCGGCCCGGTCGGCCTCGTCGGCGAAGGAAGCGGCGGGGGACAGCGCGAGCAGGAGCGCCGCGAAGGGGCGAAGGAGCATCACAAGAACCCTCCCGTTGATCGGCTCATTGTATCAACGAGCGGGGAGCGGGCGGGGATTCAATCGTGGCGGATCGGCCCGCCCGCTTACGCGGGATACTTGCCGTCCCAGGTGGACGGCGCTCGGAGGCCGAA